>ERZ773066.166-NODE-166-length-37760-cov-4.639809_pt1 | contig 37760 bp, 28 predicted proteins | sample MGYA00580573_ERZ773066 | MGnify/ENA primary metagenome ERZ773066 (study PRJEB29015, sample SAMEA2738128) | human oral metagenome | biome: human oral; feature: human-associated habitat; material: saliva | place: China | collected 2203 ... | reverse complement strand
TTAATGGGAGGATACAAGCTTTCTAAAACCCAGACATTTGTAAAGACAGTTCAGCTGACAGCTCCTAAGAATAATGAAATGATTGATAATAAATACATATTAGATGAAATTATAGAGTTAAGACAAGAAGGCATAAATTCAGAAAAACTTAAAGTTGTATTAGAAAATATTTCAACAAGCAGCTCGCAGGAATCACAAATATTGAAACAAAAATTGTCGGATTTGCAAGTATTACTTAAGGCTTATGAAAATATACTTGATACAAAGTTACTCAATGATGAAAAGCTGATTGATGGTGAAAATTTGTTCCATGATAGAAAACTTATCTATGGGGGAGAGCTACTCAATGATGGAAAACTGTTTGCCGATGAAGAATTGGCGGGTTATGGAAAGCTACAGGTTGTTGAAGAGTTCTTAGATGATGAGGAATTGATTAACAAGGCTATAAAACTTATAGAAAATGCAGAAGAAAATAAATTTAAATATAGGGTGTTTTACGTTAAAACTCCTGAAAGCACGCCGCTTGAATTGAATTTTTTAAGGGCTGTTTCAAAACATACGGATGTGCATATATTGCAGGATGAAATAACTGAAGATATAAATTTAATTGAAGAACCGTCTCGGGTTTTATCTGCAAATTCACTCAAAGGAAGAGGTGATGATAAAGAGAAATATCTTACAGAACTTCCCGGCAAATCCGTAAAGGAAGATGCGCTCATTGCGGTCTCATATATTCTAAATGAAATAAGGACGAATGCAGTTAAACTTAGTGATATTGCAATAATCACGGGAGATGAGGAAGGTCTTGAACAAATACAGGATTTACTGGGGAGCTTTGGGATTGCGTACAACCTGCAATATCAAAGATACATAAACAAAGTTTTTATATACGTGGATACGCTCTTAAAGTATTGCTCTGTGCCGAGTAAAGACAAACTTTTAAACCTCGTAAAGTCAGGATTTGCCGGATTTTCGGGGTATGAAATAGATAAGGCTCTAAGTTTTTTTAGCAAACACTTTCATGAAATCCCTATAAGTAAAGATACTGTGGATTATGAATCCCCTATAAATAAAGATATTGTGGACTATGAAATCCCTACAAATGAGGATAGTGTGGGCTATGAAGTCCATACAAGTGAGAATAATGTTGACTGTGAATTTCCTATAGATAAAGACACTATGGAATATGAATTACCTGTAAGTGAAGCTGTTAATGACGGTGACATCGATTTATGCAAAGCAGGGCATTTTAAGAAAGAAGTTGAATTTTTAAAAACGATATCCCATCTTGCGCAGAGCTTAAACAATGAGGGATCTTTAGATGAAAAGCTGTACAGTCTTGAGAATTTCTTTAGAGAAACGAATTTATATGAATGTATTGAAAGGTATTGCGCGGCTTTAAACGATGCATTACAAAATAATGTGGATCTTGAAACGAAAATAAAATCCTTCTTGAATGAATTTTTTGAAACTTTAAGAGATTTAGAAAAACGTTTTTGCATTTCCTCTACGGAAGGCTTTAGTATTGCCAAGCCAAATGAGTTCTTTGAAGTAGCACATCTGTTCTTAAATACAATATTTTACAGTAAGAACGATATTTTACTCGATGCTGTTACAGTATGTGATATGAATGAAATGCTGTTTGAGAATAAAAAAATCGTAATAGTTCTTGAAACTTCAAAGGAGGTAGGAACGAATCATTTCTTGGAATTTTTTACTCTCAGCGAGCGGCAATGCATCGAAAAGCTTAAGTCTGACGCGTTAATTGAGAAGAAGGAAAGCGAGTTTGGCGAGGAGAAGCAAGATATAGATTCAGATTCCGGTGTGCCTATGCATGAAAAAGAGCCGGATAAAAGTGAAGCTAAGTACTTTAAAAGTTATCTAAACAAGGCTAAAAAAGCTAATAAGCTTGTTGTATTTAAAAATGAAGATGCGGATTATCAACAAAATGAAATGCTTGAAATTTTAAGGACTGTTTATAGAGAAAATTATTGTTATGATAAATTAACCGAAGAAGATCTTGCCTTCATCAGGGGAAACTCTTTGAAAAGCGAAAACGAAAAGCTCACGAAAAAAATTAACTTTAAATTGAATAATAACACTGTACAGAGGCTATACGATATTTCTTTTAAAAATAACAAATACGATGTGTTTATGAGTCCTACGGGAGTTGAAAGTTTAGGTGCGTGTCCGTTCAGGTATTTTCTCGATAGAGGAGTAGGTGTATGCGAAGAGAAAACGGATTCTCTAGATCCCAGAAGACGAGGAGAAATCTATCATAAAATTTTGGAAGAGGCGGCTTTGTATATAGCGAATACGGCGAAAAGAAACGAAAATGGGCTTTTGGATTTTTCAAATATTTCAAAAGATGATATAAAGTCCGTAGTGGACGAGGTTATAAAAGATGAAATTACAAGGATTCAAAATCCTCAAGACGAATATAGATGCCTATGCATTGCAAAAAAAGCATATCATGCTTCTCAAGACATACTTTCAGAGCTTAAGGCGGGAGACATAGTATCCGTTATGCCTGAGGAAAAGTTCGAGGACGGACAGAGAATATCATCGATAAAGCTTAGGGGAAGAGAAAATTTGAACGTTAATATTTCCGGTAAAATCGATAGGGTGGACGTCTTTGCATCTCGAAAAACCAGAATCATAGATTATAAAACGTTTGATAACCAATTAAATACGAATATTCTGAATGATGACTGGAAGCCGCAATTATTGATTTATTTAATGGCGGTGCTAAATGACGAAAACCTTGAATTCGGTTCATTGTTCTATAAAAAAATAACAAAGGATGTTAAACCGGGAGCAAATGCTGAAGCTCTGCATTTTAACGGAATCATGCTGGATGATTATGAGCATTTGAATGAAGAGTTTAGGAATGCGGCAGACCCAAGTGAGTTCTTTGCTGTGACAGGAGACAATGAGGGGGTAAAAAAGAGCAGGTACGCTAAGGGCAAATTTGTAGATGAGGATTATATCCTAGAAAAACTAAAAATGCTTGAAGAACAGATTTATGAATATGTTGATGAACTCATTGAAGGAAATATCAAGCCGAGAAAAAATAGATTTAAAAACGCCTGTGACTACTGCAAATACATGCAAATATGTGATAAAGATAACCTGTAACATGAACTACCGGAAAGCATATGTGCGGAACTGCTTTCTATGTGATCTAACCTATAAAATTTGTACGAATTCTATGGGGTATGGATGGAACTTTGGATTCCAATAACTAAAGCTTAAAATAATCAATCTTGGCAGATAAATAAATCCTCATATTAAAAGAAATTAAAGCTTTATGGCTTGCAGTAGCAAGGATTATTATGTTAAAATGCTAAGAGTTGCGGCTGTGGCGGAATTGGTAGACGCGCACGCTTGAGGGGCGTGTGGGCAACCGTGCCGGTTCGACTCCGGCCAGCCGCACCACTATGTTATGCCGCACGATTCAGGTGGATGGATTCCATAAAAAGATTACCTGTCTCGGCGAGTCTGGAATGAGGAGGAAAGATATGTACGCAATCGTAGAAACCGGAGGTAAGCAATATCGCGTTACAAAGGGCGATATCATCCAAGTGGAAAAGCTTGAAAAGGAAAAAGGCAAGATCACATTGGATAAAGTGCTTCTTATCGAAAATGACAAGGAAACCCTCGTAGGTGCACCTTATATAGAGGGAGCAGCGGTAGAGGCAAAGGTTCTTGATCACGGAAAAGGCAAGAAGATAATCATTTACAAGTATAAGGCGAAGAAGGATTATAGGAGAAAGCAAGGTCACAGACAGCCTTATACGGAAATTGAGATAACGGGAATTACAACAGGCGGTGCTAAAAGGACGGCTCCAAAGGCGGAGGCTAAGGTGAGCACCGATAAAAAAGCTGAAGATACTCAAGCTAAAAAGAAGAAGCCGGCGCTTAGTGGAATGAAAAAGGCTGAACTTATAGAATTTGCTAAAGAAAATAACATCGAAATAGATGAGAAGGCAACAAAGCCTGTTATAATAGAGGCAATAAATAAAGAATTTGAATAGAAAAGGGGTGAGATAAATGGCAAGTAAAAAAGGTGTAGGTAGCTCGAAAAACGGTAGAGACAGTAAATCCAAAAGACTCGGCGTTAAAGCGGGAGATGGAAAGTTTGTAACTGCAGGCAGTATACTTGTAAGACAGCGCGGAACTAAATTCTATCCGGGAAATAATGTTGCAAAGGGCGGAGATGATACTTTATATGCACTCAGCGATGGAGCTGTAAAGTTCGAGCGTAGAGGAAAAACATCGAAGCAGGTTAGTGTCTACGAAAAATTAGCATAAGCGAATAAACGTAAAGGAGCCTTTAGGGGCTCTTTTATTTTGTCTTTTTTTTTGAATGTTATATCAGGAGGAATATTGGAAACGTTGCAGCAAATCGCAAAGAACGTGCGAGTAGGAATTATTAAATCCACTACGGCGGCAGGTAGCGGACATCCCGGCGGTTCGCTTTCCGCAGCGGATATTTTAACAGCACTTTATTTTAAAGAATTAAATGTTGATCCTAAAAAACCGTATGATGAAGATAGAGACAGATTTGTGCTTTCGAAGGGACATTCTGCACCTGCGCTATATTCAGTGCTTGCTGAAAAAGGGTATTTCGGGAGAGAAGATCTTTTGACGCTGAGGAAGATCGGCAGCGATTTTCAAGGGCATCCTGATATGCACAGAGTAAAGGGAGTCGATATGACAACCGGGTCATTAGGTCAGGGAATATCTGCAGCGATCGGTATGGCACTGGGTAAGAGATTGGACAAAAGCAAAGCCCGAATCTATGCTCTGCTTGGAGATGGTGAAATTCAAGAGGGGATAGTTTGGGAAGCCTTCATGTCTGCAGCCCACTATAAGCTTGATAATCTTTGCGTCATAATCGATCATAACGGCCTTCAGATTGACGGTAAAAACAGCGAAGTGATGAATATAATGCCTTTAGATGATAAACTCGAGGCATTTGGCTTTAATGTAATCAATATAAATGGACATAGTTTTGACGACATACTTTCCGCTTTTGAAAAGGCTAGAGAATGTAAGGGACGTCCCAGCGCAATTATAGCGAATACCGTGAAGGGAAAAGGTGTGTCGTTCATGGAAAATGAGGTGTCTTGGCATGGGAAGTCATGCAACGCAGAGGAAGAAAAGATAGCTTTGGCTGAAATTGGAGGAAGTTGGTAGATATGGATATGATAGCTACAAGGGAGGCTTATGGTAAAAAGCTCGTAGAAATAGGGAAAAACAACGATAAACTGGTAGTTATGGATGCAGATCTTTCAGGCTCTACAAAGACTTCATTGTTTGCAAAGGAATTTCCGGACAGATTCTTTAATATGGGAATTGCAGAGCAAAACATGTATGGAGCTGCCGCAGGTCTTGCTGCAGTAGGAAAGGTCGTTTGTGCAAGTACGTTTGCCATGTTTGCTACAGGAAGAGCCTTTGAGGTCATAAGAAATTCTATAGGCGCTTCCAATCTCAATGTTAAAGTTTGTGCTACACATTCCGGAATAACTGTGGGCGAAGACGGTGCAAGCCACCAAACGTTTGAAGACATAGCACTTATGCGGACCATACCTACGATGAGGGTAATTTGCCCGGGTGATGCTATATCTGCAGGAAAATTGGTACAAAATGCAATAGATTTGGAAGGCCCTGTCTATGTGAGGCTTGGAAGATCTAAGATTCCTGTAATATATGGCGATGTAGATACATTTGAAATCGGAAAGGCTAAGGTCTTAAAAAAAGGCAAGGATATTACTCTCATAGCTACAGGCATAATGGTAAATGAAATGCTTAAAGCGGATGGAGAGCTTGAAAAGCTGGGTGTAAGTTGTACTCTCATAGACATGCACACTATAAAGCCACTTGATATAGATACAATTTTAAATGAATCCGAGAATACAAAGGGGATAGTTACCTGTGAAGAACATTCGATAATAGGCGGTTTGTTTTCTGCAGTTTCAGAAAGTTTAGCTCCATATGGCAATAAAAAAATAAGGGCAGTTGCTCAAATGGATACCTACGGCGAATCGGGAAAGCCTGATCTGCTTAGAGAAAAATACGGACTTACAAGTGAACATATCGTTAAGGAAGCGTTAGCAATAATAAATACTGATAAATAAAGTAGCATATGATGTTATGAAGAAATTTTTTATTAACAGAGTGATAGAACCGGCATCGTCCTTGCCGGTATCTGCATGGAAACTAGATTCCAATAAGGATATTACAGAGAATGAGATGCTGATAAAGGTACATAGCATCAAAATTGAAGATGCGAGCTTTCATCAGATATGTAATGCCGCAAGATATGATAAAGAGCGCATAAAAGAGGATATTTTAAATATCATCAAGACACGTGGTAAACTGCACAACCCTTACACGGATAGTGGAGGAATGCTTTTTGGAACCGTTGAAAAGATCGGATCTAAATATCAAAAAAGGTCCAAGTTTTCTGAAGGAGACAGGGTCTTTTGTATAAGTTCTCTTGCGGGCATTCCTTTGGATATCGATGAGATATCGGGGGTGGATTTTTTCTATGGCCAGATAGAGGTATCAGGGCATGCAATACTTTTTGGGGCAAATCCCGTTGCCGAGGCAAATGAAAAAGATCCTAAAAAGTATGTTTTATCAATTTTAGATGAAGGCGGATCCATATCAAAGGTTCCTAAATTATCGAAAAAAACAAAGGGAGCTGCAATTATAGCGACCAGCATCCTACAGGTGATCAGCTATGCAGCCGCTATACGAAGCGATGATAAGAATAAAAAGGTGATAGCGATAATAGATAATAAGCACGCTCAAAACTTCTCATCTGCCGAGCTTAAGTGGATAACTGACGGCTTTGTGGATAATATCTATTCCATGGACATTCAGAATACTTTGGGGTGTTACAATGAACTTAGGGATAAGGAAAATTCGTTTGATTTTATCGTAAACTGCGCTAACGAGCCCGGTGCCGAGGCTTTGAGCGTACTGATAGCAAAGGAAAATGCTACGCTCTTTTTGGTAAACCTCATAAACGATGCAAAACAGGCAAGTCTTACAGCCTGCTCTATGGGAAAGAACATAAATATAATGACGCTTGTTGAATATGTAGATAACTATGTGAGCTTTACGTACAAACTTATAAAACAAAATGAAACCGTCTTTGATAAGATAGACCTTTTATATAAGAAACACGAGATAGATAAAAAAACGTTTGACGAATCTATGAGCCCTGGCGATGAAGATATTCACCCTAAAATTGCAGAAGGTTCTTCTATGGATATGATTTTTTCCAATGCGAGTAACTTAGCAAAGCAGGAAGGGAATATACTTATCGAAGGAGAACCCGGTTGCGGAAAAGAAATGCTGGTTAGAACGATCCATACGAATAGCTTCAGAAGGTACAGCTCGTATATCAAGGTGAATTGTAACAATATATCCGATAGAAATTTTGAATCGGCGATGTACGGTGTTGAATCTCAAAAAGATGAAAACACAAGTGAAGTTATAAGTCATGGGTATTTAGAGAGGGCGAATAACGGCACGCTTTACCTTGAAAATGTAGATGAACTTTCGAATTCATCACAGCTGAAACTTGCTGAAACTTTAAGAAACAAGAAGTTCGCAAGGCTAAAATCAAAGAAAAAGAGAGATCTTAATGTCAGAGTGGTAGCATCTACAAGTTTATCTTTAAAACATCAGGTAGACACCGGAAGGTTTAGAGAGGATCTGTATTACATACTGAACTCCGCTACTATAGAGATACCGCCTCTTAGAGATAGACCTGAGGATCTTAAGAGGCTCATAAATGAGAATATAGCTATATTTAATAAAAAGTACAACAGAAATAAAAGACTTACTCCAAACGCCATGAAGGAGATGCTTTTGTATGACTGGCCAAACAATGCCGAGGAAGTAAAGTCTCTTGTGGAAATGTTGGTTTCCAACATAAGACAGGATGAAATTCATAGAAAAGAAGTTAAAAATCTGTTATATAAAGGAAAGCGTAGCGGGTTTACATTCGGGTCTTTACAGTCTGCAAAAAAAGGCGCTACATTTACTGCAAATATAGAAGATCTTGAAGGAGTAGTACTTTCAGATAAAGTGGCACAATATGAGAAAGAGATAATTCAATGGGCACTCATAAACGAAGGAAGTACGCGAAAAGCAGCCAAAAAGCTGGGGATAAGCCAATCTAAAATGATGCGTAAGAAAAAGGCGTATGGCCTATAGGTTCTAATGTTTCCTTGTGCTGAGATACGATAGGATTGTCGCAATTATTAGCGAAAGTACTGCCAACAGTCCTTCCTTATTAAAAGCAAATCCCGGATAGATTGCAATAGCGGAGAATGTTACCAGCCCAAGTATGAAAAATCTTGTTGCGGAAGGAAACATTTCTACTAACTTGCTTATTATCTTGGCGCTTAAAACTATTCCTATTACAGAACCGATAGCAGCCGCTGACAGGATTTTAATATCTATGTGAGATACGGCATATATTACCTTGCTGTATGTTCCAAGGAGCATTAAAACGAGAGATCCGCTGAGCCCGGGGAGTACCATGGCAAAGCTTGCAACTATACAGGTTGCAAATATCAAGAGATAGAAGTGCATTGATCTGTCTACGGAAATTTGAGCCGGAGATACCCTGTGACCTCCCTTAGAAAGGGTTATGAATACGAGCATTAAAAGAAGACCTAACGTAAAGAAGGTTAAATTAATTATGTTATGTCTTCCTGAACGAATTGCATGAGAGTACAGAATAGGAATGCTTCCTAAAATAAGCCCGATGAATGCAAAACCCGTAATCATCGGTACCTTGTTAAGTGCTATCAGTATGAAGTTGCTGAACCCGTATATCCCGATTAAGATACCAAAGGATAGGGGGAGTATAAACTTAAGATCCCGCTTAAATCCTTTAAGCGACAAGGCCTTGAGAAGTCTTTCATATATCTGAAGTACAGCTGCCATCGTGCCACCGCTTAGTCCGGGTATGACATTTGAAATTCCGATTACTATACCATAAAAACAAAATTTTATTATATCCAAAGAGCCTTCCTTTCGGTTGCAGGTGACTATACCTCATATATTTTACACTATTTTATGCTATCTACAGAATTTTTGTAGATGCATTTTAAATATAATGCGGCTCTTAAATGCAGTTTTGTGTTTCTAAATACATGCTTCTTAGGCAAATCTTCGTGCTTTTTGTTTTTTAAAAAATGTGATTTATAAGATATATTTTTAAAAAGTGTATTTGCATCAAAAGGTCGGTAATTAAATATGCGAAGAAATTATTGTAAAATTATTACTATATATAAAGCAAGGGTTGTTGGGTGAGAATAAAATACAGCTTGTTCAAGAAACAATTTAAAAATTGTATGTGAAAATTATGTGTCTCTTAGGTGAATTTCCCTTGATTTATAACTGCGGATTTGTTACCATACGGTAAGTAAGGTATAACCCGGTTCAGTTATGTTTTGTTATGGGAGGTAGTAATGAAAATCAAAAGTAGGGTGCTTAGTTTAGCATTGGTGCTGGCTATGGTGATGTCGGCTTTCTCGCCTGCATTAGCAAAGACAGGTAAGCAGCAGGATGTTAAGAAAAAAGAAATTGAAAAGCACGCCCTGAAGGCTGCAAATGCACAAAAGAAAGGTAATACTAAGAAAAGAAACGTTTTTAAAGAAGGCGATTTTAAGTCAAGCGGAGCTATACTCACAGGATTCAGCGACAGCGGACTTCAAAAGTTTAATGCGCAAAGTGATAAGACTGTCAATCTTCCTGAAACTATGGGTGGTGTAAAAATCACAACGATTGGGAACCATGCTTTTTCGGGGCTTAAAATATCAGGTCTTAACATACCGGAAGGGTATGAAAGAATCAATGTAAGAGCTTTTTATAAGTCTGATCTTAAAAAGATACAAGTGCCGAAGGAACTTAAGAAAATTGACAAGATTGCATTTGAAGATTCTATTGCCAAGGTAGAAGTTTATACAGAAGATCAAGCATGTTTTGATGCGCTTAAGGCACTTATCAAGAAATATGATGACGAAGATGAAGAAGCAGGCGAAGAACCGAGTTGTTCATGGACTGTAAAGCTTGGGCAGAGCAATAACAATACTGTAAATCTTACATTTAAAGCAAACAACGGAACCAACGAAATTAAGACCGTTAAGGTAGAAAAGGATAAGGAATATATCCTTCCCGAGTGTGATTTTGCAGCACCTGCGGGGAAAGAATTCAAGAGTTGGGATCTTGGTCATGGAATGTTTAAAAAACCGGGCGAAAAATTTACACCTAAGACAGATAAAGAGATAACAGCCATATGGGAGAAGATATCAGGTATTGAAAACTTCACGCTCGATAAAACTGAAATAAACACCATGGCTAATGAAAAACTCACAGCTAAGTTTAAGGTAAAGGACATGGCAACCCTTAGCGGTCACTTTGACCTGGTTCTTAGAGTTCAAAGTTACACTACCATACAGCCGGGTCTTAAAATAAAGGTAAAGAGAACCATCGGAAGCGATGTAAAGGAAAATACTTTTACAACGGTTGATAAACTTACATCTTCGTCGCTTCTATGCCTTGCAAAGGCGGTGGGAGATGATAAATTACTGTCATTTGAACAACATAAAGGCAAGGAGATAGAGCACGAGATTTCATTTGAAGGAATACCTGAAGATAAAACATATAAGCTAAAACTACAGGTATGCTCATTTGATAATGAAAATTTTATAAGCAATGTATCGCTTTCACATCCTGAAGTGGATGCGATAGATTTTACCGCAAAGTCAAGCATTCCTGAAGGCAAGGTATCGGTAAACTTCGATGCAAACGGAGGCACGGGAAGCATGCAGAGTGAAATTGTTGATAAGGATAGCGAATATGAGCTGCCTAATTGCGAGTTTGAGCCACCTGCTGAAAAGGCATTCGATAAATGGTCTGTATCAATAGGAGGCAGTGCACCTGAAGGCAAAAATCCGGGAGATAAGATTACAGCCTCTGGCAATGTAGTAGTGAAGGCTGAGTGGAAGGATAAACCTGCACCGCCTACACCGAAGTACAAGGTAACCTTTGATGCTGATGGCGGCGAAGGAGAAATGCCTGAAGCGGAAGTTGAAGAAAATGATGATTATATCCTTCCTGCTTGTGCGTTTGGGGCACCCGAAGGCAAGGAATTTGACAAGTGGTCTGTAACTGTAGGAGGTGCGTCACCTATAGATAAAATGCCGGGTGATCCGGTTAAGGTAACAGATAACGTTACGGTAAAGGCCGTATGGAAAAACAAGCCGATACCTTCTGTAGATGTAACCTTCGATGCCAACGGCGGCAGCGGAGAAATGCCGAAAGAAACAGTTACAAAGAACAGCAAGTATACACTTCCATCTTGTGAATTTACAGCTCCTTCAGGAAGCGAATTCTTAAAGTGGGAGGTTAAAGTCGGAGCAGCGGCACCTGTATTTAAGATGCCGGGAGATAGAATAGCAGCGAGCGACAGCATAAGCGTTAAAGCGGTATGGAGCAAGAAAATTACAGCTAAGTTCAATAGCGGCGATGAAGAAATAAACGGAAAGCTACCTGAGAACATCGTTGTAACCGGAAGTGAAGAAATCTTCTTGCCATTGCCTACGTTTGCTGCGGTAGATGAAACCAAAGAATTTGTAGCATGGGAGGATGAAGAGCATAATCAATATCTTCCGGGCGCAGCATTTATGCTGGATGAAAACACGGAATTTACAGCTGTATGGAAGACTAAAATTCCTCAGATACCGGTAAAAACCGTCAAATTCAATTTTAAGGAAGGTGCAGAAGAGCATAGCTATGAAGTAGACACTACCATTACACTTCCTAAGTATGATACGGAAAAACATCCTATATCGGAAGGCATGAAATTTACAGGATGGAAGGTAGAGGTAGCCGGTGAACAGGCTAAGATGCTGGAAGTAGGAGATAGTTTCGAGCTTAAAGATGATACTGTCATCACTCCTGAGTATGAAAAAATTCCTCCTAAACCGCTAACTAAGCTTAAAATCAAAGCGCCAAAGACTTTCAAAATTAAAAAGAAAGCAAAGAAAGCAGTGCTTACGCTTAATATAAAGGGCGCAAAACAGGCCGATCTTAAAAAACTCAATGCGGAACTTAGAATGGGAAAGAAACTCATCAAAAAGATGGATTTAAAATCAATCGGCAAAAAGGGAGCATATAAGATAAAATTGACGGCTAAAGATATTAAGAAACTTAAAAAGGGAAAGCTCAGTTTTATAGTAATCGGAAACAACAGTATTGCAGGAATAAAGGTGACTATTAATTTTGCTTTTAAATAATAAACATTTTGTTTATCGGTATTAGTGGAAAGGATACGGTCGAGCGATGAAAATTAAGTCTAAGGTATTGAGTTTGACATTGACGCTGGCGATGTTGATTACAGTATTTATGCCATCCATGGCAGCTTCTTCCAAGCAAGGAGAAAAGAATGCCGGCAATGCATATACAAAAAAGGTGGGCGTTAAGAAACTTGCCGGAAAATCAAAGCCAGGCAGCAAGATCGTTAAGAAGGCTAAGGGAAAAACTACCAAGTCCAATCGTAAGAATCCTGCAAAGCCGACAGGCAGAGAAACTATGGTAAAGATAACCTTCGATGCCGGTGGTGGAAACGGTGAGATGAAAGAAGAGGAGGTAGAAAAAAATTCCGAATATGAATTACCTGAATGTGAATTCGAACCTCCGAGCGAAGCAAAGGAATTTTCCGGATGGGAGGTGAGAATAGGTAAGGCAGCTCCTAAGTTATACAAAAAGGATGATACCATCATAGCTTCTGATAACGTGAAGTGTAAGGCCATATGGAAAAATCGTCCTGTTGCTCGCTTTGACAAAAATGGCGGAAGTACAGAAATGGAAGATGAATTTTCCAGCCTGGATGAAGAATATGAGGTGCCTCGTTGCAGTATTAAACCTCCTGCAGGAAAGGTATTTAGTAAGTGGCATGTAGAAATGGACGGTTATCATAAGGATATTAAACCCGGTGAGACAATTTCGGTTATAGCTGATATGAACTTCAAACCTATTTGGGAGGAGACTCCATTTGATGTATATAAAATCAGTTACATTCCGGGAGGAGCCGGCGGAAATATGAATCCCGAATATGCAGCTATGAACAGCAATTTCGTAATACCTGAACCGGAGTTTGAACAGGAAGGGGGGACAGGACTCAGAGGATATAAAGTAAAGGTCGGTAGCAATGATTTAGGACTTAAACGTGTTGGCGATATAATTAGAATCACCGATGATACAACGCTGGAAGCGGTTTTTGAAGATATGCATATGATCCACATCGACCCTAATGCACCGGATGAAAACGAAGATACTGATGAATGCCTGCCGGGAGATAATTATGTTTTGCCTAAGCCAAAATTTGATGCACCTTCGGGAAAGGTTTTTGATTACTGGGAGGTAAAAACAGATGAAAATGCACCTACAGGAGAAAGCAAGCAGCCATTTGATAAGGTAAAATGCGATAGTGACTTATTCATAAAAGCTATATGGAAAAATGCACCTTCAACAAAGTTCAATATTAAATTCAATAAAAACGGTGGTACCGGCACCATGGAAAGCAAGAAGGTGCCCAAGGATTCTTGGTTTGAAATACCGCATTCTGAGTTTGAAGCTCCGGACAGGAAGAGCTTTAAGCATTGGCAGGTGACTGTTGGAAATGCCGCTCCCGAGACATATGAAGACACATCCGGTGATTGGATTCATGTAAAAGGGGATGTGGAATTTAAAGCTATATATGAAGATATTCCGGTGGTTCAGTATGATCCGAATGAAGGCACGGGTTCGATTCCCGATGAATGGGTTGAAGAAGGCAATGAATATACGCTACCTTCTACATGTAAAATAACCCCGCCGGCGGGTATGATATTTGATAAATGGCAAATCCGCATGAACGGTTTTATTAAGGACTTTAACCCCGGAGCTAAATTCACGGTAACTCATGATGTTATTGTAAAGCCTCTATGGAAGGTTGATCCTGCACCGGGAAAGGTTACGGTTTCCTTTGATAAAAACGGCGGAAGCGGTAATATGAATTCCGTAGAGGTAAATAAATACAGCGAATATAAATTACCTGCATGTACTTTTACAGCACCTGAGGGTATGGAATTTGATAAATGGTCTGTTAAGATAGGCGATGATCCTGCTGAAGATAAAAATCCCGGCGAAAAGGTAACGGCAAGTGATAACATTAAGGTTACAGCTATGTGGAGGGCAAAGCCTAAGGTAAATGTAACTTTTGATAAAAACGGCGGTAGCGGAAACATGCCTGCTAAGGCGGTCGTAAAAGACAGTGAATACACCTTGCCTGTGTGTCGCTTCACAGCACCTGCTGATAAGGAATTCGACAAGTGGTCGGTTACCGTAACAGGATTTCCTGCTGTAGATAAAATGCCGGGCGAGAGTATAGTAGCTGGCGGCGATGTAAGTGTTACCGCTATGTGGAAGGCGAAGACAGTGCCGCCTGTGCCACCTGTACCGGTGCCCGACAAGGCAAATATAACGTTTAACAAAAACGGCGGTAACGGTAATATGGATCTTATTCAGGTAGAAAAGGGTAGTAATTATACACTTCCTGTATGCAGCTTTACAGCCCCAACGGATAAGGAATTTGACAAGTGGTCGGTTATTATCGGTTCTGCAACTGCAGTAGATAAGCAGCCGGGCGAGGGCATAGTAGCAAGTGATAATGTAGCTGTCACTGCGTTATGGAAAGAGAAGGCGGCACCACCTGTTCCTCCTGCACCTGATAAGGTAAAAATCACCTTTAAGCCTAATGGCGGCACTCAGACTATGAGTGAAGTAGAAGTGGATAGAGACAGCGAATATACACTTCCCGAATGTGGATTTACACCACCTGCTGATAAGGAATTCGATAAGTGGCAGCTTGAAATAAATGGATTTGCAAAGTTTGCAGGTCCGGGAGAAGCCTTTAAAGTACTCTCAAACACGACAGTGATGCCTATATGGAAGGATAAGGCTGTAACGGAAGTAGGTATTAAATACGAAGCAAATGGTGGTAGTGGTGAAATGGCTCAGGAAACAATAGCAAAGAATGCTAAGTTTACAGTACCTGCCTGTGAATATAAGGCTCCTGCAGGTTCAGCATTTAAACATTGGGAAGTAACCGTCGGAGAAGAAGGTGCAGTGAATAAGCTACCCGGCGAAAAGATCATAGCTAAGGAAGGAATTACACTAAAAGCTATATGGAAGAAGCAGGTAACGATAAGCTTTAACAATGGTAGCGAAGAAATCGTCGGAACACTTCCAAATGAAATAGTAACTTTAATCGGAAAGAAGATTTACTTGCCTTTACCGAAATTTAAGGCAAAAAATGATAACAAGGTATTTGCAGCTTGGGAAGATTCAAATAAGAAGCAATATAAGCCGGGCAGTGCGTTCTTGGCAGGTGACGATGCGGAATTCACTGCTGTATGGAAGGATAAGACCCCTGAGGTAGAATACACTACCTTGAAGTTCGAATATGAGGATAGCAGCATTGGAATGAAAGAACGTAAATACGTTTTAGACTCTAAGGTGACAATGCCTAAGTTCAGCGGAAAAATCCCTGAAGGCAAGGGTGAATTTTCTCACTGGAAGGCAGTTAACAACAAAGAAGTGATAGAAAGGCTAGAAGCGGGAGACAGCTTTACAATTAAAGGTGATACCGTTGCTACGCCGGTCTTTAAAGAAGTGCAACCTCCTAAGGTTACTCTTAAATTAACAGCTAACACAAAATTGCTTAAAATAACTAAAAAAACCAAGGCTGCAAAATTAAAGTTTACAATTAGAGGCGAGGGTATCAGTATTCAAGATATTAAGGCTTTAAAGGGCGTACTTACGAAAGGTAAGACAAATATAACAGGAGTAAGCCTTAAAACCATAGGTAAGGGCGGTGTATTTACAATAAACCTCAATAAAAAACTCATTGCTAAAATCAAGAAAAAAAGGGGAGCATTGGTGTTCACCATCCTTAAAGGTGAAAAAACAAAGGCCACCTCAGTTAAGATTAAGGTTGTTATAAAGAAGAAATAAGAATACAAAGTAATCTACCTCCTTGATGAGCAAAAAGGGTGCTACGGCACTCTTTTTTGCTGGAGGCATAGGTTTTTTTGTCATTAATTGCAAAAAAAAATATATTATGGTAGAATCCAATGTGTTGGTTTTAGTACGAAACTTTTAAATATAGAGCATAACACGTTTAGGAGGAGAGTGTGAAAAATAGTAAAAGCATATTAGTGTATCTTGCTATAATCGGACTTGTTATAGGGCTTGCTTTTATCCTTACGGAAAAGAGTACGTCTGAAGTAAAGAGCATCACGTATTCGAAGATGAATCGCCTCTTTAAAGATGAAAAGGTAAAAACCGTAAACATTACGGATAGAGAGATAAATGCAAAACTTTCGGACGGAAAGAAGGTAAAGGCATATTATGGCACACATAGCCAGATAGCTGAATTAGAAAAAGAATATATACTCCCTCAGATGAAGTCCGGCAAAATTGAACTTGACAGCGATCCTCCGCAGAAGAAAAAATGGTATGAAAACCTGCTAGGTCCGATACTCATGCTCGGCGTTATGATAATTTTAACCATGATGCTCATAAATAGGGCAGGTGGCGGTGGAAAAGCCATGAGTTTCGGCAAGAGCAGGGCGAGACTGATAAGAGATGATGAAAAAGAAAAGATAACGTTTGCCGATGTTGCGGGGCTAAAGGAAGAGAAGCAGGAATTGTCAGAAATAGTGGACTTTCTTAAGAATCCTGCTAAATTTAAAGAGCTTGGAGCAAGGGTGCCTAAGGGAGTACTTCTCGTAGGTCCTCCGGGTACCGGTAAAACTTACATATCCAAGGCTGCTGCAGGAGAAGCCGATGTGCCTTTTTACACAATAAGCGGTTCCGATTTCGTTGAAATGTTTGTCGGTGTAGGAGCTTCACGTGTAAGAGACCTGTTTGCAGAGGCAAAGAAGAATGCACCGTGCATAGTGTTTATAGATGAAATTGATGCGGTAGGAAGGCAAAGAGGCGCAGGACTCGGAGGAGGCCACGATGAACGTGAACAGACTCTAAACCAACTCCTCGTAGAGATGGATGGCTTTGCTATAAATTCAGGGATAATAGTTTTGGCGGCTACGAACAGACCGGACATTTTAGACCCTGCATTGCTAAGACCGGGCAGATTTGACAGACAGGTCGTTATAGGAATTCCGGATTTAAAAGCGAGGGAAGAGATATTTAAGGTACATGCCAAAAATAAGCCGCTTGATAAGAGCGTTAACGAAGAGGTACTTGCCAGGATGACACCGGGATTTACGCCTGCAGATATAGAAAATATGCTAAATGAAGCGGCTCTGCTTACGGCGAGAAGAAACGGCAGTGTAATTCAATCCGAGGATATAGAAGAAGCCATAACAAAGGTGATAGCAGGACCTCAAAAACGAAGCAAGAAGATTTCAGACGAGGAAAGAAAACTCACAGCCTACCACGAAGCAGGACATGCCATATTATCCCAACATCTCGAAACGCAGGATCCTGTGCATCAGATAACCATCATCCCAAGAGGCATGGCAGGCGGTTTTACGATGACTCTTCCTGAGAAGGAAAAGACATACGCTACAAAAAAAAGCATGTATGAAGACATAGTAGATCTTTTAGGGGGCAGGGTTGCTGAAATGCTAAAACTCGAAGATGTAAGTACAGGCGCAAGCAACGACATACAAAGAGCAACGGATATAGCAAGAGCCATGGTTACAAAATATGGATTCAGCGACAGACTCGGCTTGGTAAACTACAGCGATGGTGAAGAGGTATTCCTCGGCAAGGATTTCTCTACCAAGAAAAATTATTCAGAGGGCATAGCATCTGAAATCGACAAGGAAATACGAGAGATAATAGACGTGGCCTTTACAGAAGCAAAGGACATACTTACAGAATATATAGAAGATCTTGAGAAGGTTGCTATGGCATTGCTTGAGCTTGAAACCATAAACGGTGATCAGTTCAGGAGGCTGGTAGTAGATGGAATTACTAAAGAAGAATTGGTTTCAGAAGTGCTGAAAGATAAAAAGCAGGGAGGCCCAAATGAATAAGACTGTAAAAGAGTGCATGGATCTGGATGTTTTCAAAAACGCCAGGTTGCTTGCCGGTGCAAAAGGTGTCGAAAACGTGGTGACCGGATTGTCGGTTCTTGACATGGTGAAGGAAGATGATGTAAAACGCTTTAATTCGGAAAAGGGATTGCTGTTTTTTACGGGATTTTTAGGCGTTTTGGAAAATGAAAGAGTGCAGTGCAGGTTAATCCAAAAACTCGCTGAAGGCGGACATAGCGGTCTTGTAATAATGTACATGGGAAGAGGCATAAAGGAACTCGATACCAGCGTAATAAGGAGCGCCGAGTCTGCTAACCTGCCTTTAATTGTGGTTGATGATAATAAGCTTAATTATTCTCATATGATAAATGCTATCACGGGAGATGACAAGAAAAATAAAGAAGGTGAAAGTCATCTGATTTCAGAGGTTGTAAAGACTTTGCTTGATTTTGACAAGCACTCCGACTTTGAATCTGCGATAAAGGAAGCTGCCGTTGCAAATGATTTTCAGGTAATATTGCTAGGGGCAAACTTCAATCCTATATTTACTGTAGAGACAAGGAAGAGGGAGACTATACAAGAGGCTGTAAAGAAGGCCAGAGAAAACAGATTGGACGGTAAGCAGCGCTCAAGCGTATTTGTGAGCGTAAATGGAATAGATACGTATTGGAGAACCGTTAGAATTGAAGAGACCAGTTACTACATGTTTTTGGTAGATAATGAAGACATGTACACGTCTGAGGATATGAATAAACTTTCTGAAGTCATAGAACTTTCTATGGGAATGTGGAATTATAAACCGAAGCGTGATTCGAAAACGGAACTCATAAGAGCTTTAGTGAGAGGGAATAAGCCCCTTGCATATTCATTAAATGAAGAAGCCAAGATAAAGCCCAGTGAAATCCTCAGTGTATTCTTTGCAAAGGATATAAGCTCTGAGAGCTGTGAAGATATATTCTTAAGGTTTGAAAAAGAAGAAGGCTTTTCACTTCATAGGATTTCCGATAACGGGGAGACATACGGCATGATAACAAGGGTAAACGCAAACCTTGATAAGGTGGGAGAATTTAAACAAAAATGTTCCGAGCTATATGAATCCTTGAAAGGCAACAAAAGTGCCAGAATTTTCCATATAACGGGCATAGACGGAATAGACGGCGTAGCAGATGCATATAAAGAAATAGAAGAAAGCTGGTCTTTTGCGCAGAATATCTTTCCTTATAAGAGAGTATTTACAAAATATGAAATGGCTCTCGTCAGCAACTGTATAGATATTGAAGTGGGCGAAGGTAAAATTAAGAAAAATTACATTGACCTTCTGGCTCCGTTTGCTTTGATATCATCAAAAAAGCGGGAACAACTTCTAGGAACGCTGGAAACCTTTGTACTGGATTCCGGCATGAATGCCGCTAAAACCAGTGAACTGATCGGGATACACATAAATACGGTGAAGTATAGACTGAGGAAGATAAATGCACTTCTCGGAGTAGAGATAACGGGAAACAGGGTTATACCCGGGCTTACGATAGCTGTTGCTCTAAAGCGTCTCGAAAAACTTATGCCGTAAGGGCTCATAATAGTTGTATTGTTTATTTTTTCGATATAGGAGAAGAAGATGTTATTAGCTTTTGATGTTGGGAATTCCAATATTGTTATTGGTGTGTTCGATAACTTGCATATGAAACACAGCTTTCGAATAGAGACGAACGGCAACAAGAGTGCAGATGAATACGGAATGATTGTAAACCAGTTCTTCAGCTATGAAAAGATAAACATGAGCGATATTGATGACATAATCATTTCAACTGTCGTGCCTTCAGTGCTATATTCCCTTCAGCATTTTTCAAGAAAGTACTTTGGAAAAGAGGCTATAGTGGTAGAGCCCGGCATAAAGACGGGGATAATAATTAAATATGATAATCCAAAGCAGGTAGGTTCTGATAGAATCGTAAATGCGGTTGCGGCTTATCATAAATACGGTGGCCCTGTAATAATAATAGACTTCGGTACGGCTACAACATTTTGCGCAGTATCCAAAAATGCGGAGTACCTTGGAGGTGCAATAGCACCGGGTATAAAGATAGCATCCGAAGCGCTTTTTGAAAAAACGGCAAAGCTACCTAAGATAGAACTCGAAGATCCCGGCAAGGCTATATGCAGAAACACCATAAACAGCATGCAGGCTGGTGTTGTGTACGGTCACATGGGAATGATTAAGTTTATAGTAGAAAAAATGAAAAAGGAAATCATAAACTGCGCGAGCATCGGTTGCTGCGATGATGAAATTATAAAGGTCATAGGAACGGGCGGAATGGCTACCATGATAGACAAAGGGGCCCAGGTTTTTGATGCGTTTGAGCCGCATCTTACGCTCGAGGGACTTGCACTGATATACGAAAAAAATAATGATAACTCCAGGTAATGTTATAGGCGACATAGAACTTCCATCTCCCTTTTTGATGGCACCTCTGGCAGGATTTACTGATAATGCGGTAAGAACCATAACTTTGGAGTTTGGAGCGGGACTTGTATATTCTGAAATGGTTAGCGCCAAGGGTCTTATCTATGAGCAAAAAAATACCGAAGAACTCCTTGATTTTAGAGGTGCTGATGGCTTTATCGCCATTCAAATATTCGGGAGTGATCCGGATGCTGTTGCGCACGGAATACAGTGTATAGAGAATAAGGGAAATGCAATAGTAGATATAAATATGGGCTGTCCCATGCAAAAGATCGTAAAAAGCGGTTCCGGCGCAGCTCTAATGAAAAGACCGGACATCATTTACGATATGGTAAAAGACGCTGTAAAGATCACGCAAAAACCTGTTACTGCGAAGATAAGAATCGGTTGGGACAATAATAATATCAATGCCGTTGACTGCGCTAAGGCGATTGAAAGTGCCGGCGCAAGTGCAGTAGCAGTTCATGGAAGAACCGCTAAACAGAAGTATGAAGGCAGTGTAAATAGGGATGTAATAGCTTCAGTAAAACAAAGCGTTTCTATACCCGTTATTGGCAATGGTGATATAAAAAGCGCTAAAGAAGCTCTGGAATTTATGGATGAAACAGGCTGTGATATGGTTATGATAGGAAGGGGAGCCATAGGTAAACCTTGGATTTTTAAATCGTGTAACATGGCGCTTTCTGAAATTCGTAAGGGTAAGAGCATAGATGAGATTACTGAATACGAGCCCTGTGCAGATGAAATTTTGAATACATTAAAAAAATTGATAGACCTTACGGTATCATACAAGGGTGAAAAGAGGGCTTTGCTTGAGCTTAGAAAGAAATTATCCAAATATTTAAAGAACACATCGGGAGTTAAGGATTATCGAAAGCGACTTTATGAAGCCGGAACAAAAATAGAACTTATGGGCATAATATATGAGTATTGTGATAAATTAAGCCGGTTATAAAAATGCTATAATATAGCTATTAAATATGGAGGATTGTATGGGAAGATTAAGTGAAGCTATATTAAAAAGCGATAAGATTGTGATAAAAATCGGCAGCAATGTTCTTTCGGACGACAATGGCAGGGTTAATGAACTTATATTCAAGGACATTGCAGAGCAGGTGACTGAATTATATAACATGGGGAAAAAGCTCATGATAGTTTCATCGGGTGCAGGAATTTGTGGCGTCGGTGAACTCAATAAGTGGGACAGGCGAAGGGATCTTAACTATAGGCAGGCTCTATGTGCTATAGGCCAGGTGGAACTCATAAATGCATATAAAAAGTATCTTAATAAAATGGATATGAAGGCGGCGCAGATTCTCCTTACAAGAAATGATTTTAAAGATAGCGGTAGATCGCTAAGCATCAGAAATGTGCTCTTTACGCTCATAGATGAGGGAGTTATCCCAATTATAAACGAGAATGATACCGTTGCCACTGAAGAGCTTAAGATAGGAGATAATGATACCTTGGGCGCCTTGACGGCGGAGCTATGGAATGCGAACCTTCTTATAATGCTTGGACAAATATCAGGAATTTACGATAAGTCCCCCGATAAAACAGATGCAAAACTCATAAAAGAGGCCAGCGACCTTGATGAACTTAGAAATTCAATTGAAATCGGGGATAGAAGCGATTTTGGAAGCGGGGGCGTGGAAACGAAGCTAAGTGCCGCCGAAAGGCTTAAAAGTCACAATATTCCTGTTATTCTACTTAATGGAAAGCATGAACATGCAATAATAAAAGCTATTAACGACAAGGAAGACGGTACTATTTTATATTAAAATCGGGAGGATCGTATGAGAAGTATAGGATTTATAGGCGTAGGCAATATGGGCGGAGCGATAGCAAAGTCCATCTTAAATAAAAAGGACGGCGCCGATACCATCTATGTTTTTGATGCAGATGATAAAAAGAAGGATGACTTTGCGGGTTTAGGCGCTGTGGCTACTGATTCAGCTAAGGAGCTTACTAAAGCATCCGACGTTGTTTTTTTAGGAGTAAAACCCGATATTGCATTGAATGTTTTGAAGGATATAGCTAGTGAATTTAACAGCAATAAGATTTTGATATCCATGGTATCTGCTACAACCATAGAAGAAATAGAAAATATTATAGGCGGAATGAAAATCATGAGAATTATGCCAAACACACCTGCCATGATAGGTGAAGGCACGACAGCGGTCTGTAGCAGCAACAACATGTCTAAGGCGGATGTGGATGAAGCAATTGCTATTATAGAGATGTTTGGGAGCACTTATATGATTGAGGAGGATCTCATGCATTGCGCCATAGGGATCAGTGGTTCGAGTCCCGCTTATACCTACATGTACATAAAACAACTCATGAACTCCGCCATTACAAGGGGACTCTCTGAAAAAACTGCAAGGGACGTTGCCGCACATGCTGTGATAGGAGCTGCAAAAATGGTGCTTTCGAGTACCGAATCTCTTGATACATTGATAGATAACGTTTGTTCAAAGGGCGGTACTACGATTGAAGCTGTTAATTTACTCGAAAGTAATGGATTTTATGAACTTGTCGATAGAGGATTTAATGCGGCTTATGAAAAGTCTAAGGCTATGAGCGAGGAAAATAATTAATGATTTTTAAGGAAGAAACGATAGACAGTAAGCTCGTTTATGACGGCAAGGTGATAAAGGTATGCGAAGAACATGTCAGAGTAGAAACGGGTAATATAGCGACGAGAGAGATAGTAATGCATAGAGGCGCAGTTGCCGTTGTTGCGCTTACAGATGATAACAAGATAGTTTTAGAAAAGCAGTATCGAAAGGCTATAGACGATGTTGTGCTTGAAATCCCTGCGGGGAAAATAGAACACGACGATGATGATATTAAAGGTAGAGCCAGAACGGAGCTTATGGAGGAGACAGGTTTTGATGCAAAGGATATTAAACTTATCCATAAGAGTTTTCCAAGTGTGGGCTATTCCAAGGAAGAGATATATTTTTATTTAGCAACGGAGCTGACACCGGGAAAGCCCTGTACGGAAGAAGGAGAAAACATTGAAATCCTACTCATGGATTTTGATGAAGCCTATAAAATGGCAAAAGAGGGTAAGTTCTTGGATGCAAAGTCAACCATAGGAATTTTAATAGCTTATTTAAATAAATACAGTGAATAATTATAGAAACATAAATATAGCTTCAAAATATATTATCTGTATGGCGTGTTTTCGCACACCGAGGAAGAATTAATGATGAATAAGCTTTTAAAGTAACGTTTTCAGGATGTATATCAAAGGTTTTAGATTTAATATCAAGGGCTTTACATGGGTATAAACACTAATTATATTATTTAAAAAATTTGTGATAGTAAAATCGTCGATAAATATGTAAGTTAAAAAATGCACAGAAGGATATGGAGTATGAAGAAAAATAAGGATATGAAAAACTTTTTTGTGTATCTTGAAAAAGACAGATCTCTTTCTACGAGCACAATAGGAGCATATCATGAAGATCTGCAAGCCTTTCACATATTCGTCTACGGAAAGGGCATAAAAGGATATAAGAGGGTAAAAAATACGGATATCGATGATTTCGTCGAAAACTTGAAAAGGCAGGATTATGCGCCGGCCACCATAAGAAGGAGGATATCATCTGTAAGAGCCTTCTATAATTATCTTGTAAATACTGGGGCTATGAGAAAGAATCCAACTCTAGGACTTAAGGCACCTAAACTCAACAAAAAAACTATAGATTATTTCACCGTCGAAGAAATAGATTTGCTTCTTGCTTCTGTTACAGACGACACGGATAGTGGTATAAGAGATAAGGCCGTACTTGAATTAATGTATGCGGCAGGGCTTCAACTGACTGAGCTTTTAGAACTTAAAATGAGCGATGTGGATATAAGAGCCGGTCTTATTACAGCGGGGCTTAAAAAAAGGAGGGTAATACCGATCGGAAGTCATGCAAGGAAGGCTGTAGAAAAATATATTTCAGATGTGAGGAAACTCAAATTTTCAAAGCTTAGTAAAAAAGATGCTTCAAGTCCTCTTTTTGTAAATTATCTGAATAAAAAATTTTCAAGGCAGGGCATATGGAAAATATTTAAGGATTATGCAGCCAAAACCGGCATTATAAAGTTTACACCCAACATGCTGAGAAATTCTTTTGCCGTACACATGCTTCAAAACGGCGCAGATATCAAAACCGTGCAAGAACTCATGGGACATGAAAACATTTCGATCACAAAGCAATATTACATTGAAATTCCAAGCAGTACAAAGCTCGTTTACGACAAAACCCATCCAAGAGCCTAATGGTATACTATTAAATTTCAAGCCGGATATTGTTTGTAAATAATAGACACACCTAGGTGATATTCAAAATAAAATTTTCCGGTGCATAATAATATATTTTATAGTTACGGGTAGAATTAGAATTAATATTCGGTGTTGATAAATGAATTAAGTGAAATTATAATTTTTCATAAAAGAAGGAGGTATATTATGAGTGAACATCTTGGACCTATACACTATATGATGTATGAAAAAATTTGTTTTCAGGATGAAATTACAGAAAAGCTACTTAGTAAAGAGGATAAGAAAGAATTGGATACATTGCATCCACCCGTTAAAAAGGGTGATCTTAAGGATCTGATAGATATCCCCAATATCCACGGGTGGCTTTCATCCAGGATAGATATGGTAGAAATTAGGCTTTCCTATGCTCTTTCAAGGTGTAGAGAATATGCTGAAAAAATGTATGAAATAGGTAAAATGAAAGCTAAGGGCAAGAAGATTTCAAATATCGACGATCTGTTTTCGGATGTGAATATGATAATCTTGGATGGAATGCCCTGCGATGCCGCTTTACTTGCAAGTAAAGGCGCAGATGAGAGCCTTGTGCTTAAGACAAACCATGACCTTCATTCAAAATATGAAAATGACAGTGTAGACCCGAATGATAGCTTGGATGACACGTGCGAAGGTTCGCATGACCACGACCATCATGAAAGCTTTGATGTTGATAAGACCGGCGCAAATTTCAATCAGGATATAGAAAATAAAACAGAGGAGTATTTAAATAACGCTTCCTTATTTTATAAAGCCAGGTACTACCTTTTGAAGGGGTTTGCCGAGGAACTTGGTTACAGCGTTACAATGACTTCCAATACGGATTATGTTATAATACCTCTTAAGAAAAAATAGTCAATTCATCTATAGTTTGCGGAGGTATTAATGCCCGAAGAGAGAAAATTACCACAGCATTTGTTTGCGGAAAGTTCGGTAATTGGTGCAATGGTAAATAATGAACAGGCGTGTATAGATGTATTTGAAATTCTAATAAAAGAAGACTTTTACAAAAAGGAACATCAAGCAATATTTGAAGCCATGAGATCTTTGTATGACATCGGCAAGAATATTGATGTGATAACAATAGCTGAAGAACTTAAAAGACATGAAAAGCTGGAATTTGTGGGGGGGAGTGCTTATCTTCAAAGCCTCGTAGCGAGTGTACCCTTTGTAACAAACGCTGTTGAATATGCAAAAATCGTAAAGGAAAAGGCAATATCGAGAGACCTTATAACGGCCTCAGGTAAGATTGCGGAAATTTGTTATAAGGATACTCAAAATAGCGAAAGTATGCTCGATTACGCAGAGCATGAAATATTTAAAATAAGTCAATTAAACCAAAAAGGCATCGTGGAAAATATTGCAGATGTCCTTGAAAAGAACGAAAGAGAAATAGAATTAAGGCTTGAAAATAAGGGCTCGGATAATGAACTAAAAACGGGTTATCTTGAGCTTGATAAAATGCTTGGTGGACTTAAAAAGTCGGATTTAATCGTACTGGCGGCAAGGCCGTCTGTAGGTAAGACTTCATTTGCGCTAGGCATGATGCTCGGCGCTACTAAGAGAGAGAATAAGACGGCGCTGTTATTCAGCCTTGAGATGCCGTCTGAACAAATAGGCTTTAGAATGTTATCTATGGAAAGCAATGTAACCATGGATGTAATGTTAAGAGGTGACATGTCAGATGCAGACCATGATGTTATATCCAGTGTAAAAAATGAAATAGCAAACAGAAATATACTCATAGATTCAACACCCGGAATCACAATTTCAGAAATGAGAAGTAAGTGCAGAAAAATCAAACATGAAAGAGGGCTCGATCTTGTAGTGGTGGACTACATGCAGCTTATGGCGCTTGATAAAAATATAGAGAGCAGGCAACAGGAAATATCTGAAATATCAAGGCAGCTAAAGCAGCTTGCAAGGGAGATGGAATGCCCGTTTGTAGTGCTATCACAACTTTCAAGGCTTTCTGAAAGAAGAACGGGACATAGACCGATGCTGTCCGATCTTAGGGATAGCGGTGCCATAGAACAGGATGCTGATGTTGTATTGATGTTATTTAGAAAGGATCTATATACGGATGAATCAGACCAGGAGATGGGAAATGAAGATAATGAAGTATTCAGCGATCCGGATGAGCCTAAAAAGGTAAATATCATAATTGCTAAGAATAGAAACGGCGCTACAGGTGATGTTGTGATGTATTGGAAACCTGAAAATATGACATTTAGAGATATCGAATGGAGCGCAGTGTAATGCGTACAAGGTCTTTATCCAACATGCATTTCGGTGTTACCGGCATAGAAAACATGATAATCAGCGAATATCTCGTAGGGCTTAATGAAGATGAAATTAAGGTATATCTCTATGCATTGATGCTGTCAAACACAAAGGAAGAATTTCATATTTCCGATATCGCAAGGGGGCTTAGAAGAGATGAGAAAGCAATAAGAAAGTCGCTGAAATCACTTAAGGACAACGGTCTTATTACATTCGACAAGGATATACTTACAGAGGATCCTAAAATAATAAGCTTCATATCCGTAGCTGATGAATTTTATTTTGGCAGTTCTGATAAAACAGTAGAAAATAATGCAAGCAGATGTGATGATAATACTTCCTCAGATTCGAAAGCCTGTCACGCTGAAAAAACTCTTGATAAAAATCCGGATAATGATGCCGATCAAGCATATGATTCAACTAAAGAAGAATTGTTTAACAGGATAGAAAAATTGACAGGAACCACGTTGTCAACGCAATCACTTAAGGGGATAAATTCGTTCCTGGAAAAAAATATGGAGCCCGCTGTCATAGAGAAGGCCTTTGAAAAGGCATTTGAAAGAGAAATAACAAATTGGAAATATGTAAAGGCTATTTTAAGGGATTGGTACGATAGCGGCATTATGGATATCAATACATTGTCAACCGTTGAAGAAATAGACGGTAGCAGACAAAGGCAGTATAAAAGCATTTTGAAAAGACTTGGAATTACAAATTACTTCAACCCTTCAGATGCACAAAAGGAAGTTATAGACAAGTGGCTCGATAAATATGGCCTTACCGAAGAAAAAATTCTTAATTACGGTCGTAAAATGGAAAATACGTATAACAAGAACATAAACTACCTTGATAAAATCATAAAGACAGAGATTAAAGCACATGAAATAACGGCTGAAGACGTAAAAAAATACATTAAAAGCGTTATCTACGAAAGAAGCATCAATAGATGGAGAGAAAAACAAAAAATAATCGAAAGAGATGTGGAGGGCTATAAAAATATAGCCAAGAAATTAAATGAATTAAGAGCGCTTGAATCAAAAATGATGTTTTCAGAAGACGATAATAAAAAGGCTAAAATGGCAAAAATTCAGGAAGAAAGGATTAATTTATTAAAAAAACGAGATCAGCTACTTAAAAAATCCGGATTTAATGCGGATGACCTTGAAATACAATATTCCTGCATGAAATGCAAAGATTCGGGAGTACTACCTAGTGGCTGGAGATGTTTTTGTGTTAAAGAAAAATACAAAGAAGCTGAGAATTGGTATAGAATGCGAGATCAAAAGATAAAAAACTTTAAAGGATAGGTTAAATTTTAAGGGCAGGCTAATATAAAAAGGTGAAAGAGAGATAGATATAATTTTATGAAAAAAGGTGAAATTAGAAATCTGGCGCTACAAAGGCGGAATAGCCTCGATGCGGAATACAGGAAGAAGGCTTCAATAAAAATTGCAGAACTTGCAAGACCTTTTATAGACGATGCAAACGTTATACTTTCGTATCATAAGATAAATTCTGAAGTAGATCCGAAATACATAGCCACTCATAATCATGAGCTTTTGTATCCAGTAATTACTTCAGACGATAAGATGGCAGCAACAGGGTATGAAAACAGCATAGATGTTCCTTTGAATATTTCAGATATGAAGGTGAGAGAGGGCATGAATATAGAAGATCCCCGTCGCATAGATTTGATAATAACACCGCTTGTAGCCTTCGATGTAAATATGAACAGGATAGGTTACGGTAAGGCTTATTATGACAGATTTTTAAACGATGTATGGGGCGGAGAAATTTCGGGGCTGAGCGCTAAGATGCCGCCTAGAATCGGCTTGGCATTTAAATGCCAATTAGCTGAATCTATACCGGTAGATAGGCATGATGTTAAGCTTTCTGCAGTTATCACCGAGGAAGGCGTTATAATGTGATGTGGTTTTTTGCAGCGTTATGAAATTTGTGTTTAAGATAGGATGAGCATTTTGATTAGGAGGTTTATGTGATAAAGTTTTTAAGGGGAAGGATATTCGAAAAACTTGAGTCCTGCATAGTTTTAGATACGGGAAATATTGGCTATCAGATAAACCTACCTCTAAACAGCCCCTTTTTCACTGCAGAAATCTCTGAAGAGGTTCTTGTTTATACAGAGCTTATAGTAAGAGAAGATGATATGAGTTTATATGGGTTTGAGGATTTTAAGACACTTAATTTTTTTAATTTGCTCATGAATATAAACGGAGTAGGAGCCAAGGCTTCACTTGCGCTCTTATCTGTAGGTACGGTGGATGAACTCGCAAGGGCAATTGCATCTAAAGATACCGCCTTCATATCCAGGGCAAACGGAATAGGTAAAAAAACAGCTGAACGCATAGCGCTTGAGCTCTCCGATAAGGTGGAATCAATAGCGTATAATCTGCCTTCTAATAATGAAGTTACAAGCGTTGTCTCAGGTAACAAGGCGGAAGCCTGCGAAGCTTTGATGAGTCTTGGGTACAACAAAAATGAAGCTATGAACGTATTGAAGTCATTGGATGAAGGACTCGACACGCAAAGTTATATAAGAAAAGCACTTACGCTTTTATAGATTAGCACCAACATGAAGGAAACGATCCTTTTTGTAAATAGATGGTAAATTTCAATGGCATCAAGTAGAACGTATTTATAGCAAATTTTTAGAATCTAAGTGGAATAATTGTACAAGTATAGGATTAGAGTAATTTCATATAAGGGTAGAATAATAATTTTGCGACAATTTATAAATATATGAGCTTGAGAGAGTGAGAGAAAAAATGGAAGATAGAATTACAGAAAAAGAAATGCTTGCTGAAGATGTACTTTCAGATCAAAATTTGCGCCCAAAATCACTTAAGGATTACATAGGGCAAAAGGATGTGATAGATAATCTTGAAGTATTTATAAAGGCGGCTAAAAAAAGATCAGAAAGCCTTGATCACGTGCTTTTTTTTGGGCCTGCCGGTCTTGGGAAAACCACCTTGTCGTGCATAATTGCAAACGAGCTTTCTGCCGATATAAAAATAACTTCAGGTCCTACAATAGAAAAGGCGGGGGATCTGGCCGCCATTCTTACAAATCTAACTGAAAATGACGTGCTCTTTATAGATGAAATACACAGGCTAAATAGAACGGTTGAGGAAGTTCTTTATTCAGCCATGGAAGACTATGCTATAGACATAATCATAGGGAAGGGACCTTCCGCAAGGTCTATAAGGCTCGACATCCCTAAATTTACGCTTGTGGGAGCAACTACAAGAGCCGGAAATCTCACAGCGCCTCTTAGAGACAGGTTCGGGATAGTGAGCAAATTCAATCTGTACTCAAATGATGAACTTAAACAGATAGTGAACAGGTCAGCAGGAATCTTGGGTATTAAAATAAACGATAAGGCAGCTTCTGAGATTGCCAAAAGATCAAGAGGCACTCCAAGAATTGCAAACAGAATACTTAAAAGGGTGAGAGATTTCTCAGAAGTTTCGGGTAAAGATGAAGTCGATATCAACGATGCAACAAAGGCTTTAGATGCCCTTGGGATAGATAGCGCCGGGCTTGAGGATACGGATAGAAGAATCTTGTCCTTTATAATAGATAGATTCACAGGCGGGCCTGTAGGCATAGATACGATAGCGGCATCCATAGGAGAAGAGCGCATTACTATAGAAGATGTATACGAGCCGTATCTGCTTCAAGAAGGTTTTATTCATAGAACACCTAAGGGAAGAGTAGCATCAGAGAAGGCGTACGAGCATTTAGGCATCAATATTTTTAATTAAGCGAGGTAAAATATCATGAATAATAGAATTAAGACCGATGATTTTAACTATGATCTTCCGCCTCAAAAAATTGCAAGCTACCCGGTTGCTAAACGTGATGAATCAAAGCTCATGGTAGTTAAAATGCGCTCTTTCAAAAGCCCTGAGATTTCTCACGCTAAATTCCTGGATATCATAGATTATCTAAACGAAGGTGATTGCCTTGTGATAAATCAAACTAAGGTGATCAAAGCGCGCTTCATAGGCTTTAAAGATACCGGAGCAAGAATAGAAGTGTTGCTTTTAAAGCCTTTAGGTGAAAATCTTTTTGAAGCGATGATTAAACCCGCTAAAAGGGTATCTGAAGGCACTATAATATCAGTATTACCAAAAGATGATGAAACCGGAGAACCCCTTAAAATACAGGTGGTAAAGAGCGATGATGATATTATCAAGCAGGTAAGGATTTTAAATGCGGACTCATTGGATTATATAGAAGAATTCGGCAAGATTCCTCTACCTCCATACATCGAAAGGGAAGCGGAGCTTTCAGATGAAAAACGGTATCAAACTGTGTATTCTAAGGTTAAAGGATCGGTTGCAGCACCTACGGCAGGACTTCATTTCACAGAGGAATTGATAAGCAAAATTCAAAATAAAGGCATAAAGATAGCAAGGATCCTACTTCACGTCGGAGTGGGTACATTTAGGCCTGTAAACTGCGATAATATCAGCGATCACATCATGCACAGCGAATATTTTGAAATACCCGAAGAAGCGGCGGACATCATAAATTCCACCAAGAATAGCGGAGGCAGAGTTATATGTGTCGGCACTACGTCGGTAAGGACGTTAGAAGGTGCAAAATGCATTCAAAATGCATCTTCAGATGCTTCGGGTCACAAAACATCAGATTTAAAAGCTTGTAGCGGAGAGACGAACATATTCATATATCCCGGATATGAATTCAAACTGACAGACGGCATTATTACAAATTTTCATCTCCCAAAATCAACGCTTCTAATGCTGGTTTCAGCCTTTTTAGGGCTCGATAACACATTGAATGCCTACGATATAGCGTTAAAATCTGACTATAGATTTTTCAGCTACGGGGATGCTATGTTGATAATATAGATATTAAAGCCGGATAATGCACTTTAGACTTTCGAAGAATAACATCAAATGTAGATGAGATGAAAATTGGAGGAAATATGCTTGATTTCAAACTGCTTATAACAGATTCAAAAAGTAACGCCAGAAGGGGAGTTATCAAAACAAAAAGCAGTACCATACAAACACCTGTTTTTATGCCTGTCGGTACTCAGGCAAGCATTAAATCCGTCCCTGCGGATATGGTTTATGATGCGGGAGCCAAAATCATTCTTTCTAATACATATCATCTGTATTTAAGACCGGGAGAAGATATAGTAAAGGAAGCGGGCGGTATACGGCAATTCATGAATTTTAACGGTAGCGTTCTTACAGACAGTGGAGGATTTCAGGTATTCAGTCTTGCTAAGATGCGAAACATCACAGAAGAAGGCGTAGAATTCAAATCACACATAGACGGTTCTACACATTTTTTCTCCCCTGAAAAATCGATGCAAATACAAAGAGATCTGGGTTCAGATATAGTGATGACCTTTGATGAATGCATACCTTATCCTTCAGATTATGATTATGTAAAAAAATCCACAGAAAGGACTACAAGGTGGCTCGGTAGATGCGCTTCTTTTAAGCTTCAGCCGCATCAGTCACTCTTCGGTATAATGCAAGGCGGTATGGATAGAGACTTAAGAAAGCTCAGTGCAGACGGCATCACAGAATATGACCTGGACGGCTATGCGATAGGGGGGCTTAGCGTAGGAGAGCCTATAGAGATGATGCAATCAATACTTGAGGTCTGCACCAATTATTTGCCGAAAGATAAGCCTAGATATCTAATGGGTGTAGGAAGCCCGATAGAGCTTCTAAATGGCGTTAAAAACGGAATAGACATGTTCGACTGCGTACTTCCTACAAGGTATGGAAGGCATGGTATAGCCATGACAGATAACGGTAATATTTCAATTAAAAAGAAGGTGTATGAGAGGGATTTTACACCTCTTGATCATACGTGCGATTGTCCTGCCTGTAGAAATTATAGCAAGGCTTATATAAGACATCTATACAGGGCAGGGGAAGGACTTGCCGCTACACTTCTTTCCATACACAATATAAGATTTTTATTAAGGCTTATGGAAAGGATCAGAGATTCAATAGAAAGAGAAGAGTTTCAAAAGTTTTATGACGAATATTCAAGCAATTATAAGGGAAGAACGGTATAGAAAGAAAGGTATGCTATGGAACAAAGTAAAGATATCTGCATGCATGCTGAAAAATGTGGAGGCTGTACCTATCAAGGCATGCCTTCTTATGAGCAACTTAAAATAAAAGATGAGCTGGTTAAAACCCTCATTGATAAAAAGGGGCTTAAGGTAGATACTTTGCTTCCAATAGAGAAAAGCCCCAACATGTATAGGTATCGCAATAAAATGGAGTTTACGTTTGGGAATTCTGAAAGAGAAGGGGAATTAAAGCTCGGGTTTCACGAAAAAGGGAATTACAGAAACATCGTAGATATTCACAGTTGCCAGCTTGTGGATACGGACTATAACGAAATTTTAAATGCAGTACGGCAATTTGCTTTTCAAAATAATTATGATTTTTACAATAAGAAAAAACATAACGGGTTTTTAAGACACCTTGTTATTCGAAGCGGTATAAGAACATCAGAAATTATTGTAAATCTCGTTACTTCAAGTAGCGATCTTGCCAATTTCAACACTGAATCATTTGTTAACCTGCTCACTTCACTTAAGCTTAACAACGAACTCGTAGGCATTCTCCACACAGTAAACGATAAGATCCAAGATACTGCAAACGGCGAAGATATAAGGATTTTGTACGGCAGAGATTACTATATGGAACGCATTATGGATCTCGATTTTAAGGTTCGCATGGGATCATTTTTTCAAACCAATGTACAAGCTGCAGAAAATCTATATAGGTATGCAATAAACTCCATAGATAATGTACAAGATAAAGTGATCTTCGATCTTTTCTGCGGTACAGGTACTATTACTCAATCGCTCGCAGGAGCTGCAAAAAAGGTGATAGGCGTTGATATTTCAGATGATGCAATTAAGTCTGCAATTGAGAATACAAAGCTTAATAAAATAAACAACGTGTCATTTTACAGAGGGGATGTCTTTGAAGTCATAAGAAACATAAATGAGAAGCCCGATGTTATCGTACTGGATCCACCCCGTGCAGGCGTAAACGCCAAGGCTTTAGAGAAAATAGTCGAATTTTCGCCCCGAGAAATAGTATATATATCATGCAACCCCAAAACGCTTATAGATAACCTGTATTATTTCGAATATAACCGTTATAATATAAAGAGCCTTAAAGCTTTCGATAATTTCTTTTTTACATCACATGTGGAAGCGGTAGCACTTTTGTCCAAACTTGATGTCGATAAGCATATAGATGTTGAAATTAAGCTTGATGAGCTTGATTTGACAAGTGCGGAGAGTAAGGTTACTTATAAGCAAATTTAAAGATATGTTTTGGAAAAGTTTGGGTTCAGGATATCGACACTTTGTATTGCACAGGTGAAGAGAAAATATGGTTTGGAGATTAGAAGACATTATAATATTTCAAGCAACGAAAATCAGAAAGTTCCACAGTGCCCATTTAAAAAAGAGGAAGCTGTTTTGGATACCTTAAAGTATTTTAAGATGACCAAAGATGATTTTTAGTGGGTATGGGAGGGTAGATATGAATCCTAAAGAGATAAAGAGCCTCATTCAAAATGGAGAAAAGATAGATGTTGAATTTAAAGAATCCAAGAATGCTCTAACTAAAGATGTCTTTGATACCGTATGTTCTTTCAACAACAGAAATGGAGGACATATTTTACTTGGTGTAAATGATAAAAGAGAGATTGTTGGTGTTAGTGAAGATAAGGTAGATAAAGTGATTAAGGAATTTACTACTGCGATTAATAATCCGCAAAAAATGTATCCTCCACTTTATTTACTACCGGAAGTCTTTGATGTTGACAAGAAAAAAGTAATTTATATCAGAGTTCCGGAAGGTTATCAGGTATGCAGACATAATGGAAAAATTTGGGATAGGTCTTATGAAGGAGACATCAATATCACAGATCATTCAGAACTTGTATATAAGCTATACGCAAGAAAACAGGGTAGCTATTTTGTAAATAAAGTATATCCGAATCTTGATATTGAGTTTCTTGATGTTTCTGTTATTGCTAAAGCCAAGAGTATGGCTGTCTTTCGAAATAAAAATCATGTTTGGGAGAATATGAGTGATGAAGAGCTTCTGAGAAGTGCTAATCTCATTTTGACAGATCCGGAAACAAAGCGTGAGGGAATTACATTAGCTGCTATTTTGTTATTTGGAAAAGACAACTCTATTATGTCCGTTCTTCCACAGCACAAAACAGATGCGATATTCAGAGTTGAAAATAAGGATAGATATGATGATAGAGATGTTATCATAACAAATCTGATTGACAGCTATGACAGACTTATAGAATTTGGGCAGAAGCATTTGAACGATTTATTTGTCTTGGACGGGTTTGTCAATGTCAATGCAAGAGATAGGATACTTAGAGAAATTATATCAAATACATTAGCACACAGAGATTATTCAAGTGGCTTCCCTGCAAAAATGATTATTGATGATGAAAAGATTACGATTGAAAACAGTAATTTGGCTCATGGAGTGGGAACTTTGGATTTACAAAAGTTTGAGCCTTTTCCTAAAAATCCTGCTATATCTAAAGTTTTCAGAGAAATAGGTTTTGCGGATGAACTTGGTTCAGGAATGAGAAATACCTACAAGTACACACAGCTTTACTCAGGACAAAACCCGTTATTTGAGGAAGGAGATATATTCAGAACGATTATTCCTCTAAAGAAGATAGCAACGCAAAAGATGGGTGGAGGGAATGTCTTTCGAAATGTCCCTCAAGATGTCCCTCGAATGTCTCCTGAAGAAATTAGAAATGTGATTGTAAGTATGATAGAGAAAGATTATCATGTAAGTCGTAAATATATGGCTGAAACATTGGGAGTTAGCGAGAAAACAATTACAAGATATATAAAATCTATTTCCAATGTTAAATATGTGGGGAAAGGGAAAAATGGACATTGGGAAGTTGTATAATATAGATATTTAGGAATTTATTAGACTTGATGTATAATGCTATATGATGGTGAGTAGCAATTAAAAAATATTTTTACAAAAGTAAAGTATAAATATAACAAGGAGATTAAAAATGGAAACAATAAATGAAAAAGTTTTTTTTGAAGAAAGTTATGATAGAGAAGAAGAAATAATAAAAGAATACGATATAACGTCAAGTCCGCGTGATTTAACTCCGGCAAATATTGTCGACATGATCGATGCAGGTATTATTGAAATTCCACTGTTTCAAAGGAATTATGTATGGGATATAAAAAAAGCTTCAAAACTAATTGAGTCAATAATATTAGGTCTCCCTGTACCAGAACTTTTTTTCTATACAGAGGGTGATGATAATAACTCATATAAAATCATTGATGGGCAGCAAAGATTTTTATCAATATATTTTTTTGTTAAAGGACGATTTCCTAAGAGTAATACAGCACGTTTTATGATTAGAGAAGGAATTAATGACGGAACTGCATTGGAAGAACTTTTGCCACAGAATAAAATTTTTCAAGACTTTACTTTACATTTAAAAGATGATGCTGGAAAAGAAAGTAGATATCATGAATTAAAGTTTGCTACATTGGATAAAGACACACAAATTAAATTTAGGCTGAGACGTTTTTTAAGAACTGTTGTTGTCCGTCAAAACAAGCCTGATGACGATAATAACTCATCTATGTTTGAAATATTTAATAGATTAAATACTGGAGGAACGCCGCTTAATTCTCAGGAAATACGTGCAAGTTTGTATTATTGTAATTTTTATAGAATGCTTGTAAGATTAAATAATGATGAGAATTGGCGCAATCTTTTAGGAAAGCCAACTCACGATTTACACAGCAAGGATATAGAATTGATTTTGCGTTCAATTGCGTTATTACACGAAGGTGATAATTATTCACCTAAGATGGTAACATTTTTGAATTCATTTTCACAGAAATCAAAAAACTTTTCTGATGAAAAAATTCAGTACCTCAATGATTTATTTATATCATTTATAAGGTCTTGTTCTGAGTTAAAAGAAAAAGCTTTCTTCCGTAACAATCGTTTTTCAAACACTCTTTTTGAAGCTGTTTTTATAGCAGCATGTGATAGTTTTTATGAAAATAATGCTTTATTAGATGATAAAATTAGTATGGAGTCATTTGAAAGTTTGAAGAATGATGAAAAATTTGTATCATTTTTGATGTCAGGTTCATCTTCAAAGGAAAAGATAAAGGGAAGAATACAGCGAGCAAAGGAGCTCATAAAATTTGTAGGAGATAATTGAAATGGATTATCCTCAATATAAAGACATTGAAGAACTTATAAAAGAATATGAAGAGGATTTTAATACCATTCGCAAAGAACGAATTGTAATGAGAAATTATCCCAAAGTATTGGTTATGAGCACAGCGAGTTTTTTTGAATGTCAAATAAAAAAAAGGTGTGAAGCGTTTATTAATAATTCTAAATTACCTTTAGATATTAATTATCCAAAAATTTTCACCTTACATGGGAACAAACCCAAGGTTGACCAAATATTT
>ERZ773066.161-NODE-161-length-38476-cov-3.948492_pt1 | contig 38476 bp, 32 predicted proteins | sample MGYA00580573_ERZ773066 | MGnify/ENA primary metagenome ERZ773066 (study PRJEB29015, sample SAMEA2738128) | human oral metagenome | biome: human oral; feature: human-associated habitat; material: saliva | place: China | collected 2203 ... | reverse complement strand
GTAGAATGTTTTCTTTTCATTCTTGGAGTTCGTGCGAACCATGATGGCCTGCGGCGTACGAAGCTCCCAGTTGCCTTTATTATCAACCTTGTTGATGCGAATCCAGCCTTGTTCGCCTTCATATTCGGTGAGGCTGTTCTTTATCCAAATGGCCGTGTCGCCTTGATTAATGTAGGTTGTGGCACGTGCCTCCATTTCGTGGGAGAAGATACGGCTGTAGCCGCTGATGGGGTAGAAACCTTTGCCGTACCACGCTGCGTTGACGAGCTTTCCCTCTGGCTGTGTGAGTACGGGCTCTGTAGTGATGGGTTTGAGAGCTTTGGCTGAAAATACGCGGGACTTAGCAGATGCTTGGAGGTTGACAACTGGAGTTAGGTCCGCTTTGGTCTGCTCGTTGGCGGGGAGTTGCTGCAACTGCGCAAGAGCGGGGAGTCCACACATGGCAGCTAACAGGAAGAAAGTAGATTTTCTCATGAGATTTATGGGGATGACAAAATGAAACAAAGACTTGCCAGAGCGATAGACGCTTGGCAAGCCAGTTTCTTATTTATTTCTGATATTGTTTGATAGTCTTACCGTTGGACAGAACAAGGATGTTGAGGCCTTTCTGCGTTGCGCTGATGCGTTGCCCAAGGGCGTTGTAGCGTGCTACGACACTTGCTCCATCGTGGGTGGTGGAGTGGATGCCAGTAGGATCAGCGTAGACAAACTTTACTGTGATTGTCGGACCGTTACCTATAACATCACCGTAAACAAGCTGCTTGTTCCCTCCTACTTCCTTTTCAACGGCTTCGATAACATCAACGTGTAGTTTGGTGGTACATTCTCCGTAAGCTGTAGGTTCCCACTCAAGTTGCAGGTCGTCCTTAGCGTTCTCATTCAAACGGCCTTGCTTGGTTTGTAGACCTACTGTGCTGTAAGAACTGCAGTTGCCGAGCATGCAGAAAAGCATGTTGCCGTTTGGTAGCTTTTGGACATCGAGCGTCACTTGTGCACCTACCTTTTCGCCGAGGGTATTCTGCAGAAAGAGTCCCGACTTTATTTGTGTGGTGCCAAAGTCGTTCTGCTCAGCCACATTGACTGTCCACGTAGAGCCATTAGGAACTTCTGTCCCGTCTGCAGTAACGAATTTGAAAGTCTCGTCGAGTTCGTCAGCGCCCGACTGCGCGTAGCTCACGCTATAGGTTGCGAAGAGAGCTAAGATAAGCGTAAAAATTTTCTTCATAGACGTATTGTTTTTATGTTTAGGCGTATGGATGAATCTCTCTTATTGAGGGATGATTTATAGTATGGAGTCGCTCAATTTCCCTTAAAGGCTGTGCGTTTCACTTGAAGTACACCGCGGTCGTTGTACACAAAAGCGATGAGCCAAAGGTGGCGTGGAACCCACGTTGCGGCAAAGTCGGTGGAGAAGTTGATGGTAGTGGTTTCTCCCTCCTTCACGTTGACGGCTTCTCCAGCTTCGCCATTGACGGCAGTACGGAAAACGTGCATGTGAAGGTAGTTGCGGTTCGTTGTTCCATCAGGCATCATTTGGAGCGCGGTGATACTGTCTTCAACAATCCAAAGTTGCAGCTTGCCTTGTATGTTTCCGTCGAGGCCTTCGAGGGAGATGGTGCCGTTGCCGCTTGTGCCGTTGGTCTTGGCATCAATTTTAATGTTGAGCGGAGCGGTTTGCTTGAGTTGTTCGTGGACGATGCCCGCCCACGCCGTATAGTCGCTCTTGCCTAAGTAGTCGATAACGCCCTGCGGCTGGTACTCGACGTTCCATTGGCGGTAGTAGTTGTCGCCTGTAGTAGTGCTAAGGCCCACTGTCTTTGCGTTGCCACGGAATCCGAGCGGGCCGGAGTGCATACCGACAGCGATAACCGTGTCGGCACTATACTGCTCCTGGATTTTCTCAATCTCGTGGGAGGCTGTAGGGCAGTTGATGCAGCGCTGCCCTGTGAAGTCGACGAGCAGAACGTTTTTACCAACAGCTGCGGGCTTCACGTAGGTGAGTCGCTGGTCTTCGTCAATCTGTGTAGAGCAGGCGCTGAACAGCAGCATAGCTCCTATTATATAGAATAATGTTCTTTTCATAAATGCGCGGTTTCTATCCTTCAGGAGATTAGAAGTTGTAGTTGTAAGAAACGGTCCATCCTTGGTAGGAAGGAACATAGCGGCAGACACCTCCCGAGCAGTTGTAGCCAGCACGTGTGCGTACATAGCCAGCTTGGATGCGGTGAGAGCCTACATTATAGGTTGCCAGCAAGTTCCAATAGTGTTTGTGAGTTTTTCCCACGTTGTATTCGTCGCTTACCGTAAACATCCAGTGAGGTGCTAACGAAAGTTCGAGCAGTCCAAATGCCCAGTCGCCTTCATCGTTTGGCGTCGTGAGATATTGTGCTTCTGCGCGTAGCGTTGTCTTAGGTGAGAACTGGTATTTAGCATCTGCCACGAAGATGTTGGAACGTATCTTTCCGCCCTCGCCTTCTACAGCCGTCTTGTTGTAGAGCTGGTTCATGTACATCAAGTGTAGCTTGAAGTTGCGCGTGAGACGTTTATCCAGCTGAACGTTGAAATCTTGGTAATAAGTCTCGTCGCCCCATTTCCAAAAGGCCGAGCCGTAGCCGTCAGTACCGCGACCACCAGCAGTTCCCGCAATTCCTGCGAGACCATGTGGGTTTTTAGCAATGGAATGAATGTGGGAGAAATTTACTTGCAGGCCCGTACCGTACTTACCTCCCAACAGCGTGCGACGCTTGAAGTTGTAGCCCACTTGTCCTTGGTAAGCCCACTCGCCTTTGGCCAACTGTGTGGCATAGGGGTAGAGTGCCGCCAGCGTATAGGTGTGTTCGTAGGTAAATGCCGGCATGTGGTCGATGAAGCTCGACGAGCCGTTCATTTGTCGGCGCGAGCGGCTCGACATATTGTCTGTGCGCTTGGCTTGAGCCAGCACGCTGAAACCTTTCTTTGAGTAGGACGCCGACAGCATGGCGGCATATCCTTTTCGGTATATATATCCGTTGTCGAAGGAGGGATCTTGTGTTTTCTGGGCATATTCTGCCAAGAGACTGAAAGGGCCTTTTTGCAGATTTGCCCTAACATCCCACGCGTCGACCGAAGTTGGGAAATTCAGTTTATGGGTTGCATCGTAAAAGACGCTGCCGTCCTCGTCGGCTCCTTCGCGCTTATTTAGGTAGGAGCCACCGAGCGTCAGGTAAGTGCCGCTCTGTTCCAGCGCTTTCACCCACTGGTCGATGCTAAGTTCGAGATCCGCACCAGCCAACCAAGCATGGTTGTAGTTCCAATAGCGGTGTTGGCGGCCCGCAAGACCTTTCAGGCGAACACCTTTAATAGGCTTCACGATAGCTCGTGCACCAAAGAGCGAATTGTCGATACCCAGCGAGCGCTCCTCATAGGTGCGCAGGATAAAGCCCGAACCAAACTGTTCGTAGAAGTTACCGCCCGTCACTTCCACATTGCGGAATTTTGCTTTCAGATAGAAGTAGGGAACGCCCCAGCCTTTGAAGTCTTTCTCAAATCCTGGTAGCGGATGATCCAGATAGGAAAAGCGGCCGCCAGCATCCAGAAACTTACTCATGAAGTTGAGGTCCAAGTAGGTGTTAGTACGGAAGTTCTCGTGAGAACCATCGCTTTGCGTGCCTTGTGGGACAAGCATATCGCTCTGCACACTACCGCTCAGCGAGGGATTATAGTGTCCATCGTTTTCCATCTCCTGTGCACAAACGGGCAGGGCCAGGAGTGCAACAGCTGGAAGCAAATGTTTCTTTTTCATATTGTGGAAGTCGCTATCTTTTATTTAATGAGTTCTCTGACTTTCTCAATGAGTTCTGCCTCGGCTCCTTCCGTGTAGCCATTGTGTTTGTAAACGATGTTGCCTTTTCCATCGCACACGATAACATAGGGAATCATCTGTATGCCTAAGGCGCGCTTGAAGTCGCCGTTAGGATCGAGCAGCACCTCATAGGGCCATCCGTGTTGGTCAACGAGGGGGCGCACTTTGTTGATGTTCTGCGCCTGGTCGATAGAGACAGCGAAAAGTTTCACACCTGTTTCGGCCACCCAGTCCTCGTACACTTCACTGATAGCGGTGAGTTCTCGGTTGCAAGGTTTACACCAAGTGGCGAAGAAGTCAATGATAAACGGTTTTCCGCCGTTTGAAAGTGTATCGGTCTGCACTGTCTTGCCGTTGATGTCCTTCAGCGTGACGGACGGCAGTTGAGCGTTCATAACTCCAGTGGCACAGATAACTGCAAAGAAAAGAGAAACTAAGAATTTGCGCATAGCTTCAGATGGTTTAGATAAATATTGTTGACACTAAATGAAAGCGGACTGAGCCCGCCAATAACGTCGTGAAAGGATTAGTCTTTCCGACCGCGCAAAATTATAGAAAAGTTTTGTAAATACGTAGAGAAGAGAAAGATTATTAGGGGATAAATTTTCTCTTTCTCTTGGAGGATGTAGAAAGAAAGCATATTTGTTGTTCTTTCTTGTAGATGTGTCTGAATGATAGGAGTATGGGGTGGCGAAGAGGAATAGAATGACCTATACGCTCATGCCTTGTGTTTTTCCGTTAGTCTTCTCCCATCACGCGAAACACTAAATCGGCCTCAAAGCCTCTCCCTGCTGCAAAGCGGAGGAGCTTTTGTGCGCATTCGTAGTCGGTTGCGGCTTTGATGGTAGGTACTTTGGTCAGTAGGAGTTTGCGGAGTATCTGTTGGTATTCCTCTTCGTCGATTGTAGCCAAGGCTTGTTCGATATGCTCGTTGGCGATATTTTTTATGGCCAGTGCCTGCCGTGTTTTCATACGCCCCCAATGGTTGTAGAGCGTCTTATCGTGTACAAAGGCGCGAGCATATCGGGCTTCGTCCACAAAGCCTTCGCGCTCCAGTTTTTCAAGAACTTCCTCACAGTCGGGGCGTGAAAGTCCGCGCTGCATGAACTTTTGCATCAGTTCCATGCGGCAATATTCTTTTTGTGCGCAGCGTGTTGCGGCCCAGTTGTAGGCCTCTTCTTTGGTGAAAGGTTTCATACGTTCTATTAGTGAATCAAGGCGCGAACAACAAACCACAGATGCTTGACCACAGTAGTGCCCAAGCCGTAGTAGTGGGTCATGATGCGGAAACGCTCAAAGAGACTGCGGCGGCGGTTACGCGTGGTCATGCCTTCGCTGAGGTAGTCCGTCAGCACGAGGTGGGAATTGAGTAGCGAGAGCTTGCGGCGTTCCGCTTCGCGCATGATGCGGATGGTCCAATCGAAGTCGGCCGAAAATCTGTACTTCAGATTGTAGCGCAGCTCCTTAGCCAAATCAGCGCGGACATAGAAACTCTGATGGCATACCAGCATTCCGTTGTTGAAATCCTCCCACGACAGATTTTCCGGTGGCGTGAGGCGGCGGCGACGTAGGAAATTGCCGAAACTATCCACTATGTGCGTATCGCCATAAACCACAGCTGGCTGCTTTTGTTCCTCCTGTATGGCGCGAGCAATACTGGAGAGGGTATCTTTTGCATGAAATTTGTCGCCAGCATTTAGGAAAACGATATAGCGGCCTGTAGCTTGCGCCAAACCTTTGTTCATGGCGTCGTAAATGCCGTTGTCGTTCTCGCTAAGACAGTTGAGTTCGTGGCGCACGGCCGCATTGGAGTTACGCTCCATATAATGATGGAATTTCTCCAGCGTGTCGTCCGTGGAGTTACCATCAATGACGAGGTGTTCCACATAAGGATAATCCTGTTCCTCTACGCTGTTGAACGTCCTATCTACAAGTGCGCCAGCGTTGTAAGTCACTGTAATGACCGTTATCTTTAGGGGTAGTCGAGCCATATATATAAATGAGTAGCCCTTTTTCTATTCTGATTTTTCAGGCAAAAAGCCTGTGGGCCAAGATGCTATATTTTTTGATGAAGAAAAGCGGAGATGTCCTCCCACGGCCTCTGCGCCGCGCAATGCTTCATTATAGAGAGGACGCGCAAGACGCAACGGCCGACTCATACAACTGTATGTGTTTCTCGGCCACAGCCTGCTCGCTATACGTACTTTCCGCCATTTGGTGAGCGCGCAGGCAGAAATTCTGGTAATGTTCGTCGATGAGCGTGCTAAGAGTAAGCTCCGCAAAGTGGTCTGCATCTTTGTAGCGCGCTAAGTAGCCATTAAGGCCGTCTTTAATCATCTGAGGTAAGCCGCCAATGTTGAAACCGACACACGGCAAGGCGCAAGCCTGCGCTTCCACAATGGTGTTGGGCAGATTGTCCATCAGCGTGGGCATCACAAGAAGGTCGGCCGCCTGGTAGAGGTCGCGCATACGCGCTGCGTCTTTCACATATTCCTGCGGGAAGCAGGAGCAAGCAAACGCGTCTTTCAGCGTGTCGGCTTCAAGGCCCACGGGAATCACTCCCAGCTGACTGATCCATTCCGGGTATCGTTCGGCGATGATGTGGGTGGCTTTGATGAGATAGTCGATGCCTTTGTTCTTATCCGTAGCTTTGAGCGCCACGAAGAGCAGCAAGCGTTTGTTGCGCGGGAGTCCGAGGCGTTCGCGCGCCGCCTGCTTGTCGCCTGGCACGTAGAACTTGGTGTCGATAGCGTTTGGTATGCTCACTACCTCGTGACCCTTCGTCAGCGGAGCTTGATAAGCCAGCTTGCAGAGCCATTCGCTGCACGCCACAAAATGTATTTTCCCCTGCGCGTAAGTGTTGATTTTGTTTTCAAACACGCGGTAGGAAAGGTCGCGCTCATTAGGGCGCATCAGCAGTCGGCAGTCGTGACAGTGCGACAGCCAGTTTTCACACTCCTTGGCATGGTGGCAAATGCCCGTGATGGGCCACATATCGTGCATTGTCCATACCACGGGCTTCCCCGTCTTGAGGATTTTTGCCAAATCGCCCAAGGAAAGCATCCCTTGGTTTATCCAATGGAGGTGGACGAGGTCTGCTTCTTCAAATTCGCGCAACTTAGTGATGTCCATACCATGTGTACCCGCATCGATAGCCCAGAGGTTCTCGCGTGAGCGGTTGATGGCGAAGATCTCAGCCCGTTCGGCCACAAATTTAGCCCGCATCAGAGGATTCCGAGCCTTGATAACGTTCGGATTGTCCGTTTGCTTGTCGCGCACGAGCATTTGTGTCTGCACGTTGTGGTTATTTAGAGCGTGCATCAAGCGAGATGCAGCAATGGCCGCGCCGCCTGTCTGCTCCGAGGTGTTCACCAATAGTACTTTCATCTTGCTGACAATTTGATTCTTGCTGCGAATTTACATAGTTTTTAAGAAAAAGGTCCGCCAGAAAGGATAAATTTATGCTTTGGCTGTTCTTGGCGGTTGTTGGGAAGCTCAAGTGGTTCGAAGGAATAAGCCCCCTCCATCTCCCCCATAAGGGGGAGTGCTCGGATTTGGCTCTCGGACGGGTCGGACAAGTCGGACGGGTCAGACCAGTCCGATCTGTCCAAGAACCAATACAGATTCGTGTCCTTTCGCCTTTTTCGTGCCCTTTCGTGGGCTTAAAACATCAACAGATTTCTTACTTTTCCCCTCCCACAAACGCCACAAAATTGCGCACGAAAGGGAGAGCGCGAACAATGTCCCTTTCTCACGCATCAATACAATAAAGCTGTCGGCAGATTTCCTTATTGCATCGGCGGACACTATAAGGAAGTCCACCAACACAATAAGGGGACCGACGGAGAGGATAAAGACACTTTTCACCAAAAACGTCCGAAAAAGAGAGGTTTCCTTATGAAATCTGCACCACTTGCAGGATTTCACGCCACTTTTCTCTTTCAAGGAAATAAAAAAGGCTTGCGAAAATCTGCAGATTGTGCAGACTGGAAATTTTCTCAAAGTTTTAGAAAAACAGCTTCTGTCAATTTTTCAGAAGATTTTAGAAATTGTCGGACTGGTCATATAAGTCGGACCAGTCGGCGGTTCTGTTGAAGAATATTTCAGCTTTGGGATGCAAAAAGCCCCTTCGCTTTCTCCAGGGAAAGGGAGAGCGAAGGGGTTACCTTATTGTGGCTTTGCAGTGCCTTATGCCTGCTTTGCTTCAGCCTTCTTGCAGTGACCACCGTTCTTTTTGCAGCAATCACCTTTTTCTTTGCATTCTGAGGTACCGTTTTGGCCGTCGCACTTCTTAGCCTCAGCTTTGTGGCATTCACCTTTCTTTTCCTTGTCGCAACCGCCCTTTTGAGCTCCCGACTTATCGCATTTTCCAGCTTTGCTCTTGCAGTCGCCACACTTCTTAGAAGCAGCGTCTCCGCACTTTGAGTGCTGAGCTGAGCAGCCCTTCACCTGAGCTTGCACCTTCATGTCAGAGAAACCTTTGATAATGTTAGCGTCGTTGGTCTTACTTGCATCGTAAGTCACGTTCACTTCCTTTTTCTCGAGATTCACCTGTACGTCTTTAACACCCTTACCGAGTTTATCAACGTTCTTTTTGATTTTGTTCACGCAGTTCTCGCAACGAATGTCAGTTACATACGTCTTAGTCACTACCTGCTTCTTTTTGGGCGTTTTAGCCGTTGCCATGCTGATGCTCATAAGCATGCAGAGGAACACTGTAAGAATTTTCTTCATACTTGATAATTGTTTTTGTTTGATTGTTTATAAATTTTATTTTGAAAATACTGACACGGTGAGGAGTGTAAGGGGAAGTGGCGGATTTCTCCTGCCGTGTTGCCTACACAAAAAAGCCCCTCATGCCTGCCTCAAATCTGTTTTGTTTTGCAGCCCCTGTCAGAAAGAACAGCGCAAAGATACAGAAAAGCCCATGCTTATGCGCTTTTATAGTTCTTAAAAGAACTTATTAGTTGTAAAGACTACCCAACGCAAAAAGTGGAGCCGTATTTTCATACCTTTACCTTCTTCTATGTGTCAAAAAGACAGATTCACCTCCGCTTATTTTGTTTTCTAAAATCTAAATATGTATTTTTGCAATTAAATATAAAAATACTGAAAGAAACATGGCAGAAAAGAATGTCCGCGTGCGTTTTGCGCCGAGTCCTACAGGACCTCTTCATATCGGTGGCGTACGTACCGCTCTTTATAATTATTTGTTTGCTCGCCAACACGGAGGAGAACTCGTTTTTCGTATAGAAGACACCGACTCCAACCGCTTTGTTCCAGGAGCTGAGGACTATATCCTCGAGAGCTTCAAATGGCTTGGTATCCATTTCGATGAAGGCGTTAGCTTCGGAGGAGACAAAGGGCCGTATCGCCAGAGTGAGCGTCGCGACATTTATAAGAAATATGTAGACCAACTGCTGACGGAAGGAAAGGCTTATATCGCCTTCGATACGCCCGAAGAGCTCGAGAAAAAGCGCGAAGAAATCAGTAACTTCCAGTACGACGCCTCCACGCGTATGCAGATGCGCAATTCGCTCACATTGGGGCAGGAGGAAACAGAACGCCTCATCGCCGGCGGCGCGCAGTACACCGTGCGCTTCAAGGTAGAGCCAAACGTGGAAGTTCATGTTGACGACCTCATTCGCGGGGATGTGAAAATCAACTCCAGTATCTTGGACGACAAAGTGCTTTACAAAAGCGCTGACGAACTGCCTACATACCATCTCGCCAATATCGTGGACGACCACCTCATGGAGATCAGCCACGTGATTCGTGGCGAAGAGTGGCTCCCGAGCGCACCGCTCCATGTCTTGCTCTATGAAGCTTTCGGCTGGCAGGACTCTATGCCGCGTTTCGCCCATCTGCCACTACTACTGAAACCTACGGGCAACGGAAAGCTCAGTAAGCGCGATGGCGACAAACTGGGTTTCCCCGTATTCCCCTTGGAATGGCACGATCCCAAAACGGGCGAAGTCAGCTCCGGTTATCGCGAGAGTGGCTATCTGCCTGAGGCTGTCATCAATTTCTTGGCACTCTTGGGATGGAATCCAGGTACCGATCAAGAAATCCTTTCTATGGACGACCTCATACAGCAGTTCGACATCACGAAGTGCTCCAAATCCGGTGCTCGCTTCGACTATGTGAAAGGACAATGGTTCAACCACGAATATCTCCTTAGCACGTCGAGCGATAAGTTGGCCCCAAGCTTCGACAAGATACTCCGCGAAAACGGTATCGAAGCCCCAATGGAGCGCGTAACAAAGGTGGTTGACGTGATGAAAGAGAAAGTCCACTTCATCAAGGAGCTGTGGCCGCTCTGCCGCTTCTTCTTCGTTGCTCCGACCGAATATGACGAGAAAACGGTGAAGAAACGTTGGAAGGAAGATTCGGCAAAATGTATGACAGAATTGGCCGATTTGCTCGAACAACTGCCCGATTTTTCTCAAGAAACGCAGGAAGCGGCCGTCAACGCTTGGATAACGGCGAACGACTACAAGATGGGTAACATCATGAACGCTTGGCGCCTGACGCTCGTTGGTGAAGGCAAAGGTCCGCATATGTACGAAATCAGCACCTTCCTCGGTAAAGATGAAACCCTTGCGCGAATGCGCCGTGCCATTGAGGTGTTGAAGTAAACAATAAGGGTCTGCTCCATCTCCACTATCTGGAGAAGCGCTTGAAACCAGAGTGGCACAAATGCTCGCCAGCAGGAGTGAAGCAACAGGTTTCTGCCCATTAGGGCATCTTATCGTCCGACACGCATAGGGAAGATGGAGAAGACTTTATTATTCATATTATTTGCTCCGCATGTACACATTTGCCATCTATCTATACGCCATCTGTGCTAAAATCTTCGCGCTGTTCAACACGAAAGCGCGAACTTTGGTGAGAGGCCAGAAAAACACCTGGAAAATACTCGAAGAGAAAATTGGTCAGGATTCTTACGTTTGGTTCCATGCTGCATCGCTCGGCGAGTTTGAACAAGGACGTCCGCTCATGGAACGCCTCAAACGAGAACACCCAGAGAAGAAAATTTTGCTTACTTTCTTCTCTCCCTCGGGCTATGAAGTGCGCAAGGACTACCCTTATGCCGATGTAGTGTGTTATCTTCCGTTCGATACGCCTCTGAATGCGCGTCGTTTCATTCGTGCCGCCCGCCCCGAGAAGGCTTTCTTTATCAAATACGAGTTTTGGCGCAACTATATTGAAGTACTGGTTCATCACCACATCCCAGTGTACAGTGTCTCCAGTATTTTTCGCCCCAATCAGGTCTTCTTCCGTTGGTACGGTCGTGGCTACGGTCATTGTCTGCGCCGCATCAGTCATTTCTTTGTTCAAAACCGCGATTCGGAAATCTTGCTCAATAAGTATGGCATCAATAGGGTGACCGTGGCTGGCGATACCCGCTTTGCACGCGTTCGAGACATCAAGGAGGGCGCAAAGCCCCTGCCCATCGTGGAAGCTTTTGTGGGGCGCACAAAAACCGAAATCAATGAGACCAAACGCCTCGAAGAATCACAGCTGCCCGATGCGCCGAAAAATCCAGTACTCATAGCTGGTAGCAGTTGGGAACCCGATGAAGACCTCCTTATCAAGTACTTCAACGAACACCCAAATCTGAAACTCGTTCTGGCTCCTCATGTGGTCAGCGAGGCACATATTCAAAATATTGTCAGCAAACTCAAACGCCCCTACGCCCGCTACACACAGACAGATACGGAGCGCGTGAAAGATGCTGACTGCCTCATCATTGATTGCTACCGCCTGCTGGCAAGTATCTACCGCTATGCCACGATAGCATACGTTGGAGGCGGCTTTGGAGTAGGCATCCACAACGTTCCGGAGGCGGCAGTCTATGGCGTACCTGTTATCATTGGTCCTAACAATAAGAAATTCAAGGAAGCGCAAGACTTGCTGAAGAGTGGCGGCTGTATAGAAATACATGATCAAGAGGATCTCGACGAAGCTTTAGACGTGTATCTCTCTTCGCCTGTTCTGTTGAAGAAAGCGGGCGATGCTGCTCATGATTATATCAAGGAGAACGCGCAAGCTGCCGATATTATCTATCAGGCAACGCTGAAATAACGCTCCTACCCTCTCACTTTTCAACTCCTACAAGCTGCAAGGCCGCCGACGCTCCTACCCCATTGATGTCTACGCCCTGTAGCTTTTATTTTTACTCCTTTATATATATGACTACAACCCACAAAATCATCTTCGCCTTTGATTCGTTCAAAGGTTGTCTCTCTTCTGCTGAAGTGGGGAAGGCAGCAGCAGAGGGAGCGGAGAATGAAACGGTAGAAGTGCTCAATGTGAGCGATGGCGGCGACGGTATGCTCTGCGCATTCTGTCAAGCCTATCGTGCGGAGCAAGTGAGTTGCAACTGTCACGATGCGCTCATGCGCCCCATTCGAGCTGCTTACGGCTTAGTGGGCGATATGGCTATCATCGAAACGGCCCAAGCTTGCGGACTGTCGCTGCTGGAGAGCAATGAGCGCGATGCCGTGGGCGGTACGTCGTATGGAGTGGGCGAATTGCTCATCGATGCTTTTGAGCGCGGTGCCCGTCGCTTCATTATCGGCTTGGGAGGTACAGCTACAACAGATGGAGGTTTCGGAATGCTCAAGGCACTCTATGTTCATGCCGGCCCAGCAGCCTTTTTCGACACTTATCTCCCTCGCTGGCGCAACGAATGTAGTTGGACGTTGGCCAGTGATGTCCGCAATCCGCTTTATGGGCCGCAAGGAGCTGCAACTGTTTTTGCCCCACAAAAGGGAGCTACGCCCGCCGAAGTGGTGCGCCTCGATGCGCGTTTGCAACGTTTGGCACAGCATGCCGCCCGAAGGATGGGGCACGATTGTTCGATGCTACCTGGTGCAGGAGCAGCAGGCGGATTGGGATATGCCTTTTTGCAATACTTCAGCGCGCAGATGCAGTCGGGAGCAGATTTGTTGCTCGATGCACTTGACTTCGACACCCGCTTGAGGGATGCTGCACTGGTTATCACGGGCGAAGGTTCTGCTGATAAACAAACGCTCATGGGGAAACTACCTTGGCACGTGCTCCAACGGGCACAGAAAGCACATGTGCCTTGTTGCTTGCTCGCCGGTGAGGTTTCCAATCGTGAAGAATTGCTGAAGGCGGGTTTTCGAGAAGTTCTCTGCATTCATCCCGCAGGGCTTTCCAAGGAAGAACAGCTCAGAACAGAAGTGACAAAGAAGAATCTGTCGCTCATCACCGCTCAGCTTCTCACACGCTTCTTTAATGCAGAGATAAAAGAGTAGGATATGTTGGACTGTTCAATCGCAAAAGCGATTTCTATTACCAAAAAGGCAGAATACACCCATAAGGAAGTGGGAGGAAGGCCTTTTTATACTGTAAATTTGCTATTTCGAGTGTCTTACCGTAACTTCGTCCCCATGAAACGAGATTATTACGGCCGCGCTCTGCAAAATACAGTGAGAGGCCGTCTTTGATGTATAATCTTTCGCAACTATACACTATGGACTTTTTACAATGGCTTGACAAGGTTGTGTTTGACGTGCCGGCAATCAAAGCCGTGGCCGTCATATCGCTCTGCTGCGCCATCGGCCTTTCGTTAGGGAAATTCAAAATCAAGGGTATCGGACTCGGTGTCACTTGGGTTTTCTTCATGGGCATCTTGCTCGGAGGACTGGGTGTCACTATTGACCACGAAATGTTGATCTATGCGGAGGACTTCGGACTTATCATCTTTGTCTATGTGTTAGGATTGCAAGTGGGTCCTGGCTTCATGAGTTCGTTTCGCTCTGGCGGAACGGTACTTTCCTTACTTAGCTTGACGCTCATCTTTATTGGCACTATCGCCACGCTTGTTCCTATCTTCCTCGGATGGAGCCCCTTGGGCGAAATGATGGGAGTGCTCTGTGGCGCCACAACTAACACGCCGGCTCTGGCGGCTGCACAGCAAGCTCTGAGCCAGATGCACCATCCTGGCGACGGACTGGACGCTGCTCTCTCCTTGGCTGTGACCTACCCCATAGGTATGGTGGGCGTTATCATTGCTCTGATGCTCGTCAAAGGCTATCTGCACAAGAATCCGAAAAACACAGTGAAGCGCGACTCTGATGAGGCCTACATCGCCTCCTTTGAAATCAGTAATCCCGCAACCTTCGGGAAAACTATCATAGAGTGTGCAAAACTCGCAGATAAGCATTTCATCGTGAGTCGTATCTGGCGGAAAGATCGCGTTATTCTGGCCACGGGACAGACCCCGCTGGAGGAAGGCGACCGCGTGCTGGTTATCACCCAACCGAAGTATGTTGAAGCCCTTACTATCCTTTTCGGAAAAGTGGATGAGAAGGACTGGAACAAGAGCGACATAGACTGGAACACCTTGGACACGACACTTGTGAGCGAGCGTATCCTCATCACTCGGAGCCATATCAACGGAAAGCACCTTGGACAACTTCACCTGCGCAATCGCTTCGGCGTGAATGTTTCTCGTGTGAAGCGTGGCGATATTCAGCTCATGGCTGAACCCAACCTTGTGTTGCGTGTGGGCGACCGTGTGACAGTGGTAGGTTCACCTGAGAGCTGCAAGAAAGTGGCTGAAGAACTCGGCAATACAATCCATGCCCTCGACGAACCGAATATGGTGACTATCTTCATTGGTATGGTCTTAGGCTTAGCTTTAGGCTATCTGCCCATTGCCATCCCCGGTATGTCCTTATCGCTGCGCCTCGGCCTTGCTGGCGGCCCTGTTGTGATGGGCATTCTGATTGGTGCTTTTGGTCCACGCTTCCACATGGTGGCTTATGTGACCAACTCTGCCAACTTGCTCATTCGTTCTCTGGGATTGAGTACTTATCTGGCTTGTCTGGGGCTTGATGCAGGCCCCAAATTTATAGAGACCGTTATGCGCCCCGCCGCACTTTCGTGGATTGGTTATAGTATGTTCCTTTCCGTTGTGCCTGTGGCTATCATGACCATTATAGCTGTGAAATGGTTCAAACGCTCTTATACCACTGCAGCTGGTATGCTCTGTGGGGCAATGGCCAACCCCATCGCGCTGGACTATATCAATTCAACAGAAGAAGGCGATCAAGCCAGTGTTGCCTATGCCACGGTCTATCCCCTCGGTTTGTTCGCACGTGTCATCATAGCCCAACTCATTGTGATGCTATGGCTCGGATAGCAAGGAATATAGCGTAACTTTTATTGAAATCTATGTGCGCTTGTGTTTTTCATACTAAAAGAAACTCCCCACAAACTTACTCGTAGCGAGCAGTTTGTGGGGAAAGTTCTATTGTAGGGAGAACTCTATTTGTGCAGAACCTTCTGCGTAGTTCCGTTGTTCATGCGGACGATGTTTAGCCCGCGCTACAAGTTTGTTGAGGCTATGTTATGGGGAAGAATAACCAGCCGTGGTACTTGTATCGCTGTTGGCGGTCGCTGGCAACTTCCACTTTGTTATTTCTTCGTGAAATATCCTGTATTAGGATTAGCCATTGAAACATCCTCCTTGTTTGCATTGTATTTCACTGCACCCTTGAGACTTGTACAATTATAGAACATTTCATTAGATAGTGCGCAAGTCCAAGTATTATTGCAATAGATGGTTCGTAAAGAGGTGTTATTACCAAACATTCCACTCATGTCTTGTACCTTCTCGGTATCGAAGTTGGAAAGATCAAGAGAACTTAAACTCGAGCAGGCACAAAACATTTCACTCATGTATTGCACCTTCTCGGTATTGAAACTGGAAAGATTAAGGGAACTTAAACTCGAGCAACCAGAAAACATTCCACTCATATTTTCCACTTTCTCCGTATTGAAGTTGGAGAGATTGAGAAAAGTTAAACTCGAGCAGCCAAAAAACATTGCACACATGTCTTGCACCTTCTCGGTATTGAAACTGGAAAGATTGAGGGAACTTAAACTCTTACAACAATAAAACATGTTACTCATGTCTTGTACCTTCTCGGTATTGAAGTTGGAGAGATTGAGAGAAGTTAAACATGAGCAGCCATCAAACATTCCACTCATGTCTTGCACCTTCTCCGTATTGAAGCTGGAAAGATTGAGTTGAGAGAGTTTCTCGCAATCGACAAACATACCAGACATTATAGTTACTTCAGATGAATTAAGATTTTCCAATCCCTTTATTTCCTCCAGATTCGTGAAGTTGAAGAACCAGTTCTTAGTCGTTTTCGGGCGAAAGTTTTTGAAAGAATTATCAAAGACTATAGTAGTAACCTCTGGTACTGCTGTATACATCGTTCCCGCCCAAGCAGGAAAAGTTTCTTGATCTTCCTCCTTCGTCTCGTCAATTCCCCACACAGTTCCCGTGCGCGAGGATTTCTGAGCATCATAGTAGAACGTCAGCGTTTTCTTGTCGCTGCTTTTCACAACGTAGGCATCCTTCTTCTGTGCTTGAGCGGACTGCGGGAGGAGTAACAAAGCCATGAATCCTGCAAGGAACACAGCACAGATATTCTTGAGTAATTTTTTGCTCATAAATTTTTTTTCTTCCCCTTTTTGTCTCCTCGTTTTTCTGCTTTTTAGGAGTGCCGTATCGGGAAGTCGGGCCGGTAAATAGAATCTGTTAAAGAATATCTTACTCGCTTGTCGATTCTTTAGAAAGTAAAGCTGTAAGTATTACAAGTATTAATAGTTATATGTCTGCGAATATAAGGAAACTTTTAAATAACACAAAAAACATGTTTTTTTTCTGTGGCACAGAGGGGAATGTATCGCCCTATTGATGTGGAGGAAGAGCAGGTAGCTGCAAGTTTCAGAGCGGAAAGGGTGGAAGATTGTAAGGTTCACAAAAAAATCTGTATTTTTGCAGAAAAGATTCAGGATTATGTCGCAGAAGCTCGTACAAACACAGAAAGAGGAACAAACGCAGCAGCTAAGTGCCGTTCAGGTGGCTTTTGCTCGACTGCTGGAGCTTCCTGTTATGGACCTTGAGGAGCGTGTTCGCAATGAGATGGACGACAACGAAGCTCTCGAAGAAGCTGGTGGTGACGAAGAACCCGAAGATGTTCAGCCCGATACTGACAACCACGAGGAAGAAACAGACGGTGAGCTGGGCGATATGGAACTGCCCGAGATGGATGATCAAACGGCCGACTATCTGAGTGCGGACGATGTGCCCGACTATCTTGTGCGTCAGAACAATGCGCAAGAAGAGCGCGAAATCCAAATTAGCGAGCAGAGCAATGCCTACGATGAGCTGTATCGTCAGATTGGCGAACAAGATCTCAGTGAACGCGAGCGCGCCATTATGGAATATCTCATCGGTAGTCTTGATGATGACGGCTATTTACGTAAAGATGTCTACACCTTGACGGATGAAATGGCCATCTATCATAATATCGATGCTGAAGATGAGGACGTGGAGCGTATGGTACGCCTGCTCCAAACGTTCGAGCCGCGCGGTATTGGTGCCAAGGATTTGCAGGAGTGTTTGCGCATACAATTGGAAGACCCTGAGCTGAAATCACCTGCGAAGTCCATCGCTCTGCGTATTATCAACGATTATTATAAGGATTTCAGTCTGCGCCATTGGGCGCATATCCGCCAACGTTTGGGCATCAGTCAGGAAGAAATGGAAGCTGCCATGCAGGTGTTGCTTCATCTGAATCCGAAACCGGGCAGCGGGCTCAACGAGTCTGCTTCACAAATCGCTCCAACGGTGATACCCGACTTCTACTTGAGCATAGATGAAGACGGTAACATACAAATTAGTTTGAACAACGGCGATGCGCCCGATTTGCGTGTGAGCCGTTCCTACAAAGATACCGTGCGCGAATTTTCCGGAAAAGGAAACCAATTGAGTCGTGCGCAGAAAGAGGCCTACATCTATGCACGCAAGAAGGTGGGCGATGCACAACTTTTCATCGAGCTGGTGAATCGTCGCAAACAAACGCTGCGCAATGTGATGGAGAGTATTGCTCATATTCAGCAAGACTTTTTCCGCAACGAAGACGACGAATCTTTCCTCGTGCCGATGACGCTGAAAGACGTAGCACAACGGGCGGGCGTGGATTTTTCCACCGTCAGTCGAGTGACAGGTAGCAAATATGTGCGAACGGCCTATGGCGTTTATCCGCTTAAGTTCTTCTTCTCATCACAGTTTACCTCGGAGAGCGGCGAAGAACTATCCTCTCGACAAGCAAAGATAGCCTTGCGCGAGATTATAGACGGAGAGAACAAGCACAAACCCTATTCCGATGAACATCTCTCTAAGCTGATGGCAGAAAAAGGTCTTCCCATTTCGCGCCGCACAGTAGTGAAATATCGCGAGCTTCTGGGAATCCCCAAGAGTGGTCTAAGAAAGAGTTGACACACGAACGAAAATGAACAATCGCATACTCATCCTGACAGCGCAGGTAGTTTCGCTGATTTTTTCGCCTTTCTACATGCCCGTGGTGGCTTTTATAGCGCTTTTTATGTTCAGTTATCTGAACCAGTTTCCCTTGCGCTATAAAATGGTCATTCTGCTGATGGTTTATTTTTTCACAGTGCTGCTCCCCACTTTGTCCATCTACATCTATCGCCGCCTCAATGGTTGGTCGCGCCATCATTTGAGTCGTCGTGTCAATAGATACATCCCCTATTTTCTTTCTATAACCTGCTATGTCGGACTTCTGTATCTGATGATAGTTCTCCATATGCCACACTTCACGCTGGCCATCATCGTGGGAGCTCTGACGTTGCAAATCATCTGCGCCGTACTCAACAACTGGATCAAGATAAGCACTCATGCGGCGGCAGCAGGTGGCGTGGTCGGCGCACTTTGTGCCTACTCGCTTTGGTTTAACTTCAACCCTCTCAGCTGGCTCTGTCTCTGCATTCTCTTATGCGGATTGGTGGGTACGGCCCGTCTCATCCTTCGCCAGCACAAACTCATCGACATCGGCTTGGGCACACTCCTTGGAATCCTCTGCGGATTCTTCTGTGTTCTCTTGGTGTAGTCGTTCAAACATTAGAATTTCAAACTCATTATGATATGGAACCTTTAGTCAGTATTATTATGGGCAGCACCAGCGACCTGCCCGTTATGGAAAAAGCCGCTAAATTTCTCAACGAAATGGAGATCCCCTTCGAGATGACGGCTCTGAGCGCCCACCGCACTCCGCAAGAGGTGGAAGAGTTTGCACAAAATGCCGTTGCGCGCGGTTTGCAAGTCATCATCGCTGGTGCCGGTATGGCGGCAGCCCTTCCCGGTGTGATTGCAGCCTCCACAACGGTTCCCGTCATTGGTGTGCCCATCAAGGGAATGCTCGACGGACTCGACGCCCTGCTCAGCATCGTGCAGATGCCTCCCGGAATCCCTGTTGCCACAGTGGGCGTGAACGGTGCGCAGAATGCCGCCATCCTGGCCGTTGAGATGCTTGCCCTCGCCGACCCCGAAATTGCTGAAAAGCTTACTAAGTATAAGGAAGGCTTAAAGCAAAAAATCATCAAGGCCAATGCTGATTTGGCCGATGTGCAATACGAATTTAAGACCAACTAATAAGACCCTTTACGGTCTTACTCTAACCGAGCCAGGTTCTCATAAGTAGGGCCGTGGCTCATTATTATATCTATATGAAATACCATTCCGGTTCAGAACTATTCAACTATACGCCGCGTGAATCTCACGAGGTGCGCGTGGGCAATAAGCCGCTGGGGGGCGACAACCCTATCCGCCTCCAGAGCATGACCACGGCGGCAACCACCGATACCGAGGGATGTGTGCGCCAGATAAAGGCCATCGTGGATGCAGGCGGCGACTATGTCCGTCTCACTACGCAAGGCACGCGTGAAGCCGAGAACCTGCGCAATATCAAAGCCGAACTCACGCGCTTGGGCTACACCACGCCCCTCGTGGCCGATATTCACTTCAATCCGAACGTGGCCGACGTGGCCGCTACCATTGTGGAAAAAGTCCGCATCAATCCGGGCAATTACATCGACCCCGCGCGTACTTTCCGACATTTGGAGTACACCGATGAGGAATACGCCGACGAGCTGAAACGTCTTGAAGCGCGCTTCCACCAACTACTCGACATTTGCCGCGCCAACCACACAGCCATCCGCATTGGCGTAAACCACGGTTCGTTGAGCGACCGTATCATGTCGCGCTACGGAGATACGCCCGATGGCATCGTGGAGAGCTGCATGGAGTTTCTGCGCGTGTGTCAGAAAGAAGACTTTAAGGATGTTGTCATCTCCATCAAAGCGTCCAACACAGTGGTCATGGTGCGCAGTATGCGCCTTTTGTGCTCCATCATGCAGGCAGAAGGGATGGATTTCCCGCTGCATCTCGGCGTGACGGAGGCAGGCGAAGGCGAGGACGGCCGCATCAAGAGTGCAGCAGGTATCGGCGCACTTCTTGCCGACGGTATTGGCGACACCATCCGCGTGAGCCTGAGCGAAGCTCCCGAGAACGAAATCCCCGTGGCCTATAAGTTGGCCTCCCATGTGGTACGCCGTGCGGGCCACACCTTTATTCCGGGAATGGCTTTCCCAGGTTTTGATTACGTTCGGCCTGAGCGCCGCGCCACTTGCCCCGTGCTCAACATCGGTGGAACGAATGCGCCCGTGGTTATCAGTGAACGCCTCAACGGCTCTACCGAAGTGGGCGAACTCTTGCCCGACTATATCTATGCAGGGCATCAATTACCGCCACACGACAAACGTGTAAAAACGGCCTACATCGTGGATGCCAACGTGTGGAAGCCAGAGGAGGGAGTGTACCCTGCTTATACTGATCAAACGCTGCCGTTCATCGGCATGAATCCTTGTCCGCTCAAATTCCTCTTCCTCACCTATCCTGCCCTCAATGAGGAAGTGAAAGTGTGTCTCCGCCTCCACCCCGAGATGGTCGTTATTGCGCAGAGCAATCACCAGAACCGCCTGGGCGAACTGCGGGCTTTGGTACACGAGATGTGGACAGAAAACCTCCAGAATCCCGTAGTATTCTTCGAGCAGAGTGCTCACAGTGCTGACGAGAAAGAAGATTTCCAAATCGAGACGGCGGCCGATCTCGGCGCATTACTGTTCGACGGACTGACAGATGGTATCTTCCTGTTCAACAACTATCAGGGGAAGGCGCGCCGCATGACTTATACCGACATCGACGCCACGGCTTTTGGAATTCTGCAAGCCACACGTCAGCGCACCACCCGCACCGAATACATCAGTTGTCCTGGTTGTGGCCGAACGCTCTATAACCTGCAAACCACCATTGCCCGCATCAAGGCTGCCACCACCCACCTCACGGGGCTCAAGATAGGCATCATGGGATGCATCGTTAATGGTCCTGGCGAAATGGCCGATGCCGACTACGGCTATGTGGGTGCAGCTCGCGGCAAGGTGAGTCTCTATCGCGGCAAGGTATGCGTGGAGAAAAATATTGCTGAGGAAGAAGCTGTCGACAAGCTCTTAGCCCTCATCGAGTCCGATAAACAGAAACGGCAATAGCTTCTTTGACTGGTCGGATGGCTCTGACTCGTCCGAGAAGTCCGATTTGTCCGACCCGTCCGAGAACCAATACTGAGCACTCCCCCTCATGGGGGAGATGGAGGGGGCTTTCTCTTTCTCTGTTTCTTTTATGTAAAATTTTTATCTTTCTTAATTTCTTTGTACTTTCGCAGGCAGAACGGTGCTCATAAAGAGAAGAGCTCAAAAGGGAAACGGGTGAGAGTCCCGTACAGTCCCGCTGCTGTAATCCTCTTTCTTGTGTGTCTCACAGGCGTCACTGCATAAGTTGTAAAATTTATTCGGGAAGACGAGGCACATAGAGGTAAGTCAGAAGACCTGCCGTATTCGTCGTTGTTGCATCTGCTCCCCGAGGAGGGACAGCTGCTGCGAAACATAGCATAACTACTACTCGCAGAATTGGAAAATAAGTTTCCTTTTCGTCTTCGTCTTTTGGCGCTTGCCTTTCTGCCTTTTGTGCTCACGGCGCAAAATCGGAAAGATCGCCATCTCTCGTCCGCTGAAGTCTTAGGCGTTCGGGCCGATGCCTCTGTGGCTTCGGCTGCTCCGGTGCAGAAGCTCGACACAGCCTCCATCCGACGTATGGGTGTCACATCTACTGCTGATGCGCTGCGTCGCTTTGCGGGAGTCAATTTGCGCGACTATGGCGGAGCAGGCGGCTTGAAAACTGTGAGCGTGCGCGGACTTGGCGCACAGCACACGGCAGTGGTCTACGACGGGGTGACGGTTTCCAATGCCCAGCAAGGACAAATCGATTTAGGACGCTTTTCTCTCGACCGCTTGGCGGGAATTGAGCTTCACACGGCCGATGAAGGCAGCCTCCTTGTGCCTGTGCGGCAGTTGGGCGCGGCAACAGTCGTGCTCCGCTCTTGGCAACCCAACGCGCAGAACCGAGGTATGCACGGCGCGGTGGCCCTCCGCCACGGAAGTTTCGGAGTTTGGAATCCGAGTGTGCTGCTCTCTCAAAACTGGAATGGATGCACGGGCGTCAATGTCAGTGCCGACTACTATCATGGTAATAACGCCTATCCCTTCACGGTGAAAAACGGTGTGGCCACGCATCGTGAGAAACGCTTAAACTCACAGATGAACGACTGGACGCTGGAAGCCAATGTCCACCACCTTTTGCGTCGCGGACAGCTTTCGGGAAAAGTTTTTTATGTCACGAATCATCGTTATCTTCCGGGTCCTGTCACGCTCTATGTCAGTGGCAACAACGAACACCTCACAGAGCAGAATGCTTTTGCGCAGTTGAGGTGGGAACAGCAGTATGGTCGCTGGAATTTCTTCGGAGCTGGCAAAGCGGATTGGCGAGAAAGCAAATACTTAGATATTGCTGGTCGATACCCCGGCGGACGTCTCGACCAACGCTATAAGCAAGGCGAAATCTACGCTTCGGCGGGCGCATCGTATGTTTGGCAAACGCTCACGGCAGCAGTGGCTACGGATTGGTTTCGTAATGATTTGACCTCCAATCTCAAAGTTGACAACGACGTGTGGCGCACTTCTTGGCTCACAAGTATGACACTGCGCTACGCTCCCCGCCGTTTCGAGCTGACGGGACGCCTTGTAAGCTCCGTTTTCCGTAATCACGCCACAGAGGGAACAGAGGCGGCAAAGAATGTCAGTCAACTCTCGCCGAGCCTCTCGGCTTCGTGGAAACTTCTGTCTGATCAGCGCGCCCACTTGTTTGTGCGTGCTCACTATAAAGAATACTTCCGTGTGCCCACCTTTACGGAAAACTATTATTACCACCTCGGAAATACCCACTTGAAGCCCGAACGCACCCAGCAGTTGGGCGCAGGCGTCACCTTCGCAGGGATGCTGTCCGCTCGCTGGCAGGTACAGCTCACCGCCGATGGTTACGTGAATCGCGTGTGGGACAAAATCTCCAGCATCCCCTACAACCTCTTTGTTTGGCGCACTGTCAATCTCGGCAAGGTGAGGGCTGCGGGGCTGGATGTGGCTTTGCATAGCACATGGACGCTGCGCAATGGGCAACAGCTCATAGGCAACGGTACTTACACGTATCAGCGTGTCACAGATCGTACAGATAAAAAGTCGGAGGATTATGGTAAGCAACTGGCCTATACGCCGCTTCATTCTGGCGCGGTATCTATGGCGTGGGAAAACCCTTGGGTCAATGCCGTTGTTAGTATGACCGCTGCCGCCAAACGTTGGGCCACTAACGAGCATACTGTCACCACCAGCGTGCCGGCTTATGCTGATGTCAATCTCGGACTTTACCGCACTTTCCGCTTTCGTAGCTTCCAGTTGGAGGCACGTGCCGATCTGACCAACCTTTTTAATCATCAATACGAAGTCATCCGCCGCTATCCAATGCCAGGGCGAGCTTATCGCTTCTCGGCACTGCTGCGGTGGTGATGCCTCAGAGAAATCAACTTAATATTATCACATAAAATTATGAAGAAAACATTCAAAATTGCAGCCCTTGCGCTGTTCGCTGGTCTCACACTGGCCTCTTGTTCTGAGAATGATGGACCGATCCAGAAAGTAGTGACGGTTCAGAAGGAAATGCTTGTCCTCAACCAAGGTAACTACTTCGGAGGTGTAGAAGGTACATTGGATCGCTTAGAACTGGGTATGACTACAAACGACTTTTGGAACGGAACGATCACCTCAAGTGTGTTCAAGGCTGCCAATGGACAAAGTCTCGGCGATTCGCCTCAGAACGCTGTGATGTGTGGTTCTAAACTCTACGTTTCGGTTTATGCAAGTAAACTGGTTTGGGTGCTCAATCCCTCCACTAAGAAGATCATCAAGTCTATCTCAACAACTGATCCAGAATGGGTAACTACTGACGGCAAGAACGTTTATGTGGCCAATAATAACGGCTATGTCACTCGTATCGATACTGCTACCTATGCAAAGGATTCCATCCAGGTAGGTCCAAATCCCGCGTGTCTCGTTGTAGCTAAGAACTATCTCTACGCTTCTATATCCGACGGCTACAATTATGCAAACGGATATGCAAACGGAAAGAAGGTAGCAAAGATCGACCTTAAGACCTTCACGAAAACAAAGGACATCGCTGTAGGTATGAACCCTGGCCGTATGGACGTGGACAATGCTGGCAATGTGTTCGTAGTATGTAACGGTAACTATGCTGATGTTGCTGCTGAAGTACAACGTATTTCCGCTTCAGACGAGGTGAAAAAAGTGGCAGAAGGTAATAATATCGTTTGCTTGAACAATCTTCTCTATGTCTTCAACGTAAAAAGCGACTGGGCAACGGGAAAAGTGAACACTTCTGTTAAGATCTTCGATGGCTCAAGCCTGCAAGGACAATCAGTGAACCGCTTTGAGGAGCGCGAGATGGCTCCTGCTCCTACGGGCGTCTTTACGGATCTCAACCAGAACTATGTTATCATCACTTCTGATGCAGATGCCAAGAGCTTTGATAAGCCTGGTTTTGTTTATGTGTACAAGAAGGATGGTTCTTTCGTGAAGAAATTCAACGTAGGTATACACCCCTATTTCGTTCTCTTCCCCGGAATTCAGACTACAGTAACAATCTAAAAACATAGGAACTATTCTTTAGTTCTTCCACTAAAGGGAGTACTCAGTTGCCTTGCAAAAGGAATTGAGCACTCCTTTTTGTTTTGGGAAAGAAGGACTCTTCTCGCCTGTAACCTTATGAGAGCCATGCCCAAATGCCTTATATCACCGATATAATTACTAACTTTGCGGCAGAAATATAATGAAATAAAACAATATGAGTTTACAATGTGGTATCGTTGGCTTACCAAACGTAGGTAAATCAACGTTATTCAACTGCCTGAGTAATGCAAAGGCTCAGAGCGCAAACTTCCCTTTCTGCACGATAGAGCCCAACGTCGGTGTCATCACTGTGCCCGACGAACGCCTTAATAAATTGGCCGAAATAGTCCATCCTGGCCGCATCGTCCCTACTACGGTGGAGATTGTCGATATTGCGGGCTTGGTGAAAGGAGCTTCAAAGGGTGAGGGCTTAGGCAACCAGTTTTTGGGTAATATCCGAGAGACGGACGCCATTATCCACGTGCTCCGTTGCTTCGACGACGACAACGTTGTCCATGTTGACGGCACCGTCGACCCTGTGAGAGACAAGGCTGTCATTGATACGGAGCTACAGCTCAAGGATTTGGAGACCGTTGAGAGCCGCCTGCCGAAGGTGGAGAAGCTCGCAACGATGGGCGGAAACAAGGACGCCAAGATTGAATATAATGTGCTGAAGGCCTACAAGGAGGTGCTCGAGCAAGGCAAGAATGCCCGCGCCGTTAGTTTCGAATCTAAGGAAGAACAGCAGGCAGCGCGCAATCTCTTTCTGCTGACCTCCAAACCCGTGCTTTATGTTTGCAACGTCGACGAAGGAAGTGCGGCCAGTGGCAATGCTTATGTTGAGCAGGTGCGCGAAGCTGTCAAGGAAGAGGAGGCAGAAATCCTCGTGGTGGCGGCTCAGACTGAAGCCGACATTGCAGAACTCGAAACCTACGAGGAACGCCAGGAATTTTTGCAAGAGGCCGGTTTGGAAGAGTCGGGCGTGAACCGACTCATCAAAGCCGCCTACAAAATGCTACAGTTGGAAACGTTCATCACCGCCGGTGAGATGGAGGTGAAAGCCTGGACTTTCCACAAGGGTTGGAAAGCTCCGCAATGCGCTGGTGTTATACATACCGATTTCGAGCGTGGCTTTATTCGTGCCGAGATCATTAAGTACGACGACTACATCAGCTACGGTTCGGAAGCAGGTGTGCGCGAAGCTGGCAAGCTCCATATCGAAGGTAAGGAGTATGTTATGCAAGACGGCGACATCGTGTATTTCCGCTTCAACGTATAAAAGATATTTTCGGGCAAGTCGGACTGGACGGTCAGTTCGACTTGTCTTTTTTTCAACCCATCCCTTCCCCTTAAAATCATCTCATTATGATTCATTTCTTATCCCATATCCTCGTGCAGCTGCAAGCTCTTGTGGTTCCGCTTTCCTTTGGGACAGGAATCGACAGCACAGCTCTGTTGTCCATCGTCTGGAATCCAGACAAAGTGGCCTTCACGGTGTTTGGTCACCCCATAGTGTGGTACGCCATCATGTGGGTTGTAGGCCTCGCTTTGGCCTATCTGGTTGTTATGAAGCTCTATAAGGACCAACACCTGCCTGATGAAAAGTTTGACCCCCTCTTCATCTATTGTTTCATAGGTATCTTGTTGGGCGCGCGTCTGGGCCACTGCCTCTTCTATGAGCGGGCTTATTTCATGGCTAACCCCCTCGAAATGTTCCTCCCGATAAAGTATCTCGCCGATGGTAGCTGGAAGTTTACGGGTTACGCTGGACTGGCGAGTCACGGCGGTACGCTGGGTCTCATGATAGCCCTTTGGTTTTATGTGAGAAAGTACAAAGTCAATCTGATGCGCGTGCTCGACAATATCGCCATAGCCACGCCCATCACGGCCTGCTTCATCCGTTTGGGCAACTTGATGAACTCCGAGATTGTGGGCAAACCCACTGATTCTGCGCTGGGCTTTATCTTCGTGCAGAACCATGAAAATTTCGCACGACATCCGGGGCAGCTCTACGAAGCCCTGTTCTATCTGCTCCTCTTCCCCATCGGTTTGTGGCTCTACAAACGCTACAAAACGAAAGTAGGCACGGGCTATTTCTTTGGCTGGGTCTTGACGTGTATCTTCGCCTTCCGTTTCTTCGTAGAGTTCCTCAAGGAAGTGCAAGAGCCTTGGGAACTGTCGATGGTTGAGACCATCGGACTGAATCAAGGACAGATGTTGAGCATCCCCTTTGTGGTGCTCGGCCTCTATTGCTGGTTGGGTGGTAAATACTGCAAGAAGTTGGGCGAACAACCCACGCAAAATAAACCTTAAGCGCATATTCACCCATTCCCTTCCCTATTCTTCCATCCGCCAAAAGCCACCCCTCTTGGGATGCTCGCTTTTGGCGGATGAATTTTTTTATGCCTTCTCGAAGCATCCGTATACTGTCAAGAAAAAACGTAAATCTAACGCGCTGAGAATAGCTTGAAATCCAGTGCGCGATACTTCGGACTGAAAGAACGCAAGGAGAGCCTATTAGCACAATAAGGAAGCCACCCCCTTGCTCTTCCACACAGAGAGACCTCATAAGCCTATTCGTGGATACAATAAGGTTGTTGGCTGGCTTCCTTATTGCGTCAGCTGACAGCCTTATTCTGTCAGCCGACATCCTTATTGTATTTTTGAGTAGCTCGAAGGGAGTGATTCTTCTCATAAGGCCGAAGATGCTCCACCGCCTTGTTTCAACGAGAAGAAGAAGGGTGAAAACCTATGGTTTAGCTTCGCCTGAGTGCATGAAACATGTGGCAATCAATGGTAGGCATTCTTCATCGCGAACAACGAACGAAAAAAATCATTATCTTTGCTGCGTACAACATCCAATATAGAAAAATCATGCAAAGCAAACCTCTTGTTTTTCTGGCACTGGCCACCACTCTCGGTCTGACCTCCTGCTCCAAGATGGGCCCTTTGGGTCCTGAGAATTTTGCAGTAGATCCCTCACCGCTCGAAGCCACGGACAATCAGGTGCCCGTGGTCATCTCTGGGCGTTTCCCTGAGAAGTATATGAAAAAGAAAGCTGTGGTCAAGATCACTCCCGTATTGCGTTTCCAAGGCGGGCAGTCTACTGCTACTGGCGATATTTTCCAGGGCGAGAAGGTGCAAGGAAATTATCAAGAAATTTCGTACTTGTTGGGCGGTAACTATAAGTTGCGCACCACTTTCCCCTACCGCGACGAAATGCTGCGCTCCGAACTCTACGTTACGTTTGATGCCACCGTTGGAAAGAAGAAGGTAGACATCCCTGCAGTGAAAATTGCCGACGGCGTACTGGCCACCAGCACACTGCTCCGACGCACTGCTGCTTCAGCCACTGCCGCTCTGGGCGAGGACAAGTTCCAGTACACCATCGAGCAAAAGCAGGAAGCACAAATCAAATACCTCATCCAGCAAGCCCGGATCCGCACCAGTGAACTGCAATCTACTTCTGTGAAAGATTTTGTGCAGACTCTCCGCAACATCAAGGCCGATGGCAAACGCCTGGAATTGGAAAACGTGGAGGTGAGTTCCTACGCATCGCCCGACGGCGGTGAGAAGCTCAACACCAAGTTGGCACAGAGTCGCGATGATGCTTCAGGTAGCTATGTGAAGAATCAGCTGAAGAAAATAAAACTCGAAGGTGAGATCAACTCCCATTATACCGCGCAGGACTGGGAAGGCTTCCAGCAACTCGTGAGTCAGAGCAACATTCAGGACAAAGAGGTGATTCTGCGCGTGCTCTCCATGTATCAAGACCCCGAACAGCGCGAACAGCAAATCAAAAACCTGTCTGCTGGTTTCCGCGAACTGGCTGATGAGGTGTTGCCCGAACTTCGCCGCTCACGCCTTACTGTCAACTATCTGATTGTGGGACGAACCGACGACGAGATACAACAGCAGTTGCAGGCCGATGCTTCAAAACTCAGCATCGAAGAACTGCTCTACGCTGCCACACTGACGGACAATGTGGCCGAAAAAGAGAAGATATACACAACAGCTGACCGACTTTTCCCCGCTGACTATCGCGCCACGAACAACCTTGGTGTGCTGGCTTACGGACAGGGCAACCTCGCCGCTGCAAAGGACTATTTCTCCAAAGCCGCAAAGAAAAACGAGCAGGCAGCAGAACCCAAAGCGAACCTCGCCCTTGTGGCGTTGGCCGAAGGCGACTCTAAAACATCGGAGGACTATCTGGGACAAGCTGCTGCGGCACACAACTACGGCGAAGTGCTGGGCAATCTGGCTTTGGCTCGCGGACAATACGCGCAAGCAGCCCGCCAGTTGCAGGGCGTGAATACCAACTCCGCCGCGCTGGCTCAGCTACTGAATAAAAACTATACAGAGGCGCGCACAACGCTCTCTCGTATTCCTCAGCCCGATGCCACAACGGCCTATCTGAAGGCTATCCTCGCTGCCCGCACGCATCAGGCTGCCGATGTGGTGGCGAATCTGGAGCAAGCCTTTAAGCTCGACAGCGCCCTCAAGGCTCGCGCCGCTAAGGATCTGGAGTTTGCCAACTACTTTAATACTGCTGATTTCCAAAACATCACGAAATAAATGCTTACACGCCGTTCCCTTTGCAGCTTATTCCTGCTCGCGTTGGTGCTTCTGACCGCTTGCGGCCCAGACAAACACCATGTGCGCATTACTGGAGAGTTCAAAAATCTCGACAACGCCGAGTTCTACGTTTACAATGACGGAGAAAAGTTTGCGGGCTTCGATACAGTTCGCATCGAGGACGGTAAGTTTCGCTATGAGAAAGCCTTGGAGGGCACGGAAGTCCTCACGCTGCTCTATCCCAACTTCTCGCGCACGCTGGTGGTTGCCGAACCAGGAACCACTATCCATATTACGGGCGATGCTGGGAAGTTGAGCGATGTGGATGTGAGCGGAACGGAGAGCAACGAACGCCTCTCAAAGTTTCGTCACACCAACCAGAGCAAACCTGCCTCCAATGTGCGGATGGCTGCAGCCCAGTATGTCCGCGACAATGCCGCAACGCTCGATGGTTTGGCACTGTTCCTCGAATATTTTGCAGGGGAAAAGGATTTCGATGCTCCCACCACGCTGCAACTGCTCGACTTGCTCAAACAGAAACAACCTGACAAGGCGTTGATAGGGCCTCTTGATGCGCGCCTGCGACCGCTCTTGTCCAATTCCGCGCGTATACCGTTGCAGACTTTCTCCGCCACCGCCCTTAATGGTTCTGTTGTGTCGAACGCCACCTTAAAGGGCAAGCCTGCTCTCGTTGTGTTCTGGGCAAATTGGTCGTCCGAAAGCACTGATATGCTCAACCACGTGAAGCGATTGCAGCGGGCCTTTGGGAAGAAGCTGCAGATAGTGGCCGTTTCGATGGACACCAGCATCCCCGACTGCCGACACCGCGTGCAGACCGATACGCTCACTTTTCCGACACTTTGTGACGGTGAGGCCTTTCGTTCGCCTGTGGCCGAGAGATTGGGAGTGCGCTATGTCCCTGGTAATATCCTCGTTGATGCCGCGGGACGTGTCGTAGCACGCGATATTCCGGCTGCCGATTTGGAAAGCCGCGTTTCAAAACTTATGGAGTGAGAGCATCAGCAGGCCCATTGTGTGGTCTGCTAATGCTCTTTCTCTTTTCATTATCCTAAAACTATTTTTCCTTGTTTACCCAAATTCACAGTGCCGTAGTAAACGGATTGAAGGCCATCCGCGTGATGGTCGAAATCAACGCCTCTCCAGCCAAGCACGATGCTATTGGAGAAACGCCTTTCTTTATGGTCGGTTTGCCCGACAATGCTGTAAAGGAGAGCCGACAGCGCGTGCAGAGCGCGCTCATCAATTCGTCCTTGCGCCTCCCCCGCCTCAATATCACTATCAATTTTGCCCCCGCCGACATCCGCAAGGTGGGCTCTGGTTTCGACCTCCCACTGGCCATCGCCATGCTCACAGTGTGCGACCTCATTAAGTGTCCCACGCTCAAGCGTATGATGTTTGTGGGCGAGTTGGGCCTCGACGGCTCCGTGCGAGCTGTGCGCGGCGCACTGCCTATTGCCATCGAAGCTCGCAGCCTGGGGTACGACACGCTCTTTGTTCCCCGCGAGAACGAGCGGGAGGCTGGCGTGGTCAATCAGCTGAAAGTGATCGGTGTGAGCACACTCAGCGAACTCGTAGACCATCTCAACGGTCAGTCGCTCCTGCAACCCGTTGAGGTCAATACGCGGGAGGAGTTCTACCAAGCACAGAGCGACTATCCGCTCGACTTTGCCGAAGTGAAGGGACAAGAGCGCGCTAAGCGAGCTTTTGAAGTGGCGGCCGCCGGAGGACATAATCTGCTGCTTATCGGTTCGCCCGGTTGCGGCAAGAGTATGATGGCTAAGCGCATCCCAGGCATTCTTCCGCAACTCACGTTGGCCGAATCACTCGAAACCACACAAATCTACAGCATTGCAGGCCAATTGCCCGAAAACACCTCACTCATCGCCCGTCGCCCGTTTCGCAGTCCTCACCACACTATTTCCGACGTGGCTTTGATAGGAGGTGGCGTCAATCTTCAGCCTGGTGAGATTTCGTTGGCCCATAACGGCGTACTTTTCCTTGATGAGTTGCCTGAATTTTCACGCAGTGCGCTCGAGACGCTCCGCCAGCCGCTGGAGGACAGAGTTATCAATATCAATCGCGCCAAGTATAGCGCCAATCTGCCCTGCTCTTTTATGCTCGTGGCCGCTATGAATCCTTGTCCCTGTGGTTATTATAACGATCCAACGCATAAGTGCAGTTGTAATCAGGGTATGATTCAGCGTTATATGTCTAAGATTAGCGGTCCGCTGATGGACCGTATCGATTTGCAGATCGAAGTAACGCCCGTGCCGCTTGAAGAACTGCAACGCTCGCCCAAGGGTGAGAGTAGTTCTGCCATACGTGAGCGCGTGGCCAAAGCACGTGCCGTGCAGACCGAACGCTTTGCCCATTTGCCCGGTATTCATTGTAACGCACAGATGGGCGCACGCGAAATCGAACGCTTTGCGCAACCCGATGCAGCTGGGCGAGAAGCGTTGGCCATGACTATGAAGAAGATGGATCTCAGTGCTCGAGCCTACGAGCGAATACTCAAAATGGCGCGCACCATAGCCGACTTGGCTGGTCAAGAGGAGGTGGGCTTCGATGCTATATCCGAAGCTGTGGGCTATCGCAATCTGGACCGCTCCGACTGGGGCGAAACGTTCTAAAGGATAAAGATATTTGCTGCTGGCTCTGTGCGCGACAAAAAAAGTGCGAACTTGTTGGTGGCTCAGAAAAAGAAAAGAGCGGATAGAATGAGGAAGATGGATGACTTACTGATTCTATCTGCTCTTTTCTTGTAGGTTTGAAAAAGCGAGTTAGCGACCGCGCAGGCGGCACATAAAGTAGACGAAATAGAGGCGGGGCAAAAGGCGCAACCTCTCCTTGAGACTGTCCACTTCGCTTATCACGCGGATGTTGTCCTTGAGTCCTGCCGAGCGCAGACTGTTGCTAACGCCCGTCACATCGAAGTCGGCAATCGGGAAGTTTAATTGCAGAAATCGTTTGCCGGCAAGAAAGAGCTGTTTGAACAACTTAAAATCGGCCGACATACGGTGGCGTATATCGAAAGGATACTCGCGCAAACAAGCCGTGCGGGTCAGTGCGCTCTGATGACAGAAGAACATGCGGTGGCCATTATGCGGTGCTTCGGCTTTTCTGATGACGCCGCGTTTCACTACATCGCCGTAGATAACATCTGCCGCGCGTTCTTCGGCAAAAACTCTCTGCAACACATCGTCTGCCGCAAAACCGTCGCCGGCATTCATAAAAATAACCCATTCTCCCGTGGCCAGGCGAACCCCCTTATTCATCGCATCGTAGATACCGTTGTCGGATTCCGATACAACTGTTGTGAGGTGCGGGCGGAAAGTTTCAATCACCTCCGCAGTAGAGTCGGTGGACGCTCCGTCAATGATGATGTACTCCAGATTCTTGTAAGTCTGGCGCAGAACGTTTGTGATGGTTTTTTGCAGTAGTTTGTCGCAGTTGTAACAAACTGTAACGACGGATACTTTCGGGAGAGTCATAAATAAGCTTGAGAGATTCTTTTTCAGAGTTTGCGGAGTGCAAAGTTACTATATCTTGTTGGTGTGCTGCCCCTTTGCTTTGAAAAACTTGTCCCACAGACACGAGAGCAGCTCCTTTGGAGAAAATCTTATAAGGCTGTGAGAAAATTATAGAGACTTTGTACTATCTTTGCCCCTATAATTATTGACAAAAGTAAACATTGTTTCGATTTTCCGAAAGAATATATAACTAATCAATACACTATCTAATGAAAAAAAGAAACCTTTGGGTGTTCCTCGGACTGGCTCTGCCGTTGGGCGCAATGGCTCAAACATCGGCTATAACGCAGTTGCGAGGCTATCACTATGGGCAAGATGCAGCTCCAACAGGCTGGGAATGGCAAAGCCCCGACTCAGTGGCGTACAACAAGCAGATGCCGCACGCTTTCTTCTTCTCGTTTGCCAACGAGAGCGAAGCTGCTCGCGTGCAACCTACAGCGTCTAAATACTACGAAAGTCTGAACGGTCAGTGGAAGTTCAACTGGGTGAAGCAACCTTCTGAGCGACCAAAAGATTTCTACCGCCCCGACTTCAACTCAAGCAGTTGGGACAATATCGAAGTGCCCATGTCCTGGAACTTGGCAGGGCGCCAGGCCGACGGCTCTTGGAAGTATGGTTTGCCCATCTATTCTAATCAGCGCGTCATCTTTGCCCATCATGTGGCAGTGGGCGACTGGAAAGGCGGCGTTATGCGCAAAGCTCCCAGCAGCTGGCTCACAGCAAAATATCCCAATGAGGTAGGCTCCTACCGTCGTACATTCTCCGTGCCGGCCGATTGGAAAGGTCGTCAGGTGTATATTAACTTCGATGGCGTAGACTCTTTCTTCTATCTCTGGATCAATGGAAAATACGTGGGCTTCTCGAAGAACTCACGCACGTTAGCGCAATTCGACATCACTCCCTACCTCAACAAGAAGGGCGAGAACGTTGTGGCGCTGGAAGTGTACCGCAACAGCGACGGTTCGTTCCTCGAAAGTCAGGACATGTTCCGCCTGCCGGGCATTAACCGCAATGTTTATCTCACGTCGAAGCCACAGGTGCAGGTGCGCGATGTAGTGGCCATTCCCTCTTATAAGGATGCCAATTACACGGATGCAGTGCTCAACGTGAAGACCTATGTTTCCAATCTCGGCAAAAAGGATCAGAAGTTCCAGCTGGCTTATAAGCTGCTCGAGGTGGAACTTTACGGTGATGCCACTAAGCCTGTCAGCGGCGTGGAGGGAACTGTTCCCGTTTCGCTGGTGAAGAAAGGCAGCGAGATGCTGGCCACCGCGCAGATTGCGGTAGGTAAGGCCGTGCGTCCTTGGTCGGCTGAGCGTCCGCAGCGTTATGTCCTCGTGGGCGAACTGAAAGACGAGAAAGGCCGTACTATCGACACCTACTCCACTTATGTTGGTTTCCGACAGATTGAGATTAAGGACATCCCCGCAAGTCAAGACGAGTTCGGTTTGGCAGGTCGCTACTATCTCTATAATGGTAAGCCCATCAAGTTTAAGGGTGTGAACCGCCACGAAACAAATCCCGACCGCGGTCATGCTATTACCCACGAACAGATGGAGCAAGAAGTCATGCTCATGAAGCGTGCCAACATCAACCACGTTCGTAACTCCCACTACACCAATGATCCCTATTGGTACTACCTCTGCGACAAATATGGCATCTATCTCGAAGATGAGGCCAATATAGAGAGCCATGAATACTTTTATGAAGCTCCCTCGCTTTCCCATGTGCCCGAATTCCTGAATCAGCACATCGCGCGTGACATGGAGATGGTACATGCCGAAGTGAATAACCCCTCTGTGGCTATCTGGAGTCTTGGCAACGAGGCCGGCCCAGGCGACAATTTCAAGAAGGCTTATGCCGCCATCAAGGCCTTTGATACCTCTCGCCCCGTGCAGTATGAGCGCAACAACGATATAGTTGACATGGGTTCTAACCAATATCCCAGCGTGGGCGGCGTACAGGCTTTGGCTTCCGGTAAGACGAAAGCCAAATATCCTTTCCACATCTCCGAGTATGCCCATTCTATGGGTAATGCCGTGGGCGATCTCCAGCACTATTGGGATGCTATCGAAAGCACCAATTATGTGATGGGTGGCGCCATTTGGGACTGGGTGGACCAGGCTATGAATAAGGTGCAGGACGCGCAGTATAAGGTGGACGGCAAGAATACAGCCAAAGGGCTTCCCTCTACCACCTACTACTGGGCGTATGGTGGCGACTTCGGCGATAAGCCCAACGACGGAATGTTCTGTATGAACGGTGTGATGCGCCCAGATCTCACGCCGAAGGCCCAATATTTTGAAGTGAAGAAGGTTTACCAGAACGTCGGCGTTAAGTGGGTTGATGCCGCAACCAATCAGGTGGAAATCTTCAATAAAAACTATTTCGAACCCCTCGACTATACCATCCATTTCACCCTTTGGAAGGATGGTCAGCAGGTAGCTGGTTCGGGTTGGAACTATAACGTTGCCATCCCCGCCCGTGAAAAGCGCGTGGTGACGGTTCCTAACTACAAGATGGCCGAACTTGACGCCAATTCCGAGTATTTCCTCAAAGCGCAGTTCTTTACCCACGCCGACCAACCTTGGGCAAAGGCAGGCTATGAGCAGATGAACGAACAGCTCTTGCTCCAGACACCCAATTGTTTGCCCGAGGTGGAAATGTCTCAGGATAGAACACAGCAGCCTAAAATGAAGACTGTGAGCGGAGGTATAGAAGTGAGCGGCAAGAACTTCAGGGCAGTGTTCGACACACAACAGGGAGCTATCAGTGAGCTTACTTATGCTGGTAAGCAGATAATAGAAAAAGGTCAAGGCCCTAAACTTGACGTGTTCCGCGCCCCAATAGACAATGATTATTGGCAGATTGGCGGTTGGTTCCGTAATGGTCTCTACAAATTGACGCACAATGTGAAGAGTTCCTCGATTACTACTGACAAGAGGGGTAATTGTGTTGTTTCTTTCATTGTAGAAAGTCATACAGCTCCAGGATGTCAAAACACCTATAGCAATACCGATCGCAACCCCGACGATGTTTACCGCATCAATGAGAAGTCTACCGAACCTGGTAGCCTTACATTTACGCAGCAGCTCGTTTATACCATCTATCCCGATGGCTCTATCGAACTCCAGAGTGCAGTGACAACCAACCACACAGGTATCGACATGCCGCGTATGGGCTATGCGCTTGAGTTGCCCAAGCAGTACGACAACTACACTTATTACGGCCGCGGCCCTGTGAACAACTATTCCGATCGCAAGACAGGCCAATTTATTGAGAAATACAATCAGAAACTCGACGACAGCTACATAGTTCTGCCGAAGCCGCAAGCTATGGGCAACCGCGAGGATGTGCGCTGGATGTCGCTGACGGATAATGCTGGCGACGGCGTTCTTTTCCGTGCCGACAGTACTTTCAGCTGTTCCGCTCTGCCTTGGAGTCAGCTCGAGCTTATGGGTGCTTCGCATGCCTATAAACTCCCGAAGAGCTCCGCGGTTCATGTTCATCTCGACGCACAGGTGCGCGGTCTTGGAGGTGCAAGCTGCGGCCCAGGCCCATTGCTGGAAGATCAAGTGAAGTCCACTTCTCGCACGTTTGCGTTCCTCATCCGCCCCGTTACAAAGAACAACGAAGATGAACAAGGTAAGGTGCAGACCAGTGGCGAAAGTCCCATTGCTTTCTCACGTGATCGTGCCGGTGAAGTAACTCTTTCAACAAAAGAACACGGCCTTCAGATTCTCTACTCTATCAATGGCGGTAAGCAGCAAGTATACACTAAACCTTTCAACTTGCGCCGAGGAGGAGTAGTTACAGTACAGTATAAGGGCAACAAGAGCAGTACTACGAGTATGTCGTTCGGGAAAATCGACGAAATACCTTTGGAAGCAATCTATGCCAGCAGTATGGAGCCGAACGAAGGAGAGGCTACCCACCTCACCGACAATAGACTCGACACCTATTGGCATACGCAATATGGCGTTACGCTTACGAAATTCCCCCACTGGGTCGACTTTGATTCGGGCGTCTTAGGCACGATGCGCGGCTTTGTTTACACTCCGCGTCAGGACAATGTCAATGGTCGTGTGAAGGCTTATGAGATCTACGTTTCCAACGATAACAAAACGTGGCGCAAGGTGGCTGAAGGTGAATTCCCGAACTCAGCAAAACCGCAGCGCGTTCTCTTCTCTCAACCCACAAAGGCACGCTACATCCGCTTCCGTGCTCTCAGTGAGCAGAACGGCGCAGAATACGCCAGCGGTGCCGAATTCTCCGTGATTGGCGAATAAGATTTAAGCACAGACATATATCTATTAACGAGCAAGCAGAGGATGCAAATCCCCTGCTTGCTTTTTTGTGAGGAAAGGGAGGGCCCCACAGCCCTGGAGGAAAAAGCCCCCTCCATCTCCCCCATAAGGGGGAGTGCTCAGCTTTGGTTCTCGGACGAATCGGACCAGTCTGACTTTTCGGACCAGTCTGACCCGTCCGAGAGCCAATACTGATTCGTGCTCCTTCGCCTTTTTCGTGAATATTCGTGGGCTAAAAATATCAATAGAATTCCCTTTTTCCTCCTCCCACGAAGCCCACAAAGCCGCGCACGAAAGGGAGAGGGCGAACAATTTCGCCTTCCTGCGTGTGGGTTTCCTTATTGCGTCAGCCAGCATAATAAGGCTGTCGGCCGACAGCATAAGGAAATCTGCTGACAGAATAAGGAAACGGACGAAGAGGATAAGGAAGATTTTCATCAAAAGCAGTTGAAAAAACACGAAAATCCCTCAAAATCTACACTTTCCGCAAGATTTCACCCGATTTTTCCCTCCTGCAAAATCGAAAATGCCGCGAAGATTTTGGCAGAAAGCGAAGAGGAGAGCTTTTCTCAATTTTTCAGAAGAAGGCTTATTGTCAATTTTTGGGAAAGTTTTTAGAAGTTATCGGGCGAGTCTGACTGGTCGGACAAGTCCGAGATGCTATTGAGAAATCTGCTTATCGGACCAGTCCGACCAGTCCGAAGAATCCGATCCTTTATCGGACCAGTCCGAGAGTGGCAGCCGAGCACTCCCCCTTATGGGGGAGATGGAGGGGGCTTTTCCCTTTTCTCTTTTTCCTCCCCATTCTCCTTGCATCTGAAAAAAATCCTTATATTTGCAGCAAACACCAAACATTAAAAACATCACACTATGGAAATGGTATCCGTGTTTATGACTTTCGGCATTATCGTTGCCCTAAGCATCTTTTTCTATTTCGTGCCTTTCTTCCTCTGGTTGAGCGCGAAAGTTTCTGGCGTACATATCTCGTTGATCCAGCTCTTTTTGATGCGTATTCGTAACGTCCCGCCAGGTATTATTGTGCCCAGTATGATTGAGGCGCACAAGGCAGGATTGCAGAATATTACGCGTGATAAACTTGAGGCACACTATATGACTGGTGGCCATGTGCAGCGCGTGGTCCATGCCCTTGTATCGGCCAATAA
>ERZ773066.160-NODE-160-length-38548-cov-5.466682_pt1 | contig 38548 bp, 39 predicted proteins | sample MGYA00580573_ERZ773066 | MGnify/ENA primary metagenome ERZ773066 (study PRJEB29015, sample SAMEA2738128) | human oral metagenome | biome: human oral; feature: human-associated habitat; material: saliva | place: China | collected 2203 ... | reverse complement strand
GTAGCTTAACGCCTTTATCTAAAAGAGCAATATTCCCATTTATACACCTTGTTGTATAAGAGCCTGAAAGCTTCTTTTTATGAAACTTCGGGAAATTGGCATTTTTCTTAAAGAAGTTCGAAAACGCTGCCGCTAAATTATCATTAGCAGACGTTAGCGCTGTTGAGTCAACTTCTTTAAGCCAAGGAAGCTCCTTTTTAAGTGAAGTCAGTAAGTAATTGAAGCTATTCCTTGTGCAGAAAGACTCTCCATTTTCGTGAGCCTTAATGCTCTGTTCAAACATATAGTTATAAACAAAACGAGAGCAATCAAAAGTCTTAAAAATAAGCTCCTGTTGCTCTTTATTTGGATATATTCTATATTTAATAGCTTTGTTCTTCTTCATGGGTTTATTGTAACATTCACTAGCCCTTTTGTAAATAAAGGGTTGAAAATATAACTTTCTCTCTAAGGGGCTTATGCCCCTTTTTTAATGCCCGAAATCGTGCGAAATTTGACCATAGCGGGGTTTTTATTACATTTAGGTGTATTGGTGTGGCTAAATGGTTCAGACTTGATTTTCCCAATCAAATACATTACAATAGTCATGAACTTTCTTAATGGCGTTTATGACGTTACCCGTTCCACGATTGACCCTCAAAAGAGGGTCTTTTTTATACTTCTATGCTTTCGCAGGTAAATATTCTTGGCCTTAGTTTTCGCATATGAGTATTTTAAAGTTTGATAGATTTGCTGTGTTTATAAATTTCTCATCTGCGAAAATCGCTTGTGTGTTTTCTTGTTTTAAGTTATAATATCTGCATACTATAGTTTGCTTTTAGAGTTCGATTAAAGAGTAGCTATATTTACATAAATAACAACCGCAAACCGAGAGGTTTGTTTTTTAATTTCCAGATATGCCTAACGGTATATCTTTTTATATATAACAAGATATTGCAAAATAATAAAAAAGGAGAACGGATATGTTAAGGAAAGGAGAACGTGATTATATTAGCATTGACCTGACTGCTACGGTCACTTCAAAGCCAATTTATCACGACAGGCAGAAAAGGTATTCATTCAAAATAGAGCATAGGGTTGGCAGAGATTCTGCTGAGTTCTGTGTTCTTGTTCCGAAAGATGCAATGGTTGATATTCTGATCGGTGATATTATCGCTATTCAGAAGGCTGGATTCTTAAATAGAAAAGGCGACAACTATATTTGCATTACTAGCGGAAGCTATATCAGCGTAATAAGAGAGCGAAATGATTCTCAGGTTGATGTAACGGAGAGATATATCTAATATTAAACAAAGGAGAAAATAAAAATGAAAGTTGATGATTTAAGTTTAAAGTTCCAGAAAGTCATAGAGCTTTGTACAGAAAGCTTTTTGAAACAATGGCATCTTGGCCTTATTAAAGCAGCTAAAGTAGCTTATGGTGAACAAATTAGATGTGCAACATATGCAGCTATGGGTATGTACAAAACCCTTGCAGAACTTGAACATTTTGATGTTGCCGTATATGGCCATACATCAACATATGATGAGGTAATAATTAATAGGTATATTGATTTTGGGTTTAAACCTAAAGATCCTATTAAGGTGCTTGCTGGAATCTATTCTGGTGGTGGTAACATTGACGAGGTTGCTGTTACGGCTCTTGGCGAAAGATTGAAATCACAGATGGTGGATAAGAAAATAATGATTATCATTAGTGATGGTTTGCCACATAGCATGATTGGTCATGCCGAAACTAGACTTCGTGATCTGGTTAAAGAGTATGTTAAGGGTGGCTTTAATGTTTTTGTTGCAGCTCTTGGCTCTGACAAAACAAAGATTGATAAAATCTATGAAGATGTTTCTTTTATAGATATTACCGATCCATCTGAACTACCAACCAACATGCTTAGAGCTATTAAACGCACGATTTAGAAAGGAGAAAAATGAGAGACATAAAAGATCTGCTCATTGAAAACGGATTAAGTGGAGTGTTCTATCAAGAAGGTGATGCAATCTTCTTTTTAGAGAATGGTTCTTTTAAAGCAGGGCTTATTATTCTTATGGATGATAAGCTATCACAGATTGTTTGTGATGACGGAAGGGTTTTTGAAAAGAAGGCGAAAGAGATTCCAGTTTCTTTTGTTGAGAAAAACTTTGAAGTGTTGCTTGATAAAGAATATCTCAAGCTTAATGAGTTTATGAATGAAGCAGAAAACTCAGAGGATGGTGCATTTATAGACACTGAAAAACTGTTTGGTAAGAAGTTTTCGCTTAAGGACCATATGACTTTATGCAACATGATGATTGCAAGGGCAGGGTTTTCCAGAGCGAAAGCAACTGACAATGGTGTTGTTGTCTATATGGACTAAAATTAGAGGGGTGTAAGCCCCTCTTTTATTATGCCCGAATTCCTGCGAAATTTAGCCATAGCGAGGTTTTTATGGTGTTTGGGTATAAAGATTTAGCCTTGCATTTAATATTAAAATATGCAATAATAATTAAGAACTACTTTGTAAACAAACTATAAAAACTTACTATTTAATCGAACTATTTTTAATCAGATTTGACCCTCGAAAGAGGGTCTTTTCTGTTGTTTATAAATTTTCGCAGGCAAGTATTTTGGAAAACAAAATTCTTGCTAATTTTAATTTTGTGCGATACAATATCTATATATTATAGTTTGCTTTTGAAGTTCGATTTAGAAGTAGCTATATTAATAATTATTTTTGAGGGCAGACCATGTGGTGTGTCTTTTTATTTACAAAACAAAGGAGAAATAAAAATGGAAAACGTAACAAGAAGAGAGATGGTTACTTATCTGAAAAATCATTTCAGATACAATACAGCAAATAGCTGGAATCAATCGACCTCATACGCAAACAACGTAAAGGTTTACAACCTTGGTCTTTCTGATGAGTTGGAAGATAGGGCTTATGACCTTATTTGTGAGAATGGGTTCAATGAGCTAATAAACTGCCAGTATTACGATTTAATCGAGCAGTTCGAAGAGGATGCTGACGGCTACACCATTGGTTTCAATGGTCGTAGCGGTGGATATCTCGTTCTTTACCACAAGAATTATCCGTTCAGGAGTCTTGATATGCATGAAGATTTTGAGGACTTTGATGATTTTGAAATCAAAGAAAGATACGAACTAGTTAAATTGTTTGATGAATACTGTGACTATTTCATAGATGCGTTTAAATACGCTGTAGAAAATGTCACGGTTGAGGAAGAGGAAGTCGTTACTAAAATTAAGGTTTATAACCTTGACTAAAAAGAATTGTATAAAATTAATATCTATATCTTGTTTTATTTGATTATAGTGATATAATTAGCATCAAGATATAGTACGATTGGCTCTGGTAAAAACCAGAGCCTTTATTGTTCAGAAAGGAGAAAAAATAATGAACATCAAATTTGAAGGTACTGTAATCAAAAGAAGTGGCCAGAAGGTTCACTTCGATAGAGAGAGACTGGTTAACGCAATCACAAAGGCTAATGGTGATGTTTCAGAAGATTTGAGAATGACAAAAACTCAAATTGATAGAATTGTTGACCAGATAACAATCAACTGCATGGATCTTGATCATATTGTTTCTGTAGAAGAACTACAGGATATGGTTGAAGATAAAATCATGCAGCATGGAGCTTTTGAAGTAGCTAGAGCTTATATCAAATACAGATATAACAGAGAGTTATCAAGAAAGGCAAACACGACAGATGATAAGATTTTATCTCTTATTGATCGCACAAACGAAGAAGCTAAGGCTGAAAACGCTAACAAGAACCCTGTTGTAAACTCCACACAGAGAGATTACATGGCTGGTGAAGTTAGTAGAGATTTAACCGAGCGTATTCTTCTTCCAAAAGACATAGTTGAAGCTCACAAAAATGGAATTATTCATTTCCATGATTCTGACTACTACAGCCAGAAAGAGCATAATTGTGATCTTATCGACTTAGAAGATATGCTTCAAAATGGAACAGTTATTACAGAAACGCTTATTGAGAAGCCTCATAGCTTCTATACTGCGTGTAACGTAACTACACAGATCATAGCTCAAGTAGCTTCGAATCAATACGGTTTAACAAAACCTGCCGTATAAAAACAGTGTTAACTATCACAATAGGGTTATGCAGCTTGGCTGCGTAGCTAACGAGGTCGGTTGGAAAAGCTTATCTCGTGATTATACATGAAAGGTGGAATACCTAATGAATCATACTGAAAAAGCGGAACTGATGAAATCCGCAATCACACATCTTTACTGCAAAGAGGGGCGTTCTAAATCTTATATAGAAAAGCTTCTCGGTATTAACAGAGGGGTTATAAGCAGAAAGATTGTTGAGTGGCAATTGCCAGAACCAGCCCCTAACTATTATATGAAGCCGTCTACGAGGAAGCAGATAAACCGAAATAGACAGCTAATCAAATCAATGCTTGATAAGGATTACTCTATAACGAGTATATCTGAAAAGGCAAACGTGTCTCGAAAGACACTAACAAGCATTTGGCTTAAATATGATGAAGTTTTATCTAAAGCTTATCTTGATTGGCAAAATCGCAGAGAGTTAAATATTGCGACAAACAATCAAGTGGCGAAAGATTTGTCAAGTAGGCATTATGACATTAAAGATATGCCTAATGAAAAGTGGAAAAATATTCTTGGTTTCAGCAAGTACATGGTATCAAACTATGGAAGAGTTAAACGCTGGAGTAAAAGAAGAAAAGATTTTTATCTTATTTCTGCTTTCCCTAATAAAAACAATGGAAGATTATATGTATCACTAGTTAGCGATAACAATGAGACGAAGAACCTTAATCTTTCACGAGTTGTTGCTCAAACCTTTATTCCTCATGATGAGGCTTGCAATACCGTCAATCATATAGATGGCGACATTGCAAATAATAAAGCTTCTAACCTTGAATGGTTGACACAAAGCGACAACAACAAACATTCTTATAAAAAATTAAATCGGACAAAGAATAGAAGTAAGAGATACAAGTTCGATTATATTCTTTATAAGGATAAATACCAATTTAAGACAGTAGCTGCATTTGCTAGGTTTATTGGTAAGTCTGAAACTCAGACACGAAGATATATCGACAATGCTGAAAAGCACGATATTAAACTCATGTATAATTGTATCGACTAATCGTACATATAGGATGGCCTATATGGAAACACATTGGTTAGTGAATACCACACTAACAAGAAATAGTCAGACATAATTTGAAACACAAATCTTATTATGATTGGGGCAGTCGTTCTCATTCTCGCATCTAGCACCATTTATTGATGTTAGTAGACAGAGAATCACAAAAGAAGTTACGACTGATCTACAAGATTCGATTGAAAGCGGAGCTATATCTAAAGAAAAGGTCTCAGAAATTGTTGAGAAGAGACTATTAAAGGAAATTAAGAGCGGTGTACAAACTATTCAGTACCAGCTTCTAACACTAATGACTACCAACGGACAGACTCCATTTGTTACAGCGTTTATGTATCTAAATGAAGTGCCAGAGGGTCAGCTCAGAGACGACCTCAATATCCTTATCAAAGAAGTTTTGAAACAGCGCATAGAGGGTGTTAAGAATAAGCAAGGTGTATGGATAACACCAGCATTTCCTAAGCTAATCTACGTTCTTGACGAAAACAATATCTCAGAGGGATCTGAATATTGGGAAACAACAGTCTTAGCTGCTAAGTGTACAGCAAAAAGGCTTGTTCCAGATTACATTTCTGCTAAGGTTATGAAAGAGCTAAAGAACGGTAATACGTTCACTGCAATGGGATGCCGAAGCTTCCTAACCGTTGAAAATTCGCAGTTAAATCCAGATGGATCACATAAATTTTACGGTAGATTTAACCAAGGTGTTGTAACAATCAACCTAGTTGATGTGGCTTGTTCGTCCTATGGAAATATGGATAAATTCTGGGAGATCTTAGATGAAAGACTAGAACTTTGTCACCGTGCTTTAAGATTAAGGCATGAAAGACTACTTGGAACGCCATCTGATGTCGCACCAATTTTATGGCAGCATGGAGCGCTTGCTAGACTAAAAGAGGGTGAATTGATTGATGAGCTACTTTATAACGGCTATTCAACAATCTCTCTTGGTTATGCAGGGCTTTGTGAAATGTGCTATTACATGATTGGTGAAACACATACATCAAAGGCTGGTGAAGAGTTTGCTCTAAAAGTAATGCAGAGACTCAACGACAAGTGTGCTGAGTGGAAGGCTGCTGAAAATATTGCTTACTCGGTGTACGGCACTCCGCTAGAATCAACAACTTACAAGTTTGCTAAAAACCTTAAAAAGAGATTTGGAGTAATCCCTCACGTTACAGATAAGAACTACATAACTAATAGTTATCATGTTCATGTAACAGAGGAAATAGATGCCTTCTCTAAACTAAGATTTGAAGCGAAGTTCCAGAAGCTGTCACCAGGTGGTGCAATCAGCTATGTAGAAATTCCAAATATGCAGCATAATATTGAAGCTGTACTTGATGTAATGAAGTATATTTACGAAAACATCATGTATGCGGAATTAAACACCAAGAGTGATTACTGCCAAGTTTGTGGTTACGAGGGCGAAATATCAATTGTTGATGGCCCAGATGGCAAACCAATATGGGAATGCCCTAATTGTGGAAACCATAATCACGACAAGATGAATACCGCTAGAAGAGTATGCGGTTATATCGGCAATAATGATTTTAATGCTGGAAGAATGGAAGAAGTAAAAGAAAGAGTGCTTCATCTATAAAATTAAGCCCCTTATGGGGCTTTTTATTATGCCCGAAATCATGGAAAATTTGACCGTAGCGGAGTTTTTGCAGCTTTTAGGTATATTGATATGGCTGGGGAATTTTAGGCTTGTATTTCGTAGATAAATATGCAATAATAACAACATCAGTAAAGTGAATTTTCGGATTTAGCTCTCGAAAGAGGGCTTTTTCTTTTGCTTTTTGGTTTTTATTTTAGTTTTCGCTTTGGTTTTTGACATTTTATTTTAGTTTTTGCTCTCTTTGTAGATGCTTTAGCTCAGCAATAAATTGCATTAGCGTGATTGGCGAAATCAGAAGGAATCTCTAAAAGACTTTAGACAAGACATGCACCTAAAAATTTCGCAGACAAGTATTTTATTATCCACAAGTTTGTTGTGTTTGTAAATTTTTCATCTGCGAAAACGGCTTGCTTATCATGGGTAAATAAGTTATAATATCTGCATACTATAGTTTGCTTTTAGAGTTCGATTTTAATAGTAACTATATTCATATAAATAGACAACGGCAAACCGAGAGGTTTGTTTTTTAGTTTTCAGATATACCTTCGGGTGTATCTTTTTATATATAAGATTATTGTTATTAAAACAAAAGGAGAAATGAAAATGAGTAATTCTATGATTCCAGAGAAAAAGGATGAGATTCTTGAAATTATCGAGAACTCAGAGCTTGCAACAAGAGAACATCTTGCTGAGGCACTGCATCTCAGTGATCGTAAAGTTAGGTGTTCTATAGAGAGCCTTCGTAGAGATGGCTTTCCAATCATCAACGGTATAAAAAGCGGTTATCGCTTAGCTGATGATGAAGCGGAATATCGCAACTGGCGTGATCGTGAGGTTGCAAGAGCTAAGAGTATTTTATATACGATTGGCATGATGGATAAAGCGTATAGGGATTGCGATCAATTGATGGTTGCAGACCTAGAAGATTTGTTAGTTTAAAGTAAAAGGAGAATAAAAATGAAAAGAGAATTAAATGATGTTAACTGCCTAGCAAATTTCGCAGATGAGCAGGACATGCTAGAGTTCCTAGATGAGATGAACTCATCTGATGAATGGCTAATCGGCAACATTAGCTCTGTTCTCACTAAGTGGGAAAATGACGAGGGTCGTTTAACAATGAATGTTGATGGTGAAACTAAGGATTATCCTCTTTCGCCTTTAGCAATCCCTGCGCTGGAACGTAGAAGCGGAGATGATGCTAGTGGTCATGAATTAATGACTACAGAGCAGATTCTAAACTCTATGAACAACTATTGGGGGCTGCACAACAAAAAGGAAGAAGGGAAATTCTTGCTTAGAGGGGGAATGATTCTTTCTGCTGGATCTTGCCAGTATGAACCAATTCCTCAGGTAGATCTAACTAGTAATTTCGCAAACCATTGTAATGTTAATGGTGGTAAGTTCCATAGTGGGTTTTATACTCATGAAGGAACAAGCGTTATTTACGAAGCAAAGAACATTAAGAAATCAAGATTCGGCTCTGCTTGGATCAAGATGGGGCTTAACCCAAGCCTGTTAGATGAAGCTACAATACTTTATCAGCTACACACAGATGATATATCTGGTTCGGCTGCTAGAGTTAATGCTGTTCTAAAAGTTGGTGGCTCTGTGTTCCAGCTTGGTGAAGTTATCACCGTAAAACATAGAGTTGGCTCTGGTTCGCTAAATGAATTTCTATCAGCACTCGCTCAGCTTGATGATGATATAAGCGAGGATCTTGGTAAAATGCGTATTCTTATGAACACGCCAATCAAGAATCCAACAAACACTCTAATATCAGCAATGAAAAAGGCAGGGCTTCATAAGATATCAAAGAAAGCTTGCAAGGAAATAGTTGAAAATGCGTTCTTCGCTAGAGAAGAAACGGCTTTCACTATATATATCTCACTTAGTGAAATCACTAATACGGAGATTGGTAGCAAGCTATCAGGAGATAGAAAGCTAAGACTACAAGCAGCGATAAGAACGCTTCTTAATGCTAATTGGTCAAAGCTTGATGTTGCTGGTGATGTAGAACTATAATATTTAAGGGAGATTTATTCTCCCTTTATTAATTTAAAAAGGAGAAAAATAATGAACGTAAGTAAAGAATTGTTAAAAGAGAGTGTTCAGCACGGACTACAGGATATTCTCAATCAGGGTTTCCCTAAGGATAAACTAATGGAAATCCTTAAGGTTGCTAGACCTATTGGAGATACTGTATATATATCAGAGAAGCTCGGCTCTGCCGACTTTGATGAGTTTTTCACAGAGTCAAGAAAGCATGGTCTGGATAATTCTATTGATTACGCATATGGTGGAAGTACCGTGCCGTCAATCAATGGTATATCGCCATTCGTTGCTCCTATTGATGTTTATATGGAGATGCTTGATCTTCCATACGAATCAAAGGATGATGATGACGAAAAAAGAGAGGACATATTCTACGCTGGTCATCAGGTAGAACCTGTCCTCAGGAATTATTTCAGGAGACAGTTTGGCGATAGATATGTTGTCGTTAATACTGATCTGCAATGGCAGTCGAAGAAGTGGAAACACTACTTGATGAATATTGACGGTCTTTTGTATGACAAACAGACTGGCCAAGCGGGTATTCTTGAGATTAAACACACAAGCCATGTAAACATTGGCACGATCAAGGAGTTTGAAGCTGATGCTGTTCCTGCTCACTATGATGCTCAGGGGCGCTCTTATACAGAAGGATTTAACCTTGATTTTTGTATCTTCTACCTCGGTTGGGGTCTAAGACCAGAGTTTACAAAGGCTGTTAGAGTTGAAAGAGAACAGCTTCTTGGAGAGAGCCTTCTTGATGCTTGCGAGCATTTCATTGAAAGAAACGTAATGGAGAAAAAGCCTCCTTCATTCTTAAATGTTAGAGATCGTAAACTCGTTCGCAAGTGCATTGAGGAAATATACGGCGAAGTTGATCAGAATAAGCAGCCATGCGAATTTGATGAGTCTATGACTTCAATATTCGATCAGCTTATGATCAAAAAGAAGGCCTATGACGACCTCAAAAAAGAGGAAAATAAAGCAAAGAAGAAAACAGAGGAAGCTCTTGCCGAATACGAAGAGTTACAGCTACCATTTATTGAGATCATGAAAGATGCTCCATATGGTATTGTGCTTGGTGGTGACGGCGCTAGACATACACTCTGGTATAACACGAGAAATACTGTAAACCTCGAAAAGTTAATGACTGAGTTCCCTGATGCATACAAGATGGCCCAAAAGCCAGCTATTGATACAGCGGCACTCAAGAAAAACTCGCCAGAGGCTTACAAGGCTTGCTACTTGCCATCAAACGGCAAGAGAAGTTTCAAAGTTAAATAGAAAGGGGGTTTAATATCCCCTTTTATTAAGGAGGAGAAATGGTAAAAATAACGGGAAGGTTCACAAAGGACCTTTTTAGTAGAGACGCTTTTGCTATAAAGCTTTTTAAAGCGCACGAGCCTATAGAAATGCCAGATGGCTCTATAGAGTCGTCATTTTCGGTAAAAGGCGTTTTACCAAACACGGTTCTTGATATAACTCTTGAAGGAGAATTTGATCCAATGCCTTTTGTTAGTGCAAGAGGCAAACAGTTCACGTTTTCCGCTACAAGCTGTGAGGAACACCGTGTTGCTAATAGAAGCGGTATTACTAGATACCTTACTTCTATAAACGGGATAGGTGAAACTCTGGCTAGAAGAATTTATGAAATGTTTGGAGATGAGACATTTGATATTCTTGATGACGACATTGAGAAGCTAAAGAGTGTTCAAGGCGTTGGCAAAAAGAATTTCGAGCTTATCAAAGAGGATTATATGTCAAGAGGCGCAGCTAAAGATGTTTATGCTTACTTGCTTCCATTCGGTATTGGCATGAACAAAATTGGCAAGCTATATGATAGGTTCGGGAAGAATACAATTGAGGTTGTTAAAGAAGATCCATATAGGCTATTCATGAAGGGTTATTTCAGCTTTAATGTTGCTGAGAAAATCTTCAAGAGTCTTAATAGTGATTCGTTAGCCCCAAACAGAGTCAAAGGTGCAATATTCCATGTTCTATACAATGTAGAACAGCTAGGACACACCTACTGTACTTGGGCTAACCTTTTAGACAACATCTATAAGTTATTTGGCGTTGAGAAGCTACCAAAGTCGGAAAGAGTGCCGATTGCAGAGAAGGTTAGAAGTGCTTGCAAGAGCATGGAAGGCAAAGAAATCTACTGTCGGACAAGATTAAAGGATGGAACGCCAATATTCTACCGTGCTGTTACTGGCTATGCTGAGTATAATGCGGCTAAAGAAATAAAAAGAATAATGGAAAGTTCTCCATCTGAAAATAGATCTTATATGGATGATATTGTTGAGGCAGAGAAGGAGCTTGGTATTCTTCTCTCACCAGAACAGGAAGCCGCTGTTGAAACAGTTATGAACTCTCAGTTCTCTGTTGTTACGGGTGGACCAGGTACTGGTAAGACATCATTCCAGAAGGTTTTATTTAACGTCTTTGAGCGATATAGTAATGATGGAATTATGCTTGCAGCACCTACTGGTAGAGCGGCAAGAAGAATGACAGAAAGCTCTGGACTTCCATCAGGAACAATTCATCAGACGCTTGGCCTTCTGGCTACAGATGATGGTGATTTTATCAACACAGAAGATAGTTCTGTTATTGATACAGGGCTATTAGTTGTTGATGAGGTTTCAATGCTGGATATTTTTCTAGCAGATAAGTTATTTACAGCAATATCAAGAGGCACTAAGATTGTATGTGTCGGTGATATTTACCAGCTACCTTCTGTTGGTGCTGGTGCGGTACTTAAAAGCATGATTGACTCAGGCGAAGTTCCAGTAATCACCTTTACGAAGATTTTCAGACAAGCTGGAAATTCTTCAATCGCAATCAACGCTGCTAGAATTAATCACGGGATAAAGGAGATGGACTTTGATGATTCGTTTGTATTTATTCCAAGAGATAGTTCAGAAGATATTGTTGAAACTGTTAAGGTAGAGTATGAAAAGGCTCTAAAGGAGTATGGTGATGATGAAACTATTGTTCTTACACCATACAGAAAGAAGACGGCTACAGGAGTAAATGAAATAAATCCTATCCTTAAGGAGATCATAAATCCAATACCTAGTCGTGTTAATAGCAGAAATAAGGTTGATAATATGGATTTATATCTTGGAGATAAAGTTATGTTCACCAAGAATAAAGGTGAACTAACAAATGGAGATATAGGATATATTACCAAGATTGAAATATCTGGTAAATCGCAGATTGTTACTTGCGACTTTGGTGATGATAGGGTTGTTGAGCTTGCTGGTGCTGAGCTAGACTGCTTGGTTCAGGCTTATGCTTGTACAGTCCATAAATCACAAGGTGCTGAGTATAAATGCTGTATCATAATTATTGATCCAAAGCATGAAATACTGCTTAAGAGAAATCTTGTATACACAGCAATCACAAGAGCCAAAGAAAAGGTTATTCTTATTGGCGATATTGATGCTTATACAAGAAGTATTGATAAAGAAGATACGTCTAGCAGAAACACTCAGCTTGATGATATTATTACTCTTGAAATGTCAAAATAATAAATTAGCCCCATTAGGGGCTTTTTTTATTTTGGAGATGTGTTATAATTATGATATAATATTTTTGAAAGGAGAGACTTATGGAGAATACAAAGCCAAATGTTAAAGAGGAAGTTAAAGAAGTAAAGGTAGAAAAACCAGCACCAGCTTCGCTTACCAGATACCCAGAGATTGAGGGTAAAGTCGAAAAGATGATTGAGTCTGGTGATATTGATAGCGTTCTTCTTCTTAATGAGCTTACACTAGCTAGAAATCTTGAGGATATGTCGGCTAAAGAGGTTAAGCAGTTCGGAGTTGTTTTTGCAGCATTAAGCACAAAGGATGGAATCATGAAGAGAGCTGGCGTATATAATACATCAGTTATCACAGATCCAGAAGATGCAGAAGATGTACTGCTTAGAGAAGATTTACATAACAAGGATGTTCTCGCCGTACCAAGACGATCGGTATTTGCAAACGGACATTTTAACAAGTAAGTTCTTGAGGGCTATAGGCCCTCTTTTATTATGCCTGAAATCGTGCGAAATTTGACCATAGCGAGGTTTTTGTGCGTTTATTGGGTATTTATACCACCACAAAGAAAATCTCTGAGAAAACAGCAATATCGCCAGATAGTTTTTCGCAGATGAATAATTAATAAAATAACGCCACCAGCAAAATCTTCATATGCGAAAAGCAGATGGATAAAGCGGCAGTCTTTGAAATAGTCTCCAAATATGATATAATATAAGCATAGAAAAGGAGAAGATATGAGTGACATAAAAATTGAAAGAGCGTGGGGTATGCCAAACAAAAATACCTTTGACATACACCCAATCAGGGAGATGCTAAAACGAGAAGTTGACGATGACCTATTGTGGATTGATCCGTTTGCAAACAAAAATAAGATTGCAACAATTACTAATGATCTAAACCCTGAGTTTGATACTGACTACCATATGGATGCATTAGACTTCCTTAAAACATTTGATGATTGCTCCATTGATGGTGTTTTATATGATCCGCCATATTCGCCTAGACAAATAAGTGAATGCTATAAGAATATAGGACTAGAAGTGTCAAATAAAACAACGCAGTCTACTTTCTAGAGTAATCAGAAGAAAGAAATCTCTAGGATTGTAAAGGTTGGAGGAAAGGTTATATCATTTGGCTGGAATAGTGGTGGTATTGGAATGAAATATGGGTTTGAAATTGAAAGAATCTTATTGGTTGCTCATGGAGGATGGCATAATGATACTATATGCACTATTGAGAAGAAAGTAAAAAATGTATAAAAAAAATAGCGGGTTATCCCGCTATTTTCAATTACAGTAATTTAGCTGCTTCATTTGCTAGTGCCGATCGCTCACACTCAGATTGCAACATTGTTATCTGCCAAGCTAAAGGGCTTTCTTTCATTTTATCCATGATATAAGATAGTCCATTTGTTCTCTTATCTATATAGGTTTTATCGATCTGTTCTGGATCACCACATAATACTATCTTTGTTCCCTTGCCAGCTCTGGTTAAAATTCCTTTTGCTTGCGTTACGGTAAGGTTTTGGGCTTCATCAATAATAAGATAAGTGTTTGTTAAAGACCTTCCTCTGATGAATGTCAAAGATTCGGTTTCAATCATTCCTCTTATTTGCTCTTTTGATAAAGATTTGGTCGCTGCATTAATTTCCTTTTCTAGCTTAACGATAACTGAATGTAGTTCATTTATCTGCTTCTTTAGCTTTTTCTTCTGATTTTTAGGTGTATACTGACTATCTCTTTTCTTTTCAAGATTCTTTAAACGATTTTTCTCGGAGGTTAATCGCCTTTCTTTCTTTCCATTATCCCCCTTTGGATCTTGCCAGTTTTTAAGCAAGACATCAAGATTATCCATGATTGGCCTCATTAATCCTGATACTTTTTTCTTTTCATCACCAGGGAGGAAGCCAATATCACCATCAAATCCAGAGTTAGGCCTACAAACAAGCACTTTATCATATTTACCATTAATAACTTCGCTTAAACCACAAGTTAGACTGTAGAACGTTTTGGCTGTTCCTGCTGCACCTATAATGATAACTGCTGGTGCAATATCTGCTGAGGATAAGAGTGCTTCTTGCATAAAATACTGCCCGTTATTTCTTGGCGTTACTCCTAGTGGTTTTCTGCTTTTGTGTCTAAGCGGTTGCTCTACGCCATTAACGTATCTTTTTAATGCACCATTACTCTCAATGAATTGGTTTGGATATTCAGCAGTTTCAGTAGTTCTTCCTGTATATAATTGCTCTGGCACTTGTTCGCTTTTATAGTCCTCTGCTTGGAAACCAGCAACTCTTGCTTTCAGTCTCAGATTTAGATCTCTAGTAACAAAAACAACTGGAGTTGAAAGACCTTCCATTGCTACGCTATATCTTACATAACTAACAGCAGCCAAAATTTTGTTATCATTTATGCTTGCATCACTAGTTAATAAGGGCATAGTTTTGTCCATATTCGTTTCAACTTTTATGAGGCCATGATTTGGCAATCCAACTCCGATATTAATATCTCCTTCATTACTTAATAGTTCGAGCCTTCTTATTATGTCTCTAGCAGCTTTTGCAAGCTCTGGGTTTTTATCCGTTTTCTTACGATCAAGCTCTTCGATTACAGTTAGTGGTATGACAACTGTATTGTCTTTAAAGTTAAGAATCGCTGTTGGATCTTGTAGTAAAACATTCGTGTCTAAAACAAATATTTTATTTTCTTCTAAGCATAAGCTCATATCATTTTCTGTTTTATTCATAATCCTTGGCCTTTCCTACGGCTTCATAGCCCAATATTGTATTAAAGTTTATATAACCATCACTACCAACAAATTCTCTCTCGTCTTCTCTAACATATATGATTACCTCAGAGCCTTCGTCTATTAGGTGGTTTTCTTTATAGTAAGGTATTCTATATGTTTTATCGTCTCGTGATTTTACAAGAAAGCTTTTAATTGTAGGCTCTTTCTTCTTCTTTATGGATATATCTATGATTGGCTTCTCATATGCTTCGCATACACCAACTATCTCTCTATATCCTGCTCGGCTAATTGATAATATTCTTAAATATCCAACAAGACCTACTCCGATTCCGACAAGTATACTAATGATTATTCCCCATATATTAGCTAATATAAGATTTAAAATACCTCCAGCTCCAGCTATCACCAGTCCTATTTTATAGAACTTTATCGCATTTTCTGCTACAGATATTGGAATATCATATTCGCCATAACTAAACAATTCTTTTATTTTATTCATTTTTTACCTCTTTTCTTTTCTGAGAACTCAAGACCTATAGTTAATTGTGTTTCAGACTCTTTTAGCTTTCCTCCGCACTTATAACAACCAGCAGGGTTGTTTGATTGGACTGCTCCGCAAGATGTACATTCGTGGGCCTTTACAAGCTTTAACATAGCTGGGAACGAGTTTCCTGATTTGCTCTTAAATCCTGAAATTTCTTTTGTTTTGCCTTTTGTTACAAGCTCCTTTAAAACGGCCTCGCTTATATTTTTGCCTATAAACTTCTTTGGAACTCTAAAGGCACAACCTTCTTTGTAGCCACTACATACATATCCATCTTTAAAGTTAAGCATTTTCTTTCCACAAACAAGGCAATTAATATCCATTTCAACATTATTTGTAGATATTTGAGTTACTTTGTTTTTCTCCATTTCATTGCACCACTCTGTGGCCTTTTGATTAATGCTTAAAAGAAATGCTCTTAGCTTAGAAACACACTCTTTTGGGGTCGAACTTTCTATTTCATCAAGTTCCTGTTCCCATCTTGCGGTAAGTATTGGAGACTTAATATCCTCTATTGTAATAGATTCTATTGCGGAAATTCCCTTATCTGTAGGATAAATTGTGCTTTTCTTTCGTTCAACAAAGTTCATGTTTATAAGCCTCTCCATGATTGAGGCTCTCGTTGACGGCCTGCCAATTCCCTCGCTTTTCTTAAGGTATTCTCTAGCTGTTTCATCTTCCATCTTGCGACCGCAATTTTTCATAGCTGTAATAAGCGTCGCCTCTGTATACCTAATAGGTGGAGTTGAAGTTTGCTCGTAAACACTATATTCGCCAGTAGTTTTTACTTGTTCGGCTATGCTATTTGGCAGTTCAGAATTGTTTACACTACGCTGCTTTACATTAAGTGCCATAAACCCTAATTGCTTCAATATTGTTCCATTAGTCTTAAACTCTTCGCTGCCAACCGTAGTCGTTACTACTGTTTTTTGAGTTTCCATGCTTGGACAAACTGTCATTAGCATCCTTCGGCAAATAAGGTCGTAAATCTTTTCTTGCTTCTCATCAAGTCCTGATGGCGTTAGATCTGTAATTATAATTGCATCATGGCCACTTACTTTCGAGTCGTTAAAATATCTATCTGGCATATTGGTTTTAACTCTACCTTTATACTGTGGAAATCTGCTATCTATGATTGCTTCAAGCAGAAGCGGAACTTCAAGCTTTTTGTCTTCCGTTAGGTAAGTTGAGTCAACTCTTGGATATGTTATAAATCCATGCTCGTACAGCGATTGTGCTATTTTAAGAGTCTGATCAAGCGTAAATCCATAGTAGTTATTAGCATCTACTTGTAATGCTGTCGTGTCATATAACAGCGGTGGATTTTTCTTTTCGAGCTTCGTTTCAACGCTTGTAATTACGCCATTCTTATCTAAATCCTTTATTAGATCCTCTGCAAGCTCCTTCTTTTTGAAGTTTTCCTCTTGTTGCAGCGTGCCAGTATATTTGTTCCCGTCTGGAAGAGTAAATTCGGCAGAAACACCGAAAGTTGTCTCTGGTTTAAAGTTGCGAATTTCATTTTCCCTATTAACAATAAGAGCTAATGTAGGGGTAAACACTCTTCCAACATTAAGCAGCCCTCTATCCTTTGATAAATACAATGTAGCCGCAATAGTGAGATTCATACCAATAACCCAGTCGGCAATACTTCTAGCTCTAGCTGCAAGTACAAATGGATAATTTTCTGTTGAATTCACGAGGTTTTTAAAGTCTTTTCTTATCTGCTTCTCTGTTTTGGCATTGTTTCTGAGTCTTAAATACGGCTTGGTTGTGCCAGTTAGATCATACACATATGCAAATATCAACTCTCCTTCACGCTCCCAGTCGGTGGCATTTATAATGAATTCTGTGCTTGGATCGTTGAATATCTTCTTCACTAATTCAAACTGTCTATCATCTCTCTTCCTGAAACGCTCTCTTGCTTTAGGATCTGGGTTGTTATTAAGCCTTCTTTTGCTCTCAAACTTAGTTGGGATATATGGCAATGGAATCTTGTACCACTTATCGTATTCTGGCTCATAATCCTTGATGTCTTTTAGTGTACCAAAATGACCCCAGCCCCACGTTATCTTATATTCTTTTCCTTCGTATTTAGTAGAAATATATCCATTTTTACTGGATAGATTCTTCTTAATATCATCTTGATATTTGGATAAATTTTCCGTGTTTATATGAGTTCCGTTATAGTTAAAACCGCCAAGAGCAGCGGCAAATTTTATACCCATATCTTCTTTTTCTGCGTATACTACAATCAATTAAATTCCACCTCCCATATTAACTAAAGCTATGGCCGCTATTGCAACGACTAATATTGCACCAAACGCCCCTCCGAGAACAATAAGCATCTTCTTGTCTCTCCGCTTTACTGTTGTATATTCGCCATTATCAAGTGGCTCTAGCGCATCATAAAAACTGTCTTTATTAATCATCTCAGAGGCTTTTATGCTTGCAAGTTCCTCTTCTGTGAGGTCTCCTTCTTCTACTTCTTCGCCATCAATAATGTATGTTTTTACATTGCTTTGAGCCTCGTACTCCTTAAGTTTTTTCTTCTGTGCCTTTCTTTCTTTTCTTGTTAGTTTACGTTCAGGCTCGTCTTCTATTTCCTCGATTATTTCATTGAAAGAACCCACGAGCATTGAACCCGTGGGTAGTTTTTCTGAATAATTTGACTCTAATCGCCTTGAACGATAAGTTATTAGCTTATACATGCTTATCTCCTATCTCTATCTGGATCTATTCTACCAAAGTAATGATCGTAGTAAAAATCAATTGCCCTGAGACCCATTACTGCAAACTGCTTTAAGTCGTCGCCAGATAGACCAATCATTATTCTTTGTTCAGCCTCATTGTATTTATAATCTGGAACAACCCCTCCTGTAGTTTCGTTTATCTTGGCTGGACCATCATACGCTGTTATTATAAATGGCTGTGAATTACCAGCACTTATAGTCAATATCCTTGCTTTCATGGTCTTTTTAGATCCGCCCTTAAACTCCCTAACTGGTTTAGGAAATTTACTTCCGCTTTCCTGTGCGGCTTTCTTGCTTGCAGTGATCATTTTGGCTATATTCCCAGATAGAATGTCTCGGCAGAGAACTTCCATTGCAGCCATATCAAAGTAAAAATCAATACTTGATGTTACTCTGTTTCCCTTTTCTGCTTGCTGGTTAAACATTCTAAATCCAACGCCGATTTTGTCTATATCAAACTGCCCTGTCACTTCGATAAGGCTTTTTTGTGTTTTCTTGCACCAGAACTGCAAGTTTCCATTGTCAAATCTACCATCTCTCTTAGTCATTTTTCTTCTCTCCTTATGCTTATATTATATCATATTTCATGTATAATTCCAAGTATTATAAGGCTTTTTCAAACACGTTTTTCATCTCGTTATATCTAGCAATATTATACCCAAACACTACAAGTTTCTTGTTTCTACCCTCGCCAACTGTAAAGGCTTCTGTTACCCATGCAGTTTGATGTTCAAGCAATCTACTGCCTCTAAGTCCAGTCCTGTATATTGTGATATTGCTTATTCTTGCTGGAGACATCTTTACTTTGCCTTTTAATACCTCTGTGTAGATGCTTGCGGCCTCCTCGCTAACGCCATTAGTAGAGTCATAATTGCTCATATTTGGAGCTTCTGTTGGGAACGAATCAGAGAAATAAATGTTGCCAGACTCATACTTCTTGATTGTATATTTCTTGCCAACATCAAAAACATCAATAAACGCCCCAGCTAAAGAGCTTTGGCTATCGGCGGGAACTTGATACATAGTTCCGCTACCTAACTCTTTGTCCCCTATTGTATACTGCTTGAATTGATTAGGCAGTTTTAAAGAAAATCCTTTTGTGATTTCCACTTTTCTTGTGTCTTTAAATGACTCGTTAACGCCTGATATGTTCTTTACCATATAATCAACAACAGCTTTTTCTTTTTCGAAATTATCAGATGATGTTATCATTGATATAGATGTTGCGACATTTTTATACTGAATGTAATATCGCCTTTCTGATACACTAGCGTTTCTTGTCGTTTGCTTGCCTTGCAGCAAGTTTAATTTTGGGTAGTCCTCTACTGACAAAAGCAGATCTTTTTTACTTACTTCTGAACCGCTATTTGGCTTCTCGACACTCTGATCGATATATCTCTTATATGTGGTATTGTTTATAACAAAATCTTCATATGCAATCTTCGGTGCTAATAGAGTTTTTACAGTGCCTATATTGCTATAACCAGATTCGCCATCTGACGATTCAATATCCGTATCGTTCATTGAGTGTTCAATATATATTGTCGTATTTGTGCTTGGTTCGGTAAGTTTTATAAGATTGGCTGCATACACTTCTTTGGTGAATTTTCGTGGATAAGGCATGCTATATCCAGCATAACAATCGTCCATTTTGAGCATCTTATAGCCCGTATTATTTTCTGTTCCTTGAAATGGCTTATCAGAAACATCTGATTTGCTCTTTTCTGTTTTTACTGTGTCTATCTTTCCTATATCTTGTTTCTCTTTGCCACAAGCTGTTATTCCAAAGCTTAGCGCACATATAAGTCCAATTGATAATATGCTCTTTTTATTCATAAATACCTCCAGTTTTTCCTTATTATATCACATTTGGCTAAAGAGACAAAGTATGTTATAATCGCCGTATCGGAGGTTATTATGAAAAGAAAAAGAAGAAAAAAGGAGCGTTTTTCTAGTGCAAGCCATCATAAAAATGCTCTATTAAATACAGGCGAAGGTGGAGCAACTAAAAGGAAGAAAAGGCTTTCCAAAAAGCAAAAAAGAATGAGGGCTGTGATTGGTGTAATTGTTTTTCTCTTAATGATAAGTGCTGGTGCTTTCATAAAAAATATCCTTAATGAAAGACAGCTAGAGCGAGAACGCTTGCAAACAGGAGAGATTATTCACCAAAGGGCCGACAAGAAAAATGTTGATGCAGAAGGCAATCAGATAGTTGATAACGCAACAGCAGATATACATATCATTAATGTAGGACAAGGAGCAGCCGTTCTCATTAAAAACGGTGACAACGAAGCTCTAATTGATGGAGGAAGCGGATCAGCTACGACAACATATCTAAAATCTGTCGTTAATGATGGAGAACTTGAATATGTGGTTAGCACTAATACTTCTCCAGAGTTTATTGGTGGTTTGCCAGAGGTTTATAATAACTTTAAAGTAAAGAAAACTATATATGGCAAGAAGGATAAAAGTGATGGATTTAAGGCTTTTAAAAAGGCCTCTAAAAAGGCTGAACAGGCAAATAATCAGACTATAGACCTCGGAAATGGCATCTCAATTGATGTTATTAAGCCTAAATATGGGGATAGCGCTATATGTGTAGTATCTCTTGGAGATAAAAGGATTGTGCTTGGTGGAAATGCTACAAAGAAAGACATGCAAAGGCTAAAAGGTAAATACCAAGCAGTTGCTGCGTATCTTGTTGAGGGGAGCGGCATGTTAACTCCACCTGAAAATGTGATTGCAACATGGAAACCTCAGTATGCTATTATTTCCTCGTCAGCGCCAAAGGATAATACTAACACATCTCCAAGCAGAGGCTGTATGGATCTGTTATATAAGCATTGTGGCCAAACATTTGCAACATACAAGTCTGGAACTATTAAGCTAACGCTATCAACACAATCATTAGATATATCTGTAAAAGATGATTCTGGAATTACACCAGATTCTTATGCAAACTAGGGGCGATAAGCCCCTTTTCTTATGCCCGAAATCGTGGGGAATTTAGCCATAGCGAGGTTTTTATGGTGTTTAGGTGTAATTAGCCATGTAGATAAAGGTCTTGCTTAAATAAGGAATATTCATCTGCGAATCGTGTTTCCGCAGACAAGTATTTTTTCCATCCATTTTCGCACACAAGTATTTTGGGAAATAGATAACTTGATACGCTCGTAAATTATTCATCTGCGAATCTATCTAAATGTTTATTGCTTTATAATGATAACTAAGGTATAATATTCGCATATAGAGTTTGCTTTTATAGTCTGCTTAAGAAGTATTTGCAAATTTTATAAATATATATATTGTTGCGGGCATATGCTCGTTTTTTTTATTATTAAAAGGAGAATAAAAATGAAAAAAAGAGACTTTATGAAGAAGATCGAAGCGAACAGAAATGCGGACTCTGAGTTCGCAAGACTACTTGAGGCGTCACTATCAGAAACAGATAGCGAACTTGCTAGAATAGCAAAGCGAAAAGGCAAGAGCTTTAATGGTTCTTCCAAAGAATTTAAAGGTTTCATGATGGAAACAAGTATGAAGTAAAAAGGAGAAGAAAAATGACAAAGAAAACAGAAAAGCAGACATATCTGCTAAACAAGATTGAAGGATTTAATCCTTTTGATTACGTCAAGGAGTCTTTTGATTGCTATGGCGATCCAGTAATCGGTGCTAATGGTGAGCAGAAGAAATATCTGCCAACAGCGGCAAAGATTTTCTGGTTCAGACTTCTTTATCCAAACGGAAGATTCCGTATTACTAGGATAGAGAATGGCAATCCTTATGTCGCAATCTTTAATGCGGAGGTTTTCGCAGACAAGAATGATGAGCATCCTATTTCAACATGGGAATATGGAGTTGTAGCATCTAAAGATGATGCTGGTAGCTTCACAAGTTCTATTCAGGCTGCTGAAACAGTTGCACTTGGCAAGGCCCTATCAAGAGCTGGATTCGGGTGTGAAATCGAGATGCTTTTGGATATTGATCCAGATGAACCAGCTCCAAAAGAAGATAAGGCTGAGCCAAAGAAGCGTGCTAAATCTTCTAAGAAAGTAGAAAAGGTCGAGGTTAAAGACGAAGTTCCTGTTAAAGAAGAGCCACAGCAGATCAGTGATGATGAAATTGCAGATCTAATGGAGGCAGCATGCAAGGATGCAGAAGTTGAAGAGCCAAAGACTGAGGAAAAGGCCGAGGAAGAACCTAAAGAAATCCCTGTTGATGAAACACCAAAAGCTGACGAAAAAGCTAAGGAAGAATCGGCAGAGGAGAGTGGGATGACTCTCGAAGAAGCACTTGCTACACCAATCAAGGCATCAAAAAATGCTGGTGTAAAGATTGCTAATCTTGAGGGAAAGACTCTTGGTGAAGCGATAGAAGATTACGCTGGTTTTGAAGAAACTTTGCTTAGACCTAACATGGCTAAGCAAGTAACTCCAGAGGTAGTTGAGGCTGCTAAAGTTATCATTGCAAAGAACAAGTAATATAATGGCGGTTTAAATACCGCCTTTTATTATTAAAAGGAGGTGTAATATGGATAATATATCAATGGTTGATGTTATCTATGATCTAGGCTTACCAGTTAAGCTTAAAAAGACTAGCGGGGATATGGATTGCCCTGTATGTGGTGGAAAGAAAACTCTGCATTTTGATTTAAACCGAGAGGTATTTAATTGCCCGAAGTGTGGATCAATAGGTGGAGGAGTTCTTGATGCATGGGCGTTTTTTAGAAATATTGAGGGAATCAACAAGAAAGAAAAACGCAAAAATGCAAAGAAAGATCTTGATAAATTCTACAACACAGAAGAAGTGGTTGAGGGCTGGCAAGATTTACGAAAAGAAAGAGAGTTCGTTCTTCCACCAGCTAAAGAATATGAGTTAGCTCCCATTGAACCAAGAGATTATACATATAAAAATCTCTTAGATATGTTAGAGCTTACAAACGCTCACAGAAAGAGTTTGCATAAAAGAGGATTAACAGATGAGGATATTGAAGTATATGGCTTTAAGAGTTTTCCTAAGGCTAATCTTGCTGGAATTGCTTCCTCATTACTCTTTAAAGGATGCAATCTTAAAGGAGTGCCTGGGTTCTATCAGGACGATCAAGATAACTGGACTTTAGTATCATATGGCAACGGAATACTTATTCCTGTCAAAAACGCCAAAGGACAAATACTTGCGTTTCAGGTTAGGTTAGACAGCGGAAAGCCTAAATACTTAACACTATCATCATCTGGCAGGCAGAGCGGTGCGAGTGCTAAAATATTTGTGCATTTTGCAACTAAAGAGTATTCAGATATGTCTACGGTCAAGAAGGTAATTCTTACGGAAGGACCTCTAAAGGGAGATATAATTAATAAATATCTGAATGTTCCTGTTCTGGCTATACCAGGTGTGAACGCTATAAATCACCTAGAAGCTATTATTCCACAGCTAAAAGAGCGTGGTCTAAAAACTGTTGAGATAGCGTTTGATATGGATTTTTATGATAACGAATATGTTAAGAAGGCCCTTATCAAAATGAAACGTCTGCTATCAGATTTTAGGCTAGAATACATCCAGTTAACATGGGATAAGAAACAAAAAGGATTAGATGACTTTTTGTTAGATATGAAAAAGGAAACGCAGTAATAGCTGCGTTTTTTTTATGCTCTGAATTGACTTTATTGTTTAATGCTGTATAATATTCTCATATAATTCTCAAACAAGGAGGTATAATGAGTAACATTGATAATACAGTAGATTTGTTCAAGGCTATAAAAAAAGTAGAAGATGAACACGAAAAAGATGGAGTTTACTTTTGGACTACCAAGAAGCTTCTTCAAACCTATAGGGCTTTGAAGAACGATATAGTAAACGAGAAGGTTTTGTACTCAATGGATCTGATTGGGCTGGATAGATCAAAAAAGATAGATGATAACATTGACATTCTATTAGCTCTTCCAGATATTGATAACGACATTATTTATCGTTCAAACAAGCTTAAGGCTTTTTGCACAACATCTGAAATTGAACAATGTAAAAACTTTTCTAACATCATTGATGCTGGAATGAAAGCTCTAAAGGCTTTAGATAAACCTAGTTATGATTTGCTATATAACGCCTTTATTAATAAAGAAGTAAAGGATTATCCACTATTAATCAAAGAATCAGAAATGCCTACACCAACATATTATAGGCATAGAGATTCAGCCATAACCAAGCTGTCAATTGTAATTTTTGGACCATTTGGTCAAAGACATCCGCTATCTAATTTCAAAATCAGTGGTTCAGAAAAGAAGTATAAAAAGTTCTTTGATGTAGCTGACAAAATCGAAGAAATGTTCGGTGATGGATATGAAGGTTAATTTTATGGCGGGCTATCCCGCTTTTTTTATTATAAAAAGGAGGTATATTAATGGGTATAGTTAATTCGTTAGGACTATCAGGGTATCTTCCAGATATGTCTATATTCCGTTCTACCCAAGACTTTATTAATGTAAAAAGTATAGAGAATGGAATGATTGTCACTAAGGATGATCGGTATATTAAAATACTAGAAGTCCTACCAATAAACTTTGATACAAGACCAATAAAGGACAAAGATCGAGTTATATTCAACTTTGCTCAATGGCTCATGATTGCACCAATCAACATCCAGATTAAGATCATGACAGAAAATAGCGACCCATCTTTACTTATAAAACAAGTAGAAGATAGGTATAAAAACGAAGACGATTATGCTGTAGAACCACTAGTAAAAAACTATGTAAATCTATTAAGAGCGCTACATATGTCAGGAACTATAGCAAAGAAATTTTACTTGATTATTTCTTATGATGAAACTGGTGTAAATAGAGCTACAGACTTGCAAGATATATCAATGGAACTTGCAAAGAAAACAGAAGTTGTAAAATCATACTTCATGAAAATGGGGAATATAGTAAATATGATTGGTGAAAGTCTTCACTCTCCAAACGCAAGTTCACAGGAAATATGGTCTACAAGTGAGCTGCTTTATAAGTTCTTAAATCCAAGAACAAGTCAAAAGGTTAGCTTTAAAGAAAGAGTTCAAAGACTATATAGTGACACAAAGACTGTTATGGAAGCTGATGATGCAAAGCCACCAATTGATAGTTTAATTGCGCCAACAGGCATAGATGTTTCACCGTCAGACTGTGTTGTTATTGATGGTAGATATTATACATATTTGCTTGTTCCTAGTAGCGGTTATCCTAGTGATGTATGGGCTGGTTGGTTTGAACATATATTCAAATTGAAAGCAGGAGAGTCGGTAGATATATTCCTACATAAGATTCCAAAGAATAAGATGCTACAAAAAACATCAAGTGGAATTAAGTTTACTGGGGTTAAGTTATCCGAGAAAAACGAAACTCAAATGGACTATGAGCAGACAGAAAATGCTTTGTCATCTGCAATGTATATCAAGAAGGCAATCAATAATAATGGAGAAGAACCATTCTATATAACTACCATGATTACTTTGTCTGATGATAGATATGAGAGTCTTATGGATAGGCGAGAAGAACTTATGGAGAGTCTTAAGGCACAAGAAATAACTCTATTAACTCTTCCATATTTACAAGAAGAGGCTATGTATAGTTCGTTACCATTGCTCCAATTAAGTCCAAAACTGTTTGATAAAGGCAAAAGAAATATCATGACATTAGGTGTAGCATCGTCGTTTCCATTCGTATCTGCTGACATGACTGATGAGGGTGGATTTATGATTGGAACAGACACGCTAAACGGAACATTATGTATTATTAATCCGTTTGATAGAAAAGCTTATGCTAATGGTAATACGGTTATTCTTGGAACATCTGGTGCTGGTAAAACATATCTACAGTCAGTTTTAGCATTAAGAATGAGAGCGACTGGAACACAGTGTTTCATTATTGCACCACTAAAAGCACATGAGTTTACGAGAGTGTGTAGGGGTGTTCAGGGATCATTTGTAAAAATTTCAGCAGCTTCAAGAAGCCATATAAACGTAATGGATATTAGACCAGTTGATAATGAAGTAGCGAAAATATTGCAAGGAGAAGATATATTAGAGAATAATATTTACCTTGCTGACAAGATACAAACTATCATCACATTTATAAGTTTGCTTGTGCCAGATCTTGAAAATGACGAAGAACAAACCATAGATACGTGCTGCGTAAAGGCTTATGCACGATATGGAATTACAGAAGATAATGATTCAATATATGTTGATCCTATGGATAAATCTAAGGGTTTAAAAGAGATGCCAACACTCGGAGATTTATATGAAGAACTAGAGAATAGCGAAATTTCAAAAAGAATCTTGCAGATTTTACAAAAATTTACAACAGGGTCAGCAAAGAGTTTTAATAGAAGAACTAATGTAGATCTTGATAATAAATTTATTGTTTTTGATTTATCTGCTCTTGATGGAAGAATGATTCCTGCTGGTATGTTTATTGCATTTGACTTTATCATGGGAAGAATAAAAGAAAATGTACTTGAGCAAAAAATGGTATTCATTGATGAGGTTTGGCAATTGATTGGTGCTGGTGGAAACGCAAAAGCCGCTGAGTTTGTACAGCGTATGGCTAAAATTCTTAGAGGATATAATGCTGCTATGAGTGTTTCCACTCAGGATATTTCCGACTTCTTTGCTCTTGATGGTGGCAAGTATGGTAGTGCCGTTATTGCTAACTCACAGATCAAAATACTGCTAAAAATGGAAGAAAGTGAAAGCTCTTATTTAAAGGGAAAGATAAACCTTAATTACAATGAGCTTCGTGATCTTGAGGGATATTCAAAAGGACAATGTATTGTTTGTGCTGGATCAAATCACATCCCAATGCAAGTTATAGCTTCGCCGTGGGAACATCAATTGATAACAACAGATGCAGCAAATCTAAAGAAAGTTTATGAAAACATGTTAAGTGAGGTACAAAATGAAGATGTTAACTAGTATTATTGTTTGCCCTGATGGAAGTGAAAAATTACTATCTTTACTAGATGAGTTTGAGTGTTTGAGTAAAGAACAGATTACAATGTTTCTGATGCAAACTGATGAAACTTTTAATCGAAAAAGATGTGAGCTTATAATTAATAAGCTTAAAAAGGCGGGAGTTATTACAGAAAAAGGTGGATGTATCTTACGAGACAATTCTGATCCAGATAAGAAATTAATAGATGCCTTTTGGGTTCTTCTTCATTATGTAGATGAAAATAGCAATGTATCAAAAGGTCGCTATCCAGCAGAAATTATATTTGAACATAATAATATTGTTTCTGAAATAATTGTTTGTGATGATGATCTATTAAGTAAAATGGACTTCTTGTCAAAGAGATATAAACGAAAAAATAAAGTTGAATACTATATTCTAAATAACTCTGAAACCATAGACGAATTAGATGATGAACTTTACCCAGAAGAACCATTTTCAATAATTACTGTATCGGGTGAAGATGAAAATGGAATACCTAAAATGATGTTCCATGAAGTTATATCAAGTGAGGACATTCATGCAAAACCAAAGGCAAAGCCTAGCAATGACTATATAAGCATTGATGAGGATGGTGATTATAATGAGTAATAATCAGGACGAACTGCTTCACAAGGTCTCCGCTATTCAGCGGGGGCTTTTGCAACAAAATAAAGACTTGACGGCTCTTTATACAGAACTTTCAAGAGTAAATTCTATAAGCAAATTCGACTTCAAAAACAATGCTGAGTCTGTTTACAAAATAGCTTTAGAGACAGAAATGCTGCTCTCTAAAAGTAGAGATATTACTCTTGAATCACTATCTTATTTAGAGAAAAACAAAGTGTCAAAAAGTGCATATAGTATCGCTAAAAATAATGCAAGTGATGATATTTTTAAAAATAAAATCACGCCTTCTCTGATATATTTTCGTTTCCCAATGCTTACTCCAAAGTATTCAAAGCGACAAGGGAAATACGAACAAATGTGTGATTACACCATAAGAAATTACATCAAAGATTCATTATCAGAGCATCAATCTAGGCATGGATATTTTAATATTTGGGATAAATTTACTATTATTTTTATCCATCATTTTGACGGAGATTCCGAAGTTTGTGACACAGATAATTTTGATATTAAGAAGCCAATAGATGCTTTAATTAATGTTTTAATCAAAGATGATGGCGTAAATAATTCACATATTATTCAATACTCTAAGCTAGATAACGCTAATTATACCGAAATGTATATAGCAAAAGGACACAATATTACGACCGCTATAGACCGTAATTTACCCCATTTTTAAACAACGAAAAATGCACGTTTTGTAATTCTTGAAAATGCCCCTTTTTAGGGGTGTTTTTTTCGTTAATGAGAAAAGTGTTGAAAATCTAAGCAAAAGTGGTGTAAAATGCAAGGGCAAAACATACGCATTAGGCTCATGGGTATGTTCTCGTCGAGAAATGGGGGTAAAAAGAAATGCTAATTGAAACAAGAAATATTGGCGATAAAATCATGAGCCGTCTAGCTGTCTGTGGCGAACTATCTCTGGCAAATATACCAAAGGGATATGAGCGAGATATGACACGGAAGATGCAGCGTGACGGGCTAGTGACTATCGACAAGAAAAGAGAGACTGTGCGAATAAAGAGTCCTCTCGGTATAGAGTATCTACGGAAGTATGATATGAAACTCTACGAACACTATATAGGCTTAACTAACAACCATGTGTTCAAGAGTACAGATAGAGATAGGCTTAGGTATAGGGAGATCGGTAGGGTAGGAGAGATAATGCTTGCCTCTGGCATCACGATTGACAACATCAAGCTCGAAGAACGCAGCAACATCTTCGGCAGAGAAAACTATGACAACGTGATCGACTCCGTACTCGGAGGAACTACCTTTTTCGGATATAAGAAATTCGCAGATGAGATTTTAGAAATGGTCGCAGGACTCGCAGATGAGAAAAATTATTTTTCAGGCAAATTCGTGAAGTCGAACGGAACGCATAAGCAGATAACGCCGAGCAAAATAACAGGCATATATTTTTCGAACAGGCGTTCGTATCTTGTATACTACATAAGTGAGTTAGAGACAAAGATGGTGATTAATTCAGAGAAGGGGATGATTGCGTGGCTAAGGAGACTACACGAGAAGGCATATGGTCTTGTAGCAATGAATAAACAAGCGACAGAAAGTCCTAATGGGGAAGCTATAGTTTTTTACAACACAGAGGATGAACTAGAGAAGATGTTATGCCCAAGCACGAATAGACATTTTTCACCGAAGCTGTTCAGTAGGTATTACATGATTCCTGACAATGAATATAGAGATATGATACTGGCAATGATTGGTCATAAACCTTTTTCGGTAGATGAGTTCCTGACATGTGACTATTCGCTGATCGAAAGATTGAAAAACAGGAATGAACCAACAAACGTTTTATGTTATGAGTGGCAAACTGAGTTTTTGCGAAAGCATCTGAAAGGACATCCAATCACACTAAGAGTAATTACCAAAGAACAAGAACAAGAAATAGCTAATCGTTTTAGATAAAAAATACGCTCCACATCTAGTGGGGCTTTTTCTTTTCCCAAATAACCAGAGGGTCTCTTAGGTTAAACAAGCTCCGAGTAGACGCCTACTTCAACAAGGCATTACTTATCATTAGGGTAAGGGATAAAGATAGCCTTGAACCTTTTTCGTTTTTCGCAGATGAGAAATTACGAGTAATGAAAGAGTGGCTCTCGCAGATGTAATACTGCAAGAACCATAAAGAATGATTGTGACTAATTAAGGGAAGGTATAAGAGATTAAGAGTATAGTGATTGGGTAAGATATTCCTCGTGTGAAGTTTAAGGGTGTGCATAAGGCTTGTGACACCTTTTCGGAATTAAGTGTGTTTATACGAGGTGTTATTTCGCAGATGAAAATTCGTTGCATAGAGATTAGTTGTTGGGTATGCCTGCATAATGTTTTTCGCAGATGAATAATAGTTGCCTGCATTTAAAAATCGCAGATGAAAAAACACCAATAGTAGATGACGCTCGTTTAAAATACTTGTCTGCGAATTTGTGTGCCTGCACCTCACTATAATATTTCTTTTCCTGACCCGACCAATCACACTAAAAAATAATTTGCGTATATAAAAACTGTTGTTGTGAATTAGTAGTACCTCTTTTTGTAGATGAAGATTTTCAGACAAAGAAAGGGTTGCTCTCGCATATGGGATATTACAAACACCGCAAAGAAGAATTATGATTGGTTGAGTTATTGGGTGATTATATGATTGGGTCAGAATATATTACCTATGCGTGGTTTAAATGACCTTATAGGATTCAGCGTATCTCTTGCGGGATTAATTGCATCACAGCCAAGGTTGTTTTCGCAAATGAAAATTCCGACACGGTGGGCGAGTAGCATAGACTATTCACGCTCGTTTGTTTTCGCAGATGAATAATTCCCTGTGCGACGTTTATCCGAAATACTTGTGTGCGAAAATCATAGATGGTCATCTTACTCATAGGTATTTTTACAAAGCTCATTCCTTTACCACGCCAATCATACTAAGTGCGGTTTATATACTCAAAGGTCTTTTATGTTTTTATATGTGGGGTGATTGGGTGGGTAATCCCTGTATGGGGTTTAAGATACACAAAGGTCTTATGCTGCCTCTTGGTAATTAAAGGTCGTTTGTGTGAAGCGTCATTTTGAGGATGAGAAATAGTTGCCTGCCATTATTTGCTGTAGCCTGCGAGGGTGTTTTCGCAGATGAGTGTTTTTAAATGTAACGCTTGTTTAAAATACTTGTGTGCGATTTTTAAAGATGCAAGTTACTCTTAAGCTATTCTGTAAAACACATTTCTTCACCAATCACATTGATAGTAATTCAGATATACGAGAATTTTATTGCTGATGCCAAGTGGCGTAATTAGATGGGTGCTTGGCTAGGATATTTCTCGTGAGGAATCTTAATGGCCCATAGGTTTTATTACATCTCCTGTGAGACTGTTTGTGTTATTGCTTGAATAGTTTTCGCAGATGAAAAATTTGCGCCGCAATGCTTGTCTGCGAATAAGTGTTGTGTTCGTAATTATGTTTTCCTCTGTGCCAATCATGTTAAAGGGTGTTCTGGATATAGAGTGGTTGATTGGATATTCCCCGTGAGGGGTTCGGTGAGGGAATTAATTGGTCGCAGCCGAGATTAAATTCGCAGATGAGAAATTTATAGGTGTCATCAATATCTCAAAATACTTATATGCGAAATATCTAAGCGTCATGATAAGACTTCTTCCTGTAATCATGATATGGATTTAGTGATTGGTAAAGCTCTTGTGTTTTGTTAGACCCTTGTTGGTTTGATGAATAGCGGTCGTGCTGAGAATAAACATAAAGGATTGGGGAATAAAGGCAATATTTTAAGGAGTGGGTGATTGGGTGTTTGGTAAACAGGAGTGTCATGGATTATATTGGGATGTTTAAGAGAAATGTCGTAGTCGCCCGCTATGACCGTTTTCGCAGATGAATAATTGACTGTGACAGTCTTGCTGATTTGTATTTTTCTCATATGCGATTTTGCACAAGGGGGATTTCGGGATGAATAACTCTCTCCTGATTGGGGATGTGTGCTTGGAGACTTATCTCGCTTGTTGATGGTTGATTTAATTCGTTATTGGTAGATGTCATATATGCTTGGCAGTACGTTGTTGATGACCAACGGAGTTTTTCGCAGATGAGAAATTTAGTTAGATCGTGTAAAATACTTGTGTGCGAAAATTGCGAGGTTGTTTTACAGCTCTGCCTTTGTGTTTTCGTAGGCTGGAATAAAGACATAACTTTGGGGAATTTATCCTGATGATATTACTGAGCCTGATTGGCAATCACAAAAGAGATTTTTGGGGTGAGGATTGAATCTAGCTAATCGCTTTTGAGTAATGCATATACCACATGCCTGTCTGAGATGCCACGAGAACCCCAAAAATTTGACCGTAGCGAGGTTTTTATAGCTAAATTGAGTATTTGTATGTCTGTAAATAAAAAATCGCTTAAAACTAAAATTTCGAGCGAATGTTGAAAATGGTTCAACCTAATTTTAAATAGTGCGTAAAAAAAGAGGGGCTTACGCACTATTTCCAGTAAACGCCATAAGCCATGCCAACTAACGACGTTCCAGTACATCCTCCTGTAACATGACAGGCGATTAGTTTGACGGTGGCAAACCGTCGAAGGAAAACATAATGTTTTATCTCAAGATTTATTATATCATATTCGCCCTCGAAAAATAAGGCTTTAGCAAATTATTTCCGCTCTGGCTTGGTTTGAATTGATGCGGCCGCTGTACCAGTTAGGTCAATTGCGATTGCCGACTTCTCAGGCTCGATAAACAGAATGTCAGTTCTGCAATCACGAAGCCCTGTCTTTTCGAATTCACAATACATCATCTCGACATCAATGAATAAGCTGTTTGAAATATCTGTATGCTTGAAGTTCGTGTGACAAAATCTTGAAGCAATAATCCTAGAGGCAATCATAGTAGCACCACTGAGGTTTGCATATTCAAATTCACAGAACTCAAAAACACAGCCGTTTAGGTTTGCATCTGACAAATCCGCTCCTGTGAAATCCACATTCCAGAACTTTCTACCAGACAGGTCCTTGCTTCGCAGATCTAGGTATTTCATATTCAGAGTATCGTAATAGTCTCTCGCCCTTGTTAGCTTCTCACACTCTCTATCGTCTGCAAGTGTCAACAGCGCCTCTAAATCCTTATCGCTTATTTGTTTTAACATGCCTCATTTCTCCTTTCTTTGTTTTTATGGTGATTTACAAGGTTCTCAAATAGCATATCTCATCTGTCCTTTGTTGTTTTATTATATCATATTTTGCTATTATTTCCAAGAGGTTTGATTGGGGAAAACTCTGGAGGCTGTGTTTTATTTTTTTGATTGGGAGCGTAATTTGCCTGTATTAAAATTAATAACGAACCCCAATATAATTAATGACTTGGGTAGCAACTTAGCGAATTTGATGCTTGATTAAAAAAACAGCATGCGTTGCAATGTTGCAAAAACATGATATAATTAAAATTAAATGAAATGGAGGATGATTTAAAAAATGGATAATCATGAAACAATTAGTACAAATATAAATACAGACAGCGATTTTGTGTCATTGTCTTTTAAAAATTTTTCCGCAAGCGAGATGGATATATTTCTTGCTATTTGCTACAAGTGCCAAAGACAAAAAGCAGCTGAGTTGATAATTCCGATTACTGAGCTTAGACAACTCACCAAATATAGAAATGTGAGCAATAAAGACTTTGTGGATGCAATAAGAACAATGGCAATAAAGCTGTTTTCTTTAGACCCCAAAATCAAAAAACCTAATACTAAATTTTCTTTATTTGTTCCGTTTGTAGTCTTTGAGTTTGACTTAAATGTGGGTCTTAAGGTGAAAATGAATGACGAATTTTCGTATTTATTTGATGATTTTCTTAAAGATTACACGGTATCGGATATAAAAGAAAGTGTAACATTATCATCTTCGTATGCAAAGCGTATCTATAGAGTGCTTCGATATTTAAAACGCAACAATCAACCAGCGTGGATTGTTTCTCTTGAAGATTTTAGGGCTTTTGTAAATCTACCCGAAAGCTACAAAATGGGGAATATTGATCAAAGGGTGCTTGAACCAAGTATTAAAGAGTTGTCGAGGTTCTTCCCAAATTTAAAAGTGGAAAAATTATATTCCGCAGAGGCTAAAAGGGGTAGGCCATCTGTGTTGGGTCTAAAGTTTACTTTTGATAAGGGAAAATGAAATTGTGAATTGGAGTAATGATTTGACGGACTTACCGTTTGAAAGTTTCACTGCAAACGAAGTAAATATATTTTTAGCTATTTGCTATAAGTGTCAGAGACAAGGGAATAATCTTGTAAAAATAAGTCTTTCGGAGCTAGAGCAACTTGGTAGTTTTAATGCTTATGGTGAGCAAAGATTAGGTGCTTACATAGAAAGCGTGTTTAAAAAACTGCTTAGACTTTATTTTGTTTATAAAGATGATAAGCACTGTGATTGTTTTATTCTCTTTACCAGATTTAGAGCTGACTATGAAAACGACTTTATTGAAATTTCTGTTAACGAACCATTCGTTCATTTATTAAATGACTTAAGGTTAAACTATACATTCATTATTGAATAAACATAAAAGATTGCGGAACATAACCGCTTGACAAAATAGAGTCATAAAATATATTATACTCTCATAGGATTAGGTCAGGAAGCGTACGGCGCTCTGGCCATTTTTTGTGCCTAAAGTGTTTAAAAAAGAGGGCTAACAGCCCTCTGGTTATTCAAGATTAGTAGTATTCGCTATAGTCGTCATAGCCGTCATCATCCATGTCGTATGGATCTTCACAGTCATCATCAATGCCATTGTTATTTAGATCGTTTTCATATAACGGTGGCTCTGGTGCTTGCGGATAATCATATGGATTGTAGTATTCTTCCTCGTAAATCATAGTTTTTCTCCTTTCTTTGTTTTGGCAATTATATCATATAGCGCACGAAAATAAATACCATTACTGAGATTGTTATAAAAAACCAAACCTTGATTGCGGCCAGCATCCCCTTTACTAATTCAACTGCTGTGCCACTAGACGCCTTCTCATTATCTTTGTTTGCCGCTATGATTGCTAAAGCAACAATACCAACAGTCGCCAGCAAAATTATAGTTGATGTAGTTAAGGCAAATAATAATCGTGATACATCCAATTTAAGCTACCTCCTATTTGTTTTTTATATCACAGCTAGTGAACGAATCGAAATAAATACCATTACTAAAAGTATCAAGAAAGACAAAGTTTTGGCTATAGCTAATAATGTCTTTACCATTGCAGTATTAAATTCAATTACTGAGTTATCGCTTTTTGCTGTTTCCCATAAACCGATAAATAAAACAATTGCCCATAAGATTACATCTGTGATAACCAAACAGAATAATATTTGCATCATATCCATTTAAAACCTCCCCTTATTATATTTTTAAGCCCTCTGGCCACATCTTTGTTACTTCACAGTTGTTAACAAAATGTATTTGATTGGTCGTTAAAACCATGCCCTCATGATTGCAATTGTCTATCATTGAGGGAGTGCGTCCTCCAAGCACTATATTTTTAGCAGACAGATCTATGAGATTACATTCTTTGAATTTAATCGCATTAAACTCTGCCTCATCAAAAACCGCTTCACTCATATTGCACTCAACAAATCTAGTATTTGATAGCTTTGCTCTGCCAAAATCAGCATGTTTAAGACTGCATCCTGTCACATATACATCAATAAGAGATGCAAAGCAAAACTTCACATAGTTCATATTGCAGTTTTCAATTCTAATCCCAATTAAGTCGCATTCGTTAAAGGCAGTAGCTGGTTTAAAAAGTTCACAATCAGTAAAAACGCCGCCCACTATCTGTGTTTTAAGAAAATTGGCTGACGCCATTTGACAATTCGTAAACTTGCAACTACGGAAGTATGTATCTCTAATATCTCCAGTAAAACGAACATTATTAAAATTGACCTCATAGAAACACCTTTTATTCAGGGATCTTAGTTCTATGTCGCTTATATCAAGTCTGCCATCAACTCTTTGCTTGCTGTAAATGTCTTCTGCGATCTCTAGTAGTTTTTTCGTTTTTCTCTCGCTGTTTAATATCATTGATAACCTCGCTTTCTTTATTTTATTATATCATATTTGATCGCTGTTTCCAATAGGTGTGATTGGATAAGCAACTTATGTCATTTTCGCAGATGAATAATTTCGGCAACATTGTTTTATTGATATATAAAATACTTGTCTGCGAAAATAACAGCTATCTTTCCAAAACTTGACAAAATAAAGAAGCGTGATATACTACTCGTGCATAAATCTACAGCTTTTGAGATCAAATATTCTTTGTCCTAATACTAGAGAATACTTATTTGTATCGAAATAGCTTACGAAAGTCACTCAGCCTGATGGTTGGGTGATTTTCTTTTTGTCAGGAATTTTCATAAAAATACTTTAAGGGTGTTTTAAAATTGTTTCAAAAATGGTATAATATATATAAAGAATTAATTAAAAAAAGGAGATATTATGAGAACCGAAGAATTAAAAGAGATATACGAGGCCTTGCTTAAAGAGACATCAAATCTTAATATGCTTACAAACATAGATCTGTGGAGGGAAAGAATTTTAGAGGCTGGTCATTTGAGAACTATGATTGATATTAGCGAGGCGGTAGACAAGCTAGTGAGCTGCCTAATCAACAGCGGGAAGGATCTTTCAAAGAGCGAGATCTTTCAGTTACAAAACACGATAGACAAACTAAATTCTGAGTACGAAGAATTAAAAAACACAGATGTGTTTGACAGAGTAATAAAGAGATTAAGCGAGGCACTTTTCTGAGGCGTATCTAAACAACAGAAGTGTAGAGTTAATAAGAAAGGCACGCATCTTTAACCTAGAAAACCTAGACAGATAAGCAATTCAGTCCTCGAAAGAGGGCTGTTTTTTGATTGGAGAAGAAATAGGGTTATCTCAAATGGTGTACTATAACCGCCAATGTCTCAAACCACAAAGTAGATTCGCAGATGAGAAAAATATGTTCTAGGTAAATTATTCATCTGCCCCGACAATTTGTCGTTTTTAATCAGTATTTGCTCAATCAATTTGCATAAAATAAAACAGCCCACTTGGGCTGCTAGTTTATTTATGTTCAAACCGTTCCATTGATGTGTGATTTTTCTCGAAGTCATTTAGTAAATAAGCGAGATGCTCATTTATTGTTATCTCAATATACTCATTGTTTGTGTCAATTTTATACATTGAGAAAAAAGAGAAACCGTAATATACGCTGCCGTCATTAATCTCAAATGATAAACTCGAAAGTTTTTTGTTAACTGCCAAGACCCTATCTTGAAAGCGTTCGTTATCTTTTGTTGAAAAATAAGTCAATTCTCTTAATTCATCAAAAGTTATTTTTGCGGTTCGTGTTTTTTGTCTCTTGCATCTGTAGCAAATGCTTAGAAAAATATCTAATTCACTAGGATTTAACCCTTTTAGCAAAAAATTTGTTAAATTGTTATCCCAGTTTGTGATTTCTCTTTTAATTTCTTTTCTTTGCACGTTACGCCTCTTTCTTTAAAATGGTATATCATCAAGATCTAGCTCACTGTCGTCTAGCTTGCTAGACCTTACCTTATTCTGTATCTCTGCTTGGCTCGCCGTGTATGAGAATTTAAATCCACTCACCTTATTTCTTCCCCTTTTACCATCTGGCTTAGCATATAGTTTTGTTATTTTGAGATCTGTGAAAAGCTCAGATAATTCTTTTTGTACCATTGCCAAGACTCGATTATCTATTTCGCACATTCTATAACCCTCTGGAATACATAACAGCTTCCTGAAGTCATCCATGCTTACCACCCAATATGGATTTTTCTGATTGCGAAACTGTCTAAGTTTTTTATAAACAGCTTTAGAATAAGTTGATGCAAGCTGCGCATGTTCCATTAACTCAATAGACGTATAATTAGATTTCAAACCGTTCAACAGATAGGCGAACGGCTCATTAACCGTTACCTCTATAAGATTATTTGTATAATCAACATAAAATCTATTAAAGAGCGTAAAACAATCATAGTGATTATCATCTTTATCCACGAAGAACATCTGCAAAAGTTTCTTCGATACGCTTTCTGCGTTAATACCTACTCGCTTTTTCCCATATCTATATTTATCTAAAAAGCTTAGCCTTTCTATTTCAGAAAAAGGTATTTTTATAAGATTTGTTTTTTGCCTTTGACATTTATAGCAAACAGCTAAAAATATATCCAATTCTACAGCCGTAAATCCTTTAAACGGCAAGTCTGTTAAATCATTGCTCCAGTTAACTATTTCTGTTTTATTTTTCATTGTTCATCTCCTTTGTTTGAAATTATATCAGATAATTAAGAACGACGCAATAGCAAATATAGTATTTTTTAATCGGACAATCCGTCGTCTTTATTTCGACAATCCGTCGTCTTTATTTCGACAATCCGTCGTCTTTATTTCGACAATCCGTCGTCTTTATTTCGACAATCCGTCGTCTTTATTTCGACAATCCGTCGTCTTTATTTCGACAATCCGTC
>ERZ773066.155-NODE-155-length-39223-cov-5.652165_pt1 | contig 39223 bp, 39 predicted proteins | sample MGYA00580573_ERZ773066 | MGnify/ENA primary metagenome ERZ773066 (study PRJEB29015, sample SAMEA2738128) | human oral metagenome | biome: human oral; feature: human-associated habitat; material: saliva | place: China | collected 2203 ... | reverse complement strand
AAGGTTGTGCTCTACCACTGAGCTACTTCCGCATCTGTTTTTGCAACGACATTATTATACCATTGCTTAGTCATTTGTCAAGCAACTTTCAAAACACGTTCTGTTTCAAAAGCGCCTGAAACTCTGACGTCATGTCCAATACTCTACCATACGAGATTTCCCATGTCAATAACACACTTAAAGAAATGGGGCAATCATATTTCCCCTTCAGACACCCATTCCAAAAACCTTCAGATGACGGCTGAAAATGGAATCTTCCCGATCCGTAAAATACCCTAAATATTCAGCCACCGTAACTTCCCCTTCTATTTTCTCCACACTGGCAGTCCCATAAGCAGTCTTATCCACCAGGAATCGTCCATCCATGGCGATAAATCCTGCAGAAAGCCCCTCCAGTATAGCTGCAGCGAATGGGTCAATATCCTCGGATGAAATCACATTCTCAGTTGTCGACACGACTCTCGTCAGAATTTTTTCCGTCGTCCGGGCAGCTTCTGAAGTCCCCGCCGCCAAGGAAAATGGACAGGTAAATAATGTTTCCACATCTAAATAATCCAATCCAGCGAGAAAACAATACAGGGAAATCAAATTTTCCTCTTTTACCCGGCATCTGCGTAGATCAATAATTGTCGCGGGTATTTCATCCAATGCATCTGACGCGCCGGCAGAAAGAGCTGAAAACACTTTCCATCCCAAGCTTTCCCATCCCGACTCGCCACCTTCGCAGATTTTCCTCCATATGACAAACAGATCTTTCTGCTTTAGCAAAAGAGGTTTATCTTCTTTTTCCGGAATATAAAAATAATGGGCTGATACTTTTACGTCAAGATTTGAACTTTCAATAAAATCGGAAGAAACTCCGGCTGCCTCCAATTTTGTCCGAAGATAGACCGGCGGCACCCCCATATCAATCAATCCGCCAACCAGCATATCCGGCGTTAGTTTTCCATTACAACGGATAAATAAAGCTTTCATCACTGCACATCCTCCCTTTGCCGTCCCTTGCCGGGACCATCCTCCGCCACATCGACACCGCCCTGTCCAAAAGTTTTCATTTCATTAACCATATCCAAAGCAGCATCAAAAAGTGAAAGTCCCATCGCTGAACCAAACCCTTCTGCTACGGTAAAATCATAGTAAAAAAAAGGTTTCATTCCCAGTTTCTTCATTTGTATTTGATGAACAGGCTCATTATAAGCCGCTGATGGAAATACATAATCCCTTACTTCAGGATATACTTCTATTGCAGCAAGAACGGCAGCACCGGTTACCGCATTGTCAAATACGATGGCAATCTTCTCTCTTGCCGCCTGTACCACAAGGCCAAAAAGTCCTGCAATTTCAGCGGAGCCTACGTGAGACAATACGTTGATAGGATCATTTTCCATATTCCCCACATCATCCATATGGAGAGAAAATCCGTCTTTTAGGGAATTTTCCTGTAACTCCTTTTTCATGATAGCAGCTGTTATGCCTAAGGCGGACAACAAGGAACGCTCACCTATATTCCCCAGCCCCACCGCTTGGATACCCTGAACCGCCAATGTCCTTGCTACAGACATCCCGATCGATATAGCAGCAGATACCGCATCTTGGTCTAAAGCGGGATTTCCACGATGAGTTCCGTAAACCACCTTATTTGTCAAAACACCTTCTATGTCATTGGTATTCTGTTCCAGCCCCACATCAATAAGATATACCGGAGCACCAAGCGTACGGGCCACCGCACTTACAGTGCCCAATCCTCTGGATACTATCTGTACTTCTGTCAAACTTGTTTTACCGCCAGTCTTATTTTCTCCGTCTACCGCCGTATCACCTGCCATAACGACAATCGCTTTATTCAGCTTCCCAGGTTTTATTTTTCCTGTAATCCCCGCCAATCTGACTGCTATATCCTCCAGCTTTCCCAAGGAATGGATCGGCTTAATTAAATTATCCACATAAAGCCGGCAAGCCTCCATGGTTTCCTTATCCGGTGCCTGTATTCCGCTCATTCTGCCACTCCCGTTCTTTTATCCGCGCCGTCTTTATAAACAGCAAGCGCCATATCCAATATTTTCTTTTGTATACTTGCGCCAACGGCTTCCCCAAGACGGATATCCAAATCAATATATTCTGTAAGACCGATTGCCTTCAGTGATTTTCTGTGAGCCTGCTCCAAGGACAAATGAGAAGCCATCAGGTATTGAACGGATTCCTCAGACAGTGCCTTTGCAATAAATGCACTGGCAGTAGAATTAAATCCGTCAATAATCGTCAGGCAGTGATTGGCAGCCGCACCAAGCATAACGCCCGTCATACACCCGAATTCAAAACCTCCAACTTTAGACAGCACATCCAAACCGTCAGCAGGATCCGGCTGATTGACATCAAGTGCTTTTTGCACCATCTCAATTTTATGAAGAAGACGGGCATCGGAAATATTTGTACCACGCCCCGTAACCTCAACAGCATTCCACCGGTTAAATGCTCCAAGTATGCAGGCAGACGCTGTCGTATTCGCAATCCCCATCTCTCCCACCGTAAAGACACGGTATCCTTCTTTTATTTTATTTTCTGCGATTTCAATACCGGCTTCTATGGCGTGAATCGCCTCTGCCCTGCTCATGGCCGCCCCTTCTGTTATGTCCTTGGTTCCGAAAGCAATTTTTCTGTGAAGCAAACCGGGCACATCACTCATGTCCGCATTGATTCCCATATCCACTACGACCATATGAGCACCGCAATAATGAGCCAGAGCATTGGCTGATGCGCCTTTTACATCCACATAAGATTTTACCATTCCTACAGTTGTAGACTGGGGGTAAGCAGATACTTTCTGACGATACACGCCATGATCCGCACAAGCCACCACCATACAGCATTTAGGAATCTCGGGTAATACCTCCCCTGTAACTCCTGCATACTGAATCACCATCTCTTCCAGCTTGCCCAAATCCCCTACACCCACATAAAGATCGTCCCAGCGCTTCTGCGCCTTATACATGGCCTCTCTGTCCAAGGGATGAATACGCCTAATTGTTTCATCTAACAATCCCATATTTATTTTCGCCTTTTATCATTAAATTCTATAAAGATTATAATTTAGATTCTGCTTAAATTATACCATAGAAAAACAGCAGCCTGCAGACATCTTCCGCATGACATGGCAGGTATCCATGAGAGCACTTCCATCGGAATTTCCACAAAAAAAGAAATGCTGCAGAAAATTCTCTGCCACATTCCTTTACACTGCTTTCTACTTTTTAATAATATGCAGACGCCCATCCATCAGTGAATCAGGAAAAGGGAACTCCATTTTCTTACCTGAGAAATCCACAATGAAATATCCGTCTTCCACACTTATGATAATCCCTTTGCCATACACCTTGTTACTGACTTTCGTACCGCTACCAACCTCTATATAATTCGTCATGATCCGCTCTTTCCGTGTGGAAGCTGCCTGTACAGGAAGAGATTTAACCTCCTTTAGCGCCATCTTTACGGGCGGCACCTTATAAATACGAGCTACGCCGCCGGAATGCTTAATCGGTTTCTTTTTCTTCATCCCCGTTTCAGGGAAAGCACTTTTCAGCAGTTTCACAGGCAGTCCTGACGGATACAGAACAAACTCCCCCGTCCGTTCATAAGTTACATAGGTTCCCCGTTCTGTAATCTTTCCTACCACACCGGGGCCTAAAATATCATCGACCACGTGCAAGCCAATCTTGACAGGTGAACGGCCCTCTCCCGGGTTCCGCTCCGTTTCCCTGGCATCGGTACGATCAAACTTGAATACGGGATTTCGATCATCTTTCGCATATTCCCTTTTGACAAAAGACTTCGGTTCTCCTCTTCGTTCTGTATGTTTATGACGGGGAATGATTTTTTCAATCACTCCGAACTGCACCGTCATGCTCTCTTTATTGATTTCCTTAACCACTCCAGTTCCCAATTCCCTGTCATGGAATTCAGCTCCCACTTCCAGCTTTTTTCTTTTTAAACCGTCCCGCTTCCCTTTAATTCTTCTATTGCGGCTCCCGTCACGGCCATCATAACTTTTGCGAGAAAAGGCCCCCCTTTTGCTGCGGAAATCCTTATGAGTCTCTTTTATATCTTTACTCTTTTCCATATTTGCCCCCAAATATAAAATTCTATCCTGCCTATTATACACGATAGCGGGAATTTACACACGAAAATAAGAACTCTATTCTGTCATCCATCATAAAAATATACCCGCTCCGCCATCTTCCTATGATAAAATAGAAAAAATGCTTTCTTCTGTAACGGAAAGGAGTTCTCATGAAAAAACTTTTCATCATTATTATACTGCTCGTCACCGCAGCTGTCGGATTCTATTTTGGTTACTGGACAAACACCCCTGCCTATGCCGCTGGAGAAATACAGCAGGCAGTACAAAAAAAAGATCTGCAACTTTTTAAAGAACGGGTAGATATGGAAAAAGTTTATTCTTCTGCCATTGACGATATCCTGTCAGAGCTGAAAGCAGACGGGCAACCAGAACATAAAATGGCCGCCACGGTCATCAGAGGACTAAAAAAAGATCTCATTCGTGAACTCATCCGGCGTACGGAATTGAAATTCCAGGCAAAAGAAGTCCCGGATTCATCCCTTATGGATAAACCGCTCAAAAGCATCACTGCTTACATCGGTTCTGCCGCACTCTCCATGACAGATGTTTTAGATGTGGAAGAAAAAGATGGGCTTGCTTTTGCCAATATAAAACTTCATGATAAAAAATTGGACCAAGACTTCCTATGGCGCGTACAACTTGAAAAAGATCCGAACAATAAATGGACAGCTGTAAAAATCGTTAATTTGAAAGAATACATGGAAAAGCGAAAAGAATTATTGAAAAATCAGGTTGAATTCTGACAAAGATATTCAATCCATTCTGAACGCTTGCGCATTTCCAAAAGAATTTGTGTAAAGGGCTGGCACAAAACGTAAAAAAATGTTTTGTGCCAGCTTTTTTATGCTATCCATTTAAAACCTCGCAATATTTTTCGAAAAAATGCCCAAACATCCTTACTCCGCGATACTGCATTTAAACCTTATGCAGTTTTAAGGAATCATCGTAAAATTTTACGATGGCAATTCATTTATTTAAATTCACTTATTTATACGATTATTTATACGATTTTCACCTGCCTTATATCAATTATCTTTTGAATCCAAGTATTCTTTCAATACCGCTGCCTGATTATGAATCTCATCCTTAGCGCTGAAAAGAAGAGTTACTTTCTTATCTTTCCCCAAATGATGAATCATATCCTCTAAACGTTTGGTCGCCGGATTATCTTCAAGTTCTTTTCTATATTTGTTCCTAAAATCATCAAATTTATCCGGATCATGTCCGAACCATTTTCTAAGCGCTGCGGAGGGTGCCACATCTTTTTCCCATATATCAATGGCAGCCTTTTCTTTTGACAAACCTCTGGGCCACAAGCGGTCCACAAGAATCCTTTCCCCGTCGTCAGGGCTGGCAGCTTCATACACTCTTTTTATACAGATCCGCATACTGCACCTCCTTTTTTATTTTACAATATGTGCAAAATAATGTGCAAAATAAAAATAAGAGCCTCGCAAAGAAGCTCTTATCTTTCACTCTATTAACCTATACAGATTACATCATTCCGGCACCGGGCATCGGAGGCATCGGAGGCATTGCCGGTTTATCTTCCGGTTCATCTCCAACGATGGCTTCTGTTGTCAGTACAAGTGCCGCAATAGATGCTGCATTCTGCAAAGCGGAACGGGTAACTTTTGCAGGATCTACAATACCTGCAGCAATCATATCCTCATATTTATCTTCCGCTGCATTGTAACCGATGCCTACCTTTGCAGCTTTTACCTTTTCAGCCACAATCGCACCTTCCATGCCTGCATTGCTTGCAATCTGGCGGATTGGCGCCTCAACAGCATGACGGACAATATTGATTCCTGTCTTTACATCACCTTCTGCTTTGATTCCATCCAGTTCTTTCTGGATATCAACAAATGTCGTACCACCGCCTGCTACAATGCCTTCTTCTACAGCCGCACGGGTTGCATTCAGGGCATCTTCAATACGGAGCCTCTTGTCCTTCATTTCCACTTCAGTTGCTGCACCAACTTCAATGACAGCCACCCCGCCGGACATCTTGGCCAAACGTTCCTGAAGCTTATCTTTATCAAACTGGGAAGTTGCCACTTTGAGCTGCTCACGGATCTGTTCCACACGGGATGCGATAGCTGCTTTATCTCCCGCACCACCGACAATTGTTGTATTATCTTTTGTAATGCGAACCTGGTGTGCTGTGCCAAGATCTTCAATAGAAGCGCTATCCAGCTTACGGCCCATATCTTCGGAAATCACCTGCCCGCCGGTAAGCACAGCAATATCTTCCAGCATGGCTTTGCGGCGGTCACCAAAGCCAGGAGCCTTGACCGCAGCGCACTTAAATGTCCCGCGAAGCCTGTTGACTACGAGTGTCGCCAGCGCTTCACCTTCTACGTCTTCCGCAATAATGAGAAGTTCTTTACCTGCCTGTACCACTTTCTCCAACAGCTGGATAATATCCTGAATCACAGGGATCTTTTTATCGGTAATGAGAATGTATGGATCATTCATGACACATTCCATTTTATCAGTATCGGAAACCATGTACGGGCTGAGATACCCACGGTCAAACTGCATACCTTCCACAACTTTAAGGCTTGTACCCATAGTTTTGGAATCTTCTACAGTAATAACACCATCATTACCCACTTTTTCCATGGCATCAGCAATCAGATTACCAATGGTAGAATCAGCAGAAGAAACAGAGGCTACCTGTGCAATCTTAGCCTTCGTATCAACGGATACAGCTTTCTTTTTAATTTCTCCCACGAGAACGTCTACTGCCTTTTCGATTCCTTTTTTCAGAACCATCGGGTTTGCACCGGCAGCTACGTTCCTCATCCCTTCATGAATCATGGACTGAGCCAGCAGTGTAGCAGTTGTCGTACCGTCACCGGCCACGTCATTTGTCTTTGTTGCCACTTCCTTCACAAGCTGGGCACCCATATTTTCAAAGGGATCTTTCAGCTCAATCTCACGGGCGATGGATACACCGTCATTAACGATATTCGGTGCGCCATATTTCTTGTCGAGGACTACATTACGCCCCTTGGGTCCAAGAGTAATCTTTACTGCATCTGCCAATTGATCAACACCTTTTAAAAGCGCTTTGCGAGCTTCTTCATTATAAAGAACTTTCTTTGCCATTTATATCACTCCTATACATTTATACAAACAATATTAAAGTTTTCCAAGAATATCTCTTTCAGAAAGAAGAAGGAACTTCTTTCCGCCTTCTTCAATATCAACACCGGAATACTTTGCAAAAAGAACCCTGTCACCTACCGCCACTTCAAACGGTAAACGTTCTCCGTTGTCAAGGACCTTCCCGCTGCCAATGGCAATAACTGTCCCTTTCTGGGATTTCTTCTGCGCTGTATCAGGAAGCAAAATACCGCCTGCGGTCTTGGATTCTTCTACATCGACTTCGACAAGAACACGATCTGCTAATGGTTTTAACATTTCAATTCCTCCTTTACTTATTAGCACTCACCATCTTTGAGTGCTAACTTACGTTATTATAATACATACTTTTGGGTTGAAAATCAAGAGCATAATAATTATTTTTTTATTTCATTGAAAAAGAAGAGGCTCCCGATAGACTCTCCTTTTTCAACTCCTTATTTATCTTTCCTGTTCCAGTCCCTCACCAAGCATTCTTACGTCAAGAGGAATATGGACGCCAAACTTTTCTTTCACCCGTCTTTGAACTTCATGGAGTACAGCCAAAACGTCTTCACAGGAAGCATTTCCATTATTCACTACAAAATCCGCATGCTTGGCAGATACCTCTGCATCACCGATTGCAAATCCGATCAATCCGCAGGCTTTAATCATGGGACCCACATGGTATCCCGGCGGCCGGAGATACATTGTCCCTGCACTTCTTTTTTCCAAGGGCTGCTTCGCTCGGCGGGATTTCTGATGGTCATCCATTTCTGCCTTGATTTTTTCAGAATCTCCCATCGCCAAATGAAGTTTCACACCATAAATAACATCGCCGTTGTGCATAAATACACTATCACTTTCGCCATAGTGCAGGTCGTCCCAACCATATACTTTGTCTATTTCCCCATCAATAGATACGGCATAAACCTCTTCTACTACATTTCTCATTTTGCTGCCATAACCATTGGCATTCATAAAAGCGGCCCCGCAAAGCGTACCGGGAATCCCCACCGCCCATTCAAACCCGGTAAGGCTATTCTTTTGTGCAAATCGTGCTACGGTCCCCGTTCCTACTCCGCCATAAGCAGTAATCCAAGTTTCAAAGCAGGCCATTTCCGGTTTTATACGGGAAGTACAAATCGTTACCCCGCGAATTCCTTTATCACTAATCAGGCAATTGGAACCGCCGCCAATCAATGTCACCGGCAAACCTTCCGCAGCTGATTTTCTTAAAACAGCAATCAGTGATTCTTTATCAGCCGGACTCACGAACACATCTGCATTTCCGCCGATGCCATAAGTATTATGGTGTGCCATCGGTTCATTTACTTTAATCAGTCTTTCGTCTAAAATCCCCTCAAAAAAGCTGTTCCAATTTGTCATTTTTGCAAATCCAATACATCCATACCCTGCGCCATCGCATCAGAAATGATCTTCTGAATATCCGCAGCCACCTGGTTCCATCGAATAAATGCCTGTAAGTATTCCTGGGCGTCACTATTATTGCTTATAAGTAAAGCCAGTTCCTGAAGATGGCGATACTCCTGCTCATCCGTTTCCTGTCCCGCCAGCTTTGCGTAGTCAGATTTCATCTGTGCCATGATATACTCTTTAACCATTTTCCCCGCATCTGCATTACTCTTAATTTTTTCCGCAGCCTGCGTAAGTCTTTTCATCTCATCACATTCACGAATTGCCTTTGCCAATGCATGCGCTTCATCATAAGTATTCATTGCTCCCAGTTCCTCCTTTAAATAAACGACCGCTCTGTTTCAGCAAATGGGGAAATCCGACCTGGCGCATCGCTTCCATTGCCACAATCGCTACCGCATTTGATAAATTCAGGGAACGCGCTTCTTCTATCATGGGTATCCGGATACAGTCTTCTTTATGGCTCCGCAGCAACCCTTCAGGAAGTCCTTTCGTTTCTTTCCCAAAGACAAGCACATCATCCGCATCAAACGAAATATCTGTATAGGAACGTATCGCTTTTGTCGTATTTAAATAAAAATGGTGACCCGCAAGCATTCGTACCACGGAATCATAATTCGGATGCACATGGACATCAAGCAGATCCCAGTAATCAAGTCCTGCCCTTCTCAAATGCTTATCATCAATCTGAAATCCAAGCGGTTCAACCAAGTGAAGCGTCAAATGTTCTGCTGCACAAAGTCTTGCTATATTCCCTGTATTTCCCGGAATTTCAGGCTCCACCAAAACTATATGCATAATTACTCCTGATTAAAAATAACTGCCATACCGCTCCCTGTATTTATCTTTCATCTCGCCTGACTCATACGCCTTAAATGTATGAGATTTCTGTCCTTTGTAAGAAATACGGTAAATAATACCTATATCCAATCCATTAACAGGAATTCTGTACACATTTTCATGAAAACCGTCAGAAGGTTGAAGAACAGGCGATCCCGTAGCTCTAACTCCCTCATTGAAAGTAAAACTCGGCTTGTAACCAGGATCTTCCATCTGGCGGGGATCCAGTTCTTTTTCTGTGAGCGGCTCTTTCATCATGACTTCCACATTCAAATAATCAACAGCAATAACCGATTCTATTTTATTTGCTTCTGCAGTTACGGAAACTGCTAAAACTGCCGCCATAAAGGTTGGTATGAATATTAATTTCATAACTCCTCCTATTATACATCCAGTTTATTGTATCACATTGACTATGCTCTGCAAATAATTATCTTTTTATATGGCAAAGTTTGCGAATGCAGTCACAACTCTTTTTCTGTACCACATTTATATGTAATAGCCTAAAACACGAAAAAAGAAGACCCGCAGGTCCTCTTTTCTTGTTTTACTTTCTTTCCTTAATCCTCGCCGCTTTACCGGACAGTCCGCGCAAATAGAACAGCTTGGCGCGGCGGACAATACCGTGGCGCTTCACTTCAATCTTTGCCAAACGCGGAGAATGAATCAGGAATGTTCTTTCTACACCTACGCCATAAGAAATACGACGTACAGTAAATGTTTCCCTTACGCCATAATTTCTTCTCGCAATAACAATGCCTTCGAACACCTGGATTCTTTCAGTCTTGCCCTCGACAACCTTTACATGCACACGAACCGTATCACCCGGGCGAAATGCAGGGATGTCATTGCGGAGTTGTTCATTTTCCAAGGTTTCAATAATATTCACGATCTTTTCCTCCTTCTCACAAGACATTCATGCCGATCGCATTTGGCAGAGGACTGTCCAGATTAACGGTGTTATTATACTACAGAAAGAATGGATTTGCAATCATCATTTGATTCCAGACAGTTCATCTCTGCTGAAGTTTCATTTAATTAAAGCCCTGCCATGGGAATAGCCAATTTTTTTAATTTTTTTAAAGCTTTCCCTTCAATCTGACGAATACGTTCGCGGGTAACTCCAAAATATTTTCCCACTTCTTCCAATGTACGCTGGGTTCCATCATCAATTCCGTACCGCAGTGCAATAACGCCTTTTTCACGTTCCGTTAATGTTTCCAAAAGCTGATGAATCTGCTCACGGCGCATAGTTGCTGCTGCTTCATCTTCCGGAGATGCTGTCTTCTGATCCTCAATAAAGTCTCCCAAATGGGAATCTTCCTTTTCACCAATAGGCGTTTCTAAAGAAATAGGATCCTGTGCCGCTTTTTTCGCTTCACGAATTTTTTCCACACTGGTTTCCATTTCTTTGGCCAGCTCTTCGTTTGTCGCTTCCCTACCATGTTCCTGCAAGAAATGTCGCCCTACACGGTTCATTTTATTAATGGTTTCCACCATATGAACCGGTACACGGATAGTTCTGGCCTGATCCGCAATAGAACGGGTAATAGCCTGTCGAATCCACCATGTAGCATAAGTACTGAATTTATATCCTTTCGTGTAATCGAACTTATCCACAGCTTTCAAAAGTCCCATATTCCCTTCCTGGATCAAATCAAGGAAAGGCATTCCCCTGCCGGGATATTTTTTCGCAATAGACACGACAAGTCGAAGATTAGCATTGGCCATTTCCTTTTTCGCTGCTGCCGCCATCCGTTTTTGTTCATCAGTAGCTTCAGGCATTTTTCCAATTTCAATCGTCTGTGCCAGTTTCATTTCCTGTTCAGAAGTTAAAAGAGGTGTCGTACCGCATTCTCTTAGATATAATCGAACCGGATCGGTTATCCCAGCCGGATCAGCAGAAATATCACCATCCCCCTTTTCCCATTCCTTTTCATCAACATCTGCTTCTGCATCGCCATCTTCTAAAAGTTCATCTTCAAATTCTTCTTCCGACTCTCCATCTCTAAACTCATCTTTACCGTCTTCTTCATAAATAATTTCTACGCCACCTTCATGAAGCGCCTTAAAAACAGAATCTAACTGTTTGGACGTCAGAGATTTTTCTTTTGTAAAAAGAAGTATGTCATCATATTTAATATTGCCATTTGCATTCACTTTATCCTGCAATTCTTTAAGCCACTGTGCAAGTTGAGCCGCTTTAGCCGCCAATAAGGACACCTCCTGAATAAACTTGTAATGTGTTTTCCCTATAGAACTCTCTATTTTTAAATTAAATTAATTTACTCCATTTAGAAGCCTGTTTATGCTGGGGATACTTTATTAACAGAACAACATGATACTCCTATCTATAGAAAATTGCAAGGAAGAATCTCCATATTGATTTTTCTTGCCATAAAATAACACAAAAAAAGATCCGTATATACAGACCTTTTTCTGTTCACAAAATGTGAAACTGCTGGTGACCCAGGGGGGATTCGAACCCACGACCCTCTGTTCCGAAGACAGATGCTCTAATCGCTTAGAAGGCGGTTGCTCTGTCCAACTGAGCTACTGAGCCATGCTGGTCGGGGCAGCCGGACTCGAACTGGCGACCCCCTGCTCCCAAAGCAGGTGCGCTACCAACTGCGCCATACCCCGCAATACTACAAGAGTATATTACATATAATCTTGTATGTCAATAAAAATGTATTTCATCACACCTTTTTATGCCCCACATCTTCTGCACAGACAATCCCCAAGTAAATACAAGCGATGATCCATGCCACATAATCATCTACAGGAACAGGAATACGGCGGAATCCGTCCGGGATCAAACGCCGCCATCCGGTCGCAGGATGTGCTCTTTTATACCATGTTTCCCCCATTTCCGTGGTATACTTTTCATCCACCAATTCTATTTTTACATTCTTTTCATGTTCCTTCAAGAGCATCACCATCCGCTGCTGCATCTCTTTATGATGAGTGCCGTTTCCCATCACAATGACACCAATGTCGTATGCGTCAAGAATCTCCTGAATTTCTTTCTCAAAATCTTCTGTTTGGATAACCTTTTTCCATGCGAGAATCCCATTTTTATGGACAACAGCCACACCGGTTTTTACTGAACCGGGATCAAGAGCAAGTATCATGAAATATCTCTTTCCACTTCAATATCAATTAAAAGCGGACCTTCCGAATAGATATCTTTTTTCGCCTTTATAACGAGAACACATTTACTGTTATATCCTTTTACTTTTTCAATCACCGAAAGCAGTTCCTGCCCTTCCAGCTGTCCCACCTTTCCTGTAATCGGATCCGGCAGTATCCCTTTCTCCTTTGCTAAATGGTTCAATTCATTCAGCATACTCAGTACCTGGGCATCCGGTCTTTTAAGTCCTTTATAATCGAGCATCTTCGCCGTCATGATGGTTTCATTTGCATGAAAAACCAGATTATTATCATGAACATCAAATTCCACAATCGCCGGCTCCCCCAAAATCAGGTTTCCCGCAGCAACAACACGAACAAGCTTCTTATTGCTTGCACCTGCCACTTGATCAACGGCTTTGTCAAATGCAATTTTTGGCATACGTACAAGGTAGACATCTTTGTCACTGACATTCATTCGTTCTTTCAGCAAATTATTGATATCATTCAAAATACTTCCGAGCACCTGCTCAGATTGTTCTTTGGACATATTCTCATCAACAACTGCACCAGTAAGCACCTGTCCTGCACGAAAAACGACAGTGCCTTCACGAATAGCCGCAATATTCCCAAGAAGCGCTTCTTTCTCACTGTTCAATTTTGTAATATTACCGGAAAGTTCTTCTTTTGTTTTTTCCAACTGTTCTATTTCTTCTGCAGACTGCCGTATACCTGCCTGCGCCTCCTGGTAAGCATTTTGTACAGAAGATAGTTCACTCTGCACGTAAGCACGCTGGCTTTCCACCCGTTCCAATTCTTTTACTGTCTTTTCCGATTTTTTTGTTACACCTTCATACTCTTTATTCCTTGCCTCAAGCTGCTTTTTACCTTCATCAAGTTCTTTATTTTTTACGATGATCTCCTGATTAAGGTTAGCCATCTGTGCCTGTAATTTGCTCAAGCCAAAAAGCGCTACGCGTACATTTTCATTTACTACAGCAAGCACGGCAACAGTCAGGAATGAAATAAGGATACCTGAAATAATCGTAACGATAACGGAAGTATATTTGGGCCGCAGCCCAAAGAGCGTCATTCTCTTTTTCCCCACCTTGGATCCAATTTTATCGCCAAGAAATGCAATGAGTCCGCCCATCAGCATAAGGACGAAAAACATAGCAATGCCAATAAACATATTGACCTCCTTCAGTTAAAATACCACAGCGAAGAAATTAAAAAGAGAGAACGCAGAATATAATTACTGATTAACCCGCTTAATCAAGTACACTGCACAAATAAGAGCAATCAGGTTTGGGAGCCATACTGCTGCCACTGCAGAAATTACATGCCCTTTTCCAAGCGCTTCAAGAAATGTCATTACGGCATAATATACAAAAATAATAACTACTGAAAGTCCAAATCCGATTGATGATGATGATCGTTCGCGCTGCACGCCGAGAGGCGCTCCTACGAGTCCAAAAACAAAACTCGCAAAAGGAAGTGAAAAACGGCGATGAATTTCCATAACAATGGCAGTCGCATCTTCATGAGCAGCCTCATAAGCTTTTCTTGCTGTAAAGAGCTCCCGAATGGTCATCTCATCATAATCTTTATGCTCCTTTTGTATCGTTTCCGGCGATTGCCCATAAGGAATAAGTTGATTCTTAAAATGCATCGTGCGGCTAATTCCATCTTCACCAAGATCATAAATAGTACCGTTTTCCATAAACCATTTACCATCTTTCCAAACGGCATTTGGCGCATTTTCCACGCGGATAACAGCTTCATTCTGGAATTCCTGAATCGTTATATTTTCCAATTTTTTATTTTCAGGATTATATCTCCTCGCATAAAGCAAATGGGAAATTTTTCCATTTTGTACATCACGAAGAATAACATGATCCGTAACCCTCGGATTCAAATTACGTTTAATTTCAATATTGATAACCTGTTCATATTTCCGATTCGTCCATGGCACCACATACTCATTAAAAGCCACCGCACATAAACTGATTAAAAAAGTAAGGATAAAAATAGGCATGACCAATCGGCTAAAGCTCTGTCCGGATGTCCGCATAACAATCAATTCGCTGGAACCGGATAGCCGGGATGTCGCCATTAACGCCCCCAATAAGACCGCCATAGGAAACGTATAAACAATAATCCGGGGCAGTGCCAATATAAATATTTTCAGTGCCGCGGTAGAAGATGCACCATATTTTGTAACATAGTCCGCAATTTTCAGCAGTGTATCCGCCCCGAGAAATATAGCAGTAAATGCGGCAACACCAAACAAAAAAGGTCCCAGGAATTCCTTAAGGATATATTTATCAAGTATACGCATCAGAATCCCACTCCTTTAATCAAATAAATCATAGGCTGAAATTTTCTCCCAGGTAGAATTTTCTCGCCACAGGATCTGCAGCAATATCACCGGATTTTCCATTAAGCAGAATTTTCCCTTCTGAAAGGATATACGCATTATCCACAATCCGAAGAGTTTCACGAACATTATGATCTGTAATTAAAATACCGATACCTCTTGTTTTAAGATGCATGACAACGCTTTGTATATCTTCGACAGCAAGAGGGTCTACACCGGCAAAAGGTTCATCCAGCAATATAAAGGACGGCCCCATGGTCAAAGATCTGGCAATTTCAGCCCGCCTCCGTTCACCGCCTGAAAGGGCATCTCCCCTTGTATCCTTTACATGAGTAATGTGAAACTCCTCCAGAAGCCCTTCCGCCTTTTCTTTTCTCTCTGTAGGGCTTAATTCTGTTCTTGTTTCCAGTAAAGACATCATATTTTCCCATACTGTCATTTTGCGAAATATGGAAGCTTCTTGGGGTAAATAGCTGATACCGAACTGATGCCGTTCATGAATAGGCATATGATCCAAAGATTTCCCATCAGCAGTCACATCCCCTTCATCAGGCCGGATAATGCCGACAATCATATAAAAAGTTGTGGTTTTTCCCGCACCGTTAGGCCCGAGCAGACCTACAACTGTTCCCTGTTCAACTTCTACATTTACATCATTAACTACGGTACGTTCTCCGTAGCGTTTGATTAAATGATGTGTTTCTATTTTCATTTGTGATCCTTATCAAAAAAAGAACTTTGTGCCGGTTCGTCGGCATAGGATGGTCTTCCTGCGATAGCAGTTTCTTCTGTCACGCGTTCTGTGCCGCCTGTTTCAGCGGCTTGGTTTCCGGCAGCCATACTTGATGCGCTTGCAGTGTTTGTAATTGTGATTGTGCTTCTTCCGGAAGTCTCTACAATTTTCTCTGCATCCCGCATAATCAGCTCAGGTCCGTCAAAAGAATTCCCATTTTGCACAACATGGGCATTTCCTGTCAATATCAGTTTACCATCGATCCCTTCCTGTCCACTTCTTGTATAAACAGCTTTGTCCCCGTATCCATTCATTTGATGCATAGTACTGGAAAGGTATACTCCACCGGTTGCTTCTATCTTTACCTGTTTCATATTTCCTTCGATCAAAGGCGCCTCGATAATACCATCAACAGATTCCAGGTAACCATTCCCCTGAATTTTACCGAATCCGGTTTCCGGATTATACATGATATCGTCTCCTTTCATCGTGCGCTTTTCCGCTTCATCATGAATATAGACTCCACCTACACCGCGAGTTGTTTTATCTTCATATAAATACATTTTTTCCGCGGTCATAACAGTCTGATCTTTTTGGTACTCAACACCTCCATCAAGCCATGCGCTGCGGTTTTCAAAATAATACTGGCCTTTTTTACCGGTAACTACAGCACCCTCATTAGCATGAATAACCACATTCCCTGTCGCAGTGACTGTTTTAGCTTTTCCATCATAAGTCAATACATCGGCGGTGATATCATCTGCCCATGCCGTACCGCCTGCTGCAATTAAAAATACTGCCAGGAACCCATATATTTTCCTCACTTATTTGCCTCCTTATCAGCAAGCTTAGCATGTCCTTTTGCTACAATTTTTTCAAGTACACGATCGGCCGTAAATGAATCTGCTGTTAATATTCGCCCATCCTTTTCCGCGGTAAACGAGCAATCTGTGGATAAAACCTGCTTCTTCCCATCATAAGTCAGGTTTTTGGCATAAAGAATAAGGCCGTCTTTCGTCTTTCCGTCAATATCTCCCTCAAGATTTACTGTTTGCTCCGCTCTTTTTATGATTCCCTTCTTTGCTTTGATAGACAATTCATTCCCATCTTCTGCAAAAAAGCCTTCTATATCCGTAAGATAAGCCGTATTTCTGTCGCTCTCCATCCTAACATGACGCGCCTTCAGATTCCATATCACTTTACCGTCTTTTTCTTCATTCAGGTTAATATCATTGAACTCCACTGCCTGTGTTGTATCATCACCAGTAAAAACAGAATTACCGTCTCCTTTAAAAAGTATGTACACTCCTAAGGTGATCAAGACCATGAGTACTACACCAATAATAGATTTTTTATGTTTTTTCATGTACTGCCTCCCTCCGCTCTTTCCGCAAAAGGTACTCCGTGGATAATTTCCTTTTTTTCTTCATCTGTCATCCGGCAATACATCTCAATACTCCATGGTTCCGTCCAAAAAAGATGCTGGAACCACATCCAATCGGCAGGATGTGCTTTAATAAACTCTTCCATAATGGTAGCCATTTTTTGTGCGTTCACCAGCAAGTCATGTTTTTTATCTCCGGTTTCTTCATAATAAAAATGCTTTCCTACACAAATGGTATTTCCTATGCAGTCTTCATTCCTAACTACAAAGATAGGAAGTACTGGAGCTTTGAACTTCTTGGCAAAAACCACGGGCCCCTGGGGAAAGGAGAAAATCCGATTCATGAAACGAACCGGTATCCCCACTCTATCTCCATCTTTATCAGATAAAAATCCGAGAATATGGTTTTTTTTCATGGAACGGGCCGCTGCAATCATTTCATAGCCGCCTGTTCCGGTCAGATAAATATGTTCGCCTGATTCCGCCCGATATTCATTAATAATCCTCATCAGAGCATCATCTTTCTGTTTTTTGCCAATAGCGGACGTATCATATCCATGCAGGGCAAGACCGGCTCCAAGCCATTCCCAGTTTCCTACGTGGGCAGTAAGCCCCACAATCCCTTTCCCCTCTGCATATGCAGCCTCCAGATACTCCGGATGATCAATAGAAACATATTCATCTATATGAAGTTTCTCTCGGCACAGCCGCGGCATATACAGCATTTCCATCGCCGACATTCCTACACGTTGATACACTTTATTCAACAGCTGCTCCGCATCTTCTCTTTCACATAACAGACCTGTCATAATCTGCTCAATTCCACGATTACGTTGTTTCGGTATCCGATTCATAATTGCCGGCCCCAGAAAAGAACCTATAGCTAAAATATTTTTATAGGGCATTCTGCAAAGTATGCTGCTGACCATCTTAAGCAAATGATATTTTACATTAGAAAGCATGTCTTCTCTTCCTCAAAAATCAGTTTCCTAAATTATATAACTATTGCCGGGCAGGTGCCTCTTGCATTTCCGAATAAAATGACGCAACCGCTTCATCCCACCGTCCCTGTTCCTTGAGTATTTCCTCAATAAACTCTCTCGCTGCTCCACTTCCCCCTGCACGGCGGGAAACAAATTCCGCCTTTTTTAAGTTTTCAGGAGCTCCATTTGATGGACTGCCTGCTATTCCAACTTTATCAAAAAGAGGCAGATCATTTAAATCATCTCCCATGAAAGCGACTTCTTCCCAACACAAACGATACTTTTCCAAGGCCGCTGCCACGGCCTGTACCTTATTTTTCACCCCCATAAGGAGCACATCTACTTTTAATTCCTCCGCCCGCACACGGACAATATCCGAAGTACGTCCAGTAATAAAACCGGTAATATATCCCATACGATGTGCCAGCCCCAAGGCCATTCCATCCTGGGCGTGGAAGATTTTATAAGCTTCGCCTTCCATCCCTAAAATCAATGTACCGGAAGTCAAGGTTCCATCTACGTCAAAAAAGAATGCCTTTATACTTCGCGAACCTCTCATCAGACCACACCTTGTCTCAACAAATCTGTGACATGCACCATACCTATAGATTTTCCATCCTTATCCACTACAGGAAGCACCGTGATAGGATGAGGCGCATGTTTTTCCATTTTATGGAGTGCTTCTGCCGCCAACTTATCAGCAGTTATTACCAAAGGATTCTGTGTCATCACTTCTTTTATGGTGAGCATCAGAAAATCTTTTTCTTTTTCCAGCCCACGACGGACATCCCCATCTGTCATAAGCCCCTTCAGCTTAAACTTTCCATCCACAACAGATACCGCACCAAGCCCCATTTTAGTCATCACAAAAAGCGCATCCTTAACAGAAGCAGTTTCTTTAATTACGGGATTGTCACTGCCATGGTGCATAACCATTTCAACAGTCATAAGCAGACGTTTTCCCAAAGATCCGCCCGGATGAAATACCGCAAATTTATCGGCAGTAAAATTCTCTTTTTCCATAAGCGCCACTGCCAAAGCATCGCCAAGTGCCAATGCCGCTGTCGTTGAACTGGTCGGAGCCAATCCGAGGGAATCAGCCTCTTGTAAAACACCTGCATCCAATACAACATCTGCATTTTCCGCCAGCGTAGAATGGGTGTTCCCAACAACAGCAATCAATTTCGCACCGATTCTTTTCAACGAAGGCAGAATGTTTAATATTTCACCGGTTTCACCGCTATTGGAATAAGCTACAACCACATCTTCAGCTGTCACCATTCCCAAATCTCCATGGATACCTTCCGCAGGATGAAGAAAAAATGACGGTGTTCCCGTACTTGCCATAGTTGCAGAAACTTTTTTTGCAATATGCCCGGACTTTCCCATTCCCGTCAGTATGACACGACCATTTGCATGAAGAATCAAATCGACAGCTAATTCAAAATTATTATCCAGTTTATCGATCAGGCTCAAAATGGCATCCGCCTCATCACGAAGCACCCTTATCGCTATTTCTATCGAAGACATGCTTCCTCCCTTGATAAATCCATGCCGCTGGCAGCGGCTCACCATTAGGCAACTATGCCTTATCTTACGCTAAAAAGAAACGGTTTTGTTCTGTATTAATTTATTATACTATATTCTCTTTATTATTAGTTAATGTCTTCTTATTTATCGTGTTTCACAATTTCATTGATCTTAATTAAATCTTTCAGCAGCCCCTCCAAAGATGACAAATAAAGCATATTCGTAGAGTCAGACAGACCTTCCGGCGGATTATCGTGAACTTCCATAAAGAATCCATCCACTCCGCTTGCTGCCGCCGCGCGTGCAAGATAAGGAATCATATCCCGCTGCCCGCCGGTTACCGTACCCATAGCTCCCGGCAGCTGCACACTGTGGGTAGCATCATAGATAACCGGATAACCAAACTTCCTCATCATCGGGAAAGAACGCATGTCTACTACAAGATTATGATAACCGAAAGATACACCTCGTTCGGTGACGGCCAAATTGGGATTATGAGCTTCTTCCATTTTATTCAGCACGTTTTCCATATCTTCAGGCGCCATGAATTGTCCTTTTTTTACATTTACCGGTTTTCCTGTCATCGCCGCCCCGTAAACCAAATCGGTCTGGCGGCAGAGAAATGCGGGGATTTGAAGCATATCCAACACTTCCGCGGCCTTTTCCAATTGAGTCACATCATGCACATCGGAAAGCACCGGCACATCCAGTTCCTTTTTTATAGACTTTAGAATCCGAAGACCTTCCTCCAGTCCCGGGCCACGAAAAGAATGATAAGAAGAACGATTTGCCTTATCAAAAGATGCTTTAAAAATATATTGCACACCTAATTTTTCACAAATTCTTTTCACTTCACGGCCAATCATTAATGTGCGGTCGTAGCCTTCAATCACACAGGGGCCGGCAATTAAAAATAATCTGCTTCCATCAATAGTAAGATTTCCCACCTGAATTGTTTTCATAATTGGCTCCTTTCGAAATATGCGTTTACTTTCTTTAGATCTTCTTCCGTATCAATCCCTATATCTTCCGTCTCTACCGTAATTACACCTATTTTATGCCCGCTTTCCAACACCCTCAGTTGTTCCAAAGACTCTGTCATTTCAAGCGGCGTCTGCTTCATGTGGGCATATTCCAGAAGAAAATCTCTCCGATAGGCATAAATTCCTACATGCTTTAATGCGGGAACCACAAAATCATGGCGGGGATAGGGAATCAGCGCTCTTGAAAAATATAATGCTTCGCCCTTTTGGTTGACAACAACTTTTACCGCCGACGGATCTTCGTAGTCGTCATTTTTTAACGGCGTTGCCACTGTCACCATATCAAGTTCCGCCCGTTCAACAAGTGTCTTCGCAAGAAGATCGATAACATGGGGATCAATCAGAGGCTCATCTCCCTGTACATTGACAATGATATCATAATCCGGCAGACTTTCCGCCACTTCCGCTAAACGGTCAGTCCCGGTCGGATGATCAGCAGAAGTCATCACTACATCTCCACCAAAAGACCGGACTTCTTTTTCAATATCTTTATGATCCGTAGCTACGATGACCACATCAGGCAGCATCGCCAAAATCGCTCTTTCATAAACACGTCGCACTAACGTTTTCCCCGCAATCATCCTCAGCGGTTTTCCCGGCAGACGTGTCGATGCATAGCGGGAAGGGATTATACAGGCAATTTTCATAAAAAGGCCTCCCATTGTTCCTGAAGCTGTGCTTCTCCATTTTCAGCAAATTTCATTTCTATCTCCAAAACATAAAGAGGAATTTTACTGTCTTCCGCTTTACTTAAATTCAGCATCTTTACCGCATCTTTTTCTGTCACCGTGATCAGATCAGCACCGCTATATGCAGCTGCCATTTCAGCAGATTCCATATCTGCTGATGTATATACATGGTGATCCGGAAAAAACATATTTCCCACAGGGCTCAGCCCTGCCTCTAATGTTGTTTCTTTAAACGCTTCAGGATTTCCTATTCCTGAAAGAATAAACGTCCTTCTCCCTTTCTGGCAGGATAAACAGTCTTCTTTGATTCCTTTTTTCCATTTATTGAAAGGAACAAGCAATGACGGCGAATGGAAAGATTCAAGGATAAGCGCCTGCGGTGCCAATCGAAAAAGGTTCTTCTTTATATCCGTTTTCATAGACACATCTGCCTGCTCACTTTTAGTGAGGATAAATGTATGGGCACGTCGTAATGCCTCCATAGGCTCACGGAGAAGTCCGCGGGGCAGGGAATATCCGTAACCGAAAGGATTCGTGCAGTCTATGAGAACGATGTCTAAATCCCGCTTCATATCCCAGTACTGAAAACCATCATCTAAAAGCAATATATCCGCCCCCAATTTAATCGCTTTTTCCGCAGAAATGATCCTGTTACGTCCCACAAGAACAGGAACATCAGGAATTTTTAACGCCATCATATAAGGCTCATCTCCCGCCAGTTTCTGGGAAATCCGCAAAGATCGTCCGTCAGATACAACTCCTCCGACTTTTTCCAATCCGCTTTTATAACCGCGGGAGAGAATGGCCGGATGATGCCCCTTTTTGTGAAGCATTTCAGCCAGCTTTAAAATGCACGGTGTTTTCCCCGTTCCACCGGCCGTAATATTTCCAACACTGATAACAGGTATCGGCATACGGCGGGCATTTCGCCCAGCCTTCTCATATTTTTTCACGACACCTTTTTCATAAATCCCTGCAAGAAGCTCCAACCCGCCAAGAATAATCTTTCCTATCTTTCCCGGCGATGGATTTTTTTGGAGTCCAAGTATGTAAGACTCAATACTCATCAGTATTCTCCATCAAATCAATCTTATACTTTTCAGCAAGTTTAGCAAAAGTATCTACATTCCTTTTCGTCGCCCCCTGATTCTCCGCCACCACGGACAACGCCGCTTCCCCCATAGCCTTCATTTTTTCGGGATGAGCCAATAAATCCCGCAGCGTTTTTTCTAATTCAGATTCATTTTGTGCCATGCGGCAGACACCACGCTTAGACAGCAGATCAAATATTTCCCGGAAATTGAACATATAAGGACCTACAAGCACCGGTTTCCCATGTGCCGCAGGTTCTAATATGTTATGTCCCCCCACCTTTACAAAACTTCCGCCAACAAAAACTACGTCCGCAAGACTGTATAAACGTCCCAATTCACCAATGGTATCAAGAATAATAACCTGATAGCCTCTCCCATCATCTTCTTCCGTCCCCATCTTAGAGCGGCGGAGAACACTGTATCCAAAATGCTTCACCAAAAAGCGGACAGACGGTGCCCTTGTAATCTCACGCACTGCCAGAAGCAACCGGGCGTCAGGATACTCTTTCAGAATCTTGCCAAATATACGAAGAATAATTTCTTCTTCTCCGTTATGCGTACTCCCTGCTACAATCACAGGCCCTTTTCCATCAAAGTGAAATTCATGACGAAGCTGTTGTTTCTCTTCTTCTGAAACTTCCACATAGGTTTCATCATACTTTGTATTTCCTGTAATTGTCACCCGATCAGAAAGTGCTCCCATAGAAATGATATGTTCTGCATCAATGCCCGACTGCATACAAAATTTTTTAATTTGGAGAAGCATGCGCGAGGTAAAACGCCGGATCAGGGAATACCTTTTCATAGAACGGTCACTGATACGGCCATTCATCATCATAACAGGAATATTCTTTCTCCATGCCAGCCGAAGAAAATTTGGCCACAATTCCGTTTCAATCAGAATAATTGCTTTAGGATTCACTATATTCACAATTCGTTCTGTGATAACAGGCAAATCAAAAGGAAAAAATATATGGCCGTCCGCCTCGGGCATGATCCTTTGCGCCATTCGGTGACCTGTAGCAGTAACGACGGATACAACGACCATTTCTTTGGGATAGCGTTTTTTCAATTCTCTCACAATAGGACTGGCTGCGACAACTTCACCCACCGACGCCGCATGTATCCAGATTGCATTATGATAAGCAATCTGTTCCAAAGTCGGCGTCGGCATAATCCCGGCACTCTGCTTCAGTCTGTCATAAAAACCGTCTTCAAAAATAAGACGGTAAAGCAGTACCGGCACCTGAAAGAACCAATAAGCAACCAGACAGACATTATAAAACCAGTACAAGTTATTTTTCTCCTTCCGGCTGTTTTATTGACATGGTATACAGTTCATGATATAAACCGCCCATAGCCATAAGTTCTTCATGTGTTCCCTGTTCTTCAATCCGTCCTTTATTCAGCACTAATATCTGATCAGCATTTTTAACCGTCGATAAACGATGGGCGATAACAAACGACGTCCGTCCCACCATCAGTTTATCCAAAGCATCCTGTACAATTTTCTCGCTTTCTGTATCCAAAGCGGAAGTAGCCTCATCCAGGATCAAAATGGCCGGATCTTTCAGTATTGCCCGTGCGATAGCAATACGCTGCCGCTGCCCGCCGGACAATACAAGCCCCCGGTCTCCAACTTTCGTATCTATGCCATGAGGAAGTTCTCTGATAAAATTTTCCGCATTTGCTGCTTTTATAGCTGCCCAAACCTCTTCATCCGTCGCATCCAATCTTCCATAAAGAACATTTTCCTTAATTGTCGTATTAAAGAGAAGTGTATCTTGAGGTACAAGACCTATATTGTCCCTTAAAGAGCCGACAGTCACATCGCGGATATCCATACCATCAATGCAGATTGCCCCTGCGCTGACATCATAAAAGCGGGGAAGCAGGTTTGCCACCGTGGTCTTCCCCGATCCCGATGGACCGACAAGAGCAATGGTCTGTCCCGGCTCCGCGATAAAGTTTAAATCTACGAGAACCGGATTTTCTTTTTCATAGGAAAAAGAAACGTGCTTTGCCTCTACTCTGCCTTTCTTAATAATGAGCTGCTTTGCGTCCGGCTTATCCTGTACTTCCGGCTGCTCATCAAGGATGGCAAAAACACGGTCGGCTGCAGCCAGTGATTTTTGGATATTCCCAACACTTTCCGCCACGCGCCGTGTCGGATTCGCCAAATTGATAGCATAAATAAGAAACGCAATCAGTTCCCCGGTCGTCATCACCCCGTCAATAACGGAAACACCGCCATACCAGATAATAGCGCACACCGCAATGGCCGCTAAAAATTCAACAAAAGGCGTCATCTGACTCTGTTGGCGGATGGAACGAACCGTTGCGCTGAAGCTGGAACGATTAATTTTTTCAAACCGTTTTTCCTCATAACTGCCGCGGTTAAAACTCCTTACAATACGAACGCCTTGTATCGTCTCCTGCAGCATGGAGGTTACATCAGCAAGGCATTCCTGTACCACCATCCCGCTGGTATGCAGTTTTCTGCCGAAAAACTTAATCACATAAGAAACCAGAGGCACGATGATGAGACAAAGCACGGTCAGCTTCCATTGCAGATAAATCATAGACGCAAAGGAGCCGATAAAAATCGCAATTTCCTGTACAAGAGAAATAAAATCCACCACGATGGCCGTTTGCAGCGCAGCAATATCATTAGTCAGATTACTCATGATATCCCCCGTACGGCGGCGATCATAGTAGGAAATGGACAAAACCTGCAAGTGATGGTAGAGAACATTACGGATATCCATAATAACCGCCTGTCCGATATACCCCATCAGATATCGATGCCCGAAAGTCGTGAGCGCCCTGATAAAGAAAGTCACTAAAATAGCTACAATGACCAAGTACAGCATTCGCAAGTCCTTTTGCTCCAGCACTTGGTCAATCACGTCCTTAATAATCCATGGAACCACCAAATTTGACAATGCTACAAAAAGCATGAAAACAACTGACAATATTAATAACTTCTTGTATGGCCACAAGTAAGACAGAAGACGTTTATAACTATTTATCTTATTTTTTTTACTACTCATTATTTCCCCTCTGCTGTCCTTAATATAAGTTCCGCCGTACGACGAACTGCTCCGCCTTCACCCAGCACGGCACGTACAGATTTTAATTCTCTTATATTCTCCTGCCGCTTTACTTCATCAGTCAGCCACGGCAGCACGACTTCCGCTATATTTCCGGCAGTAACTTTATCCTGTAAAAGTTCAGGCGTCACTTCTTTATGAAGCAGTATATTCGGCAGCCCCGCATACTCCACCCGTACAAGATGCTTGGCCAGGAACCAGGTAATCGCAGATAATCGATACACAAGCACAGTAGGAAGCCCCATCAGCGCTGTTTCAAGAGTAGCAGTTCCAGACGAAGCGATACACGCCGTACAAATTCGCATCAGATCATATATCCGGCCGGCCGTCACAATGATATCCAATCTCGGTGAAGCATTTTTTAAAAAACCTTGAATAAACTCCGATGAAATCGTACCAGCACGGGGCAAAAAGAATTGGCACTCACATTTTTCAGTAAGTATATCCGCTGCTTTAAGCATGGCGGGAAGAAGTTTTTCCACTTCATTTTTTCTGCTTCCCGGCATAAGCAGAATTCTTTTCTTTACTCTGTCTCCCCCAAAAAACATCATTGCCTCTTCATAAGACATAGACGCTTTCACAGTATCTGCCAAAGGATGCCCCACAAAAGTCACCCGGGCTCCAGCTTCTCGATAAGCCTCCGCTTCAAAGGGAAATATAGATGCCACATGCTCCACATCACGAACAATATTCTTTGCCCGTCCCTTGTGCCAGGCCCAAATTGTCGGTGCAATATAGTACACTACCGGAATGCCCAGCTCTTTTGCCACATGGGCAATCTTCATATTGAACCCCGGATAATCCACACACACAACTACATCCGGTTTTTCTTCCATCATAGCATGTCTAAGGAATGTCCGTAACTTAAAAAACAGTGATAAATGACGAATGACTTCTACCACTCCGATAATTCCCAGATTACCGATATCATAAATAATACGCACTCCCGCATTACGCATATTATCTCCGCCCATGCCGAAAATATCAGCATCAGGATATTCTCTTTTAATTTCCGCGGCAACAGCGGCGGCGTGCATATCCCCGGAAGCTTCTCCGGCAGACATCATAATTTTCATAAATGTTCCTGCTCCACGGATAGAATAGCAATTCCTGCACAATCCGCCTCTTTCAGCACGGATGTTTTTTCCACAAATAAGGTGCGGTACGCCTCAATGGCAAGTACTTTGCATCCGGTTTCCATCATAGAATGTAAAGTTTCCAATCCGACAGCGGGTACATCAAAACGCAGATCCTGATCCGGTTTTGCCGTCTTCACCACCACGGCTCCCCCGCGGGCCAGCATACCACCGCGTCTAATACAGGCATCTGTCCCTTCAATCGCTTCCACTGCCATAACCGCCTGATCTTTGATGACCACCGTCTGCCCCAGATCCATACCGCCAATGGCCTTAGCCGCCTTAAAGCCGAATGCTACATCAAGCATTTCATTTTCTGTCGGCCGGCGTTTGGTAAATATTTGCGGACCCGGCATTAAAGGCTTTAAATATTTCGTTTGATCCAGCACTGAAATCCCGTCTTTCCCCAATTCCTCCACAAGTTCCAAAGTAATCGTGTCATCCTTGAAATTCTTTTTCCTCAATCGATTCAAAACTTTCAGCGCACGCAAATCAGGAATCACATGATCCTTATACAGCCATTCTTTTGTTACTTTCCCAAGCATTGTGACTTCCTGCACGCCTTCCGACAAAAGTGTTTTAATGACCTTATTCAATTTAAAGACGCTGATTTCATAATAAGCATCAGCTTTTTCTTTTAGTTTCTTTTCGACTCCTGGAATCACAGCAATGCATACAACCTTATATCCCTGTATATGTGCGGCCTCTATAAATTCCACCGGAAGTATGCCGATTCCGGCAAGCAGTCCTACGGTCTCCATCGTTCCCCCTATCATTCTACCCTTTGAGTATTTTACCATATATTTCGTATTTTACGGAAATTATCGATTCTATATGAAAATACTTTTTTATGCTAAAAACGTATGCTAAACAGCCTTATACAAATCATTTTTATATGCTTCTTGAAAGAAATATAAACGCAAGGTATACTTAAATTATTATAATTTAAAGGGGGAATTACTTTGCTAAACAAAATCAAAAAAGTTTTGTCCAGTGTCGCATTGATCAAACAAATTGCTGTCGGCTTGGTCATCGGTATCCTGATTGCCGTCTTTACACCGACGGTAATCCCTGTCGTTAAAATTTTTGGCGATCTCTTCGTCAAAACACTGAAAGGCGTTGCTCCCGTCCTCGTATTTTTCCTTGTCATGAACGCGATGGCACAAAAAAAAGAAGGGACGAACGCAAATATGAAACCGATCATCATCCTGTATGTCATCGGAACCTTCTGTGCCTCTCTCGTCGGCGTGGCATTGTCATTCCTTTTTCCGACCGTACTTCATCTCCAGGTGGCAGCCGATGCCAAACTGGCTCCGCCTTCCGGCATCGTTGAAGTATTGCACAATGTAATTCTTTCCGTTGTAGATAATCCGGTCAATGCGCTTCTTACTGCAAATTACATCGGTATCTTGGCCTGGGCAATCATTGCCGGTCTTGCACTCAAAAGTTACGCAAACGGTACAACAAAATCTGTGCTTGATGATATAGCCCGTGCTATCACTCAGGTCGTCACCTGGGTCATCCACTTCGCTCCGCTTGGCATCATGGGACTTGTTGCTGACTCTGTCGGTACTGCCGGTGTAGATGCCCTGTTGGGATATGCAAAACTTTTGGCTGTCCTGATCGGCGCCTATATTCTTGTTGCTTTTGTTATGAATCCGATTATCGTATTCCTCAATGTTCACCATAACCCTTATCCTCTTGTCTGGACAACAATCCGTGAAAGCGGTGTATATGCATTCTTTACAAGAAGTTCCGCAGCAAATATCCCTGTCAATCTGACCTTGTGCAAGCGGCTGGGCCTTAACCCCGATACTTTTACAATTTCTATTCCGCTCGGCGCAACTATCAACATGGCGGGCGCTTCCATTACCATTTCTGTACTGGCTTTAGCTGCTGCCAACACATTGGGAATTGTTGTCGATCTTCCGACAGCGCTTCTTCTGTGCCTGATTTCCACTGTTGGCGCCTGCGGCGCTTCCGGTGTAGCCGGCGGTTCCCTCCTTCTGATTCCTGTGGCCTGTGCCTCTTTCGGTATCAGCAATGATATTGCCATGCAGGTCGTCGGCGTAGGCTTCATCATTAGTGTTCTTGAAGATGCCTGTGAAACGGCACTGAACAGTTCCAGTGATGTCCTCTTTACTGCTGTTGCTGAATTTTCTGAACGCCGCAAGAATGGAACTTTCGACCCTAAAGATATGGTTCCCCACAACTGAATCTGATGCAAAAAAGACTGTGAAAATGCGAAATACTTTTCACAGTCTTTTTTCGTGTGCCTTATGGCGGATATTCTGGCATTTAATCTGATCTATACTTCTATCAAAAAAGCGCCGGCTGTTTTCATTTTTACATCTCCATAGCAGAGAATAAATTTATCTATATACCTCGCCAACTCCTTAAAAACTGATGCCTTAATAGAGCCTCCCCACTCTGATCCCCAATCATAATCAGAAAAAGATTGCATAAGCTTCATCCCTGCCGGTGACAAATGTAATTCACGTTCTGTTTCATGACTTCCCGCATCAATGCCGGCTGCCCGAAGGAGCTGCACGGATACAATCAGCGCTGCCACCTTTTTATTTTTACATGCGGCAACAGTCATCGCACGTCCCAAAAGCCGGTATACCTTTTCATTTCTTTCCTCTTTTGGAAAGAATATACTGACCAACTCAATCACATAGTACCAGCACTGCATTTCTTCATAGGATAAATTCATCATATCCAAAAGCATCCGGCTCTCATACTGGGACATGAAAAAATTCTCGCCATCCTTCCACGCAGTGAACCGAAGAAACGCAAAAGAAACCATACCGCCGCTTCCACATCGTTCAAGCACCGTCTTGCCTACATAGATCCGTACTAATCCGGCAGATAAAGTAAATACATCCGCAATTTTCCCGCCATCCTTCCCCCCATGAGCATGAAGAAGGATCCCCTCATCATTTTTAAGCAATTTATTCATGACTGTCTGGTTCCGTTTCTTCTTTACGATCCATTTCCGCCTTCACACGCATAATACGGAATCCGTACATTTTAAGTACGGTAAACTTCCACCCGCCAAAAGAAATATGATCACCGACTTGGGGTATCCGTTCCAATTTCGAAAAAATCAGCCCGCCAATCGTATTATTTCTTTCTTCATCATCAAACTCCATTTGGAGCCTTTCAGAAACATCTTCCAGGATGACGGTACCGTCAAACTCATAAACATGGGCATTCACACGCAAAATTTCAGCAGGCGCGTTGCTCTCATTCTGCGGAATTTCTCCAGCCAGCTCTTCCATCAGATCCTCCAGCGTCACAAGGCCTGACGTCCCTCCATACTCATCCACGACGACCGCCAGGTATGTTCTCTTATTCTTCATCATTTGAAGGAGGGCCGGCGCGGGCATAACTTCAGGTACAGTCAGTATTTCCCTCATGATTCTTTTTATATTGTACTCACCCCTCAAAAGGCTTTCTAAAAAATCTTTTACATGAATAAATCCAAGAATATGATCCTTGTCCTCCATACACACGGGATAACAGGTATGATGTGTTTTTGAAATATTCCGGCGCATTACGGCCATATCATCATTAAAATCCAAAACGACCATATCATTCCGGGGAATCATGACATCCCTCACATCTAAATCAAAAAAGTCAAAAGAATTTTTGATCAACGTATTTTCAAGAGTATTCAAACGCCCGCCGCGATGACTTTCTTCCACGATGCAACGGATTTCATCTTCGGTATAAGTGAAATTAACTTCGTCTCTGCACGGGATTCCTTTCATATCCAATATCTTTTTTACCGCGAACAAGCCGATGAAAATGAAAGGCTTCCATAGCCTGCCGGACAAATTGATGAACCATGTATAAGAGGATAACATGGACAGCGGCCTGACCAATGATATGGATCCCGGCACAAGAATGGTAAAAATCCAATAGAGCATCAGTGCAATAACAATGTAGGCAGAAACACCGACATATACCAGCACCGCGGAAAAAAAATTGGTTTCTTCCCAAAACAAAACCATGTGACGGACACTCTGGTATAAAGAAAGGGCAAAAATGCTGCTGCAGAAAAGATAACCGATCTGTGTCCCCGCAAGTACCACAGAAGTCTTTTGATAATAAGGAGCTACTTTTTTCACTTTCTCCGCATCCAGTTCATCATTGTCTTCGATGTATTTCTTTCTCATTCGCGCAAAAGAAAAATTAACAGCAGTACATACATAATTGACGGCTGCCGCAAAAAGCGCAACGAAAATCCATACAATCACCCATTCTACGTGGATATTGATAAGTCATTCCTCCTTTTTTAAAACATTACTTATGCTCTTTATACCCTAATTCCCGAAGAATATAATCTTTATTCTTCCAATCTCTACTGACTTTCACCCATAAATCAAGAAATACAGGAGCGCCGATCAGATTTTGTATTTCCTCTCGTGCTTCCTGCCCGGCCTCTTTAAGTAAGGTGCCTTTCCTCCCGATAATGATACGCTTCTGAGAATCCCGTTCCACATAAATCGTACAGCGGATATATACCTTTCCATTTTCCCGCTCACTAAATTCTTCAGTAAATACGCCAATCGCATGAGGAACTTCTTCTCTTGTACGCAGCAGTAATTTCTCTCTTACAATTTCCTGCACAATATTTCGCTCCGGCTGATCTGTCACCATATCATCAGGGAAATACTTAGGGCCTTCAGGCAGGTATCTTTCCAGAACCGTCGTAAATTCTTTCAAATTCTCTCCGCTTCGGGCGGAAAGCGGAATGATTTCCGAAAACGGGTGTATTCTGCTGTACTGTCCTATTTTCTTTAACAGCATATCTTTTTTTATCAAATCAATCTTACTCAGAACCAGCACGACGGGTACTTTTTTATCCTTGAGCAGACTCAAAATATACCGATCGCCCGCCCCGAGGGGATCATCACAGGCACAAATAAAGACAATGACATCCACTTCATCCAAAGCGTCTACCGTACTCTGACGAATAACCTGCCCCAATTTACTCTGCGGCTTATGCATTCCCGGTGTGTCAAGAAAGACAACTTGGGAATTTTTACCATTCCATACACCGGTAATCTTATTCCGCGTCGTCTGCGCATGAGCAGACACGATGGAAACTTTCTCCCCCAAAACCGCATTCATCAAGGTAGACTTCCCTACATTCGGCCGTCCTACAAGGGCAACAAATCCAGAATGGAATTTTTCTTCAGCCATTTCGTTCTCCTGTCCTTAAACAGCCTTCTTCAAAAGCATGGGGAAGCAATTTGCTTCCATCAAAAATTTTATAGTGGTCTTTATCTTTTGCCACAATGACCACGGGGATATGAAATTCCGCTATGACCTGGCGGCAGATTCCGCAGGGCATCGTAAAACCCTTATCACTCCCCGCCACAGCGATTCCCTGAAAACTTGTACACCCTGCTGTTACCGCACTGCCGATGGCGTTCCTTTCCGCACACATACCCGCGGGATAAGAAACATTCTCTACATTACAGCCGGTAAATATATTTCCATCTTCACCAAGAACCGCCGCCCCTACGGGGTATCCCGAATAGGGAACATACGCATTCTTTCTTGCTGCAAGCGCTGCAGAAACCAAAGCGGCCGCTTCATTCCCCATCATTTTCAAGTTTTCCTTCCGTTACAATACGTTCCATACCGCAGGCACCAAGTATTTCTTCTTCCTTTTCCCGCATTTTCCTCTTCTCCTCTGGATCATAATGATCATAACCAAGAATATGGAGAAATCCATGTACAGATAAATACGCCATTTCCCGTTCTTTACTGTGCCCAAACTCTTCTGCCTGCTCAACCGCGCGGTGCAAATTAATAATGATGTCGCCCAACACTTTTTCTTCCTCCATGCCGTCCTCTTCTTCGCCCTCGTTTAAAGCAAAGGAAAGGACATCCGTCGGCGCGTCAACTCCGCGGTATGTTTTATTCAGTTCATGAATGGTATCAGCGTCACAGATAAGGAGACTTAATTCCGCGTCTTCCGCCACGTTCTGCAATTCCGCCCCTTTCGAAAGAACTCTCAGAATGAGCGTTTCCAACTCTTCACTGTAAAATTGCTCATCACTGTAATTAATCGTGATTTCCATTATCTTCCACCCCCTGTCTTTTCTTTTTTGTATCTTCTTCATAAGCGTGGATAATGGCCGCCACCAAATCATGACGAACCACATCATCTTCCGTAAATATCACGGATTCAATATCGGAAACATTTGCCAAAACACGCTGCGCATCAATAAGTCCGCTTTTCACATGAGGCGGAAGATCAATTTGGGTAACATCGCCATTAATAACCATTTTTGAGCGATCCCCCAGGCGGGTCAGAAACATTTTAAGTTGTTCCACTGTCGTATTTTGCGCTTCATCCAAAATGACAAAAGATTTTTCAAGCGTCCTGCCCCTCATATACGCAAGCGGAGCCACTTCAATCTGGCCTTTCTGCTGCAGCCGGATGAACTCTTCCGGCCCGAACATCTCCAAAAGACCGTCAAACAAAGGGCGCAGATAAGGATTTACCTTTTCCTGCATATCCCCCGGGAGAAACCCCAGTTTTTCACCTGCTTCCACTGCCGGCCGCACTAAAATAATCCGCCGGACATCATGATTTTTCAGAAAGAAAGCTCCCAATGCGACCGCCAAGTATGTTTTTCCTGTTCCCGCGGGACCAACGCCAAAGGTAATGGAATTCCGACGGATTGCATCTACATACATTTTCTGCCCTAACGTTCTCGGACGGACAGCTTCTCCATTCCGTGTAAGATTAATAATATCCTCTTTCATCTCATGAAGCAGTTCCATCTTCCCCTCATCAAAAAGCTTCATGATGAGGAGCATCTGTCTTTCAGAAACACGGATGCCTCTTTTGGCGTCAGATAAAATCTCTTCAATCACTGACAGGCTTTTGTATACTTTCTCTTCCGATCCTTTTACACGGATCAGATTCCCGCGGCATAAGATATCCGTGCCATAATGTTCTCCCGCCAGTACAAGCAGGCGGCCGCCCTGCGCAAACACACGAGCGGCGTCCTGCATCCCCTGTACCAGTATTTCTTTTTCTACTTTCGTTTTTATAGTGCTTCACCCCATCTTATATAAACCAAAGAAAGATTCTTATTCATGCAGAAATCTTCGAACAGCTGCCCCGTGGAGATAATTACAGGCCGATCCCTGTTGAATATGTCTGTTTCTCATCAGCTTCTCTATATATTCTTTTACTTCCCACCACGGACGTCCGCCATTTACGGAAAGCGTATTTGCCGAAGCACGCCCCACAATTCGCTGCACCACGATATCAGGGCGGAGCATGGATAAAATCAGAACAACTCTTTCCGCATATTCTTCAGGGGGTAAAAGTTTTATATCCCCTTTTTCATACATCTTCGCCAATTTCGTTCCTTTAATAATGTAGAGAGAATGTATTTTTATTTCCGTGACGGGAAGAACCGAAACCAGTTTTGCCGCTTCTTCCACATCGATACGGTCGTCCCACGGCAAATCAGCAATGATGTGCGCGCATAAATCAAAATGATACCTGCCAATTTGAAGAGCCGCATCAATAAACTCTGCCACCGTATGGCATCGTCCTATTTTAAGAAGTGTGTGAGGATTTACGCTTTGCAGCCCAAGCTCTACCGTGATATTCGTCCCGTATTTCCCCTGGGCCTCTCTGAGTGCCTCCAGGTACGACTCATGGATACAATCGGGTCTTGTGGAAACCGCAAGTCCTACGATATCAGGATGCCCACAGGCTTCCCCCACACAGTATCTGAATCGGGAAAGCGGCATATAGGTATTTGTGAAATTCAAAAAATAAGCAATGAATTTTTTTGCCTTATATTTCGGTCCCACATGGGAAATACTCCGATCAATCTGGCGGGTGATTTCCATTCCCACCGCCTTTGTTTCATAGTCCGCCCGAATAGAACCGCAAAAAATGCACCCGTCACTATCTAATGTACCGTCTCGATTCGGACAAGTCACGGGAAGGGCAATCGGAATCTTATAAACTTTCTCATTATATTTTTCTTTCAGATAATCCGAATACGTTCTGTACAATGCCATAGCATCTGCTCCTGTATATTTTTATTATATAACACCCCCTCTCATTTACACAAAAGAATTGCTTCTGTACAATAGAAATTAATAGAATATAGAGGAGGCACACCAATGATCCGTATCTCTACGGTGCAGTTATCCGTTATTCCGGGAAATATCCGCGCCAACTTTGAACAGATGGAAAGAGAAATACAAAACGCCCGAAAGCAAAACACTGACATCCTGATCTTTCCCGAACTCTGCCTGTCAGGGTACATGATCGGCGACCTGTGGGAACAGAATGCTTTCCTTCGTGAATGTGAGCGGTATGGTCAGAAAATCGCCGATGCGGCAGAAAACATTATTGTTATCTTCGGCAATATAGCCGTTGACCCGAAAAAAAAGAATAATGATGGCCGTGTAAGGAAGTATAATGCTGCTTTCGCCGCCTGCAATGGACAGTTCTTAAAAAATGACAGAGGGTTATCTTATACTATTAAAACGCTGCTCCCTGATTACAGGCAATTTGATGACAAACGACACTTTACAAGCCTTCCTGAGCTGGCTGCCGAAGAAAATCAATCTGTATATTCCCTGCTTGCGCCTTTTACATTTACCATCAGGCAGGAAACTCTCCGCGCAGGCATTGTTCTTTGCGAGGACAGCTGGGATGAAAACGCACGGCTGTCCCCTATGGAAATCCTTTCAGAAAAAAATATCGATATTCTTTTCAATCTGTCCGCCTCGCCATTCACCTTGGAAAAGAATGATAAAAGACACCGTCTCTTCTCCGCTTCGCTTTCCCGCCTCGGCTGCCCTATGCTCTACATCAATAGAAGAGGACTGGAAAACAATGGAAAAGACTGCTATACCTATGACGGCATGACTGCCGCCTACGATCCGAAAGGTACACTTCTTGCCGAAGCAGTTCCTTATCAGGAGGAGCATTCTTGCTTTTCTTTTGATATTGCCGCAAAAAAACTGGCTGCAGAACAAGAAATGAAACCGTTTGCGGGAGATATGTTGCTGCCCGCTCTCCGCTATGGGCTGAAAGAATTTTTATCCGCCATTCATGCAGGCAGGGTGGTCATTGGCATCTCAGGCGGCATCGATTCCGCAGTCAACGCCGCACTGTACCGCTCGGTTCTTCCTGCGGAAAATCTCCTTTTAGTGAACACGCCGACACGGTTCAATTCGGAAACCACAAAAAATCTGGCGCGGCGGCTTGCCGAAAATCTGGAAGCTCCTTTTGTGGAACTCCCTATCGATTCTTTTATCAATGAAACAGTTTCTCAAATTGACGATTTGCAAATTCCTTCTCCGTCAGACATGAAAACACTGCACCTCACCGGTTTTATGAAAGAAAATATACAAGCCCGTGACAGAAGCACCCGTATCCTCGCCACGCTTTCTTCCGCCTTTGGCGGCATATTTACCTGCAACGCAAACAAAACCGAATTAACCGTCGGCTACGGTACGCTCTATGGCGATCTGTCCGGCGCTCTTGCCGCTACAGCCGACCTTTGGAAGCATCAGATATATGCACTCGGCAGAACTCTGAACAGATATTTCGATAAAAACATGATTCCTGATGAAATATTTACTGTCAGACCAAGCGCTGAGCTTTCCGAAAATCAAGACATTACAAAAGGATTGGGAGATCCCCTTATTTATGAATACCATGATTTTCTCTTCCGCTCGTTTATTGAACCATGGAATCGGATAACACCGGAAGAGATTCTTACCTGGTACAGTGAAAATTGTCTGGAGGAGAAACTGGGAACTCCTGTATCCATCAAATCTATTTTCAAAACACATCACGATTTTATCACCGATTTGGAAAAATGGTGGAATTTGTTTGCAGGATTTGCCGTTGCCAAGCGCATACAGGCGCCCCCCCTGCTTGCCGTCAGCCGCCGTCCTTACGGCTATGATCTCCGTGAATCGCAAATAGCCCCTTACTATACCGACACCTATATCCATCTGAAAAATTCTCTTTTATCAAATGGCTGAGCAACGTAAAAGGAAGCGTTTACTATGACGCCTCCTTTTATATTGCTTTTCAATTTTTCTTAAAGTATGGTTTAAAACTGGACTCATGCATATTGCTCTTTTCCCTTTTTCTACTTTCCTGCGGACGGGAACGATGTCCGTTATACCTGCCGTCCCGTTTTTCACTTTCATAATTTTTATCACGGGAATGCCCTTGCAATCGTCTGCCGCGTCTTTCCCCGCCAAAAGAGCGTTTGCCGCCGGAGCTTCTGCGCTTCTTAAACTGCGGACGTTCTTCCGTAATCTTTACAGGCGTCACATCAGGCTGTTTTGTGAGCAGTTTAATTGCCGCCGCAACTAAAGATACCGCATCCACATGGTTCAGAAGTTCTTCCGCATTTTCACGATATTCTTCCAGTCCGGTCCCCCGGGACGCTTCCTGCAGATTCTCAATAGCAATCCGCTGATTTCCTTCAATGACGTCAGACAGCGTAGGAACACTCTTTCTTCTGATTTTGCGTCGGATAGCGCGCTCAATATCATGAAGCTGCCCGATTTCTCTGGAAACAACAAAAGTCATGGCCAAACCGGTCTGTCCCGCCCGTCCCGTACGGCCTACACGGTGCACATACGTTTCAGAATCCTGGGGCATATCAAAATTATATACATGGGTTACCCCGCTGATATCCAATCCTCGTGCTGCCACGTCAGTAGCCACAAGAATATCAATTGTGCCTTCTTTAAACTGGCGGACGACTGCATCGCGTTTCTGCTGAGACAAGTCGCCATGAAGACCTTCTGCCATATACCCGCGCTTTTTCAACGCCTCCGTCACCTCGTCGGCACGGCGTTTCGTCCGAACAAAGACAATGGCCAGTTCAGGATTCTCCATATCCAGCAGCCGGCAAAGGCAATCGAACTTCTGCATATCCGGCAATTCGATATATTCCTGTTCCACCAGGTCAATTGTAACCGTAGCCGCTTTAATCTTCACAAGCACAGGATCACGAAGGAAAGATTCCGCCAGTTCTCTGATCGGTGCCGGCATGGTAGCAGAGAAAAACATCGTCTGCCTTTCTTCAGACATCCCCGCTAAAATAGTGCGGATATCATCAATAAATCCCATATCCACCATTTCATCGCCTTCATCAAGAACAAGAATCTGGACATGGGACAGATCAATGGTTCCTCTCTTCATATGGTCCATAAGACGACCCGGTGTCGCCACAATAATATTCGGCTTCTTGCGAAGCGCGCGAAATTGTCTTTCGATATCCTGTCCGCCATAAATAGGCAATGCATGAATCGGCAAGTACTGGGCAAGCCGATTCATCTCTTCCGCAGACTGGATGGCCAATTCTCTCGTTGGCGAAAGCACGATAGCCTGCGGCCCTTTTTCTGTCGTGTCAATCTTTTCCAGAATCGGAATACCAAATGCCGCTGTTTTGCCCGTACCGGTCTGTGCCTGTCCAATCAGATCCTTCCCCTCCATCGCCGCGGGAATAGATACCTTCTGGATAGGAGTGGGCTCCTCAAATCCCATATCTTCAATAGCCTTCATGATTTCAGGAACAAGGCCCAGTTCCTTAAATGTATCGTACATAATACCTCCTGCACGAAAAAAGGAAACGCACAAGCGCTCCCCATAATTGACTTATTTGTAGCCTGTAATTTCGTTATTATACCATAGTTTTTATTTATATAGTAGTAATTAGAAAAGTATAATTTTTTCAAATTGCGGTCAAGGAAAACATCTTGCTCCTTATTTTAACATAAAGAGACACTTAAAAAAATTTTCTTTACATAATCTTTCCTGAACTTCTTTTTTGACAGGCAATAAGCAGGTTGAATACGCAATAAACAGGACTTATATGCCATCAATACAGAAAAATACTATTTTGTCTTTAATATGCAAAAAGCAACCGGAAAGGCTGCTTTTTGCTTTGGTGGGCGATGACAGGATCGAACTGCCGACATTCTGCTTGTAAGGCAGACGCTCTCCCAGCTGAGCTAATCGCCCACTTGGTGACCTGTGGGGGATTCGAACCCCCGAACCCGCCGTGAAAGGGCGGTGTCTTAACCACTTGACGAACAGGCCACAAATGGTGATCCATCCGCGACTCGAACGCGGGACACCTTGATTAAAAGTCAAGTGCTCTACCGACTGAGCTAATGGATCAACTTGGCAGGGGTAGCAGGATTCGAACCTACGAATGACGGAGTCAGAGTCCGTTGCCTTACCGCTTGGCGATACCCCTATTGGCTCCTGAAGCAGGGTTCGAACCTGCGACATCGTGATTAACAGTCACGCGCTCTACCGGCTGAGCTATTCAGGAATTTATAGTACATCCTTGCAGATGATACTAACTTATGGAGCGGAAAACGGGACTCGAACCCGCGACCCCAACCTTGGCAAGGTTGTGC
>ERZ773066.154-NODE-154-length-39292-cov-4.429136_pt1 | contig 39292 bp, 58 predicted proteins | sample MGYA00580573_ERZ773066 | MGnify/ENA primary metagenome ERZ773066 (study PRJEB29015, sample SAMEA2738128) | human oral metagenome | biome: human oral; feature: human-associated habitat; material: saliva | place: China | collected 2203 ... | reverse complement strand
CCTCCGTATCGTAGTATGCTTTTGACAAGTCCTCACGGATAGATTCGTTTCGAAGCGCCTCCTTATGAGCGATCTGTTTTCCGCCTTCGACAAGATTGGATGGAACAAGTCTTCCCTGACCCTTATAGCTTGCCTGACCGGTCTCAGGGTTGAACCGAGCCTGTGCCTTAACCGTTTGCTTTGCAGTCCTGTATGACTTTGCACTGTAATCTGTACCAGACTTCAAGTGAATATCCGCTGAGTTTTTTTCTGTGCTGTGAAGAACTACTGCGCGGTCTTTCGAATCCTTCGCTATGGCATCTATGTTAAATGTGCCAGCACTCCATTCTTCAAGCATGAAGCCCTGTAGCTGACCGATTCCAAGGTTACGGTACTTGTGGTTATTGATATTGTCCTCAAGCTGCTTTATCGCCGCTTCAACATCACTGACATACTTCGCACCCATGTGCGTGGCCACATCTGCACCTAATAGTGCTGTGGCAAATTCCCATCCTTGTTGTACTTCACTTTTTGTCTGCATAATTTGTTACCCTATTTATCCATGAAGTTCTCAAGCCCATTCCAGTAAAAGTGGACCGCACCATAAAAAAGCATTTGCCTTTTCATGAGGGACTTGCTTCTGAAAATCTCCTCGGATTTAACTGCAACGTTCTTACCGATTTTCTCAAAAACATCGATTCCACTCTCAAGAACCTTCTTCGTAGCATTCAGAAAGGCAGGGTTCTTCTTATCGTCAACACCTTCCTGTTTGACAATCTCTGTGACAGAATCCTCTCCTGTATTCTCGACTACGTCTTCATTCATCGTCTTTAGAAAACTGGGAATCGGAAGTTCTGACATTTTCTTCAAGAACTCATCATAACTTTCACGATTGGTAAGTTCCTCCAGTTCGACATAGAGCGCCGCCTGATTGCCTGCCCATCCATATTTGACACCACGGTAATCAAACTTTACATCGAGGACCGGAATCAGCTTGTCGGTCCCTTTAATGTCACCAAGAAACAGAATCTTTCCCTGTATATTCCCAGCTTTCTTATTTCCAAGCCACACCTTCTCTGTCCAGGATACGATGTTGATGGAGTCGTCTTTTGTTCCGATAACTGCATCCTCAGCATCATCATTCGTCTCAATCATCTTTTTAAACTGGTTCATCAAAAGTTCATCTTTATAAACAACAATCAATGTTTTCTTTGTTTCGAACATCGGATACACCCCATTATTTCCTTATTTTCGGATACGTCTTATAAATATATTGTTCTCATACTTCATCAAGGTAATTGCCGTGTTCAGTCATGATCTAACAAATTACCCATTTAACCTACCTCATATGATATAGGTAGCTACCAAAGCCTGATTAAAACTTTACTAGTATATTTATACTATGCACTTTTTTATATTCAAATTCAACAAATTTCTAAAATTACTATATGTTTAGATTTCTAGCTTCAAAAAAATAAAGATGATTTCCCCCTCCTTGGGAAAGCAATACAAAAAAGACGCGGAGCCCGAAGGACATCCGCGTACGTTCCAAGTTAAACTATATATTGCCTTATTTGTTTTCTAGATTCATTAAAATTCAAATCATCAAAATAAACATTTATCATCTCGTCCTCAAATTCATCACACAACTCCTCAAGGACTGTGAATTCCGCGACCTCTCCGACAAGCCTATCATCAGAATTGTCCATTTCTGCAACAAACGCCATCATCCTGAAAGAAAGTGCGCTTCTTCTTTCTACTTCCCTCATAAGTCTAGGGTTAAATAGGGTACTAAAAACAGTGTGAACTCCTGAATTTGCATCTAGAAAATTCCCACTTAACAGTTTCTCATATTCTAAATTTAGTTCAGGAAATCTACTCAACATTTCTGAAACCAAATTATTATAATTCATTACACTGAACCTCCTTTAATCTTTAATTTTTTAACTCTGACATTAGAAATTTTTTTCACTATCGCTCATTTCGTGCTCTAATGATTTCTCCCATCCCTTCCAAAATTTAGTCAAGTTGCTTTTTCAAAGTTTCTAATAGCAACTGTTCCACCACCTCATATTATATATTTTTTCCTCTTCTTTAGATAAAATTCGTGTATAATTCGTGTATAAATAAAAGAACCGTTGAGAAATCAACGGTTCTAATCATATTGGCGGAGGACATGGGACTCGAACCCAATTAGTATGTATTGATTGCGTATGATTGCGTTATAAACCCATTGAAATATCAACGTTTTTGATTTTGATAAAATCGCAGTAAACCACAAACATCGGACAAAAAGTCACGAAAAAGTCACGAATTTGATAAAGAAAAGAGGGGGTTGCAACCCCCTCTATCTTGACGTCTCACTTGTACAAGGTAGGACAGCACACTGTCCGCTCCATTAACACTACGGTGCGTATAGCACTTTGTTGATAAATAAAGCAGCACGGCACATGTGAATTCTCGTCCATCGACTTACCCCATTCTGGGACACAGCGTTTATCCTCAATCTGCTTTTTTATCGTTAGTAAAGGTGAACCTGTATGTATCCACCCTCAACCGCAATCAATACGGTTCTCTCAAAGTTATTATAACATACTGAAACCTATTGCGTCTAGCATGGCTATGTAATGCCCATCGCTGAAAAATACAGCTATATCATTAAATATCTGCATGCTACACCACCTTGTTTAGGTAGTTCTGAAACGCAGAACAAGTCTTATATCCCGCATAACCATCTACAGTTAGCGAATAACCCTTGCTGTTTAGATACCTTTGAATACCGCATATTGTATCATGCCCCAAATATCCGTCAGCACCAACACCAACAACTCGCTGTAGTATTTTTACAGTAGCTGAACCGCCTATACCCCACTTTACACCGTATGACATGTTCAGGATATAAGGCTTGCATTTAAGCAGTTGTCCGCTCAAAACTCCGTCTCTATATGGTGAACCTAGCCACTTCTGCATAGCTGTTACGGACTGTCTGCCAAACTCACCATCAATAGCTAGTTTACCAGTAGTTGTTGATGTTGCTGTTCCAACTCCGCTAGGTGCTTTGCCACTCTGATATAGTGCTGTAGCCTGTGCCTGAATGTCTTTGAGATAAGCATAATATCTACCCGGACAAGCAGTTGCTACAATATCCTTGTGTCCTATTACAGGGAGCACCTTTCCAACGTGGCGGTAAATCATAGCAACTGTTTCGATAACAGTCTTATAGGTTGTGCTATCCATTTCAGGGCGGCACTCAATACCAATGGAGTGTGTATTGTACCAACGATTGCCTGCGTGCCACGCTGCTCTACCCTCGTTTACAAGGCAAGCCACATCGTTACCGCCCACTACATAGTGTGCTGATACTCTCGCTCTAGGATTGCATAGCCAGTTTACTACGCCCCAAAATGACAATCCGTCACCGCCCCAATGATGAATAACAACATACTGCGGTGTGTTGCCGCCACCAATATTTGGACTTGTTCTACTTGTTATAAGATTCATGTTCAAACCCCCAATCATTCTCGCTACCCTCACCCATTGCTGCGTGTTCGTTATAGTCAAACTTGCCATAAGTCAACGCTCTTGTACTGTCGCTTGTACCTGCAGTTGTAGGGTCTACAATAACTCCTATTTGTACTAACCATGTTACGAGCATTTTCGCTGTTTCGGTTAAAAGTTCCTGTGGTGGTACACCCTGCTTTGCGGACTTATAAACCGCCAACATTTGATACCCCATTGCAATTAACCCTAGTAAAAACGTCAATACCCACGTTTTGTTTTTAAATCTCTGTTTCCAATTAATTTTCATCATTCTTACCCCCCTTATTAATGTGCTCTAAATGACCAATACGCTTTTCATGGTCATTTAATCGACTATCATGTTCATTGTGTTTCGTCCACATTCTGCTATGTGACGCTCTATCGTGCGCCTCTTGCTCTTTTACAGCACACTCAACCGCAGTTACATCTGTCGCTAAATTTTCAATCCTTACGTTGAGAGCCTTAATGGACGAATTGAGTTCATTAACTGGCTTTCCGACATAGTTATTAAGTGCGGATATTAAACCTATTAATGCGGTTAACCCAATAACAAGACTTCCTATAAATTCAGGTTTCATTACTTACCCCCCCTATCATCTAATAATGCGTATAATAGTCTCTAGGTTCATGACAGTTACCATCTATGAGTGAATACGTGTGACCTTTCAGTACAGGAAATGAAACTGAACCATAACTACTAACCGTTGATATCGAACACATACCCAGGTAATTATCAATCTCAATATCTTTTACGAATATATATGCTGGTGCGTATTGTGCTCTTCTACAACACGTTACAAAACCATCGTGAGGGGCTGTCCATTTACCACCTTTGAAATTTATTTCTTCTCGAATAAAAGATTTGTTGTCAATTCGTTTTAGCGTTTTTACCATCGCTTTAAGTGTTTTTGTCAAACTAATCATTTCACTTTCCCCCTTTTGTCTTATACAGATATATCGTCATTCACAAAGTATGACTTTAACTCTGCTTCAAGATTGCTGTCATTAATCTTGACATCATTAACTGCGTACGTTCCATCAGCAATGCCCTTTTTAAAGTTATCTTGTGCTTCAATCTTGCCACCGATAAACTTTAGGATTGAACTAATTGCGTTCATAAGATACCCCCTTTTGATTAAATATTAAGTGTGTTATTTGATAATCGTCTATAAAGTTTCCTAACTTCTTCGTCAATATCTACACTTCCTAGTGTAGCGAACCCCCAATCATAAATAGTTTCCCTTGTTACGTTTGTTGCTCCCCTTGAAATACCATTAAGTTTATCTTTCATGGCGTCGGTAAAGTCATTTGAGGACAAGCCTTTGCCATCTTCCTTGTCAACTTTTAGGTCAACAGTATTAACAACTGATGTAAAAATGCCCTCTACATCGTCCACTCTTGCATATCCTGTTAAATCAACACTTGTAGCACCAATGCGTTCAAATTTCTTTGTGTTGCTTATCCACAAATACTCGTCATATTGGTTATCATCTTCGTGCGGATTGCTAACTAGGTACAGCACTCCATTTTTACCAGTTGTCGGTAAAGTCTGAACTATGGCTGTGCTTAATCCTGCTACACCACTTATCGCTTTATCAATATAAGATTTAATCGCTTTACTCTGCGCTGCGTTTGACGATGTGTCGGTTAGTACGGTGTCAAAAGAACCTGCGTCTCCACGTTCGCCCTTTTCACCTCGCAGTACACCAGTTGTAAACTCGTGTCCGTCCTCAAACACTAGAGTTAAGGTGTAGTCGCTATTCTGCCTAACCTCTTTAATTCCTGCACCACGTTCGCCAATCTCCCCCTTTTCGCCTCGCAAGCTAACGGACTGAACACTAACTCCGTTGGTTAGCCTGATGTTCATGGTATATCCGTTAAAATCAATGTGTTCAATGCCTACACCATTTACACCGTCAACTCCATTTTTACCATTAAAGACTGTCGCTGTTGTTGTGCCGTCCTTATCCATTGTTGTTACTCTAACTCCGTTATCTAGCTGTTCTACTTTAGCTTTTGCGCCAACGTAAAACCTATCTTGGACTTTAGGGGTCATGGTCACACGTTCTGTGTTCTCGCCAATGTTTAGTGTTATCTCGTTACTCATAACGTATCACCTCGTCAAGTAGTGTAGGCTCGAAATTAATTGTTTCTATATCCGTTTCACCTCTGTTGCCTAATTGGTCTATCCAGTTAACTTGAACCCTTGCAACTCCTGTATCAAACCCTAGTGTATCGCTTTGAGTTAGCGATACACTTATGACACTTAATGGCTCTCCGCCTTCATCAACTTTGTTCTCAACATCAATATCATCACCAGTCTTTGTGATTGTCTTTCCGTCTTGCTCAAAGGTGACAAATACCTTGCACTTCTTTAGGCTCTTGCCACCTACATTTAATGTGTATATAGGTGTTGTTCCTCGTTTTACTGCCATACGTTACTCCCCTTTCTTCTTTGGTAGCGGTGCTTTAGGCACAACACTATCAAGTGATACTTTAGTTCCTCTCGATAAAACGGAACTGTTAGCAACCTTGCCGTAACTCTGTTTTGTTGCCTTGAACTTGCTAGGCTTGATTGGTGATTTAACCTTGTGGCTCTTTCCACCGCTCCGTCTAAATCCGCCACTTCCTCTCTTGCCGTATCTCTTGTGGCTTTTGCCATAAGAACCACCGCCACCGTAATGGTATTTCTTGTTGCTGTTGTTTGCGTCAAATAACTCACGTTTCTGTTCTTCTGTCAGGTCACTTCTTGAGGCTAGATAAGCGTTCATATCTCGCCAATATGGTCGGCTGTAGTGTTCTCCGTTATATCTTGGATTAGCGCTATTCATTCGCTTGTCACTCTTTGTTCCTGCAACAAAGTCAGCCGCCTGTTTCTTTGTGATAACTCCACTATCAACTAGCCCTCGCATTTTAGAACTCAATTGTGTATAAGCCCAATCGTCAGCACTCTTGCCCTTAACATTCACATACACATTTTTCTGTGAGTTTTTGGTGTTGAACTTGGTATAAACAGTTTTCCTCATTTCGTACTTGTCACTATCGCTAGCGTGTATATATGCAGGCTGTTTAGCAAGCCACTTCATAGCGTCATTGGTACTTTTCGCACCTGATAGTTCCTTTAGATTGAACTTATCGCTCATGCTGTATGACGGCACGTTATGGTTCTTTAAAGCACCTTGCCTATTGAAGTAACGGCTATCTAATAGCTGTTCAACAACCTCTTTTCCGTCTTTTGCACGAGTTCTGTTATACTCTGCACGCTCGAACTTGTCTAACTTCATGCGGATTGCATTTTCCTTGCCTAGTGCTCTTGATATATTTATTTCGTTCTTTGTCAGATTCTTTGGCAATATATCTCCTGCACGGCTGTTTTCAGGATTAACTCCTGCGGCTAGGTCAAGTGCTTTCTGTTGTCTGTAAAGCCTTACGTTCTCTTTTGCTACATCATCAACTTTTACATCTGTAGTAGGGAACGGATTGAAAAATGCGTCAAATATTCTCCATGCTCTATCCTTGCCGTTCTTAACCTCTCCCACAATATTTCCGTTAACATCAACTCTTGGTGCAAGGCGTCTGTTGGCAATTGGTATAGAACCCATAATGCCATTAGCCCAAAACTCCCAACTGTTACCGCCAGTAGTGTTTGATGTGCCTTGATAATCAAAGTCATACGGTGCAGTCGCTTTCGCAATAGCCCTTAATCCTGATGGGATATACTGATTAGCATAGTTTTTTGTCATTGACATAACAGCCGCAACAAATGGATTTAGGTCTTTGTTCTGCTTAATATCATTAAATGTTGAGGTTACACCAGTTAAGCAAGATGAACTAAATACAGGCTCTAAACATGCACCCACTACACCTATAAACCTATCTAATCCGTCAAACATGCTCATTCCATCTTCGGTCTTGTCACCATATAGGGCTTGCCTTACCTTTGCACCAACAAAGAATGAAGCGGATATTGGTAGTGATAGATTCAGCTTTGTGCTTGTGGTCTTATCGCCTTTCTTGTGAACTATGGAATAGTCCTGCGTGCCTAATCTCTTAAAGTAGTCAGATTCTTGCTCGTCTGCTCCGCTATCTGTGATTACAGAAAATCCGTCAGATAGGTCAGGGTCATACCCTTGCATTTTGAACCCAGCAAGGAACGCAGTTGAACCAGTCATACCTCTACAAAACTTGTTTGCCGCCTCTGTATATAGCGGTGTTACCTCTCTTGTTGCGAACGCTTTGATTTTCTTCTCCACGTCCGCAGGTATTTTTTCGCCCACTTTATAGCCGTATTCTCGCAGTATTTTGTCATAAGCTTTTGCGTATTGATTTCTTGCGTGGGCAAAACGAGCCACTCCGTTAACAACTCCTATAGGAGTGTAGTTAACCATTTGCTTTGTTACGTTTATAGGGGTTTTAATAAACGGTTGCTCAATTGTTACAGCAAGTCCTAAAATTCTCTTTCCAAAACTTGCTCCGTCTTTTACACCCTCGTTTGTTGCATTATTTAACCAATCAGCAAGTTTGCTTGCTTCTCGATATGTTGTCTCTTTTGCGCTATCTGCCGCATAAACTCTCGCCTTTTGGATAAGCTGTTCTTGTTCTGCTTTGCTTACCTTGTCAAAGTTGTGTAGTTTCAAATAGCCATAAAACTGTTTCTTGTAGGCAAATGTAGCAAATACTTTGTCGCCCCAGTTAAGGGTTCTCCCTCGCATTTCGTTAGCTACCTGAACGGCTCTACCAACTTTCTGCATACCGCCTCGCATATCGCCAGTACCCTTGATATACTCTTTCCAACCTAAATCACCGTCAGTAATTTTAGTGCCATCTGCGTACTTGGCTTCTGCGTTTATGATTTCCTCAACATCTGCCTTGATAAATTTGTCAACATCATCTCCGTAGGTCTTGACTGCGTTCATAAATTTAGGCACTTCGTCAATCCTTACAAACCCAGTCTTTCGCTCGTCAATAAGCCCTGCTTTGTGCATTAAACCCTCAACAAAATACTGAAAATCGTCTTTCACGAATAAAGCTGTTGTGTTTACTGCGTTACTTACGATATTTACAATATCTGTCTTTGGATTAGACAACATCATAAACATACGGATATTTCGTAGTGTCTGCCCTGCGGTAAAGTCGGTAAACTTTGTTGCGGACAAACATATTGAACCTAGCTGCTTGCGTGCAAGTAGGTCATTTTCCTCGTTTGCGAACCTCTCCACTCTCTGTTCATAGTTTGGTATACGGCTTACAAGCGATTCAACTTCCATACCACTATCTGCCGCAATATTCTTTAACCTACGTTCGGCAATTTGTTTTCTGCCCTCTGGTGTTACCCATTTCAGATACTTTGCTACTGCTCCAAACTTACCCCATTTATCCATCATATCGACTAGAACGAGCGTCACGTTAGACGCCTCTTGGTGCATACCTATTTTCTCTAGGTGCTGCTGTAAAACAAGTGCGTCTGCTAAATCATCAACAACATATCCGCTTCTCTCGTCACGATATTTCTTGATAAGTGAGTGGTAAACCTCGTTAGTGTTTTCCTGAACTCTATTTACTGCCTTGCCATACTCTACCTTTGCGTGGCTTACCTTATAGTCAGCAAGCCCCTTGTTTCGTGCGTCCTCTAGCAGCTCTCTGCTGTACGCACTCTGTGGTCGGTTTAACTCGCTTGCTAGTGCCTCTGATGTAAACTTATCCTTTGTTCTTGTAGCCTTAATATCTTTCACATTGCGACGCATTTCTTCGCCACTTAAACGAGATAGGTTCTCGTCATAATCCCTAGTTAAGCGTTCCAGTTCCTCATCGCTAAAGTTTGGAATATTAACCTCTTTGTTAAAGTCGGCTTCAATCTTTGCTTTTGGTTCTGTGCTTACTTTTGCGTGAATATCATCTACTCGAACATCGCTCTTTGGCACATCGTCCATAATGTTATCCACACGCTCGACCGAGTTATCCACATCAGCATGAGGTTTGATATTCACATCGACATCATCAGCAACTTTCTTAAACTCGCTAAACGGTGAATTTTCGACAATGTGTCTGTATGCTCCGTCAGAGTCTCCACTCTGTGCGATTCTCTGCGCTTCTTCTTGAACAGCCTTTGACTTGTCTAATTTTGCATGAAATTCGTTAAAGGCGTTCACCTTTTCGTTCATATCCTTGATAGACTGAATGTTGTTGTGTTCTTCCTTTATGCGTGCGTTAATCTTCTCTAGCACGGCTCTTTCATCTTCTGTGCCGTCAGCCTTGATGGTTGGCTCATTTGTAACAGCCTTTGTCTTACGTGTTGGTGCGTCAAACGGCACGCTCTCATCAAGACTTGCGTATGTTTCAGGATTTCTCTTTAGGCTAGGTGCTACATCGCCCTCTTTTCTGATTAAGTCCGATACATCGTGCTTTGCTTCGCTAGGCACGTTTATATCCTCATTTTTTAAAGGTGTTATGATACCTTTGCCCTCATTTTCTCGCCTTAAAACGGAAATTTTAGGCTCGTTTTTTTCGACCTTTTTAGCGATTTTCTCGCCTAGTCCGTCTACTGATTCAGCAAGCTGTTTCTCAACCTTTTTAGCATTATTCTTGCCTATTTTTTCAAGAACACTCTCAACTTCTGTATCAGAAATATGCTGTTCGGCAAGTTTGCCTAGTCGGTCAAGTTCCTTTAGCTTTTTCCCTGCATGTAGTCCTTTAACAACATCGCCACCTAGAGTAACTACTCCACCTAGCCCCCAGTTTAAGGCGGCGTTAGTAGCTAGGTTCTTCTTAAACTCTTTCGCATTATCAGAGTCCGCATATGCTTGCGATACATCATCAATTGCTCCTGCTGTTGAGTTGATTGCTGCGTCTGCACCCAGCTTGTCAGCAAGATACAATCCACGTTTCATTGCCGCTTTCTTTAGGCTTTCTTCTGTGACCTTTTCGCCAACACTCATAAGTTCTTTTCTTGCAGCGTTTTTTACAAACCTAGAATTGGCTAGTTTAGTTCCAACCTTTAGCCTTGCTCCGTTCACAAGGTTCGGTGCAACTTTCTTGAATACTGCCTTTGCAGGTTCTTCTGCCGCACCAAAGGAAAGTGCGCCCATGCCTAATTCAGCCGCTAGTCCTACTGGCTTCGCTAGTGCACTAGAGTTCTTACGAGCAATTTTTGCAGCTTTCCCATCGTCTCCTGCGAGTTTTTCTAAACCCTTAATACCTGGTATTCCCTCAATTGCTTTGTTGGAGATATAAGAAGCGTTAGGGTGTTCCTTTGCGTTCGCTAACTTGATTCGCTCAACAGCTTTCTTGTCAGCAATTCCGCTCTTTAGTGCTTGCCTATCCTTTAAAAGCTGTTCCCTTTTTATAGCTTTTCCGTCAACCTTAATAACCTCATTGAGTTTGGCTTTTTGTGCCTTGTTGAATACGGAAATTGGTGTTTCGCCTAGCGGTAAATCAGCTTTCATAGGGGTTTTCATTGCGTCCTTAAAAGCCTTTGTACTCTCTAGTTTCTTTCTTGCTTCCTCTCGCTGTTTCTTTTCTTTCTCCCTATCGGCTTGTGACCTCATTATCTGCTGTTGTTTCAGATAGTTAGGGTCAGCCTTTTTATTAAAAGAACGAGAAAAAGGGTTGCCCCATTTTTCTCGATTCTCTTTCTGTAGTTTCTCAATAGGGTTAACAACTCTCTGTCTAAATGCGTCTCTTACATATGATGTTCCTCTGTCAACATAATTATTAATAGTTCTGTCAACATGGTTTACTGCACTACGAACAGTCTGCTCTTTATCAGCAAACCAACTTCTTACCTTGTTAAACGCTCGTCTTAAAAAACCCATTGTATAACCTCTTATCTAGCTACTCTCCATGCACCTTTTCGGTTCTTGTACATATTTACACCTATTGGTGTGTTTCTGCCTTTACTCTTTTTAGGTGCGTTATTGAGCAATCCTGCTCCTGCTCTAAATGCTTCCTCTATTGCACTTACTGATGTAGCGTCTCCACTTGCACTAGAACTACCGCCATGTCCGTAACCACCGCCACGTCCACCGTATCGGCTTCGGCTGTAACCACCACCGCCACCGCTTCCGCTAGTGCCTGCAAGTGCGTTCATCGCCTGCTGTGCTAACGCAATCTTGTAATCTTTGTTAGGGTCACTAGAAGATGATAGCTGATTAATGAGTGTCTGATACTCGCCAACAGTCTTAAATCTTCCTGTAATGGAGTTAGCAAAATACTGTAAATCTTTCTCTCGCTGTTCCTGTTCCCACTTTCTCTGATTCTCCATCTGTGTCAGATATGCGGTATTCAGTTTGTTCTGAAATTCCTCGTCATAACTCGTTAGCTTGTTAGCATAGTTGTTATTAATATCATTAATTGCGGTGTTTCTGTTAGCTTCGTTAGTAGCAACATTGTTGCCGTAATTCGTCTTTAGCCTAATTAGTGACGATTCTGCCGCTCCGCCATTTACACCTAGTGCATTAAGGCTTTCAGGCAACTGTCTCGACTGCTGCATGTACTTGATGTAGTTCTGTTTTGCCGTGTTGTCATAATTGGCGTTGCTTTTGTTTGTATCATTAGCCTTGTTAGTTTCAAGCTGTTTTACAAACTGATTCCTTAAATCTCCCTGCTGTTTAGCATACTGATTGTAAATCTCTGCATATGGTGAGCCCCCATTCATAAACGAGTGAGTATTTGCTCCACCTACCGCTACGCTTGACATGTTTATTCCCCCTTTCTACTCTGATTCCCAACCTAGTGATTCATACTTCCTCAACACTTGTGGGGCAATTTCCATTGATGTGAAATCTCCGTCAACGTGTTTCGCTAGGTTGTTTACCTTTTCAGCTATTAGTTCAGGTAGTGCGTCAAACACTTTCTTATTTTGCAATGCTGTGCCTGTTAGTGTTGTATCTGCCGCTGCTACATGTTTAGCCGCAATCTCCGCAGAGGAAATTGTATAATCTGTTTTTGGTATTCCTGCCATCGTCTCCCCCTTTTACCTTTTAGCTAAATCTCCAATAGTATAAGACTTAACAACGTTCGTTATACCAAAAGGTTCAGCCTTGTTATTCTCTAATATGATTTGTAATCGCTTATATTTTTTTATCTTCTTCTTCATGAAAAAGTCAGCTGTTGCTGTGTCACCATTAAATACAAACCTTGAAAAATCAATGCGTTCAAAAGACATCATATCCGCTGTAAATTCGCCTACGTACTGCCTTTCGTCTCCGTTTTTGACAAGAGTTAGTTCACAACCAGTCTTGTAATGTGGTACAAGTGTTACAAATGAACCTTTCTTTTGTAGTGTTTTCAGCTTTGACGGATAACCGTCATCATCAAATGCGGAACACCACATAGCCTTAACGGGCTCTCCAGTCCATGAACCATCTACAAGTTTTGCGTTGTCTAAATATCTTGCTGTTTCGGATAAGTCCTCGTTCCATGTATAGGTGTGACTTTCATCAGCAAAGTACATTCTGTTGTCAATGACAAACATAGACTGTATGTTTGGAATATTCTCAAAGAAGTACCCCTCATAACTGCGGTCACTTCGCCTATCCGTTGATTTGTGCCGACTGTCTAACACATACATTCGTGAATTTATGGCTACATAGAAATATTCTCGCCATGCACAACCAACAGCATTTTCAAGGTGTTCTTCTCCGCATAATGCACGATTAATTCTTGCGGAACGATTAACTGCATATTTCTCGCTCTGCCAATTCGTCATTATGCCAAAAAGTCCGTCTCTCGATAAAAATGTTGGCTCGTCATTGATTATCCCTATACACTTCTGTGATACCGCCCCAACCCCTGCGTTTGACGCTTTTACGCTATATTGTGTTACGTTATTGTCCTTTATCTCGCTTGCAAGGAATATCGTATTTCTACCGTTATCCTTTGTGATAATTGCTAGATATGAACTAGAACGTGTATAGCACATGATGTTGTTATCAACATCAAAATAGTTAAGGTCAGGAATACTGAACGGATTATCAACATCGGAATAGTGTGTCCTCGATTCAACAGCTATAAATAGCCTTGAATTAAAGTAAATTATCGTTCTTGAATTAAGTATTTCAACTAGTGTCTTGTTGTAGTACCCTCTATTTACACCGTCAACTTGTTCTGTAGAGAACGGTGCAAATGTAATTCTCACGTTAGGTTCTCCGCTTACTAACGGCTTACTTGGTGCTGTTGTAAAGGTTGCCTTATTGTCTACAACACGGAAATTATCAGTTCCCTTTCCGTCTAGTGTTTTACCAACAATGCTTTGTGGTGAACTAGTGCCTACATTAACAACTTTCCACTTACCCTCGCTATCTAGCACCTCTGCTTTTACATAACTGCCCACCTTGTCATAGTTCGGAATTTTATACTCTTTCGTTTCTCCGTCACCTAGATATGTAACTGTCTGATAGATACTAGCTAGGTTCTTGCTATCAAGTGCCGTTCCGCCTAGTCCGTTTGGTTGTAGCGATATAACTGTGCTAGGAATAATCTTGTCATTTATAGGTTCGCTCTCGCCAACCTTACCTTTTGACATCATCTTTTCCCCAGTTCCTGCAATCAAAACATCGTTTGTCACGGTGTCATATCGCACGATAGCATTTTGGGATAGTATGTAAATGTATTTCTGATAACTAAAAGCTGTATTTACATTCCCAAACTTTCCGTCAATAGTCTTGATGTGAGTTTCATCGAGAACGTGATTATTTCCCATTTCTAGGCGGTTTATTACGATAGAGGATATATTACTCGATATTCCGTATTTCTCACCTCTAACGCTCAATATTGCGTCATATCGAATACCTACAACTCTATATCCGTCACGTTTAATCGGATTGCCACCTAAATCGGAAATCATATTAACCATTTTAGGTGAGCGTCTGTGGTCAACCTCTGTATGGTCACGTAAATAGTCCACACCTAATAGTTCACGATATTGTGCTTGTCTAACACTTGGCTGTGATGGTACATTTAGCTTTCCCATTAACCTATACCCCCAACTATCTTGGCTTTCTTGACTAACTTTGCGCTCTGAATAATCTGCGTTTTTAAATCATCGTACTCGTTCCAGTAAATAGTAGCCTTTGTTAAATCATCATCTAACCACAAATAATGTGCTGCTAATATTCCAACAAGTGGCTCTGTTATTTCAGGAACATTTATCTTTGTATCGTCCTCAACATCTATCGTTAACGGCTTAAACTTTGGTAAAACCCACGTTTCTTTTCCGTTCTCGTCTTTGCTCGGATACCCCCACTTACCATTGAGATAATCTTCAATCTGTGGAACAACTACTGTATGGATAATGCGAACCGCTCTATTCGTTGAATTTACTGCTATTCGCTTGTATTCAGAATATGTATCATCTTCTTCAAACCCTAAATCAATTAACTCGTCTTTAAGGTCTTTCCACGTCATACTCACTAAACTTGTTCCCCTTTCTTAAAAATTAAGGGCAAGGTTTTACCCTCGCCCTATTGTTCACTCTATGGTAGGTGAATTACTGCTACATCAACGGCTGCATTAGCCTTGCAAACAAGATAACCCTTGTTCTCGCCTGATACAGTCTTGTAGTAGCTTGAATCTACAACGAGCGTTCTAACCTCGCCTGTTGCCATTGTGAAATCAAGTCCAACTCCCACACCGCCTAGTGCATTACCTACTGGAATTGTTACCTTTGGTGTTCCTGCTGTTGCCCTGAACAGAATGACCGTCTTGAAGTCCTTACCCTTTAGGTCAAGTGCGAAATCTCCGCTTACGGACTTAAATGTAACCTTTGCAGGGTCATTAATTGATGTAACTGCCTTTTCTACTTTTACTACTGCCATTATATTTTCTCCCTTTCTACTCTAGTTACTTCCAACTGTTAAGCACGCTTTATGCGTACTTAACATTGATGTTGTAAAGTTCCTTTGGTCTAACTAGCTTTGTGCCAAAAATGATGAAGCCCTTAACTGCATCGCTGAATGAGTTTTCAGGTCTGTATGGTTCAACATGTGGCTTGCTCTTTGCAAGGGCAATAGCTCTCTGTGTCTTAACCTGAATAAGCTCGTTGTTGCTCTTGTCCTTTGCAACATTGTTAGACATTCTGATGATACAGTTGTTGTACATCGACATCTTTCCGTTCTTTAGTTCCTCGCTGTTGTTAGTGTCTAGCTTTACATAAGCCTTTCTAAACAACGTATAAAACTTTGGTGATACAGTCGCTGTAATAGTTGTGCTTGGTGATACATCAGCTAGGTATAGCTGCTCTAGTGCATTATCTAGTAGGTCAAGCACGTTGTCCTTTGTTACTAGAGTTAGCGCAGACTTCTGTGTCTGATTGTCTAACGATAGATTAGCGATAACCTTATCAATCTCGTTAGCACAAACCTCTGTTGACTCCTGATTGAGTGCGGACATTACATCAGCCCCCTGTGCCTTATCAATATCGTCTACCTTGTAGTTGAAAGTAGCGACATTGTTTGCAACTAGAGTTACTGATGTATCTTCTACTGTTTCAGCACCATTTAGAACTACATCACCGTTCATGGTGTCAAACATTGTTACTGTTGGCTTGCCAACTCCCTGAATGCGAACGCTATCTCCTGCGTTCTTAATCTCGCCCTCAAACTTCTGGTTTGTGTCTGCGGCAAATACGCAAAGTCTCTCGTTCTCTCTCTGAATTTCCTTGCTCCAAATAGTAGCTTTAAAGTTGTTATAAGACATAATTAAAACTTTCCTTTCTCTTATTGAATACACATACACTTAATATCAAAAACACACTATTTAGCTTTTTATAGTCTTGCTAGTGACTTTTTAACCTTATCCCAATTAGCGTCCATTTCCTCATCAGTTAGGTTGTCTAGTTCCTCTGATGTGTAGTATTCTCGCTCTGTCTTGTTGTCAGCGATTTTACCTACACCGCTTGGTGCGTGTACCTTTTCCCTTGCTTCCATTTGCTGTGTAGCATAATATGCCTGTTTTGCTGTTAAGCCTGCACCTATGAAGTTGGCAAAGGTTTCGCCTAGTTCCTCTAATGATTTGATGGTTGGGTCAATTTCTTGAACATCACGCAAACCTTGTGCTATCAGTTGGTCTATTTCAAGGTTCATCTTTTCTTCTTCTGCAAGCCTCACCTTTTCTCGCAAGTCCTCGAGTTCCTTATCCCTATCGTAATCAGCTTTAACATCGTCATACTCTCGTTCCTCGCTGTATGCTTGTGCCCTTAAAGCTAATTCTTCAGGTGTTTCTCCGTCAAAGTACCTGCTTAATGCGTCTTGCAAAATCTGTACATCGTGCTCCAATCCCTCGTTTTTTCTTCGCATTTCTGCAAATGCAGCATCACTTTCAGTTCTTCCGCTGTTATCGGATTGGTCTGTGCCCTCTGTCTGCGTTCCCTCGTCAATAGTTTCTGCCTGCTCGTTCTGTTCTACGTTGTCCTGTGGTTCAGCGACTTCCACATTTTCTCCGCTTTCAACTTCTGTTGATGGTTCAGCGACTTCCATCGTTTCTACGCTTGTTTCAATGTTGTTTTCCAACGCTCTTTCTCCCTTGCTAATTGAATTGGTATTAACTTACTGTGGCTTTTTCTGAATCGCTTTCTTTTTTCTTGCGTTTCAAGAGCAAGCCTTGCTCTTTTATATACTCATCAAGTTCACGTTTAGCTTTTCTATCGTCGCTTTCCTGTTTACTTGCTTGAGCCTTTGATTGTTTAGGGTTGTCTTCCCAACCGCATATATTCTTGAGTGCGTGCATTGTTGCGTTCGGAACGTACTTTTTAAGCATTGCACCCTCAATCAATGTGTCTGCAATCATCGCTTTCATCTTCGCCTCTGCATGAGAGTGTAATGCGAAATATCGCATTACCTCTCGTCTTGGCTGTCCTAGAAAGTCTGCAAACCTTGACTTTGTTGGTAGTGTTTTATACTCGTTGTCCTCAACCTCTTTGAGGAACTGTTCAAACAACCCTAAAACCTCGTCCTCTGTATGTTTCTCTAGTTCTAGTTTTGCCATTTCCCTTACCCTTTATTTCTGTGCTAGTTGTGACTGAATGTCTTGATAGCTTGGTGCGTTTCCACCGCCTACATCGTTATTTATCTCATCGCTAGGAACATTGTTGTCAATCGGCTGTTCACCGCCTTGTGCTGCAATCATCTGTTGCTGCTGTGCCATTTCTTGCCTCTGTCTTTCCTGTTCCGCTTTTCTTTCCTCTAGCACTTCTTGTAATCTCTTTTTATCAATCGTTGCGTGTTCAGGATATAGCTTTACAAACTCGTCAAACGTAATCTTGTTGTTGTTGAAGAGGTTTGTTACTTCCTGCTGTTCGGCAACTCTCGATAGTGTTGTATTCTCTGATACATCTATCCTTACTGTCGGCTCTACTTTTTGTAGTTCCTCTGCTGTTACCTCGACCTGTTCAAACTTGACACCGTCAGGATAAAAGGTTTTCCATAGGTCAAAGTACAAGAGCGCCACATTTTCAACAAATTCCTTGAACATATCAGCTTGTTCGTTGAGTGTTACTTGCTGCTGGTCTCTAACTGTTGTTGCCGCAGTTCCTGATACTCTCGATAACTCGATGTTACCTAGTGCTGTATCACTCGCTCCTGCAAGGTCTTTTGTTGTATTTAAGAGTTCATCAGATAGCTGTTTTGCATCTCCTGCTTGTGCCTGCGGTGCTAGATACGAAATCATGGTGTCTATAGCCTTTGAGTTACCGCCATTAACCTCAATTGTCGCTCCGACCTTGTCTAAATCTTCAGGATTAGCAACCGCTGTTCTGTCTACCGCCATTCGTGGAAATGCGGTCTGCTTAACACTCTCGCTTCGTCTAGCAAGCATTTTGTTAAGTTCAAGCTGATTTGCCACTATCTCTGATACTTCTGATACACCCCTAGCACTATTTGGCACTTCTTCCCATACCATTGGAACGATCGGATATAGTGATAAGCCTATGCCGTAATATTCACCGTTCTTACGCTGTTTAATAGGGTGTAGTGGCTCATAAACAACTGTTCTCGTTGCTCTTGCCACATGGATAACTCCGTCTTTGCGTTCTAGGTACACAAGCGATGTAATTTTGTTTCCCACCTCGTCCTTGTTTAGCAAGGTGTCGCTTGTTGCTCCGTCCTCACGCAGTAAAGCTACCTCGCTGTCAGGCAAGCCGTTATCTCTCGCCCTAGCCTTTACGGTTTCAACTCCTAAACGTTCCTCAATGATGATATAAGGCTGTTCTTGTAGTTCTGATATGTTCTCGTCACCAAACAATATCTGTGTATTATTCAGTATTTGTGGCTTCTTTCTTGTGTCACCACCGTACCAAAATACGTATGAGTCACCTTGAATAGCCGCAGCCTTTAATGCCTTTCGTGATATTCTGCCCATATTAGACTTTTCCCACGAAATATCGAATAGCTTGCCAATATTTGAACATACATCAGCATAATTACCGGTTACATCACTAAATATCGCTGTTACATCTCGCTGTGATATAGAGTGAACCTTGTATTTCACTACTTGTTTAACGAAATTCTGTATAGGCTTATCTTCTAGTCCTGCTGAACCCTTTACAGCTTCCCATTGTTTGCCTATATAAAAGTTCCAGTTCCGCTCTGAATCAGATAGAATACTCTTTTTCTGCATGTACGATTTTGTCTTTTCGTACTTCTGCCATATTTGAGTAGTAAAATCCGTATCATTCTTTTTATTAAAAATACCCATTTATTCCCCTTTTAAGCTAACGTTATCTATCTGTTCCATCTTTCTCTCGTATTCCGTCTTTTTAGGCTTCCTACCCCCAAATAACAGCTTTCTAGGTGCATTTACGTTGTAACCTATAACGAAAGATATGCCTGCCGCTATCGGAATCATCATGCTTGATATTACAAGTGCTATTTCTATCATCATTCCCCCTTATATCGGTCTTATTTTCCCTTTACCGCCTTTATTCTCATAGTACGCAGGAAACATCAGTTCCATTACAGACTTCTTTTTAACGGCTTTCTTCTCTCCACTCTGATAGATAAGTCTGTTTAGTGCTTGCGACATACTATCGACTTGGTCGTCGTGTGCTGCGTTAGGAAAACTCGAACACTCATCTACGAAATCATTAGTGAACCTTTTATTTCTAGGTAGATATACGTTACCACTCTCGATTGCTCCTAGTATTGCCTGTACTCTCGACATCTTACTGCCGTTAGGCTCTACTGGAATAATTCCAAACAGTTCGTGTCTTAACATCGTGATAATCGCACTACCGTTAGCCTTGTCCTCTATAAGTGTTGTCATACATTTAGGGTACATCGCCCTCAATCTGCGTATCTCAACTATCGTAGATGGGAAATTTAGCCTTTTCTTAACAGCGTCTATCAGATATAGGCTTGCTCCGACCTTGCCCCATACTTGGATTGCAACAAAGTCGGACTGCTCTGTATCTTTAAATGTTGCGTCTACACTCATTACCCAATCAGCTATTTCAGGTAGTTCATCATAGTACTGCCACCAGTCTCGCTCGATGATATTACCCTCTTTGGCTGTAGGTCTGCCTTGATATAGTGCGTTCCACGCCATCGAACCGCTTTCCGATAACATGGTTGCTTTTGTTCCCTCTAGCCACACCTTATCTTTCCCAATATCAGGACAAAGAGAATCGCCTATCGCTCGTCTTAATAGGTCGTTCTCGTCCTCACATTCACACGGAAATCGCAGATACTTGATGTTATCTTCTTCATCTAAAAGTCGCCCTGCTAAATCGTCCTCGTGCCAACGTGTCATTATCAGTATTACCTTGCTATGTGGTGCTAATCTCGTTCTAAACGTGGTTAGCCACTCATCATATATAAGGTCTCGCCTTGCTTTTGAGTTAGCCTCTGCTCTGTTCTTGATAGGGTCATCTATTATCAGTAAATTCGCTCTCTGTCCTGTTACAGATGTTCCAACTCCTGCTGATAACATACCGCCGCTATGGTTCTCTAGCTCAAACTCTTGCGTTTTACTCGCCTCTTTCGATATCTCGATACCGAATATCTCTTTGCCAAATTCAACTATTTTCCGCTTGTTTCTTCTACCAAACCTGATTGCAAAGTCTTTGTTATACGATATTTCGATAACTCTGTGTTCAGGGTTTTTCCCTAGATACCAACTAGGCAAAGTCTCTGTTATTGTCTGGCTTTTGCCGTGTTGCGGCGGCGTATGTATAACAAGTATCTCATATGGTGCGTCTGTCTTTCTCTCTATAAAGTTCTGCACATATTTGCACAAGAACTCATGAAATCGGCTCTTTATCCATGAACCACTATGTACATACTTTACGTACTCTGCGTAATCTCTCCGTAGGACGCCTCTATATATTTCAGCTTCATTCATGTATTCCCTCTTTTATTTTTTTTATATTTTTTTCTTACCACTTACTTTCTCTTACACACACGTTTTGGGGTCATGCACCCCTTGTTTTCAAGTGGTTTTCAAAATGTAGATGTACTGTATATATATATATACGAATCCCAGACGAGGGCGTGGGCGCAGCGGGTCGCTCCTTCTCTCCCCCCTACGTGTTCGGCTGTTTTCTTGTTGGTAAAAACAAATAATTATGATGTGGTTTCACCTGCTTGCGGGTGGGTGAAACACAACCCCTTGCAATTACTACGTTGTAGGTCTTATCTCTCTATGTTTGAACTATTCCCTAAATTGTATTTTTCGGAATAGTTGCCCTACTGCCTATAGATTATCTGTTAACTGACAGCGTCTATTTATTTGTTGTTGGTTGTTCGCTTGCTGCTCCGTGTGTTTATACCTTGTAGTTAAACACCTTTATAACCATGATTTCTTGTTGTTGGTTAACTCTCACGCTGCTGCGTTCGTTTCTTGCTTTATGGAATGATTAAAGATATTCATTTACTTTATTAGGCTTATTAAATCCTTGCTGACTGCCGCCCCACTCGCTGACGGCTGAATAAAGGCAAAAAAAAAAGAACCTGACGCCGTGTGTTCGGCTCACGTTCTGAATAGTTGATTGATTAATTGAGTTGTTAAATCAAAGGCGGTGCGGTGTGCGTTCGCCTAGTCGCTGCTAGACATATATGCGGTTAGGTGGTCGCCTGCTCGCTGGGCGGAGTGTATCGCTCTGCTCGGTTCATTTCTTACTGTCTAGGTACAATTATAGTGTAGGTTCGTTTATCTTAACTTGTCAAGCAACTTTTTAAAAAAACACAAAACGAACACATGTTTGGTGGTTACAGAAAAACAAAGAAAAACATAAAAAAGATTGAAAATACTATTGACAATATACATGTACCATTGTATAATATAAACAAGCTAAAGGAAAGCTAAAAGACAATTAAAAAAGCGGACTGCTGGAACAGTCCGCAAAACCCAATCAATTATTACCGGTCGAGATAACAAAAGAAAGGAGCGCATTTATTATATAAGATAAATGCAAAAAAGACAAATGAAAAAATACGAATTAACCCCAACTAATAATCAGGCTAGTTTTTACGGCAAAGCGAAAGTTGTTATTGCTGATGATGGCTCGGAAACGCTATATAGCTATGACACACCAATCATCAGAAGAACAGCAGACGGAGAAATAAAGCGGTTATGGTTTGATGGTTGGACGGCAACAACCGGACGCCATATAAAATCATTTTGCGGACTGAATAAAAGGCAGTTTATGGAACTATAGAAAGGGGTTAAAACAATGTTTACTTACAATTACATGCACGCAGTTAAAGACGATATTGTCAATTATATCAATGAGAATATGGATTTTGCAGATTATACAACAATTGACGAGTTAGAAGATGCACTACATGACGCAGAATTAATCAATGAGGATTCTATTACCGGGAACGCAAGCGGAAGTTATACGTTTAGCAGATACGAGGCAGGCGAAAACCTAATCGGTAATTTTGACTTACTTGAAGAAGCCTTGAGCCATTTCGGCTATGCGTTCGAGGGCGATGAAGAAGCTTGTGACGTCTTAATTCGCTGCTATATAGTTGATGACTGCATACATGAAGCAATCGAAGAAATAGAAGAAGAATATACTGAGTTTTGGGAAGCAATAGACAACGAGGACGAGGAATAACGAGGGGCTTTATTCCCCTCATGGATTGAAAGGAGCAACGATATGAGGAATTTCTGGAAACCGTTGTCGCTAATGCTGTTTCAGAGGTTAATAGGCTTTATAGTGTCAACGAGGAAATTGGACAAGCAAATAAAGAACTCTGTGAGGATTTAGAGTCTATAAGAGCGGATACGGAATTATAAGGGGGTAAATATGGCAGTATCAGAAGCAAGAAAGGCGGCTAATCGTCGCTATGCTGAAAAGAATTATAGGCAGGTCAAGGTCAACTTGCCTATCGCCCTAGTAGAGGAATTTAGGGCAACAACTAAGGCTAACGGAGACAGTCAAGCGGCTATTATTCGCAAGGCAATTGAGAACTATCTAGGCAAGTAAAGGAGTAAAGCAATGAGTAGCTATGTGCCTGATTGGGCTTTTTATGGCGACGGTGTCGGAAATACGATATTTGATATCTGCACAAGGCTTTTATGTCTGTTTGCCGTGTTCGGAGTGCCTATACTGTTCTTTGTGGTTTGGCTGATAGATGATAACATCTATCACAATAGACGCATGGCGGCAAGAGAGGTTAAGGCTTTTGACAACCTCACTAAAGCAGGGGCAAAATTTGAAACTAACTGCGTAAATCATGGCGTTGATTACGCTTTGTACATCTGGATTCTCGACGAACTGAAAAGCACATTGGATTTTTCCGGATATTCAGAAACTAATATCGATGTAGCGTTATTGTATATACCGTTATCAATCGATGAAGTATTCGGTGGTACTAGCCTACACGATAAGGCTATGAAGCTATTTGAAAGTCAAGAGGATTATTTTAGAAAGGCACTAATTGGCTAGTGCAAGCTATCTGGCGGCACTCACGCAAGGGGTTTAGGCAAATAAAAAAAATGGGGTGTGTTGTCCGCCCCATTTTATATTGCTCGTATATGGCTTATATTTCCGTTTTAAGACGATTTGCTGCATAAATGCTATAAAGGGTTAATCACCGCCTCAAAATTGGCTAGAGCCTTATTTTTGGCTCTCTCGATAGATTCTATCGGTATGAGTGATTCATCGGCAAGTTCTATATCGTCTTTCCCCTCAACAATCCAACCCTCAAGTATGATTCTTTCGATTTCGGTTATTGCTGAAAACCCTAGCACCACCATGTTTACATAATGCTGATATTCTTCTTGTTTTAGGTGTAATAATTCAATGCGTCTAGTCCAGTCGCTTTGTTCGATTTCGTCTATTGCCGCCCTCTTTTCTTGCTTTGCAAAAAGTATCTCACTCTTTAAGGTAAGAACGGCATTTTTATTCTTGTTAAAGTCGGAAATTAAGCCTTTTGTATCAAGTTTAAAGTATTTCATGCTCGTGTTCTTCCTCTGATTCCGCAGCTATATCAAACATATTGGCTTCTTGTTCTAACTTGTCAGCTAGTTTGTTGGGGTCATGGTATTTCTGCGTGGTGAGTAAATCAATATCAAGGGCAGTTACAAGGGGATAAATAATCCAATGGTCACTTGTCTTTGACTTGAATTTAGGGAAGTGCATTTCACCAACAATTAGCAGGGGTTCACCTCGCCTCTTGTACCTTAAAATTCTATCGGCAACATCTCCGTATGCGACACATTTAAAAAAATCGGTATCATACTTGCCGTCCTCCCTCTTGCTCCTTTTGTTAACTACCGCAAGTTTGAAGTGTGCTATTGATTTTCCCTTTGGGGTTAAACTCTTTGCAGGGTCTTTAACTAATCGCCCGGTTGCTATAAATGAGTTCATAGGGTCTCCTTTCTCTGTTATTTGTCAATTTTTATGGGTTTTTCTTCCCTCTGCTCTCTGATGATTTTCTCCGCTTGAATTTCGCCATATGTCTTGGGGGTCTTTGCCCTTTCTTGCTCTTGGCTTATTTCGTCCTTAAATCGCTCTATACGGCTTTTTCTTTCTTCAATGGCACGTTTCCTTGCCTTTGCCTTTTTATAGCTTCTATGACGAATTTCTCGCACTCTATCGCTATTTCTAGCCACCCACTCATCATGTTTTTGTTTGTTCCTTGCTTTCTTGCACTTGGGATTGTCGCAGATGACTTCAAACTCCCTCAATGCTTCAAAGAATTTGCCACACACTTCGCACCTCTTAATCATTGATAAAGTCCTCGCTTTCTGCTTCTGCTTGCACCCTTTCAGCTTCCTCGTCAAAATCATCATCTAGGAAAAAGTCCATCGGCATATCAACATCAATCGTATTTGCGTTAACACCTCGCTCTACTGTTGGGTCAATCACCTTTTTGATTTCACGAGGTTGATATTCATTTTTGGTACTTGCCTTATACCTCAAAATATCGTTGATTTCGCCCTGCAAGGTGTTAGGTGTTGCACTCCTTGTGATTTTACCCATACGCCCTAAAATTTGGACTTCTGAACACACCACATAGTAACTTGTGCCATTTTGCCCAGTTTGTGGATTGTGCCATGTTCCTTGATGTAGTACCCCTTGAACGATCGTCTGCTCGCCTTTCATACCTTTACGCAAGGTATTCGCCTTTTTACCGTTTGCGTAAATTCTGATGTTATCGTAATAGCGGTTCTTTAACCCCTCTTTACGTTTAAAAGCATAGGGTCTTGGCACAACGAGCATGGCACTTGCTGTAGGGGTTTCTGCTTTCCCTGTCTTAATCATCGTCGGCTTGTTTTGCAAGAAACCTTGCAAGATTACTGAATTAATCATAGGTTAGTTCCTCTCCACCATCAGGGGCGTAAACGTGCTTAACGTGGTCTAAACATTCATGCTCGTTGCAATCGTCTAGTTCGTCATACTCAAATGCTCTGTCAACACGTTCCTCGCCCAAAATATCGTCAAAGAAGTGGTGGGGTCTTTTATGGTCTGATAGTTCCTTGTTCCGCTTGCTACTCATTGCTTCCCTCTTTTAATACTTTCCAGTCGCTAAACGATTTTCTAAAATAGCCTTGTACTCACGCATAACGGTTAGCTGATTTCTTAAAATCTCTACCGTGTCCTTTGGTAGGTCGTCTGCGGCTTCATTTAGCTTAAACTTTAGCTTTGTACACTTTGCAGCTAAATCACCATACTCGTTTTCAAGTCTTTCTCGTCTTTCTGCTCTATCTTTTGATTTTTCGTATGCTGTCATCTTATTTGTCCTCGCTTTCTTTGTACTCAATAGGTGTTACACCTTGTAGAATTTGAACCTCTTTTGCAAGTTCCACAAGTCTATTGTTTAGGTATTCATTAATTGTCTTTTTAAATTCATCAGTTGGTTTTACAAGTAGATAGAGTCCACCTGAAATTTGTATATTGTCACCAGATACCAATATGTCTTTAATATCTTTCATTTCGTTAACCCTTGCGGATATTTGTCGCTTCTTATCAATTGGTCGCATGGGGTCTTTTAAAATTTCCGTGATTTTAGTTATCATCTTCTTCTCCTTACTACATCAATATCAACTTCTTTTCGCACCTCTTGTATAATTCGTTCACCATGCACAAGTCCTAGCGACAAAATGTCAAAGTCCTTTGATTTGAACCATTCCTCGTCCTGCTGAACCTTTGCTAGTGCTGTTCCGTTGTTCGGATTCTTTTTTAGCTGTTTGAGGGCTTGCCTATACTCGAAAACAATTGACTTAATAACTTCTAGTCCAATGTTTGCGAACTCCTGCGGTGGTGTTTCCTCAAGTGCTTGCTGTATTCTTCTGTTGCCCTCGTCTTTGCACTTGATACAAAATGCGGCTGAACCGTCATAAATCAAACAACCACATATGGGGCAACGTGCATATCGATTGATTAAATCAGGGTGTAGCCACTTCAAGAACTGCACCATCATATCTGTACCAAACTTTTCTTCGATTTCTCGTCTTGTACCTCGCCACGTTATTCCGTCATGATATACCGCCATATCTTCTAGTTTTCGCATAATGCTCCACTCGTCATTATGGAAATAATGTACGTTACCCTTGACGATACCGCCCATGATTAGATTTCCCTTATATGCTTCTAGTGCCATCTTCCATGTTCTCCATTTCACATATAAAGGCTAGATTGCAAGCGATGTGTTTGTAGTGCTTGATTCCGCTTTCGTTGTCTACGCTGTTAGGGTCTTTGATATACTCTAGCAAGTGTCTGAATAGTGCATCTCTGTAGTCCTCAATTGGTACTTCTTTCCAACTGTCAACACTTCCGTACTTCTTCACACCATACTCCCTAACCTCTGCAATGTCTTTCAAAATCTGCATTGGCGCAAGTGTTATCTTTGCCTTGCCCTTTGTGTCCTTTGCGAACTTACGCAGCTTTTCTCTGTCTGCTTTTAGTTCTTCCGTATCATCGAGTGGTTCAATGTCTGTTTTTAGTTCTGTGTTTAGTTTCGTTGCTAGATCGGTTTTTAAGTCTTTCCACGCTCCGCTATCGATTGGCTCGTTGATTTTATGGAAAACTCCCTCCACTTCTTCACCCCTCATAAGTTTTGACGGTTTGCATCTATATGTGTAAAATCCATACACCCACTCACCACTAATAATTTTGCATTTATCAGATACAAATATCGTCATTCCCTCTTCATTAATAAAATCTTCAAGAGGTAACAATTCAAGTTTGTTTTCATACCCCATGCGTTCTAGTATTCTCATGGTATAATCAAGTTCTTCACTATCTTTGCAATATATGTATTCCATATCACTTTTTCTCCTTATACGGCTCTGTTCGGTTGATTGCACAAGTGGTGCATTTTGTTTTCTTGTTCTCAACACACCACTTGCAAATACCTTTTCGTTGTTCTGCGGTAAATTGTTCCGCTATACTCATTGTTGTTATCATGGTTTTTTAATTTTCTTTATTTTTTCAATTAAAGTGCTTAACCCGACAAATATAAAAGGGGTTGAGCAAAGCACTACAATTATTAAAAGCCAGATAAAATCTCGCATTATATAAAGTTTGATAAGGTCTTTTATTTCAATCATCTTTTAATCTCCCCAAAATATTGAAATTACAACTATAACTACTCCTATATCGAATATAGCGATTAATATGTCGGCTAACTGCTTGTGCCCTCGCTTTCGCATAATCCCTCCAAAGATAGCCGTTACCCATAGTGCAATCATCACGATTAGCCTAATTTCGGTTAACATAGCGCCCCCTCTTTCCTAACTCCCATGCAGCAATAGCTAATATTGCGGTTACAGCTTTGCTAATTATTAAATGTGCCATTGTGTCACCTTAATCTTTCTCCTATCTCTTTAACTACATTAACGGTTACTCCATTTCCTGCTTGTTTATAAAGTTGGCAATTACTGTTCATAAGTTCCGCTCTCTCAAAATAATCGTCCGTCCAACCTTGCAGCCTGAAACACTCTCTAGGGGTTAACTTTCTAATCGCTAAATAAGAGTTATATTTATCACTCCATAACGTGGCTATATCACTTCTCTCGTTCGTTTTAACTGCGATTGCCGTCCCCTCTGCCAGTCTATTCTTCACCCCTCTATCTTTTGTTAGTAGTGCATTTGCTATAACCCTTTCTTTGGGGTTCTTGCTCATATCAACTCCAAAACATATATGTGGCTCTAGGTTTCCACCCCCCCTAGTGGTGAGACAGGGGGCTAACCCCCTTGAATGATATGTGCGATAACTGTTTCTTAATCGTCCGTCTTTTTCTCTGTATACACCGCCTACAAATTCAAGACGATTTTCGCCGCCTGCTCCTTTGATAGGAAATACTTGTTTTCCACTTCTTCCTCGATAATGTCCAATAACGTATACTCGCTCCCTATTTTGCGGAACATACCATTTTGAGTTGATAATTTGCCATTCTGCATCGTACCCCAATCTGTCCATTTCAGAGAGGATTGAGAGGAAGTCAAGTCCTCTGTTGCTAGACAACATTCCTTTAACATTCTCGTATATAAGCCATGTGGGCTTATCTTTTTCTTCGAGTTCTTCCACGATTCTAAAAATCTCTCGTACAAGGCTGCTTCTCTCACCGTCAAGCCCTGCTCGTCTCCCTGCAAGTGAGAAGTCTTGGCACGGTGCTCCGAAAGTCCAACAATCTGCTCTTGGAACATTGGAAACGTTAACTGCTCGAACATCATTTGAGTACCACTCTCCATTGAGGTATTCATCTTTTAAAATCTCCTTTTGCCGTTTGTGTTTTGGTAGGCTCGCAAGGTGTTTAAGCTGCTCGGCTGTGGCTGTGTGCATGGCTCTGTAGCTCGCTTCTGCGTATCTATCAAACTCGCAATGTCCTATACATTCGTGTCCTGCAAGTTCAAACCCTCGTGTAAAGCCACCAACTCCTGCGAAAAAATCTATAAATTTCATCAACCCTCCGCTCTGTATATTTATTTATAATTTTTGTATCTTTATACACACCATCTTATCTAACTTATCCACCGTCACATTTCTGTGCTGATTTGCGATTTGCTTTCGTGGTGTCATTTTGTGATATATGCGTAAAACCGATTTATTTTAGTTTTAAGCGATTTTTATATCTTAGCCATATCAATTATCGACTAACGCATTTTCTTCTCGCTATCGTCAAATTAGGCACCTTCTCGCACGTTTCTCGTGGCGGTAGTCCACCCCTCAACACGCAGGGTAGATGATTTCGCTGATAAAAACTTCCGTTCTCGGCTCGTCTGAATATCGTTTTTCCGCTAAAATATCAACGATTTGGTTGTCATCTTGATACGCTTTTCCGTTGAGTGCGTCCAAAACTGCCTTAAGCAAATTGTCAATGTCTGGCTTCTTCGCTGGCACTTCTAACCCTGCTGCCATTCGCTCTCTAGTCTTGTTGCTAGTTGCTTTTGGAATTGGCATGTAGAACCTAACCCTGACCGCAACTGGATTCTTTGTTGGCTCGGCTTTGCCATGCTGAACTTCCCACTCGCTGACGATTAGCTGCTCGTACTCTCTCGTTGACTTTGGCGTAAATGCGTGTCCGCTTCTCGTAACCCTTGGTCTGCCTTTGGGCTTTGGTACTGCGTGGATTATGAATTTCATGCTTGCCACGCCCTTTCCGCTTTTTCGAGTTCCTGTTCCGCCAGTTTCTGCAAGCGTTTTTCCTCGTCCTCTAAAAACTCAATATTGCATTTCAGTTCGTGCCTCTTCAGTCGCAACTCCCTAATCTGTGCGTCTGTCCCTGCCTGAACCATTCGCCTGTTTAGTTCGGCTAGTTTCTGCTTGAGTTCAGCTAGTCTGTCGGCTTGTCCGCTTGTTAAAAGCCTTGTGTTTTCGGCTAACTTCCCCCTCGCCCTCTTGATTCGCTCAACCAGTTTGACTTTCTCCCTGACGTCTGCGATTGACGGTGGGTACTTGTTTGTCTCAACGTGCTTTCTGACTGCGGCTAGTACATCGTCCTTGTCGCAATCTCGCAGTAGGTCGTACCACACGGCAAGCTGTGTCTTTCGCTCAATCGGTGTCATGTGCTTTAGGTACTGCGGATAAGACGCATTGACTATGTTCAGCACGTTTTCTGTGTCTTGCTTGTTCATGCTCTTGCTCCTTTCTGCCGTTACCAGTCAAGTCCTGAATACGGCAACGTATCGCTGTTATTTGCTTTGCCTTGATAACCGCTGTTGTCGGTCTTTACCTCGAAAAAACTCAACCACCCTCGCTCTAGTGACTGCTCGACAATCTTTACGGCTAACTGCGTATCGATGTTGCCGCTATCATCGCTTGCCAACTTGGTTAGCTTGGTGATTAACAGCTTTCTCGCCCTGTCGGTTAATGGCTTTTTCATCTTGGTTCGCATAGACTCAAAGTCAATCATTGCGTCTTTGAGTTCGCTTGGTAGGTCTTTGTAAATCGCTTTGCCCTTTGGCTCTTTTTCGGCTTTTGGTTTTTTCACCTCGCCACACTCCCCCTTAAAGGGGGGTATAGGGGGGTTATTAATACTAACCTTACCTAACCTAACCTTACCTAACCTAACCTGTGTATCCATTTTGGATACAGATTGGATACATTGTTCATTTTTCAACGGTTCTAGCGGTTCGTCATTTTTCAACGCATAAGACTTATCTTTTTGCACAATTAGCATATTTTTTTCTTCTTGGTACAAAGTCGGTTTACGTCTATCAGCTTGAATATAGTTGTGTATTTTCCAATGTTTTATCACGATTACACCGCTCTCAAACGGAATGATATAGCTTTTAGCTATTAGCAACCTCAAATCGTCATTTGACGCTCCGCATTGTCTGATAATCGACTTCGGATTATTGATAAAGCCATCATCATCGGCAACGGACAAGAACGTGAAATATAGACACCTTGAACTCAACGGCATATCTAAAAAATCGTCTGAAAAAACAATGCTTTTAGCAATCATTCTTCTCTCTGCCATTTAGTTCACCTGCTCTCTTGCCCTCGCTTCTCGTCTTGCCATAAAGTTCGTTAGGTCAACCTTACAAACAACCTCTCGCAGTTTGTCCTCATCTAGCCAACTTGGCACTTCCGTTTCAAAACTTCTGATAGTTCCAATAGATAGCCCAAACGCAGTACTGACAACAACTTTATCGCCTAGTTCAACATCGTCATAACAAGCGAACAGATACTCTTTATCTCCGTTCTTCGAGTTATCAAAAGTCACGTTTACAAGTCTTTTATTTTCAAACATTCGTTTACCTCTCTTTTTATTAAACAAAGGGCAGTTATCCACATGTTTTTATGAATATTTATACACATTTTCACAAGATTTGAGTTAGTTAAGTTACGTGTATTCTTTGATATAAAATATAGTTTGTGCGTCAATGTGTATCGTTATCACTCGACAGTAATAACTACCCTTGTGTTAGCTGATATATATAAAAACGGCTAGTGTCGTCATGCTGTGGCTTGTAGATTTAATCAATATTTATTTGAAAGGAGTTTATTTATCGATTGCACTAGCCGTTTTTACCTAAAATGGAATATCCTCGTCTATTGCTGCGAAACTCTCTTGAGGGTTGATATCCTCTGTTGGGGTTTCGTCTGCTGTAGGTCTCTCATCTTTACCGTTAGGATTGCTAGAAAGAAATGTTATCCTGTTTACATTTACCTCTAGTACAAAAATCTTTTTTCCCTCTTTGCTCTCGTACGAGTAGGACGATAGCCTACCAGTTGCACCTACTTGTCTGCCCTTTGATAAGTACCTCTCGACAACATCTGCGTTCTTGTTAAAGGTCACGCACCTTATAAAGTCTGCTCCCTCTTTATCCTTTCCCTCTTTTGGAACTGCAAGGGTAAATCTCGCAACATGCGTACCGCTTGTGGTATGCGATATTTCAGGGTCTTTAGCTAGTCTGCCTATCATTGCTACTTCGTTCATCTTCTATTACCTCTTTTCTTTTGTGTGCGTCTGAATGTTCATGTATGTACACATAGACGCTATCGTCATTAATATTATTTGCTAACCACTTATCCGCTTTCTGCTTTGATAGGTGTGTATCAACCACTCTCCGCTCATAGCTGTATTCTCCGCTATCGACCTTTTCCTTTATTAGCTTGACGATTTCGTCCTCGTCATAGTTCGCCTCGATAAAGTAATAATCAAAACCTTTTGCTGATACGTGGTCTAGGCTTGCCGTATCTGTCGCATAAAATACCTTTAAGGTCTGCTTGCCACCGTCTTTAAATTTCAGTTTCCAACCGCAATTTGGTACATCGTGTATCAGATTAAAGCGGTTTAGTGTTAAGCTGCCTATCTCAATGTGTGGCTTAAAGTAGATATTCCCAACATCTACACCACATTTAAGCAATGTTTGAACTAGGTACTTAGTACAGAAAAACTTAATATGTGGGTTCTCATAAGCAAGTTTGCTAATTGTTGATATATTAAGGTGGTCTCTGTGGCTATGCGTGAGAAGCACATAATTGATTTCTAGCGACTTTATTGCCTTATAAGGTACTCCAATATCAATTAGCACTTTATGTTCGCCACAAGCTAAATATAGAGCGTTTCCCTTACTTCCAGTTCCAATAATCCTATAGCTTAAATGTTGCTTGTTCATCGTCACCCTCTACAGCTACATCGATAACTGGTTCGTCTCTCTCGATTGGTGTTTCAACCTCAACAGCTTCGACAACCTTGTCAATTCTCTGTTCTTGGTTATCGATATATTCAGGTATTTGACCCTCACCGATAACCGCATTGTCTGATGTAAAGGCTTCGTTCATTTCTGTTGACATGATTCCCCACTTTGAAATAATCTGCCTTAACATTGTCTTTTTAGCCATTTCGTCAAAGTTGCTAGTCCAAAAACTGTATGATGTGCCGTTTTTCGTATCGCTCGCATAAGCCTTTGAATACTTCTTTGCGTGTGATATCATCTTGTCTTTCGTCCAGTACATCGCTTTTGAAAAGCCGTTTAGATACTCAAACGATACATAGTAACCAACAGTCGGTCTTAATTCTCTATCCACTTCGTCCTCAATCAGATTGATTTTGATTTCCTCGGTGAGTGGATTCCACGAAATAAGTTCGCCCTCTTTTACTTCAAGAACATTTAATTTCTTGTAGTTGCCACTTCGGAGTGCAAGCTGAACATATCCTTTGTAGCCTAGCTGAAATGTTCCTACTGTTCTTCCGTTCTTTCTATCCTTGTACGGAACGATGTAGTATTGCCCTAGCTGTGGTGATGGTGAGAGGTTAAGGCTCTCTCCCAGTAATGCACTTGACAAAATTGTTGTTGCCTCACACTCTTGTAATGCAGGTTGATTAGCTACCGCACTTGTTAAGGCTGCTGTAAACTTAATGGCTCTGTTTTTGTCTTGCAGCACCTCGTGAATTTTGTTCTGAAATTTATCGCTACTCATTTTCATAGAGAATGTAGCTGTATTCTCTCTCTTTGCTATTCCGTTCTTCTGCATGTTCTACTCCTTACTTAATCTGCTTATAGTCATAGTTGAGTTCTTTTAGGAAATTGGATAAATCCATAAGTTCTTCCCTCGTTCCTCTAACCGTGAATGTGACTGAATAGATTTTTTCGTGTTCTTCTTCGTGTGTGGTTTGCTGTTCAGTTTCTGCGACTTCCTCAACCGCGTCACTCTCTTTGATTTCTGCCTCCTGAACGATTACTTTCGCTTCAGCTTCCTTGCGTTCCCTTTCGGCTCTTGCTTCAAGCATTGCCTTGCGTTCTTCCTCTGCCTTTCGCTTGCGTTCTTCTCGGTCTTTAACAGTTGTAAAGGCTCTTGCAAAGTCAAAACCGTTTTCTTTAAACTCTGCGACTACATCAGGTGATGTTTCTAGTGCTCCCTCATATCCCTTTAGGATTTCGTCTAGCTTTTCGGTAACTTCCTTTTTGAGTGACGCTAGGCTATTACTCATACCGATTTTGAGGTTCATATCATCGAACGTAACAAAGTCTAGCTTTCGGCTTGCCCTGTGTTTCTCGAAAAACTCAACAACCTTTTCTCGCTTTTCGTTCTTTATTCCGTCCTCAATCTCACCTACTTTTGACTTCAAGATTCCGTCACTCGCTGCGTACTTATCTCTAATCATCTTCTTGTAGGTGTCCTCGCACTCGTTCCATGTGGCAAGCACACTCTCTTTGATAGCCTTAAAATCTTCTGCGTACATCTTCGCTTCTTTGTTTAGTTCCGCTCTGATTTTCTTGACTTCCTTGTAGTTGTCCTCACTAACTACAAGTGAGTTTGCCGTCTCAATCTTTTTATCTATTTCTTTCGACACTTGCTCAAACTCTGTTGTGAGTTTTATTGCCTGGTCTATCCTAATCAGTTCTGCCATTATCTACTCCTTTACCTCATCAAAAAAATCTTTAAAAACACTAGGACTATATACAAAAAGCTCACCGCTCTTTCCTTTGACAATATATTTGTTTACACTCACAATCATCTTCTCATCTGCTGAATTAATTAAATCCTTGTAGTGTTTTGTTGCAAATGCCAATCGTCCCTCACAAAAGTCCATACACTCTTTAAGGTTTTCACCAGTCCATTGCACCGCCTTAAATTCTATTGGCTTTTTTCTATAAGTCTTAATCACGTTGTTTACTCCTTTACCTCGACCAGTTCGCCATCTTCTAGCTTGTACCATGTATCTGCTTTGACTTTTTCACCGTCAACAACAACCGCTTTCCAGTCTTTGATTTCGCAATCCCAAATACTTTCTTCGGCAATGACGAGAATTGCGTTTAGTCCACCCTTGACTTTTACACCGTTTCCTCTTGCAACAGATAAGCCATAATCGCCAGTTGCCGATTTACCTTTACTTGTTGCCGCTCCTCTATTGCCTGCTGTTGCCGCTCCGCTATAGCCTGCTGTTGCCGCTCCTCTATAGCCTGCTGTTGCCGCTCCGTACTCGCCTGCTGTTGCCGCTCCTCTATTGCCTGCTGTTGCCGCTCCGTACTTGCCTGCTGTTGCCGCTCCGTACTCGCCTGCTGTTGCCGCTCCGCTATTATTCTCGTTAACGTGGTGTGTAACATGTTCTTTTACATACTCGATATGTGCTTTCGCTAGTCCAACAACTCCAATCTCTGCACCAATCTTTATTCGCTTGCTTGCAACTTTGCTATCGTCACTACCAACTTTGCAATCATCGTCAACTTCAACCTCGCAATACCTACTCGTGTTTGGTGGGTAGTACCAAAGTACATCAAGTGGTGATGTGCAAGCGTGAAACCCACTACTACAAGGATTAACCACACCCTTGTGTTCATACTCTTTGCCTATTTCGTACTGAAAAGGTTCTCCGTTAGGACTGCATTGCAACTTTTCATTAAATCCCTTAAATGCTTTCATCTTTACTTCTCCAATCTGTATATGGCGTATCTTTTGCCTTTTGCAATATCTGTTGTTATCTTGTAGCCCTCGTCACGCAAGTCGGATATTCTCGCACCTAGTCGCAAACAACCGTATAGCTTTAACGCTTCTAACGGTGTGATACTGCCATACTCTTTTAAGTGGCTTAATACCGCTTGCTTTTGGCTTGGCAATCCTTTAAAATTGACTTGGGTATTTGTCGCTCCTTTGTGGGCGGCTTTTTTATTTGTCATTGTTTTCGCCTTTCTTATGAGCCACCCAACCGCACATGAACGCATATCTAAATGCAATATCAGCGAGATTAACTTCTTCGTCTGTTAGCGGTCGGTGAATTTCAAGCTCTATGCTTTCGTGATAACGAGGTTTATATGATTTAAACTCCTGTTCCCTACACTCACGCATTTTTAGAAAGTCACTAAATGTTCTTTCTTTCTGCTCTTTAAAAGTTCTTATAATCTCATTAGCAAGGTCATTAACTGCCTTATCAAACTCCGTATTTATTGATTCTCTATTCATTTTTTCTTCTCCTTATCTTGCTCCAAATGCGTATGCTAATAGCCAAAATTCAGCTATCAATACCATAAGTGCGAAACCCCCTAGAAAATCTGTTGGCTTGCAACCTACTTCCTCACACCAGTTCTTAAACTTCTTATACTTCTTAATCATCTGTTCTACCTCTCTCGTCCTCTAGGCTTGCTTTTGATATTTCGTATACTTCTTCTGGGTCTGCCGAAAATCCGTGACACCACGCTGCCTTTGCAACAGCAACTTCTTCATCGGTTAGTTTTTTATTCTTTACTTCCTCGATACCATTAATAACCTTTTTCCCATTCCCTCTTTCCCAAAATACAGGGGCACCAGCTAGTGCAACTAGTTTTCGAATTAATCTTTCTTCGGTCATTTCTAAACTTCTCCTCTCATGATTTCTAACGCTCGCAACATCGAGTAGTACTCTGTTTGTGCGTTTTGTGTTCCTTTGTCTTTCAGTCCGAAACGCTCCACCATTTCTCGGTATGTTGTTTCGAGTTCTGATACTTCTTGTGATAACTTATCTAGCCTCTCTGCTAGTTCAACCTCTGCTGTGCAAAAGTCCTTGATTCTAAATCTGAATTGTTTTCCGATTCGATAGACACCCTTTGCTCCCTCACGCCCTAGTGTTCGCAAGGCTTGTTCATCTATCCCTAGAACCTTTGACGCTTCGGTTGTTGATAAGAAACGTTCTTCTAATGGCAATTCCATTTCGCACCCCTATTCATATAGCTTTTTAAATACAGCCCCAACACCGCATATAAAGCTCAACTCAATTACTGATTCGTCAATGTCTTTGCCTAATTTCCCCCTTACAGCAGCGATTACTTCCTCTTTTTCGCTCTCCCACAACTTTGCGGTTATGATTACATCTAAAAATTTCATTATTATTCTCCTTTCTGTGTTTTGAGTTGCAAATTATTCAACCTTTTGGGCAAAAAAAATCTGTTCTCGTTCTTTTAGTGATTTAATGTTCAACTCCTTACACAAGATTAATACTTCTGTTGATGTAAAATCGTACATGTTGTTAATCTTGTTCCATAAGGTCTGCGGTGTAACTCCACATTTAAACGATAGGTATTTCCTTGTTTTTCCAACATCTGTGATTTTCTGATTAAGTAGTTCGGTATTAACCAATAACGCTCCCCCCTTTCTTTTGTGTTTTATTTTCTGCAACCATAATATCAACATGTTTTATAAATGTCAACTATATTTTTGAAATTTATCAAATTATTTTGTTGACACGTTGAAAAACAAACACTAATATATAGATAAATTATTGCAGAACGAAAGGAGGGTTTGTTATGAAGATTGGAGAAAGAATAAAGAACCGCAGAATTGAATTGAACATTACGCAAGATGAACTCGCACGCAGGCTTGGTTATTCTGATAAATCTTCGATTTCAAGAATGGAAAATAGTTCAAAACTAACGCTTAATAAGGTGCAGTTATTAGCGGACGCACTCAACGTATCTCCCTCATACCTCATGGGTTGGGAAGATGAAATAAATGTTGATATGGATATAGAGAACAACAGCGGTACTATATCTAATAGCATAGGTTCTGATTCTACGGATACAAATAACACATATACCACAAACAACTACTATTCTTCTCCATGCTCACAAAAGGAAGCAACTACAAATAAAGATGTAAAAGCAACAGTTACAAGTAAAGAATTATTCTATGAAATGTTAATGGTATTAAAAGATATGGACGATGAACAGTTAAAAGATATGATACGTTATGGCAACTTTATTTTGAAAGGATAAGACAATGAATAAGATTCCTAATTGGTTACGTTATATTTTGGCAATTCCATCAGGGATTGTTCTTGCAGCATGTGCAGGTGCATTTATCTACTTTAGTGCTCGTGGCGTTTCTGATAGCGATTCATTAAATATGAAATTTGTGCTATTTGTGCTGCCTAATATTGGAATTCCAATCTTTTTTATCGTAGGTGTCTATGAAATGCTACCTAATCACAAAAAGGTGATTAGCGGAACAATCAGTATTATATTAGCATTAATTTGTATAGCCGAATTATTCTTACATATGAGTATGTATAATACCTTTGGAGTCATGGCGTCAGCGGTTACCTTATTAATAATGGCGGTTATCCTGCCAAAAGATAAGGACGAAAACGAGCAGTCTAGTGAAGTGATACAAAGCGATAATAAGACTGATTAATTATAGGTGTATATATCATGTATATAGAGCAAGTCAGTAAAAATAAGTTTCGTGTAACACTATCACAAACTATTAACGGAAAACGGAAAAGACACACGAAAACTTTTACCACAACAAAGAAAAAAGAAGCTGTGAAAATGGCTCAATCATGGGAGCAAGAAATACTATCAAAAGGTTCTAGCGAATATACTGTATATAGCCTAATTTCGGCTGTATGGGATAATATAATTAAGAATAAGTCTCCTAATACCATTGACGGATATAATGCTTGTAAAAGACGAATATTTGACACTATGGACGATATAAACACAAGTGACCTATCTCCTAGATTTATACAGCAATGGATTGATAAACTGGCTGAAACAGACACTCGCTCAAACGGAGCAAAACGCAAGTATTCTCCTAAAACTATAAGGTCAACATATTCTGTTCTATCACGTTGCTGTTCTATTGCCGTTCTGTGGGATATACTACCGTCTAATCCATGCCATGATGTTATTATTCCAAACAATACTCGTAAATCTAATCGAATACTCACACCGTCAGAATTAGCCGTATTTATAAACAACCTAGACACACTACCAAAAGATAGCAAGGTTCTGTTTGAACTAGCCTTGTTTTGCTCTTTAAGGCGTGGTGAGGTTTTGGCAATAGAAGATAAGCCGTTCGGAAACAGAATACTAATAGATAAGGCACGTTACCGCTCGAAAGACGGAACGGACTTTATCAAAGAACCTAAAACATCATCAGGCAAACGATACTGTTCTGTTCCTGATTTCGTTCAGCAAGATATAGCGGATTTAAGAAAATATCACGCAAGCGAAAAGAAAAGACTTGGTGTTGCATGGATAAACAGTAAATATCTTATAAAAGCAGAGGACGGCACACCACTATCACCACAAGCGGTCAATAAGCGATTAACAAAGTATGTTCAAAGAATAGGAATAGAACATATAAACTATCATCAACTGCGACACACCTATGCGTCTATCGTGGCTAGTGAGGGTACTGATTTAGTTACCTTGTCACGGTTAATGGGTCACTCTAATAAATCAACTACACTTAATATCTATACTCACCTATTCAAAGATGAAAACGATATAGGGCAATCTGTCGCAAATAACTTTGATGATATGTTTAAAAACATCAAAAATAGTCACGAAAAAGTCACGAAATAAATAAAAAGAACCTTGCAACCGTTGAAATTGCAAGGTTCTTTTGGCGGAGGACATGGGACTCGAACCCACGGGGCTGTTACGCCTTACCTGATT
>ERZ773066.152-NODE-152-length-39423-cov-9.300599_pt1 | contig 39423 bp, 33 predicted proteins | sample MGYA00580573_ERZ773066 | MGnify/ENA primary metagenome ERZ773066 (study PRJEB29015, sample SAMEA2738128) | human oral metagenome | biome: human oral; feature: human-associated habitat; material: saliva | place: China | collected 2203 ... | reverse complement strand
CTGCCGGCTGGTTGAAAGAAGGCAAAGGCGACTACAAATACGAGAAAACTGCTGGTACTGTTGGCCTGCGTCACAAATTCTAATCTGACTTAAGATTAGTCTGAAAAAGAGCCTGTTTTATACAGGCTCTTTTTGTTTTTGCAAGATTTGTTATTGAAGGGGTAGGTTAAAGTATCTTTGATATTCGGTTTCAGACGGCCTATGAAAATTCAAGTCAGGTTATATTTTATTCAATATATGCTAAATGAAATTTCAGGAATTGTTTTGAGTATTATTATAAATAAGTTAACGATATAAAGATGGTCATTGGATTAAGTTGATTTTCCTATATTTCATGTCTACTAATAAAAGATTTATTTTTATAGTTCTAAAGTATTATTAGCATGTAGAATTTGGTTTTAAGATTTGTAAATTTGATTTTAATCAAATTATTGCCGATAGATGATTCATATAATATCAGTGTTTAGAGTATCGATATATCGGGAATAGCCATGTCCTGTCTTGAAATGAAGTGCTTAAGTGGCATTTGGAAACGAATCCTTGTGCTTTTTGCTGTGTTTTCTATGATGATAGTAAGCCTGCCTGCTTACGCGGAGCGCTTGCCTGATTTCTTGGCAAAAATTCAGCCTTCTGAAATTTTTCCTGGTGCTGATCGCTACGGCAAACCTGAAGGTAAGCCTTTGGTTGCTCGTGTATATAAAGGCGAAGAGCAGCTTGGTCTGGTTTATATCACGACTGACGTGGTTAATACGCGCGGTTATTCGAGTAAGCCGATTGATACGATGATCGCATTGGCCAATGATGGCACTATTGCGGGAGCGAAATTGGTTGAGCACCATGAACCAATTATGCTGATCGGTATTCCGCAATCACGAGTCGATAAATTCATTGATAAATATATTGGCTTAAATTTTATTAAAAATCCTCCACAGCCTGGTGTGGCTCCTGCTGATATCATCAGTGGTGCGACTGTAACGTTGATGGTGATTAACGATAGTATTCAGCGTTCTGTCAAGTCGGTTATTCATCAATATCATTTGGGTACAGATAAAGCAGTTCAAGCCGGTACGTCAGCTGCTTCCGGCGAACAGTCTGCCGAGCCTGCCGTTCAAACCCGTCCGCGTCGTGTTGCCAATCAAGACAAACAAGATATCCTGTCATGGAATGCGCTTTTGGAACAAAAAGCCGTCGGTCATCTGCATATTTCTATCGACGAAATCAATAAACTGTTTGAGAAAAGCGGTAAAGCAGGTGTGGCAGATCATGCGGAGCAGGGCGATGGTAATGATACATTTATTGATCTGTATGTTGCCTTGGTCAGCCAACCTTCCATCGGTAAAAGCCTTTTAGGTGAAGCCGGTTGGAACAACCTGCAAAAACGTTTGAAACCTGGCCAAGAAGCCGTGATGGTGGCCGGCGAGGGTCGCTATTCTTGGAAAGGTTCGGGTTATGTCCGCGGCGGTATTTTTGACCGTATTGAAATGATTCAAGGCGATACCAGCTTCCGCTTTACCGATGCGCAACATGAACGTGTAGTTGCTTTATCCGCCGAAGGTGCGCCTGCATTTAAAGAAGTTTCTTGGTTCACTATCCCCGAAGGTGTGGAATTTGATGGTGCTGAACCATGGCGTTTGCAATTGATGATTCAACGCGTATTGAGCGTAAATGATAAGGCATTTGTAACTGCCGATTTGGATTATGAATTGCCAAAAGGCTACTACGTTGACGATCCTAAAGCACCGCCGGTTGAAATTAGTGCACCGGTTGAGCCGGTGGCTGTGGCAGCCTCTGCTCCGGAGGAAAGTACAGGTATTGCAGAAGATGCAACGGCTGAGGAAGGCGTATCCAACCAACTTTGGAAACAGGTTTGGAAAGCCAAACAAGGTCAAATCGTGGTTGTCGGTATTGCTTTGACAATTCTTCTGTTGGTATTCCTGTTCCAAGATTGGATTGTCCGTTACGAAAAATGGTATGACCGATTCCGTCTCTGTTTCCTGATCTTTACGCTGTTTTATATCGGCTGGTATGCTCAGGCACAATTATCGGTGGTGAATACTTTGACGTTGTTCTCAGCCATTTTGACTGAGTTCCACTGGGAATTCTTCCTGATGGATCCGCTGGTATTCATTCTGTGGCTCTTTACAGCGGCGACCATGCTGTTGTGGAACCGCGGTACATTCTGTGGATGGCTGTGTCCTTTCGGTGCATTGCAAGAGTTAACCAACCGTATCGCCAAAAAATTGGGTCTGAAACAAATTACAGTGCCACACTTGTTGCATACCCGTCTGAGTGCGATTAAATATGTAATTTTCTTCGCCTTGTTGGCAATTTCCCTGTACGATTTGGGTACGGCTGAAAAATTTGCTGAAATTGAGCCTTTCAAAACTGCAATCATTTTGAAATTTATGCGTGAATGGTGGTTTGTTCTGTTCGCTGCCGCTTTGCTGATCGCAGGCTTGTTTATCGAACGTTTCTTCTGCCGTTATCTGTGTCCTTTGGGTGCAGGTATCGCATTGCCGGGTCGCTTCCGTGTGTTTGATTGGCTGCGCCGTTATAAAATGTGTGGCAATCCTTGTCAGATTTGTACACATGAATGTCCGGTACAGGCCATTGCACCAGAAGGCGACATTCATCCGAACGAATGTATCCAATGTCTGCATTGTCAGGTAATGTATCACCACGATACGCGTTGTCCTCAAGTAGTGGCAACGAATAAGAAAAAACAAAAACAAGCGGCGGCAAAATCTGAGCAGCACGATGCGGCAGTAGCGCAAAATGCTCAAGAACAAGTTGTTCAGTTTGTTAAAAAAGAATCGGCAATTAGTGTTGACAAGTAGTTATTTATAAAACAAAAGAGGGCTGTATCGGCAGCCCGACTTAGAAATTTTTTCATCGGCAGGCCGTCTGAAAAAAATCGGCCGCCGGATTTTATCCAAGGAGTGTCGTATGTCAGACGAAAAATTAGAACAAAACGGCTTAAGCCGTCGTTCATTCTTAGGTACTGCCGCTGCTTCCGGCGCAGGTATTGCCGGTGCCGGTTTGTTGGGCTTGGCCGGTTGCTCTAACGGTGAGGGTGACAAAGCTGCTGCTTCTGGCGCAGCTCCTGCTGAGAAAGCAGCAGCTCATTCTGCCGAACCGGGCAAACAAACTTCCGAAGTAGGTCCAGGCGAGCTTGACCAATACTACGGTTTCCTGTCAGGCGGTCAATCAGGCGAAATGCGCTTGATCGGCGTACCTTCTATGCGTGAGTTGATGCGTATCCCTGTATTCAATATGGACAGCGCTACTGGTTGGGGTCGTACCAACGAGAGCTTGCGTATTTTGAATGAAAAAATTACGCCAGAAACCCGTAAATTCCTGCAAGACAGTGGTCTGCGTTGCTACCCTAACGGCGACTTGCACCACCCGCACTTGTCTTTTACCGATCAAACTTACGATGGCCGCTATGCATATGCCAACGATAAAGCAAACAACCGTGTTTGCCGTATCCGCTTGGATGTGATGAAAACCGATAAAATCGTTGAAATTCCAAACGTTTCAGGTGTTCACGGTCTGCGTCCTCAACGCTATCCGAAAACCGGTTACGTATTTGCCAACGGCGAGCATATCGTTCCTGTTGACGGCGTAGGCAAATGGGATGATCCTAAAAGTTGGAATGCCGTTTATACTGCAGTTGACGGCGAAACCATGGACATCGCATGGCAAGTATTGGTAGACGGTAACTTGGATAATGGCGATGCTGACTACCAAGGTAAATACTCTTTCTCTACCTGCTATAACTCTGAGCGCGCTCTGACTGTACAAGGTGCTTCTTCTAATGAGCAAGACTGGTGTGTGGTATTTAACCTGGCCGCCATCGAAGAAGGCATCAAAAAAGGCGACTTCAAAGAAGTTAACGGTGTGAAAATGTTGGATGGTCGTGCGGAAGCCAACTCTCCATACACCCGTTACATCCCGGTTCCTAACTCTCCTCACGGCTGTAATGCAAGCCCTGACGGCAAATACATCATGCTCAACGGTAAACTGTCTCCAACCGTTACCGTATTGGATGTCAGCAAACTGGATGACTTGTTTGCAGGTAAAATCAAAGAGCGCGATGTTGTCGTAGCCGAGCCTCAACTGGGTCTTGGCCCATTACACACTGCATTTGACGGTCGCGGCAATGCCTATACTACATTGTTTATCGACAGCCAAATGGTGAAATGGAACATCGATGATGCGATTAAAGCCTATAAAGGCGAGAAAATCGATCCGATCAAACAAAAACTCGACGTTCACTATCAACCGGGCCACAACCACACTACCATGGGCGAAACCAAAGAAGCCGACGGTAAATGGTTGGTATCTTTGAACAAGTTCTCTAAAGACCGCTTCTTGAATGCCGGTCCTTTGAAACCTGAGTGTGACCAATTGATCGATATCTCCGGCGACGAAATGCGTCTGGTGCACGACAATCCAACTTTTGCAGAACCACACGACTTGTGCTTGGTTGCCGCGTCTAAAGTGAACCCAAGCAAAACTTGGGACCGCAAAGACCCATGGTTCTGGCAAGAAGCTTTGGAACAAGCTCAAAAAGACGGTGTTGAGCTGGAAAAAGCTGCCAAAGTCGTACGTGAAGGCAACAAAGTACGCGTGTACATGACTGCCGTTGCGCCTGCTTACAGCGTTCCTCAATTTGAAGTGAACCAAGGCGACGAAGTGACCGTATACGTAACCAACGTTGAGACCATTGAGGACTTGACTCACGGCTTTACTTTGGAAGGCTACGGTATCGCTATGGAGATCGGCCCGCAAGCGACATCTTCTGTAACCTTCAAAGCAGTCCGTCCAGGGGTACACTGGTACTACTGCCAATGGTTCTGCCACGCATTGCACATGGAAATGTCAGGCCAAATGATTGTTAAACCAAAATAATTTCGGTTTGATGATTTAATTCTTCAGGCCGTCTGAAAAAACATTCTTTCAGACGGCCTTTATAGCAAAGTTGTTTGTCGGTCGATATGGCCACAACATGAAAGCCATCATCAGACAGTTTTGCTATAACACCAAAATACCTGTTTCCGCATCGGTTTATCATGTGGCAAACAGGCCGTCTGAAACAGAGATATGATTATGACGCACACACAAATCCATCGTTCCAAATGGCAACGTGCCGCACTCGTATTGCTGCTTGGCAGTATGGTTCAGACGGCCTTTGCCGCAGTCATCAACGTATCCGCACAAGACAATCTCAATGATGCTTTAGCGCGCGCCCAAGCCGGCGATACGCTCAAGCTTGCCTCCGGTACATACAAGACCAAACTCTATATCGACAAACCGATTACCATTGAAGGTCCGGCCGACCGCTCTGCCAAGATTGTTGGCGACAGGAGCGGACGTACCATTGCCGTTCATGCGCCTGATGTGACCCTGCGCAATCTGACAGTTTCCAATTCAGGCTTGAGCCTGCCGGCCATGGATGCAGGGATTTATCTTGAGGAAACGGCTCCGCGTGCATTGGTTGAACACAATAATGTCTTGGACAACTCTGTCGGTGTGTACATCCATGGCGCGGCAGAATCGATGGTGCGCGAAAATAAGATTGTCGGGGAAGCTACATTGCGCGTGAATGAGCGCGGTAATGGCGTAACGGTTTGGAATGCGCCTGGCGCGCAAGTCGTCGACAACGATATTTCCAAAGGCCGCGACGGTATTTTCTCCAATACCAGTACAAAAAACACTTATAAAGGCAATCGTTTCAGCGATTTGCGTTTTGCAGTGCATTATATGTACACCAACGACAGCGAGATCAGCAACAACATCTCCGTCGGCAACAATATGGGCTATGTGTTGATGTTCTCAGAGCGTCTTAAAGTGTATGGCAATATCGCCGTGGGCAGCCGCGACCAAGGCATCATGCTCAACTACGTCAACTATTCCGATATTAATGACAACATTATCAACAAAGCCGGTAAATGCGTATTTGCCTATAACGCCAACTTCAATAAAATTTTTGACAACCATTTTGAAAACTGTCAAATCGGCATCCACTTTACCGCAGCCATTGAAGGCACAAGCCTGTTCAATAATTCGTTTATCAATAATGAAAGCCAAGTTAAATACGTCAGCACCCGTTTCCTTGATTGGGGAGAGGGCGGCCGAGGCAATTATTGGAGCGACAACAGCACATTCGACCTTGATGGCGATGGTTTTGGCGACAACGCCTATCGACCGAACGGCATCATCGACCAAATCATTTGGCGCGCGCCCGTGTCCCGTCTATTGATGAACAGTCCTGCCGTCAGCATTGTTAAATGGGCGCAATCGCAGTTCCCCGCTATTTTGCCGGGCGGCGTCATCGACAGTAAGCCATTGATGAAACCGATCAGCAACAAGACAAGCACCAAATACGAAGCCATGAAGGATGAGCTGTTGCACGAAGCCAATACGCGCCAATCCGATTGGAGCGATGCCGAAAACGGATCTTTGAATTAAACATGTTTTCAGACGGCCTTTTAATGAGGCCGTCTGAAACGGCACAAAGGAATTATTCATGACCAACCACGTCGAATTAAGAAACGTGACCAAACAATTCGGCAGTCAAAAAGCCGTTAACCAAGTCGATTTAGTCCTCAAAGCAGGCGAAAGCGTCGGCATGGCAGGGCATAACGGTGCAGGCAAATCTACCATCATGAAGCTGATACTCGGCCTGATTACGCCGACCGAAGGCGAAGTCATGTTATTGGGCGAGCGTACCGGCAGCAAGGCAGGCGCACTGCTTCGCAGCCAAATCGGTTACCTGCCTGAAACCGTCGCGCTTCATCCTTCATTGACCGGCATTGAAACCATGGATTTCTATGCCAAGCTGAAAAAACAGCCTTTGAGTAAAAACCGTGATTTGTTGGAACGCGTCGGCATTTCTCAAGCGGCACGCCGCCGTGTCGGCACTTACTCCAAAGGTATGCGCCAGCGTCTCGCTTTAGCACAGGCCTTGTTGGGCGAGCCTAAAGTCTTATTGTTTGACGAACCGACCACTGGCCTTGACCCGGCTTCACGCCAAATGTTTTACGAAGTCGTGCGCGAACTGAATGGCCGCGGTGCAACCGTATTGCTCAGCACGCACGCGCTTGCCGAACTTGATGGCCACGCCGACCGCATTATCGTCATGAAAAACGGCGTGAAAGTTGCCGATGGCAGCATGGATGAGCTGCACGTCCAAAGTGGTTTGCCGTTGACCGTCAATGTCCGTTTGAAAGAAGCGCGTCCGTTGAGCGAGCGTTGGCAACCGCTTTCAGACGGTCTGTCGTATAAAGCGCAATGTAAAGCCGAAGAGCGTATGGGACTTTTGAGCGAATTGGGTGATTTGGGCAACCTTGCCTATATCGATATCCATACCCCGACACTTGACGATATGTACGCACAATTCTTAAAAAGGGAAGACGTATGAACCCCGTTTGGATTATTACCGGCAAAGAAGTCCGCGACAGCCTGCGCAACCGTTGGGTACTTGCCGCCGCGCTCCTGCTTGCCGCGCTTGCCCTGTCATTGGGTTTCCTGGGCAGCTCGCCCACCGGCACAGTCAAAGTCGATCCGTTGACCGTTACCGTTGTCAGCCTCTCCAGTCTGTCGATTTTCCTGATTCCGCTGATTGCGATGTTGCTCTCTTATGATGCGCTGATTGGCGAAATCGAACGCGGCACGATGGCGCTGTTGTTGAGCTATCCGATTTCGCGCAACCAAATCCTTGCCGGTAAATTTATCGGCCATCTCATCATCCTTGCCCTTGCTACCACGGCAGGCTACGGATTGGCGGGTATTACCCTCCAGCTTGCAAACGGCAGCTTTGACCTTGCCGCATGGAAACCTTTTGCCCTCCTGATTGTTGCCAGCGTGATTCTTGGTGCAGCCTTTTTGTCTATGGGTTATTTGATCAGCGCGAAAGTCAAAGAACGCGGTACTGCCGCCGGTATCGCCATCGGCGTATGGCTGTTTTTTGTGGTGATTTTCGATATGGCGCTTTTGGGTGTTTTGGTTGCCGATACCGAACAAGTCATTACCGCGCCTGTTGTAGAAACCATTCTCTTGTTCAATCCTTCCGACATTTACCGTCTGCTCAACCTGACCGGTTATGAAAACACCGCGATGTACGCAGGTATGGCCGGTTTGAGCGATCAAATCAGCCTGACTATGCCGGTTTTGCTGACGGCGCAGGTATTATGGGTTATCATTCCTTTGGTCTTAGCCGCCTGGATTTTTGGAAAGAGACAAATATGAGAAAAATATTATTTACAGCATTCACCATCATTGCTTTATCTGCTTGTAGCAAAGAGGAAAATACCCCTCCGCCTACGCCCCAACAAATCAGCGACAGCGCAGTCGGTCATTACTGCAGCATGAATTTGACCGAACACAACGGCCCTAAAGCGCAAATCTTCTTGAATGGCAAACCTGACAAACCGGTTTGGTTTTCCACCATCAAGCAGATGTTCGGCTACACCAAACTGCCCGAAGAGCCTAAAGGCATTCATGCCATCTATGTTACCGATATGGGCAAAGTCAAAGATTGGGAAAAACCCAATGCCGATGCCGAATGGATAGATGCGAAAAAAGCCTATTACGTTATCGAAAGCAGCTTTATCGGCGGTATGGGTGCGGAAGACGCGCTTCCGTTTGCCGACAAGGCTCAGGCTGAAAAATTCGCCAAAGAAAAAGGCGGCAGAGTAGTCGGTTTTGCAGAGATGCCCGACGAATACATTTTCAAATAAAATAACCAACAAAGGCCGTCTGAAACAGTTTCAGACGGCCTTTGTGTTGGAAGCTGCCGATTGATGATTTCATGAATGCGGCTTTCAATGTAAAGATAAAAAATCTAAGGAATACTTTATGTCCACCCCTTTAACGCGCCGCCGTTTCCTTGCTATAGCCGCTACACTTGCCGCCGGTGTCGGCATCCCCTTTGCCATCAGCCGCAAAACCAATCAGCCGACTCATCCGGCCAGCCCGAATCAAGAAGAGCAGCCAGTTATTTGGAGAGGTATTGCGTTGGGTTCGGGCGCTGAATTGCGTTTGTTCGGCGTTGAGCGCAAGCAGGCGGAAATATTGGTCAACAAAGTATTGGCGGAAGTCTCACGATTGGAAAAAATCTTCAGTCTGTATCAGGACGACAGCCTGATTAGCCGTTTAAACCGAGAAGGCCGTCTGAAAAATCCTCCATCCGATTTTTTGCAGCTGCTCAGCATCAGCCGAGATATTCATCAGCTGACGCAGGGTGCATTTGATCCCAGCATTCAGCCTTTGTGGAATCTGTATGCCGACCATTTCAGACGAAACCCCAAAACCGAAACACCGCCGTCCGAACGCAGTATCAAAGACACGCTCAAATTAGTGGATTTCAACAAAGTCGATTTTGATACCAAAGAAATCCGTTTTGCCCAAAAAGGCATGGGCTTGTCGCTCAACGGCATTGCGCAGGGCTATATCACTGACAAGGTAGTTGAATTGTTGAAGCAGCAAGGCGTTACCCAGGCATTGATTGATATGGGGGAGATTTACGGCTTTGATAATGCCAACCGGTGCGAGTGGAATGTCAGCATTCGCAATCCCGACCAAGAAGACCAAATCCTGACCACCATTGCCATGAAAAACCAAGCCTTTGCCACATCGGGCGGCTATGGCACGGTAATGGACGAAGCTGGCAAATTTACCCATCTTTTTGATCCGCGTACAGGCGGAAGCCAACCGCGTTATAAAAGCATGAGCGTCATGGCGGAGAGTGCGGCGGTTGCCGATGCCTTTTCTACCGCATTCTCCATTATGGATGAGGCGGCCATCCGTACTGCGGCTCAAGTTAAAAAGGCACAGGTTTGGCTGGTGATGCCGAATAATGAATTGAAGAAGATTGGAGGCTGAGGGGAAGGGGGGGCCTTGATTGCGGTTTTGACTATGTGTCTAGTGCAGGGAAGGCTTGATTGCTGAAAAAATGGAAGATAAAAAAGAAGGGCTGCCCAAGGGGCAACCCTGAAACTCTTGCAGCTGGGAGTAATTAGCAAGAGATTACGACACTTAAAACAAAAATTCACTCATTTCAAAGCACGAAGCTTTAATATCTAAGCAATACGGTATTTCGACCGCTCAAACCCCTTCGATACGGAGAAACACAACATACATGGGAAAATCCGACAAAGTGGTTTGAAGCAATTCAGATGAACGGTCTGTAATGCGGATAACCGGATGTCTTTAGATGAACGGTATAATATCAGGATAAGCGGAACATTACTAGTGAATATTATAAAAAAGTAGAATAATTCATTTAGTGATTGATTTTATTGAATAAAAACATGGTTTTTTATTGAACTTTTTTACAACATATTGATTTGATTTAAAAAGGGAATTGTGTAAGTATTTGGCGTTAATTAAAAAAACTTGTTTTGAGCTTTGAGAAGAGATAATCAATAGAAAAAGGCCGTCTGAATGTTCAGACGGCCTTTTTTCAAAAAGTTACTTATTTGGTTGCAGAAGCAGTAGAAGCAGCTTCGGCTTGAGCGCCTGCAGCTGCGTTTTCACCCCATGCAGCAGGATATTTGTAACCGGCAAAGCGTTTTTGTGAGTAAGCTTTGAACTCGTCAGAGTTGTAGGCTTCGGCTACATCTTTCAGCCATTGGCTGTCTTTGTCGGCAGTGCGGACGGCAGACCAGTTAACGTAGGCAAAGCTTGGCTCTTGGAACAGGGCTTCAGTCAGTTTCATGCCGCTGCTCATGGCGTAGTTGCCGTTAACGATGGCAAAGTCAACGTCGGCACGGCTGCGTGGCAGTTGGGCGGCTTCAAGTTCTACGATTTGGATGTTTTTCGGATTTTCGGCAATATCGTTTTTAGAAGCAGTCAGCGGATTAACGTCGGCTTTCAGTTTAATCCAGCCCAATTCGTTCAACATAACCAATGCACGGGCAAAGTTGGACGGATCGTTAGGTGCAGAAACGCTGACACCGTCTTTCACTTCATCCAAAGATTTCAGTTTGCCAGGATATAAGCCCAAAGGTGCAGTCGGTACTTGGAAGGCTTCAACGATGTCCAGTTTGTGTTCTTTTTTGAAGTCGTCCAGATAAGGTTTGTGTTGGAAGATGTTGATGTCCAATTCGCCTTCAGCCAAAGCAAGGTTGGGGCGCACATAGTCGGTGAATTCGATCAGTTTGACTTTATAGCCTTTTTTCTCCAAAGCTGGTTGGATTTGGTCTTTTACCATATCGCCGAAGTCGCCGACGGTTGTACCGAAGACGATTTCTTTTTTCTCTGCGCCGTTGTCGGCAGAAGAAGCGGCAGAAGCAGCAGGCGCGCTGTCTTTTTGACCGCCGCAGGCAGCCAGTACGATGGCGAGCGCAGCGGCTGAAAGGGTTTTGAAGAATGTGTTGATTTGCATATTTTGCTCCTGATGGATGATAAAACGGTTTCAGACGGCCTCAAGCTACCGTCGTCAAAAAAGAGGGATTGTAAATCTATTTTGGAACTATGAGGATGTTTTTTGTAAATTTATTTGGAATATATATCCTAATATGTTCTAAATAGATAACAGGCCGTCTGAAAAATAGTAAATCCATTTCAGACGGCCTGGTTTGTTTAACGTTTGTCCAGTTTGCGTGCCAATCTGTTGCCGATACCTTGAATCAGGATAACGAGTAAAACTAGGATGGCAACGATGAAGATGATGACTTCCATTTGATAGCGGTAGTAGCCGTAACGGATGGCAAGGTCGCCCAAGCCGCCACCGCCAATCATGCCTGCCGCCGCGCTGTACGACAGAAGGCCGATAGCCAGTACGGTAATGCTGGAAACCATACCTGCGCGCGCTTCATTCAAAAGCACTTTGCAGATGATGCTCATGGGTGAGGCACCCATTGCGGAGGCTGCTTCAATCACGCCTCTGGGTACTTCGCGCAGATTTTGCTCGACCAGACGGGCGAAGTAGAACAGGCCGGATACGCTCAATACCAATGAGGCGGCCACCGGGCCGATAGTCGTGCCGATGATGGCGCGTGTAACAGGAATCATGGCAATCATCAGGATGACGAAAGGGAATGCGCGCATCAGGTTGACCAGGTTGTCCAAAAACAAATTCAGCTGTTTGTTGTAGTGCAACTGATGACTTGACGTCACAAACAGCAATACGCCTAAAATCGTACCGAAGATAACGGCGAAAGTAGTCGATAGGCCGACCATAATAAAGGTTTCGCCCAAGGCTTGGATAATTTCGCCTTTCATGCTGACGACGGTCTCAACAGCACTTTCAAATGTCAAATTTGCCATATTAGTCCTCTCGAATCAGCTCTTGCCCGATTTCGGATTGGGCATGGATTTGGTTGCCGTGTACTTCAACGATTTCCAGCAGGCGGCCTTTGTCCAAGAGGGCGGCGCGGTCGCACAGGCGGCGGATAACGCTCATTTCGTGGGTAACGATGACAATGGTTACGTTAAAGCGTCGGTTGATGTCTTCCAAACACTTCAAAACGCTGCGCGTAGTGGCGGGGTCAAGGGCGGAAGTGGGTTCGTCGGCGAGGATGACTTGAGGTTGCGGCGCTAACGCACGGGCAATGCCGACACGTTGTTTTTGACCGCCGGAAAGTTGGGACGGGTAATGGTTGGCACGGTCTTGCAAGTCGACGATTTCCAAACATTCTTCAACACGCGCTTGGATTTTTTTAGACGGCCATTTGGCAATTTCTAAAGGGAAGGCAACGTTTTCGGCAACGGTACGGTTGCTTAATAGGTTGAACTGTTGGAATACCATACCGATGTTTTGTCGGGCGTGGCGCAGTTGCGTGGCGTTGAGCGCGGTCAATTCTTGGCCGCACACGCTGACGGTACCTGTATCCGGACGTTCCAATAAGTTAATCAGACGCAACAGGGTGGATTTGCCTGCACCGGAGTAGCCCATCAGGCCGAAGATTTCACCCTGTTTGATTTCGAGGCTGGTCGGCTCAACGGCGACAAAGTCTTTTTTGTCACGTGTTTGATAGTGTTTGGAGACGTGATCCAGAATAATCATGGTTTATCCGTGTTTTCTTTAATTCGTGTGGCCATCAGGGTGTGCAGACGGCGGTTGTCGGCGCGTGCGACGGTAAATTGCAGGCTGCCGATGATGACTTTTTCGCCGCGTACGGGCAGATGTCCCAACTCTTGAATGACCAGGCCGCCGATGGTGTCGGCTTCTTCGCTGCTGTATTCCGTACCGAAGAAGGTGTTGATGTCTTCGATTTCGGTAGCGGCGTGGATGCGCCAGCGTTCGGAAGAAACGGCGTGGATATTGTCGGCGCTGTCGTCTTCGTCAAACTCGTCTTCGATTTCGCCGACGATTTGCTCGATGATGTCTTCAAAGGTGACCAAGCCGGATGTGCCGCCGTATTCGTCGATGACAATCGCCATGTGGTTGCGCTGTTCGCGGAACTCTTTTAAAAGGGTAGTCAAAGATTTGCCTTCGGGCACGAAAACGGCAGGGCGCAAGACGGATTTCAGGTGGAACTGCTCGGGGTTGAACATATATTTGAGCAGGTCTTTGGCGTGCAAAATACCCAAAACTTCGTCTTTGTCTTCGCCGATGACGGGGAAACGCGAATGGGCGGTTTCGATGATGTAGGCCGTGATGCGCTCGATGCTGTCGTTCTCTTTCAATACGTTCATGCGGCTGCGCGTAATCATCGCATCGCGCACTTCCAGCTCGGCAAAGTCCAATACTTTTTCCAGCCGGGTCAGTGTGTCGGCGTCAAAAACTTCCTGCTCGTGCGCTTGGCGCAACAGGGTCAATACGTCTTCGGCGGAGTCGGGCTCACCGGCAAGTCGGGATATTAGGCGTTCGAAAAACTTGGGTTTCGACTGCGTACCGTCCATTTTAATATTCGTCCTCTTGGTAGGGGTTGGGGAAGCCTGCCGCCAGCATCAGGCGGATTTCTTCGGCTTCCATTATTTCGGCTTCATCGTCTTCGATGTGGTCGTAGCCCATCAGGTGTAAAGTACCGTGTATGGTCAGATGGGCAAAATGCTGCTCGGGTGTTTTGCCTTGTTCGGCGGCTTCTTTTAAAACTACTTGCGGACAAATCACCAAATCGCCATACAGGCCGTCTGAAAACTGGTCAGGCAGGACTTCGCCTTCGTTGAGCGCGAAACTCAATACATTGGTGGCGTAATCTTTGCCTCGGTAGTCGCGGTTGTAAGCGCGGGCCTCTTCTTCGTCGAGAAGAATCAGGCTGATGTCGGCGCGGCGGTATTCGTTTTTCAAGGCAGACCACGCCCAGCGGTAGAAGTCGTTCTCTGAAGGAAGGTTGGCGGCGGAAGAAGCGTTTTCAAAGTTCAGATGAAAACGTTGTCGCTGTAAGGATAAAAAAGGATATTGTTTGGCGCGTTTCATGTTGTCCGGAAAATTTTGTTTTTAGGCGTAAATATAACATATTCACCCCCATGCCGTCTGAAAAAACGCCCAAAATATGATAGACTTCATGCCGTTTTCCATCTTTCAGGCAACCATTATGAACCCGAAAAAACTCGTTATCGCCAGTCGCGAAAGCCTGCTTGCCATGTGGCAGGCAAAACATATCCAAGGCCGTCTGAAGGCCCTGTATCCCGATTGCGAAGTCGAGATTTTGGGCATGACCACGCGCGGCGACCAGATTTTGGACAGAACTTTGTCAAAAGTCGGCGGTAAAGGCTTGTTTGTCAAAGAGTTGGAACAGGCTTTGTATGACGGCCGAGCCGACTTGGCTGTGCATTCGATTAAAGACGTACCGATGGATTTGCCTGAAGGTTTCGCGCTTGCGGCCATCGGCGAACGCGCCAATCCGTTTGACGCGTTTGTGTCTAACCAATACGCGCGTTTGGAAGAAATGCCCAAAGGCGCTATTGTCGGCACATCCAGCCTGCGCCGCGAAGCCCAGTTGCGTGCGCGCTATCCGCATTTGGTTATCAAACCTTTGCGCGGCAATGTGCAAACCCGTTTGTCCAAACTCGATAACGGCGAATACGACGCGATTATCTTGGCTGCCGCCGGTTTACAGCGTCTGGAATTGGACGAGCGCATCCGCATGATTTTGTCGGAATCCGACAGCCTGCCTGCCGCCGGACAAGGTGCATTAGGTATCGAAATTGCAGCGCATCGCGAAGATTTGTACGAAGTCTTGAAGCCGTTGAACCACGATACCACACACGCCTGCGTTACGGCCGAACGCGCGTTGGCGCGCGCCTTGGGCGGAAGCTGCCAAGTGCCGCTGGCCGCATATTGTACTGAAGAAAATGGCTTGTTGACCTTGCGCGGCTTGGTCGGTCATCCTGACGGTTCGGTCATTTTGCAGGCAGATGCGCAAGCCCCTGCCGAATACGCCGATGCTTTGGGTCGTGCAGTCGCCAAAAAACTGGCAGATGATGGTGCGGAAGAATTGATTGCCGCCGTATTGCAAGAACAGGCTTAAAACCACATAGATAATTTAAAAAGGCCGTCTGAAACTTTCAGACGGCCTCTATTTTGTTGACACTTAAGGATTCATAATCCGCGCAACCAAAGCTTTTTCTTTGCCCTGCATATTGGGGATTTTGACCTGAATGCCGTTGCCTGGGGCAACATCGACAGGCTGGCCTTTGCGGGTCATTTGTTCCAATTTGATGGTTTGGTTGCCGCTCGGGTGGATGATTTCGAGTGAATCGCCGACTGCAAAGCGGTTTTTGACTTCGATTGTCGCCCAGCCGTTTTCATCGATTTCGGTAACGTGGCCGACATATTGGCTTTGTTTGGCGATGGAATGGCCGGTCAGGTAGTTTTGGTAATCCTGAGTTTGGTGGCGCTCGAGGAAGCCGCTGGTGTAGCCGCGGTTGGCAAGGCCTTCGAGTTCGCTCAACAGGCTGTAATCAAACGGACGGCCTGCAACGGCATCATCAATCGCTTTACGGTAGGACTGGGCCACGCGTGCAACATAATAAAGCGATTTTGTACGGCCTTCGACTTTGAGGCTGTCCACGCCGATTTTGGCCAGTTTCTCAACGACTTCGATACCACGAAGGTCTTTGGAGTTCATGATGTAGGTGCCGTGTTCGTCTTCCATAATCGGCATCATTTCGCCCGGGCGGTTGGACTCTTCAATCAGGAAAACCTTGTCGGCGTAGGGATGGCGTTTTTGACCGTTGATGCCTTCAAAGTTTTGGTTGGCTTCTTCCTGGGCTTTTTCAAAGTTGAAACCTTGCAGAAGCTGGGCATCGCCTGCATCGCTTTCAGTGGCGTTGTGAACCTTGTAATCCCAGCGGCAGGAGTTGGTGCAGGTGCCTTGGTTGGGGTCGCGGTGGTTGAAGTAGCCGGAGAGCAGGCAGCGGCCGGAGTAGGCGATACACAATGCGCCGTGGATGAAGACTTCAAGTTCGATGTCGGGGCATTCTTGGCGGATTTCGGCGATTTCTTCCATGCTCAATTCACGCGACAGAATAATGCGTTCGACACCGATGTTTTGCCAAAATTTTACGCCCCAGTAGTTGGTGGTGTTTGCCTGTACGGACAGGTGAATCGGCATATCCGGCCATTTTTCGCGCACGGTCATGATCAAACCCGGATCCGCCATAATCAGCGCGTCGGGTTTCATGGCAATCAAGGGCTCCATATCGGAAACAAAGGTTTTGAGTTTAGAGTTGTGCGGCAGCGTATTGACGGTCAGGAAGAATTTTTTGTTGCGCTCGTGCGCTTCTTTAATGCCTTGTTCGAGGACGTCGAGTTTGGCAAATTCGTTGTTGCGGGCGCGCAGGGAGTAACGCGGGCTGCCGGCGTAAACGGCATCTGCGCCGTAATCATAGGCGGCGCGCATGCGTTCGAGGCCGCCTGCCGGTAATAAGAGTTCGGGTGCTTTCATGTTTTATGCTTTTTAAAATGTTTTCAGACGGCCTTCAAGGGAAGAGGGAAGGCCGTCTGAAAGATGTTTGAAGAATGGGCGGATTATCCGCTGTTTTTGTGTTTCGGTCAATTTTGTATCGGGTTTTCGCTTTGTTTTTTATACGGAAAATATCTTATATGGGCAAAGGTGAAAAGGGGCTGTAATTCATTGGAAATGTAAAAAAAGCAGGGTTGGGCGGAATAATTTAACAAAAAACCGTTCAAGCAATGTATTTTCTTGTAAAATATCAAGCTTCATTTTAAAAAATATTCGGATTAGTTACCGATTTTGACCGACGGAAGGGTTATGGATTTTCGTTTTGACATTATTTATGAATACCGCTGGATGTTTTTTTACGGCGCATTGACGACGCTGGGACTGACGGTGGTTGCAACGGCAGGCGGTTCGGTTTTGGGGTTGCTGTTGGCATTGGCGCGGATGATTTATCTGGAAAAGGCGGGTGCGCCGATGCGTGCCTTGGCTTGGGTTTTGCGTAAGTTTTCGCTACTTTATGTAACGCTGTTTCGCGGTACGCCGCTGTTTGTGCAGATTGTGATTTGGGCTTACGTCTGGTTCCCGTTTTTCGTCCATCCTACCGACGGTTTGCTGATGAACGGCAACGAGGCGAAGGTCTTTCGAAATTCTTATGGCGCACTGGTTGCTGGTTCGCTTGCCTTGATCGCCAACTCCGGCGCGTATATCTGCGAGATTTTTCGAGCGGGCATCCAGTCTATCGACCGCGGTCAGATGGAAGCGGCGCGTTCGCTGGGTTTGAGTTATTCGCAGGCGATGCGTTATGTGATTCTTCCTCAGGCTTTACGTCGTATGCTGCCGCCACTTGCGAGCGAATTTGTTACGCTCTTGAAAGACAGCTCGCTTTTGTCCGTTATCGCTGTGGCAGAGCTGACTTATGTGCAAAAAACGATTAGCGGACGCTATTACATTTATGAAGAACCACTTTATACTATTGCGCTAATTTATCTCTTGATGACAACTTTCTTGGGCTGGGTATTCCTGCGATTGGAAAGCCGTTATAATCCGCAACACCGCTAATCGGTTTGAATCAAAAAAGGAAGGCTTGAAAAAGTCTTCCTTTTTTATTTGCCGTCAATGTTTCAGACGGCCTTGAATCAGAATGCTTCGCCGACTTTGACACCGCCTGCGATGTCTTTGGGCGTTGCCAGTTTGGCGGTCGCCTGTTGTGCGGCTTGGAATTCTTCGGTTGCCATGATGTCGGCAGCTTCTTGTACGGTCAATGTGTTGGCCATGTATTGCCAACGTGCTGCCAAATCGGCGTTTACCGGTGCGTGGAAACCGTCTCGCAATTCATCTACCAAGTCAGGGCGGTTGCACACCAGTACAATATCGCAGCCTGCTTCAAAAGAAAGGCGGGCGCGTTCTTTAATACCGCCGACACCGCATGCACCTTCCATGGTCAGGTCGTCTGAAAAGATAACGCCGTTAAATCCGATTTCTTGGCGCAGGATTTGTTTCAGCCATTTTTCGGAGAAGCCGGCAGGTTGGTTGTCGGTTTGCGGGTATACGACGTGGGCAGGCATGACTGCGGCCATGCCTGCTTTGCTCAATGCGCGGAAGGGGATAAGGTCGGCGGCTTCGAGCTCTTCGCGGCTGCGTTCGTCACAAGGCAGGACGTGATGGCTGTCGCCTTCGACAAAGCCGTGGCCGGGGAAATGTTTGCCGCAAGATTTCATGCCGCCTTTGTTCAGGCCTTTTTGCAGGGCAAGGGCAAGCTGGGTAACGATGTTGGCGTCGCGGTGGAAACTGCGGTTGCCGATGACGGCGCATTGACCCCAGTCCAAATCCAATACAGGCGTGAAGGATAGGTCGATACCGCAGGCGGAGAGTTCGGTTGCCAAAACCCAACCGACTTGTTCTGCTTGGACGCAGGCGGCTTCTTCGCCTTCGTTGTCCCAAATTTCGCCCAATACGTTCATGGCCGGCAGGCGGGTGAAGCCGTCAATAAAACGTTGAACCCGTCCGCCTTCGTGGTCGACGGCGATGATGAGTTCAGGTGTACGGACGGCTTTGATTTCTTGAACCAAAGCTTTGAGCTGGGAAACGTTTTCAAAGTTGCGGCGGAACAAAATAACGCCACCGACGGCAGGGTCGAGCAGGCGTTGTTTTTCTTCTTCGGTCAGATGATAGGCAGCAACATCGGCCATGACTGGGCCGCGTGGAAGATGAGGCGTATTCATTGTTTTGTCCTGAATAATGTATATATTGGATAATCGTTATGTTCAGACGGCCTGAGAGTGTAGGAATATCTCAGGCCGTCTGAATATTGGTTTTGAATTAGGCAGTTGCTTTTTTCTTGTCTTTCAAGATAAAAATCAACACAACCATCACGATGCCGGTTACCACAAAACCTAAAGGCGCAGAGCCGGTCATGCCCAGTGCGAGGTAGCCTGTGGCAGCAGACGCGGCTACGGTCAGCGCGTAAGGGAATTGCGAGGTAACGTGGTCGATGTGGTTACAGTGTGCGCCGGTAGAAGAGAGGATGGTGGTGTCGGAAATTGGCGAGCAGTGGTCGCCAAATACGGCACCGGCCATTACGGCAGACATGCAAGGGATAATCAGCGAAGGTTCGACTTTGACGGCCATAGCGGCGGCAATCGGCAACATGATGCCGAATGTGCCCCAGCTTGTGCCGGTAGCGAAGGCCATCACGCCTGCGAGCATAAACAAAATCACGGGCAGGAAGCCTGCGTGGATATTGCCTGCCACCAAAGTGGAGAGGTATTCGCCTGTGTGCATCTCGCTAACAACGGTGCTGATGATCCATGCCAAAATCAAGATGGTAATGGCACCGCGCATAGAGATGACGCCCTGCCAAATGGCTTTAGGGTAGTCGCTGGTTTTGATGGTGCCGATGGTGCAGAGGATGACGGCCAATACGCCGCAAGTACCGCCAAACACAAGGGAAGTGTTCACATCGGTATTTTCAAACGCACTGAGCAAAGAGAAGGTTTCAGAAGCTTGTGCACCGGTGTAAATCATGGCGGAAACCGTGGCGACGATCAGTACCAAAACCGGCACAATCAGCGCGAATACACGGCCGTTGGGATGGCCTGTTTCAACGGTTTCATCATGAATTTCGTTCAAAGCGGCGCGTTCCAAACGAGCCATAGAGCCGATGTCGAAGGAGAACCAGGCAACGACAAACACCATAATCAATGCGAAGACGGCGTAGTAATTCATCAGGCTCATGGCCACGAATGCGCCCATCGGTGTGTAGTCTGTGATGCTGTAGGTCACCAAAAGGCCTGCCAAAGTAGCGATAATCGATGCGCCCCAGCTGGATACCGGCATCAAAACGCACATCGGCGCGGCAGTGGAGTCAAGGATATAAGCCAGTTTGGCGCGGGAAACTTTGAATTTGTCGGTTACAGGGCGGGCAATCGCACCGACGGCAAGGCTGTGGAAATAGTCGTCAATAAAGGTAACGAATACCAGACAGGCAGTCAGCATCTTCGCCCCGCGACGGCCTTTGATGTGCTGTTTTGCCCAATCGGCAAATGCTTGGTTGCTGCCGGAATGTGTCAGCAGGGAAGTGAAAATCCCCAAAAGCACCAAAAAGAGCAGGATTTTGGGTTTGCCCAAAGACCAATCGCCGTCCGCCCAAGTCAGGCTGACGGCCATGTCTTTTAAGTGAACCAAGGCATCGAGTGGATTACCGCCTACCAGCAGGAATGAGCCAACGATAATGCCGACACCCAGGGACAGCAATACACGGCGCGTGGCAATGGCCAAGGCGAGCGCAATGGCTGCTGGGACGACAGATAAAATAGAATTTGAATAATTAATAAGTTGCATAATTATATTGTATATAAGCGGTAAAATATTTTCAGACGGCCTAAATTGGAAGACGGATAACAAAATACCCACTGCCTCTGACAGATGGGTATTTTATCATCTAACACATCATCATGCCGTCTGAAAATCAGGCTATTGCAGATTTAGCGCGAGGAACAAAGTATTGCCGTCGCGTTGCACCAAAAGCGGTACGTTTTTGCCTGCGCTTTCCAATGCGCTACGGAAAGTGGATTCGTCATTGACGCTGATTTGGCTGACGGCAATGATTTCGTCGCCGCGCTTGAGGCCGGCACGTTCGGCCGCACCGCTAACGCGCAGAACGATCAAGCGTTGTTTGCCGTCTGCGTTTTCAACCTGTAGGGTAATGCCTGCATTTTCAACGGTAAATCCGTCATGGCCGCCTTCGTGTTGCGGGTGTTCGGCTTCTTTTGCAGAAGTTTCCGTTTGCTCGGCTGCGCTGCCAAGTTTAACTTTGACATCGGTTTGTTTGCCGCCGCGCCAAATACTCAAAGTCACTTCTTTACCCGGCATAATCGAGCCGACCATAACAGGCAAATCGCTGGAAGCACGGACTTCTTCGCCGTTAACTTTGCGTACGATGTCGCCAACTTGCAAACCGGCTTGTTGTGCCGCGCTGTTTGGCATGATTTTGGCAATCAGCGCGCCACTTGCTTTGTCCAAACCGAAAGATTTGGCCAAATCGTAAGAAACTTCTTGAATAACCACGCCTAATTGACCGCGTTGGACTTTGCCGTTGGCTTTTAATTGTTCGGCCACATTCATGGCAACATCAATCGGAATGGCAAATGAAATGCCCATGAAACCGCCGCTGCGGCTGTAAATTTGCGAATTGATGCCGACTACTTGGCCGCGGAGGTTGAATAACGGGCCGCCTGAGTTACCGGGGTTGATGGCAACGTCGGTTTGGATAAACGGCGTGTAGTTTTCATTCGGCAGGCTGCGGCCTTTGGCGGAGACGATGCCTGAAGTTACGCTGTTGTCAAAGCCGAAAGGCGCGCCGATGGCGGCTACCCATTCGCCTGGTTTCAAATCTTTCGGATTGCCGATTTTGACAACCGGCAAGTCTTCTTGCGGCTCAATTTTTAAGAGGGCAACGTCGGATTGGGCGTCTGAGCCGACCAGTTTGGCCGTGTATTCGCGTTTGTCGTTGAGCAGGACTTTGATATTGCCCATGCCGGCAACCACGTGGGTATTGGTCAGGATATAGCCGTCTTTGCTGATGATGAAGCCGGAACCGAAATTCAAAGCGTCGCTTTCGGTATCTTCTTGCGGCATGTCGGGCATATTGGGAACGAGGCGTTTGAAGAACTCGTAAAACGGATCGTTGTCGGGGAATTGACTCAGGTCCATGCTGTGGTCGTCATCCGGTGTCGCAGTGCGTTTCGCCGGTGTTGCTTGAATATTGACGACTGCCTGTCCTTCGTTTTGCACCAGTTGGGCGAAGTCGGGCAACAACATGCCGACCTTTCCGTCATCGGTATTGGTTTCTATGCGTTGGACGAGCTCTTTGTTTTCGTCTTTGCCAAAAAAGGTGCTGACTTTGTCGCAACCTGAAAGAAGGGAAGCTGAGAGGACAGCAAGAGCCAGATATGTGTTTGTTTTAATATTCACGAAAGTTCCTTTTGCCGGTGCCTATCGTATTGTCGGCATGCGTTTGAGCCGGCAGGCAGTTTTATTGTTTGAATGCTGTTTAAATGTATAAGGTAGGATTTTTACACTTTAACGGTTTTTTTTCAAGCATTTCATTTTAAATGAAAAAATGATAATTGGGATTTTATTGTTTTAAGGCCGTCTGAAAGCTTTGGAATATGACTTGTCGGTCGGTTCGCTTCTTTCAGACGGCCTTTAAATTGTGGTCAGTCGTGTTGATCCAAATGGTAGATCTGCGCCACGGCATCGATTAATTCGCTGTTGTCCGAGCCGGCTTTATTGAGCGTGCGTGTCGGAGAGTGAAGCAGTTTGTTGGTCAACTGAATGGAGAGGCGTTCGAGGACATCCTCGGCGGATACGCCTTTTGCCAGTTGCTTCATGGCATTTTCCAATACTTGGCGGCGCGCACGTTCGCCTTCGTCGCGCAAGGCGCGGATAAGTGGAACGCTTTGACGGTTTTTCTGCAGGCGGATAAATTCGCTGACTTTTTCTTCCACCATGCTTTCAGCCGCCGCCGCTGCCTTTTTGCGTGCATCTTTGCCGCTTTGGACGATGTCCATCATGTCGTCCACGGTATAGAGATATGCATCTTCCAATTCGCCGACTTCGGCTTCGATATCGCGCGGAACGGCCAAATCCAGCAGGAAAACGGGCATGTTGTGGCGTTTTTTCAATGCGCGTTCAACCATGCCTTTGCCGACGAGGGGAAGTTGGCTGGCGGTGGAAGAAACAACCACGTCGTAATCGTGAAGAATATCGGGCAATTCATTCAGCAGGCAGGCTTCGGCGTTGACACCGAGTTTGTCGCACAATTCCTGTGCGCGCTGGTGTGTACGGTTGGCAACGGTAATGAGCTTGGGATTTTTGGCAGCAAAATAAGTGGCCACCAGTTCAATCATTTCGCCTGCGCCGATAAAAAGCACGTTCAGATCGGAAATGGAAGGGAAAATTTGCTCTGCCATTTTGACCGATGCAGAAGCCATGGAGACGGAGTTTTCGCCGACGGCAGTGTCGGTACGCACTTCTTTGGCAACGGCAAAGGTTTTTTGAAACAGGGCGTTTAAGTGGGTATTGATGCTTTCCTGTTCTTGCGCAACGCGGACGGCATCTTTGATTTGACCGAGAATTTGCGGTTCGCCCAAGACCATGGAATCTAAACCGCAGGCGACGCGGAAGGCGTGGCGGACGGTTTCATTATTATCTAAGGTATAGAGGTAAGGGCGGATTTCTTCGGCAGGCAGGTCGTGATATTGCGCCAACCAGTCGATGATTTTTTCGGTTTCACCGACGCAGTAGAGCTCGGTGCGGTTGCAGGTAGAAAGAATGACTGCTTCTTCCGCCGCCTCACTGCGCGCGAGGTTGGACACGGCATCCGGCAGATTTGCAGCTGCAAATGCCAGTTTTTCGCGTATGCTCAAGGGCGCGGTTTGGTGATTGAGTCCGACGACGGTAAGTTGCATGGTTATGGTATGACTGGGTAGAGTGTGTGGTGGGTATTATAGCTTAAGTGGGCTTTAAAATGAATGTGTTGGGGGAGAAGATACAATAAGGTTTGCCATCGAAAAGGCCGTCTGAAAAGATTCAGACGGCCTTTTTATAATGAAAGGCTTAAACGGCTTCTGCTTCTTCTGCCAAGAAACCGCGCAGTTTTTGCATGGCTTTGGCTTCGATTTGGCGGATGCGTTCGGCAGATACGCCGTATTCGGCAGCCAATTCGTGCAGGGTCAAACCGCCATCGTCTTGCAACCAGCGGCTTTCAACGATACGGCGGCTGCGGTCGTCCAGTTGTGCCAAGGCATTTTGCAGACCTTCGGTTTGCAGGGCGTAGTGAGCTTGTTTGGACAACTGACGGCTAGGCTCTGCATCGTGATCGGCCAACCAGTCGATAGGGGCGAAATTGTCCTCGTCATCGTTGTTTTCTGCCATGATGCCGATATCGTGACCGGTCATGCGTTGCTCCATTTCCAAGACTTCGGACAATTTGACACCCAAATCATCGGCGATTTCTTGCGCTTCTTTTGGAGACAAGGCATTCAGGTTTTTACGCATGCTGCGCAGATTGAAGAACAGTTTGCGTTGCGGTTTGGTGGTGGCGACGCGGACCAAACGCCAGTTGCGCAAAATGAATTCGTGGATTTCTGCTTTAATCCAATGCACGGCAAACGAAAACAGGCGCGCGCCGCGGCTTGGTTCGTAGCGTTTGACGGCTTTCATCAGGCCGATATTGCCTTCTTGAATCAGGTCGGCTTGGTTGAGGCCGTAGCCGTCGTAGCCGCGTGCAATGGATACAACGACGCGAAGATGCGACAGGATAAGCTGTTTGGCGGCATTGAGATCGCCTTTTTGTTGACGTTCCGCCAGTTGTGTTTCTTCTTCGGCGGTAAGCATGGGAATGCTGTTGACAGTATGAATGTATTGCTCGAGGCTACCGTTGCCGCTGTGGATAACGGGTAATGCAAAAGCTTTATTCATGAAGGGTGCTTTCCTTGATTGGGCCGTCTGAAGACGGCTTTTTGTTTATTGTGTGACAAGCAGTATAACACTGCCTGTGGTTTGTTTTGTTATGGGTTGGATTTTTTCTGTAAATTAACGATAGATTCAATAGTTTTTACTGCTTGAATCGTAAGGGTTGATTGTCTTAGAAAATTTGAGTGATTTGCTAGGTTTTGGTTAAGTATATTACAAACATTTCTGTATGTAAATAGTTTTAGTGATAAAAAAGACCTTGTATAACAATGTCTTAAAAATTTTTTATTCTGGTTTCTTCCGGCCAATCAGGATAAGGAATACGCCGATAACGGCCAAAATGCTGATAAGCCATGTTGAGCCGCCTGCTTTCATATAAGGCGTTTCGCCGATATAGCCTTTAACGTGGCCTTCGAGGACGGTTTCTGTATCCGGTTGGGCTTCGGCAACAATCGTACCTTTAGGGGAAATAATGGCGGTTGCGCCGGTATTGGTGGCACGAACCATGTAGCGGCCCAGTTCCATTGCACGCGCTTGGGACTGTTGAAGCTGCTGATACATGGCATTGGATTTGCCGTACCACGCCATATTGCTGATGTTGGCAAGCAGGGTGGAGCGTTTCGCCGTTGCAATCAGTTCGTCGCCGAAACCGTCTTCATAGCAGATATTGAAGGCGACTTTTTGATCCTTCATCACCAAAGGCGCTTGGTTGTCGCCGCCTTTTTGAAAGTCGGCCAAAGGCATATTCATCATTTTATAGAGGCGCTCGGTAATGGCGGGCAAGGGCTTGTATTCGCCAAATGGAACGAGGTGGTTCTTGGCGTAGTAGGGGATGACATCGGAAGTGCTGTTGTGATAGTCGCTTAAATTGATGACTGCATTTTCGTAGCCGTTGCCGTCGGGCGTATATTGGCTGATGCCGATGGCCAATGCGCTGCCGTTGCTTTGCGCCTGTTCGGCGAATTGTTCCAAGATGCCTTCGGGCAGGTCTTGGCGCATCAGCGGCAGGGCGGTTTCAGGCAGAATGACGATGTCGGCACTGGTTTTGCTGATTTGTTCGTAGTATTTTTGAATGGTCGGAATGATTTGCTCTTCCTTCCATTTCAGATTTTGCTCGATATTGCCTTGAATCAGGGCGACCGTGCTGGTGCTGCCGTCGGGGCGGGTGTATTCGGTTTGTTGGGAAATGTAGCCGACGGAGCAGAGCGCAACGATAAGGAATAAGGGTAGCAGGCGGTGTTTCAGACGGCCGTGGTTGTCAATCAGCAACACCAGCCATGCGCTGAGGAAAGCAGTTGCCAGCGTAACCATATGAATGCCGCCCAAAGGCGCGAAACCTGCCAATGGGCTGTCTTTGATGATTTGGGAATAGCCGATTGCGCCCCAGCCGAATCCAGTCAGGAAACGTTCGCGGGCAAATTCTGCCAGCGTCCATAAAATCGGCAGCAGGAGGCCGGTTTTGGTCCAGCGCGACAGGTTGCATTTTCTCCACACACAAAAACAGATGGCCGGATAAAGCGCAAGAAACGCCGGCAGCAGGAAGGTGAGGGGGATGGCGTATGAATCCGGCAAACCCGAAACATCATGCAAGGCAGTGTGTATCCAATAAAATTGCGCCGTATAACCGATTAATCCGAACAGATAGGCAGTCATGACGGCAAAGCGCGGACGCAATTCAATCAGGCGTATCAGCGCGCCAAACAACAGCGGCATCAGCCAGAAATGATAATATGGGGCGAAAGTGAACGGTGTCGCGGCGGCAATCAAGATGACCAGCGGCCAGTAAAGCAGCGGATGTTGCCAATATTGTTCGAGTTTACGGAAAATATTCATGCTTTAAATGGTATTGAGGCCGTCTGAAAAGTTTTCAGACGGCAGGGAAACAAAATCAGTCTTTTTGAAATAATTTCATTGCAGGCAGGACGATTGCGCAAGCCAATGCACCGGCGGCTACTCCGACCACCAGATTGGCGATATGTTCCATCATGCCGCTGTCCCAATGCTGCGCGTGGAGGAAATCGTGCAAAAAGCCAAGGTTGTGGGCGATCAGTCCGCCGCCGACCAAGAACATCGCCAGCGTGCCGACAATACTCAAGCCGCGCATAAACCAAGGCATAAATGAAATCAAGCCGCGTCCGATACCTTGTACGGCGGCGCTTTTTTGGCGCATCAGCATCATGCCGAGGTCGTCAAGCTTGACGATAATGCCGACTAAACCATAGACCAACACTGTCATGCCGACACCGATGGCGGCCATAACCAAAGAACGCGTCATCAGGTCATATTTTTCAACAACGCCCAGCGCGATAATGATGATTTCGGCTGAGAGGATGAAATCTGTGCGGACCGCGCCTTTAACTTTTGTTTTTTCGTCTGTAACTTCAGGCTCGGCATCGTGTCCGTCTTCGTGTTCATTGCGGTGCAGAAATTTGTGCAACAGTTTTTCCACGCCTTCAAAACACAAATACACACCGCCGATCATCAGCAAGGGCGTAATCAGCGCAGGCAGGAAAGCGGAAAGCAACAGCGCAAGCGGCACTAGAATCAGCTTGTTGACCAGAGAGCCTTTTGCCACCGCCCAAATAATCGGCAATTCGCGCTCGGCGGATACGCCGGTTACCTGATTGGCGTTGAGTGCCAAATCGTCACCAACCACGCCGGCGGTTTTTTTGGCGGCGACTTTGGTCATCATCGCTACGTCGTCCAAAACGGCGGTAATGTCGTCCAAAAGCGTAAAGAGAGAGGCGAAGGCCATAATGTTGTCCGGATAAAATCAAATAAACGCGCGATTATATATGAAAATTCAGTTGCTTGAATGTTTTTCAGACGGCCTTTGACGGAAATTAACCAAAGGCCGTCTGAAAATGCTATTTCGGCGTATAACGTCCCACCATGGCTTTATACACCATATTTTCGTATTTTAAGGCTTCATAGCGTTGGTTCAGCAGGTTTTGAGCCGAGCTGTATTCCGAATTCAAAGCCTCCAGCCAGTCTTTCAGTTCGTTTTTACCGTGTTGGTAGCGGACTTGATAGTAATGGCTGTTTTTCTTGTCCAACTGATAACGCTGTTCTTGATTGGCAAGGCTGGCCTGCGCGTTTCGGTAGGCAAGGTAGTTGGTGTTGACCTCGTTGAGCGCGGTGGTTAGGGCTTTTTCAAAATTCAGCTTGGCACTGTCCATCTCCGCTTGTACGGTTTTGTCTTTCCATTTCATGGTCTGCCAGTTAAGGAAAGGCAGACTGATGGTGGCCGAGCCGCCCAACATGGGGATATTGAACGTACTTTTCGCTTTATCGGAAGACGTACTCAGACTTGCGCCCAAGGTAATCGACGGATACCAACTGCGTTTTTGCGCGTTGACCGATTGTTGCGACGCTTGCAGGCGGTATTCGGCAGCGCGCAGGTCGGGGCGGTTGGCCAAAACGGTAATCGGTACGTCCAAGTTCACGCCTTTGACCGGCAGCAGGCGGAACTGTGCCGGATCGGCGGCCATGTTTTCAGACGGCCTTAAATTCAACAAATTACGCAAAACCTGTTTTTGCGTATCCAAATTGTTTTGCAAAGACAACAGGCTGTTTTCCGCGCTCAGCAATGACTGTTTGGCTTGGGTCGGCTGGCTTGAGTCGGCACGGCCGTAGCGAAACTTGGCATTCGCAATGCGGTTGATTTCCTGATATTGCTTCAGCGATTTTTTTGCCAACTCGATGGCTTCGTTCAGGTAGGCGATATTGAAATACGCATCGGCGACATTATTAATCAAAGTCAGGCGTGTGTTGGCCATGTCTTCATGCGTGGCTTGGTATTCCCATACCTGCGCATCGGCAGTGGCACTGAGTTTGCGCCACAAATCCAATTCGTAGCTCAAACCAAGCTGGCTGCTGAAGGTATTGCCGTGGCTGCCGGTTTTCAGGTTTTTAGAAGCGTTCGCGCCCAACGAGCCGCTGAACGAAGGCACCAAATCCGCACCCAAAATATTGGCTTGGTACAAAGCCTTGTTGACGCTGATGGCCGCCTGTTTCAAATCGACATTGTTCGCCAAAGCCTGCTCCATCAGCGCGTTGAGCTGCGGGCTTTGGTAGATTTCCCACCAGTTGCCGTTTACATCGTAGCGTTCGGCAGTTTCGGCCGCGCTCATGACTTGGCCGGTCGCTTCCAGCGTCAGGTTCGGATTGGCTTTAGGTGCGGCGCACGCACTTAGGGCAAGGGCAACAGCCAAGGATAAGGCTGCTTGGGAAAAAGGTTTCGTCTTCATAAAAAATCTTTCGGGTAACAGCATTTCAGACGGTCCCAAGATAATAGGTCGTCTGAAACATAATCAATCCTGAGCCAGCGCATCAATCGGGTTGAGCTTGGAAGCTTTGTTGGCGGGCATAAAGCCGAACGCGACGCCGATGGCGGTGGAGCAGACCACCGCGCCGATGACGGAAGTTATGGAAATGCTCATCGGGAAGTCGGTGACAAAGTAGTTGAACACCAGGCTGATGCTTGCAGACAACAATACGCCTGACAGGCCGCCGATGATACAGATTAAGACTGCCTCAATCAGGAACTGTTGCAAAATATTGTTGCGGCGTGCGCCGATTGCCATGCGGACGCCGATTTCTTTGGTGCGCTCGGTAACGGAAACCAGCATAATGTTCATCACGCCGATACCGCCGACCACCAAAGAGATGACCGCGATGGAAGAAATCAGCAGCGTCATGGTGCCGGTTGTGCTTTCAACCATTTCTTTGATGCTGTCGCTGTTGTTCATAAAGAAGTCTTCTGTACCGTGGCGTGCTTTCAGCAGCTCGGTCAGGCTTTTTTCGGCAACTTGCGTGTTGGCATCGTCTTTGATTTTGACAACGATGGAATTGGTATGGCTCTCGCCGGTAATTTGGTGCATGACCGTTGTATAAGGCGACCAAAGCATCAGCGAGTCGGAGTTGCCGAACGAGTTGTCATCCTTTTTCATAATGCCGATGACGGTTAACGGGCGTTTTTTGAAGAGGATGGTTTTGCCTAAAGGATTGACGCCTTCGCCGAAGAGTTTGGTTTTGGTGTTTTGGTCGATGACGACGACTTGTGCATCGGTTTTTACATCGTCATCATCAAACAGACGGCCTTCTTCCAATTTCAAACCGCGCACGTCGAAATATTGTTCGCCTACGCCGTAAAGCGAGGCGGTCAGGTCGGTGTTGCGGTAGGTCAAGGTGCCGTTGGAGTTGGTTTGAGGGGTGGCAGAGGCGACGTAGCTTTGTTGGCTGATGGCTTTTGCGTCATTAATCGTCAGTGTTTTGATCCGTCCGCTGCGGCGGTCGCCAAAACCACGGCCGGGGAAGATACTGATGGTGTTTGTACCCATCGAGTTGATGTCTTCCAAGATTTTTTGCTGCGAGCCATTACCCAATGCCACTACCGATACCACCGAAGCGATACCGATGATAATCCCCAGCATGGTCAGCAGCGAACGCATTTTGTGCGCCATAATCGCCTGCACCGACATTTTGAATGCTTCCATAAATTGATCGTAATAAAACGACCAAGAAGCTTTTTCTTTAATCCGTTCTACTTTGCTTGGCGGGATATCGGGATTTTTAGACGTATCCGAAATAATCTGACCGTCGCGGATTTCGATGACGCGGTTTGCGTTTGCCGCAATGCCCGGATCGTGGGTGACCATAATCACGGTATGCCCGTCTTCGTGCAGCTTATGGATGATTTCCATCACGTTTTTACCGCTGGCGGTATCCAATGCGCCGGTCGGCTCGTCGGCAAAGATGATTTCGCCGCCGTTCATCAACGCGCGGGCAATCGAAACGCGTTGTTGCTGACCGCCGGAAAGTTCGCTGGGTTTGTTGTCTTCTTTATTTTGCAAACCCAAATCGCCCAACAGTTTTTCCGCCCGTTCCGCGCGCTCTTTGCTGTCCATGCCCATATACACGGCAGGCAGGGCGACGTTGTCTCGGGCGGTCAGAGAGCTTAATAGGTTGTAACGCTGGAAAATAAAGCCGAAACGCTCACGACGCAAAGCCGCCAGCTCATCCGGCTGCATTTGCGATGTTTCGATGCCGTCGATTTGATAAGAGCCGGAAGTGGCGGTATCCAGACAGCCCAAGATATTCATCAGCGTAGATTTGCCTGAACCGGACTGGCCGATAATCGCCACAAAGTCGCCTTTCTCAATAGAAAGGCTGACATCTTTCAATACGTGCACACGGTTTTCACCGCTACCGAAAAAACGGTTGATATTCTTACATTCGATTAAACTCATAATCTTTCCGGGCGAAAAATAGAAATACAGGAACTAAGGCCGTCTGAAACACAGCCAAATCTTTCAGACGGCCTTAATCAATCAGCGAGGAGGGCCGCCACCCATCATCGCGCGTTCACTGCTCTTATTCTTTTCATCTGCGCTCATTTCAGAAATGATCACTTTTTCGCCTTCTTTCAAGCCGCTTTTGATTTCGGTATTCATGCTGTCTTTCAAGCCGACAGTCACTTCACGCTCAACAGCTTTATTGTCTGCACCCAAAACGCTGACAAATGATTTGCCGTTATGCTTTTTCACGGTCAGCGTTGGTACCAGCAAAACATTCTTCACGCCGTTGATTTCAATCGTATTTTGAGTGGTCATGCCGATGGATAGCTTGCCGTCATTATTCGGCACAAGGGCGCGGGCATAGTAGTAAATCGCATTGGAAGTCGTGTCCGTGCTACTGGTGTAGCTGCCCAAAGACATGGTGGTCAGGCCGGGGTCGACGCTGTCTAATTTCGCTTTAATCGGGGTGTCCGGCTCGGACAAAATGGTGAACGAAATATCCTGACCGGCTTTGACTTTCGTGATGTCGCCCTCTGCAATCTGCATTTTGTTTAACATGGTTTCCAAGTTAGCCAGTTGGATAATGGTCGGCGTAGATTGCGCCGCATTGACGGATTGGCCTTCTTCAACAGGAATAGCGACTACGGTGCCGTCCATGGTGGCGGTAATCCGCGTGTGGCCCAGTTCGGATTCGGCTGTATTGATGGAGATTTTTGATTGTTTGATGGAGGCTTTCAGTTCGGCAACATTGGCTTTGGCTGCGGCTAAAGAGTCTTGTGCAGATTCCAAGTTTTCCTTGGAAGTCGCCTGTTCTTTCCATAAGGCAAGTTCGCGTTTATATTTTTTCTCCGCACTGGAAAGCGCGATTTCGGCAGAAACCAATTTTGCTTGATAGGTTTCCAGTTTGGATTTTTCGGTATTTAAGGTATTGATCTGATTGGTTGAGTCGATTTCTGCAATCAGATCGCCTTTTTTCACTTGTTGGCCCAGTTTCACATACAGTTTTTTAATCTGACCTGAAGCTTCCGCGCCCACGGATACCAAATTGGAAGGTGAGATTTCGCCGGTTGCTGACACGGTTTGACGGATATCGCCGCGTTTGACTACTTCTGTAATAAAAGAAGACTGAGGTTCAGGCTTCATCAAAGACCAGCCGCCGAAAGCCGCTGCTACTACAACAGCCGTACCGGCCGCCCACTTGAAAACTTTAGACATATAAAAGGAACCAATTCAATAAAATAACGTCGCAGACAAGCAACAAATGTATTGATAGAAACAAAAAAACAACTGGATTTTACTGTAAAGACCAAGGCTGACCAAGAGACAGCCAGCTTAAATTGAAGTTTAACTTATTGAAATAAAAAATAAAGGGCAGTAAACATTTTTCAGAACTTGCACCTCATTTACATAAATTCCCAAACTCCCTCCGAATCTGAACATTTAAGCTGCAAGAAAACTACTATAATATTCACATCTTATTCTAATTATTTACGACATAAATACAATGAAACACCAACAAGGCTTCACGCTTATCGAGCTGCTGATAGTCGTTGTGATTGCAGCCATTCTTGCTACCATCGCATATCCGTCTTATCAAAACTACATCCGCCAAACGCGCCTTGCCGCCGTCCGCACGCAGATGCTGCATAACGCCCAACAGCTCGAACGCTATTACACTCAAAAAAGTACATTTAAGAAATTTCCTCCTGAAACCTTACAGCAGAATCAATATTTCAATATTAGTTTTTCCGAAGGTACGGCTTCTATGCCTAATCCTTCCGATTCAGGTTATATTTTGAAGGCTGTACCCAATAAAGAAACCAATGCTGATGAAACTTGTACCGTTTTTTACAACGACAGCGGTATCATCTGGGCAAGCAGCGACAAGCAAAACTGTCCCGGTTATGAAATGCCAAAATCAGAATAAATCGAAGTATAAAAGGCCGTCTGAAATTCAGACGGCCTTTTTGATGGTTTGGCTGTATAAGCACATTAGCTTAAACAGGGCAAAGATCAGTAATTTTGACCTGATGTGAAGTCAATCTTAGCCTTTGCGGCGCGGTTCGTCAGGTCGGATGCGGGAAGCCAGTTGGTCGAGGATGCCGTTGACGAATTTATGGCCATCGGTGCCGCCGAAAGTTTTGGTGACTTCGATGGCTTCGTTGATGATGACGGGGTAGGGGGTTTCAGGCATGGTGCTCAGCTCATGGCAGGCAACCAGCAAAACGGCGCGTTCGATAGGACTGAGATCTTTCTCGTCGCGGTCGAGCAGGGGGCTGATTTTTTCCATGTATTCTTCGGCATGGGTTTGTGCGCCGAAAAACAGTTTGTTGAACAGCTCTTCATCCATATTGGACGATTGGGACAGTTCGTGGATGTTTTTGGCGATTTCAGGAGCGGCAGTTTTGTTGATGCCTGCTTGATAAATAGCTTGTACGGCAAGCTCGCGTGCGCGGCGGCGTGGGCTTTTCATGGGTATTCCTTGTGAAGAGAGCGCCGATGGTTGTCGGCTGAATATTGAATGATTCAGACGGCCTCAATATCATGATTGAGAGGCCGTCTGAAAATATGCGGTATTCAATACGGGGAGAAGCTTATTCTTCGTCGTCTTCGTATTGTTCTGATAAAAGATGGTTGACCAAGTTGGCACATTCTACGGCAACTTTGGCGGCATCGGAGGCTTTTTCTTCGATGCGTACAACGGCTTGTTCGTCGTTTTCAGTCGTCAGGATGGCGTTGGCGATAGGGATGTTGTAGTCAAGGGCGACGCGGCTGACGCCTGCGCCGGACTCATTGGATACCAATTCAAAGTGGTAAGTTTCGCCACGAATGACAACGCCGATGGCAATCAGGGCATCGAATTGTTCGGATGAAGCGAGGTTCATCAGCGCGATAGGCACTTCAAGCGCGCCGGGAACGGTGGCAAGCGTGATGTTGTCTTCGGATACGCCCAATTCTTTTAGGGTGCGGCAGCAAACTTTGACCATTTCGCTGCCGATTTCGTTGGTAAAGCGGGCTTGAACGATGCCGATGCGCAGGTTGGTACCGTCGAGGCGTGGTTCGATAATGTTCATGATGATTCCTTCAGTATTTGTGAAATAGGGATTCGGCTCGGTTTCAGACGGCCTAGTTATGAAGAAGGCCGTCTGAAACGAAATGGGGATGGATTATTCTTGCGGCTGCCAATCGGCAACGGCTTGGAACTCGCCGTCTTCGTTCAATTCCCACGCGCTGCCTTCTGCCTGAGTCAGCAGGGGCGCGATGTCGGGATTGTCTGCAGTAATGGCGGAGAGGCTGACAATGCTGAAGTTGTCGGGATTGTCGGTGTATTCGTCGGTTTCGTCGCCGCTGAAAATACGCCAGCCGCTGTCGTTTTCAAATACGGGGGCTTCGCGGTAGAGGAAGCCGACAGGCTCGCCTTGTTCGGCGACGGTGTTGGTAACGATGCAGCGGTCGAGCGCTGCGGCCAATGCTTGGGCAAATTTGTTCATGGAGTTGACAAAGAGATGATTTGGCATGATTTTACACGATTCGCCGCTTTTCCGCACGGATGTGTGCAGGGGCGGTTTGATGGTACAATGTCGGCAAGTGCCGTCAGGTTTGAACATGACGGCTTTTGATTGTTTATCGGCTTGAGGGACGCAAGAAACAATGAGCCAAAATAAAAAAGTTGCCGGTGTAGCCTTTTTATTTTGTTTCACTGCGGATGAGGCGTGCTTTCCGGCTGTTTTTTTGAAAGTATGGAATGAAACCTGATTTGCTCAAACAGCAGGCGCATCGAGCGATTCAAAAGCGTCTGGGCTATGAGTTCCGCAATATGGAGCTGCTTCAGCAGGCTTTGACCCACCGCAGCTACAATGCCAAACACAATGAGCGTTTTGAATTTGTCGGCGATTCGATTTTGAACTATTCCGTGGCGCGGATGTTGTTTGACGCGTTTCCGAAATTGTCGGAAGGCGAGTTGTCGCGGATGCGCGCGGCTTTGGTAAATGAAGGCGTGTTGGCTGAAATTGCGTTGGAAATGAATGTCGGCGACGGTTTGTATTTGGGTACCGGCGAGTTGAAGAGCGGCGGTTTCAGACGGCCTTCGATTTTGGCTGATGCGATGGAAGCAATGTTTGCGGCGGTTAGTTTTGATGCTGATTTTTCTGCGGCGGAAAAAGTGGTTCGCCATTTGTTTGCGGAACGCGTGAAACGTGCGGATTTGAATATCGGCAAGAAAGACAGTAAAACCGCTTTGCAGGAAGCCTTGCAGGCACGCCGCTTTGCCCTGCCGAAATACCGAATCGAAGAGCAGGCGGAGCAGACGGCTGATGCGATGTTTGTGATTTCCTGCGATTTGGGTGAACTCGGTTTCATCTGCAATGCGCGCGGCAGCAGTCGGAAAGTGGCAGAGCAAAAAGCGGCATGTGAAGCCTTAGAATGGTTGGAACAGAAGTTTCCTTTGAAAAAAGCTAAAAAATAGTATTTCAGACGGCCTTTGAGAAAATGCAAAGGCCGTCTGAAACAATAAAGAAAGTCATATATAAATGGATATCGAAACCTTTTTGCAAAATGAGTTGCAACATCCGACAGATTATCGTTGCGGTTTTGTGGCCATTGTGGGTCGACCGAATGTCGGCAAATCCACGCTGATGAATCATCTAATCGGTCAGAAAATCAGTATTACCAGTAAAAAAGCACAAACCACGCGCAACCGTGTAACCGGTATTTATACTGATGATACGGCGCAATTTGTGTTTGTCGATACGCCGGGTTTCCAAACCAATCACCGCAATGCTTTGAATGACCGTCTTAATCAAAACGTAACCGAAGCGTTGAGCGGCGTGGATGTGGTGGTTTTTGTGGTGGAAGCCATGCGCTTTACCGATGCCGACCGCGTGGTATTGAAGCAGTTGCCTAAGCATACGCCTGTGGTATTGGTGGTCAATAAAATCGATAAAGACAAAGCCAAAGATAAATTTGCGCTTGAGGCGTTTATTAATGAAGTGCGCCAAGAGTTTGAATTTGCCGCCAGCGAGGCAGTCAGCGCGAAACATGGCCTGCGTATTGCCAATCTGCTGGAACTGCTCAAGCCGTATCTGCCGGAAAGTATCCCGATGTATCCGGAAGATATGGTGACGGATAAATCCAGCCGATTCCTGGCGATGGAGATTGTGCGCGAAAAATTGTTCCGCTATTTGGGCGAAGAGCTGCCGTATGCGATGAATGTTGAAGTGGAGCAGTTTGAGGAAGAGGAAAGCGGACTGTTCCGCATTTATATCGCGGTGTTGGTCGATAAAGACAGCCAAAAGGCGATTTTGATTGGCAAGGGTGGGGAGAAATTGAAGAAAATTTCTACTGAAGCCCGCCTTGATATGGAAAAATTGTTTGATACCAAAGTCTTCTTGAAGATTTGGGTGAAAGTAAAATCCGGTTGGGCAGATGATATTCGTTTTCTGCGCGAATTGGGCTTGTAATTTAATGTGTTTGAACAAAGGCCGTCTGAAAAAATTTTCAGACGGCCTTTGGTTTGATCAAGCCAACAATTCAGTCAAACGTTTGACGATTTCATCCGCTGCTTGGCGTTTGGATGTTTCCGGAAATGAGGTTTCGGCAAGGTCATCAATAATGGTGATTTGATTGGTTGGCTTACCCATGGAAACGGAAACTTGGTTGGCTACCAGCATCGGTACGTTTTTGCGCAAACGTTTTGCCCGAGCAAATTCCAAGACTTGATGGCTTTCGGCAGCAAAGCCGACGCAGAATGGTGGAGAAGGCAAGGCGGCAACAGATGCGAGAATGTCCGGATTTTCCGTCAGTTCGATAACCGGGGGCTGATTGCCGTTTTTCTTCAGTTTCTCATTGCTGCTGTTTTTGACTTTGTAGTCTGCAACGGCTGCAACGGAAATAAAGACATCCTGCTCATGGATATGGCGGTGAACTGCCTGATACATGGCTTCTGCGCTGACAGCCTGTTCGGAGTGAGCCAAGCCTGTCGGCAGGGCCGTCTGAATTTGGCCGTAAATCAGCGTGACTTTCGCTCCGGCAGCACGGCACGCACGCGCTAAAGCCATGCCCATTTGTCCGCTGGAAATATTGGTAATACCGCGGACAGGGTCGATGGCTTCAAATGTTGCGCCGGCTGTAATCAGAACTTTTTTGCCGCTCAATAGCTTGGGTGTCCATAAATCCTCTAGCAAATCTGCCAGATCGACCGCTTCGACCATTCTGCCTGTACCTGTTTCGCCGCAAGCCTGTTCGCCATTGTTTGGGTAAAACACGGTAATGCCGTCTGAAACCAGTTGCTCAATATTGCGCAGGTTGGCAGGGTTGTTCCACATTTCGACATTCATTGCAGGTGCAACGGCCAAAGGACATTTTCTAGCTGCTACCAAGTTGGTCAGTAGATTATCAGCCAATCCGTTGGCAATTTTGGCGATCGTATTGGCAGTTGCAGGCGCAATAAGAAATGCGTCGGCTTCACGCGTCAGATTGATGTGCGCCATGCCATTATTGGAAGCACCTGAATAGGTATCCGATAAAACAGGATTGCCGGTTAAAGCTTGGAAAGTCAGCGGGGAGACAAATTCCGTCGCAGAATCCGTCATTACCACTGATACAGAATGTCCTTGCTTTTTCAGCAGTCTGACCAGTTCGCAAGATTTATACGCCGCAATACCGCCGGTAATGCCGAGGAGAATGTGTTTGCTCATAAATAACGGGTTCATTAAATGAGATATATAGGAATCAAATCAAATTAGATTTGTTCGATGTTGATTCTGGCTAGCTTTGCTTTAATCGCATTACCATATCTCTTTGGTAAGAATGCTGAAACCGCTCCGTTTTTCACTTCAGTCACATAACTGCAGACTTTAAATTCAGGAACAACATTGAGCGAGTAGTCCGGATTGACCAAAGGCGAAGCACTGGAGTACAGCGTCCATCTTGCCAGGCTGCCGTCTTCATAATCAGTCGTTGCGTTAAAGCTGGTAACCCCTTCGCTGAAAGCGATTTGATAATTAGAGTAGAACTCGCCGGGAATTTCGTGTGCATTACAGAAATCAAATAATCTGTCATGTGCAAACAGATTCTGACGGATATAGGCCCACAATTCTTTTTCTAGAAAATCTTGGTCGGCAAAATGTCTGGAAGGATAGCCCTCGTCGACAAAGTTTTGAATCCTTTCCTGCATATCTGGGACTGCGCCCGCTTTAGCGCCCCACATACCCGCAAGAATTAGGGCAGTATGCGAGCCCGAGTCGCGAATAGTGTGGAATAGGGTGCCACTTTTTATCCATTCGGATACGGCTGCAGCATCACGATAGCAAATAATAGAATCTGCATCACGGAAAATAACGTATTCAACCTCGGGATCATTAATGGCAAGAAAGCGCCACATCGTACCCGGCCAGTTGTCCAACGGTGCGCCAATCTTAATTACTTCTGCTCCGTTATTTCTAAATCGTTGAATAGCTTCAGCCGATACAGAATCGTCGACATAAAAACGACATGTCCAACCGGGGAAAAGCACAGGTGCAAGCTGGGTATTTAAGACGGCAGGCTCAATATATTTGGAATTATTGCCAAATAAAGAAAAGGAGATAATCCGTTTGCCGTTTTTTGGAGCTGGTGTCGGAATGATTTCATGTTCTAGGTTTGGGATGGCTTTATCTTTTAGAACCAAAGCCTGATGACCGTAAAATCCGGTTCTTTCCCAATTATCTAGAGCGCCATAAGCATGTGCAAGTAAATCCAAAGCAGGGATATAGGTACTATCCAGCTCTAATGTTTTCATTTCAGCCTCAATGGCTTTTTCCCATTTCAATTGCTTTAGATAGGCATAAGCAACTTTATGATGAAATTCTGCAGATTTGGGGTTGAGAAGGCAAAGAATCTCGGCGCGTTTAAGCGCTTCCTCGTAATTTTCCTCTTCGATAAAGGAGTGATATGCTTGTTCAAATTTTTGTTGAATCTTTTCGTTACTCATAATAGGGACATTCTAAATTTATGATTGTTTTATTGGAAAAAGTAGAGATTGTAAGAGTAGATGGGGCTAAAGCGCCAGTAATATAGAGATATAGAGTGTTTGAATGTGGCAAATCTAAGAGTAAAGCCGCAGGACTATTTACCTTTGGATATCTGTTCTATTTATCGAACGATAAAATCCAATAAATTTTAAATTATTTAAATACAGATAGTTGTGAAAAATTTTTTAATTTTTTTGAAATAGGGTGTTGACTGGTTTTGCTGGGAGGCGTATAGTTCGGTTCTTCGCTGCTGACGCGGTGAAGAAAACGAAGCAGACA
>ERZ773066.147-NODE-147-length-39990-cov-6.839990_pt1 | contig 39990 bp, 34 predicted proteins | sample MGYA00580573_ERZ773066 | MGnify/ENA primary metagenome ERZ773066 (study PRJEB29015, sample SAMEA2738128) | human oral metagenome | biome: human oral; feature: human-associated habitat; material: saliva | place: China | collected 2203 ... | reverse complement strand
GAAAATATATCTAAATATATAAAAGTATAATAACTTCTTTATTTCTTTAAGTAACTTATAATATTTATTTAAATACTTGTTTGTTATAAAGAAAGGCTCTTTTAATAATGAAATATATAAATAAATAAACAACTAAATAATTGTTTATTTGCTTATTTAAATGCGTTTTTAGTGATTTATCTTATTGTTTTTTTAAGCAAAAACATTTGAATGTATTTGTTTCTTTCAGTATTTAGGTGTATATTTGCATACACATTAATATAAATGAACGAAGCGATGTTTATTTATTTAGAAAGGCTAAAACATAAATATATAAAAACGTATGAAGAAGTTTAAAATATCATCTGTTCAGAGTGAAACTCTCAACTGGAGCCTTGGTTTGTTTCTAGCGTTTAGTTTGGTAAATAGCATAGATCACTGGACAGGAGCACCCACTGATGGGATGACATCATTGACTGAGACCTTTGAAACTGTTCAAAGTTCTTCGGCGATTCAGATAGCAGAGTCGATTCTTGTATGCGCCACTCAGTTGGTGATGTGGGAGGTTTTTCGCAGGTGCCTAAATAATAGTAAGCATTTCTTTTTGCAGTTGGCACTGCTCGTGATAATGGTTTTGTCAGTTCTTGGAACAGCTGCTGTTTGTTATAGAGCGTTGTTACCTGCACATGACATTATGATGGAGACACCACGCGAGGAGGCATTGATTCAGACCTTCCGGGGCTACAACAATGTTGTTATTGGACTATTGAATCTATTCTTAGGAATCGGTTTGGTGCGTAAGTTCCGAGGCTCCATTCGTTTGTATGGTATCTCTATCATTCTTTGTCCAATCCTCATTTTCCTAACTGGCGGAGTATTTTATTATATGTACAATGAGGTTGGTGGACTATCAATGACAGCCATTGACACTTACGGAACCATCCTCACACTGATTGTCTTCGTGCTTGGTTTGATTCCATCGATAGCCCTTCGCGGTTCGATGTCAGCGGATATTACAGAAGAGGACATTGATGAGGAAGATGCGAGTCAAGCGTAAGCAAGTGTGCTTCCCAGCACAATTTTATGTATAATATATATATAAATAAGGTGGGGGAGGGCGTTACCTGAATCGAAAGTAAGATTCTTCAACATTTTTAACTGCTGTATTTCTCGTATTTGCGAGTAGATGGTAAGGTTGTTTAAAAAACGCCAGAAATGAAGAAGAAAAGGGTAGCGTAAACTTTACAAAATGATAGTAAAAGGAGTAAATAATATGCAATAAGGCTCTTGTAAGCCGTCTAAAAGATAATAAAACATGGTTATGGATGCCAAAGATATAACTTTTCTACCTGTGAAGAAATGGGAGCAAAGAGCTTCAAATATCTTCCTTACGCTCTTTATTATCGGTATGATAGCCTATTCAATGGTGTATGTTCTTGGTCCGAACACGCTCTTCTGGTATGGTTCTGGTTTACGTCAAATGGATTTAGAGACCCTCACGAACATCCCATTTAATTGTGGGTTTGCGGGCTTGATGATCCTCTTTGGACTTGTTATCCATCGTATTGGTCGGTCGCATACAGGCTGGATGAGCATAGCAATAGGTGCTTGGCTGTTTGCTAGCTTTTTGATGATCAACCTTTGTGTAAACATCATCGTAGCACTTACAACCAGCTCTTTAGTGAGCAATGAGTTCGATGCTGACATTGTGAATACATGCAATGGAGTTTACTTTACATGTGTTACTTTGAGTTTTCTCTGCTATGTTTACATAATCAGTCGGTCACTTCTTTTGAGTAAAGGTCATCTCAAGATCTTGTTTGTTAAGCAGTTAGCAGCCTTCTGTGTGTTCCTCATCTTGATACAATTCTGTCTACCGGGAGCAGCCAACAATAATGTCCCTTTGATGTTAGAAATTATATTATGTCTGTGCTATCTATCCGTCGTTCTCTACATCGGAGTGTTATGGAGGAATATCTTAGATGCAGCCCATCTTCATGCTCCTAGCACGGATAACTACATTAAAGGTCAGTGGTTATTAAAGGATGAAGAAGAACTATTTATAGACGAAACAGACGAATGAAAAAAGAAAAGATAATAGATTGTTTGCCTGCAACGAGGCTCGAAGAGAATCTGATGAGTGCCTTTCTTTCGCTCTTCATCCTAGGTGTATTGGGTGACGTAATGGCATTAGGTAGTCAGTTAGAGATCGTTAATGACAACATCTTCACAGATGAGCAAAACACGCTTGTCGACCATTTCTCCATGATAGCAGAGCTTTTGGTGAGCTATTCCTTCATGGCAATGATCGCTGTATTTGCACGTGTGGCGCACCGCTTGGGACGCACTGTAAGTGGGTGGGCAATAGTTAGTTACGTGTCATGGATATGCGTAGTCTTCGGTGCAATCTATCTAACAGATGTGAAGCCCTTAGAGCTTTTCTCCGAGGCAGACTATAGTGGCGAAGCCTTCTATATAAGCTGGAAAACCATCGTGAGTCTATCTCGTTGGGTGACAGTTGCGACCTATCTGTTCATCTTGATACGCATGCTCATGCTCACGAGCGGGCGCCTCTATCGATTGATAATCAGCCAGATATGTATGCTGGCAAGTCTCATCTTTGTCGTTGTAGGTGCATTCATAATCTGGCTACTCGGTTTCTTTGATGGAATAAATGATAGTCTTTCGCATGCCATTGGATTTATCTTATGGGTCTTTATCATCGCTGAGGTCATCGCCATTGGAGTAGTTTGGAAGCGCATACTGATAGGTGACAATAATACGACAATATAATTAATAAGAATAGAAATAAATATCAACAACAATAATGAAGAATAAGAAAGTAGTATTTGCAAACCAAAAGGGTGGGGTAGGGAAGAGCACCCTCTGCATCCTGTTTGCTAATTATCTCGCCTCAAAAGGCAAAGATGTTTGCATCATCGATACCGACTTGCAGAAGACCATCCTCATGCAACGTCAGAAAGACGCACAGCTCTATGAGGGTGAAGAAGAGCCTTACAACGTGCAGGATTTCGATGTTACTGATGTCGAGACCATGCAAGAGTTGATGGATTCGGCATCGCAGGTTGACGGTTTCGTGTTGTTCGATTCCCCTGGTAACATCAGTGAGGACGGATTGGCACCATTGTTTGTTGAAGCCGATTACATCGTTTGTCCTTATGAATATGAGGATAAGACACTCGACTCAACAGGTACTTTTGTACAGGTAATCAACGTTTTACGCGAGCATAACCCACAAATGCATGCACAGCTCTTCTTCGTTCCTAACCGCATTGACCCACGTATTGGTACGGCGGAGGAGCAGGATATGTGGGAGAAAACTGATGAAGTGTTTGGCAAGTTCGGAAAGGTTACTCCAGCCGTAAATAGTCGTGCAACTCTGAAGCGAACGAACACTTTTGAGCTCCTAGCTACGCAACGGAGCGCTGTGAAAGAAGCGTTTGAGTATATGGTTAAAAGAATGAAATAGAAACGAATCAGAACCCAACCAAGCCTCACATCAGCCCCTCTACAGCCTCACCCCCGACCCCTCTCCGAATGGAGAGGGGAGTAGATAGTACTAAATGCGAGGGGTAGGAATTATTTAGATAATGACATCCACACTATCTAATCACTCCCCTCTCCATTCGGAGAGGGGTCGGGGGTGAGGCTGGTTGAGGGCAGGGATGAGGTCTTTAAATACTATTTTGAATTAAACATGGCAAAGAAGAAGAGAACAATGGTTGTGATGCCGGGTGCAATGGCAGACTTGGCTCATAGCGTTCAGAGAGTAAATACAAGTGTAGCTAATGCTAATGCTGACGACAAACAGGCTGATAATGAGGAGATTGAAGTCGTTGATAAGACAGAAGAAGAGCCACAGGAAGAAGTGCAGCAGGCAGTAGAGCAGGTGGAAAACGAGCGTCCGACAGCAGTGGAACAGTCTACTGAGCAAGTGGTACAAACAGCTGAGATGGAACCAGAAACACAGCAGTCTCGATTTGGTCAGGTGTCTGCAATCGATGCAGTGAATGATGAGAAAGACCGCACGGCACCAGCTGCTAAGAAGTTACCAAAGGCTGAGGGCAGGCAGTTGGCACGTGAGTATTCGATGGCAAAGGATAGCGGTGAGGATAGTTGGCAGCTCTTCCTCGACCTGGCACGAGACTATAAAATGCGTGACTCACGCCTTGCAACGGTATATATAGACTCTAATTTGAAGAGCGTACTAGACCGATTAAAGTCGGCAACGAGTATCAAACTCCCCTCAACAGCCATCCTTAGTGCAATCGTGGCACGCTTTGTCTTCGAGCATGAGAAGGACATCAAGAACGCTATCTTTGGGGAGAGTCTGCTGTAAGGAAAGCCTCGACCCCAGCAACAACCAGCCTCACCCCCTCCCCCTCTCCGAATGGAGAGGGGAGTGAATACTGCTGTTTGCATACGAGAGGATGGTTGAGGAAGCCTCCTCCGACCCCTCCGAAAGGAGGGGAGTATTGCTTGGACGTTGGCTGGGGAAGGCTGGTCGAAGTATTACGAGGTACTGCCTCGTAAGCTGAAATAACAGGACAACAAACAAAGGGGGGCTCTTTTTAAAACGAAGAGGGCGTTTCTTCGCATCAAGGAGAGGCTTTCTTCACATCAACAAGACGCCCCCTTCATCTGCAAACAACAGTGTTCACTCCCCTCTCCATTACTTCCCTTCGGTCAGTGACCGCTGGTTCGGAGAGGGGGTGAGGCTGTAGTTGGTTGGGGGTGAGACATTTCTCCACATGGAAGAAATGGTTAAACGATTCTTTGCTGTGGCATTTTTAACACGGAATACACGGATGGCACGAAGGCGCGAAGCGACACAGAGCTCCTAAAGGAACATGGGAATCCACAGAAGCTGACGCTCCCTTCATCTGCAAACAACAGTATTCACTCCCCTCTCCATTCGGAGAGGGGTTGGGGGTGAGGCTTTTTCTTTATATTAAAACATTGATAATGAAACATAGAAAAGACATACAGATTCCAGCCTCGGCAACGGACGGGAAGAGGGGAGATAGTAGGGTAGCAAGACCCTACAAGATGGGACTTACAGGACAAATCATATTGTATCTCTTTGCTATCGCACTCTTTGCTTTCGGCATTGCAATCATCTATGATGCCGTACAAACAGGCGTTTTGACCACTATTTTACATGGTTCTGCCTCACTGGACGATTATATCTCCACACTTATGGGGCTCTTCCTCCTCCTTTTTCCAGTATTTGCCATTCTCTATACAAGGCGTGATAAGGTGTATATCTATGAGGATAGAATCGTCAAGGAAACCCTCTTTGGCACTCGAGTTCTGTTCTTCAATAGTATTGAATGTGTGCTACCTTCTTACGGGAATGGTATCGAATTCGTACCCTATCAGGGTGCAGGAAAGAAGATAACCTTCGGTGTTTATTATCGAGATTACTATGATGTGGAACGCTGGGCAGGGCGTTATTTCCATAATTACTTCCTCCGTGAGAAGAGAAAAGACCGCCAGTCGATAAGGAAGAATAGCTCTTTAGGAGCCAGCGCAGTCGAACGGCTCAATCAGAACGAACGCAATCGTCTATGGGCACGAGCGGTGAATATCCTTGCAAACATCGTCACCGTCGCCCTCATCTTCGTGTCAATGCCCTATTACCGATACGTCTTTTTGGCGGCAGCAGCAATGCCCTGGCTGGCGAGCATAGTGTTTATCAAGTCGAAAGGAACGGCACTTTTCGATGTATATCGTGATGATACCGACCGCCCAACACTGTTTAGTAGTACCTATTTAGTGTCTTTGGTGCTGTTGTGTTTAGCGTTGCGTGAGCACATCATAGACATTTATCCGCTCATACCCTATATGCTTCTGTGCATTGTTGTGGTCTCTATTCCGTTCCTCTGGTACAACTTCAGTTTCACAAAATCACGCGTGGACAATCCAACCGAGCAGTTCATTTTTGTCCTCTTCTTCGCTATCTTTTATGCGATTGGCACCATCATAACCTATAATGTAGCGTTTGATGACTCCGAACCAGATCATCACATCAGTTATGTGAAGGATAAGTTTGAGACGAGCGGACGCAGTCATGCGTATAAAGTGCGCTTTGCCTCCTGCGGAACTATGCAAGATGATGGTGAGATAACAGTATCGAAAAAGGAGTATGAGACCTATCATGAGGGGGATAGAATTGATGTTGAGGAGTATAAAGGAGCCTTAGGCGCAGCCTTTTATATGGCTCATTGAGAGAGGACAAGAAGCCTCACCCCCAGGCGATACAGGCTCACCACTAACCCAACTACAGCCTCTCCCCCGCCCCCTCTCCGAATGGAGAGGGGAGTGAAAACCAATGTTTGAAAACAAAGGGGGCGTCTTGTTGGTGCAAGGAAAGGCTCTCTTCGAGGCAAGGGAACGCCCTTCTTGCATGAAGGAGAGGCTCTTTTAGATAGAAAGAAGCGTTTTGAGGGAATACATCCCCTCCTTCGGAGGGGCTTGGGGAGGCTCTCCTTCATAACGAAGAAACGCCCTTTTCACGTGAAAGAGAGGCTCTTTTAGATAGAAAGAAGCGTTTTGGGGGAATACATCCCCTCCTTCGGAGGGGCTTGGGGAGGCTCTCTTCGAAGAGAGGGTGAGGGCATTAGATTCTTTAAACATTATATTTAGAATAGAATATGTATGCTTAAAACAGATTTAGATATAGCTGTTATCGGTGGAGGAGCAGCTGGATTCATGGCAGCGATAACGGCAAAGGAAACACATCCAGAGGCTCGGGTGACCATCTTCGAACGGGCATTGAAGGTGCTAGCAAAGGTGGAGGTGACAGGCGGCGGACGCTGTAATGTGACCAATAGTTTCGCTCGCATCACTGATTTAAAGCAGGCTTATCCACGTGGACACAAGCTGATGAAACGCTTGATGAGCACCTTTAATCATGAAGACACTTATCGATGGTTCGAGCAACGGGGCGTTCCTTTGATGACGCAGGATGATGAGTGCGTCTTTCCGAAGGCGCAGGATTCGCACGTAGTGATGGATTGTTTGACACGACAAGCCACTCGGTTGGGTGTAACCATCTGCTGCCGTTCCCGACTGACAGGACTTACGCAGATGGAGGACGGGCGTTGGCAGTTAGCGTTCCAACAGGGTTCTCACCGCATATTCCAGCGTGTTATCATCACAACAGGCGGTTCGCCGCAGGCACGTGGACTAGCTTATCTTGCCGAACTAGGGCATACCATCGAGCCACCAGTGCCCTCTCTCTTCACGTTCAACATACGAGATAAGGCGTTCTGCAACCTCATGGGAACCGTTGTCGACCCTGTTGTGATGTCGATACCAGGCTCTAAAATGCGCTCCGTGGGCGCTTTGTTGGTCACACACTGGGGTGTTAGCGGTCCTGCCACACTGAAGTTATCGTCTTACGCAGCCCGTTTTCTAGCAGAGAAAGACTACCATTCGCCCCTAGCCATTAGTTGGACGGGCGAGAGGAAACGGCAGGAAGTGGAAGAGGAATTGCTCCGTTTGCAGGCACAGAACCCACGGAAACAGATTGGGACATTGCACCCTTTCAGTCTTCCGCAGCGTTTGTGGACTTATGTCATCAGTAAGTTAGGGCTTGAGACATGCAAGCCTTGGGCGGAGATAGGGCGTAAGACGATGAATAGAATCGTCGAGACGCTGACCAACGACCAATATGTTATTGCTGGGAAGGGCACCTTCCGTGACGAATTTGTTACCTGTGGCGGTGTGAGTCTGTCGTCTGTTCATGCGCAAACCCTCGAGAGTAAGCATTGTCCAGGACTGTTCTTTGCAGGTGAAGTGTTGGATGTTGATGCCATAACAGGCGGTTTCAACCTGCAAGCAGCATGGACTATGGGGGTTGTTGTGGGGCGTCAGTAATACGTTGAAAGATGATAGAAAACTTGTGATTTCACAATCTTTTTAGTAACTTCGCATAATCAATTACATCCCACACTATCTCCCTCATTCACCCTGTTAGGCTTCAGGCAGAGTTGAAAGGAGGAACAGGGGCTGGTTAGCGGAGCTTTCTTACAAATAAAAACTATGGGTAGAAATAAGTTTGCAGACAGCGAAATAAAACAGATAGCGAAGCTACTTCGATTGAAGAATGCGGGTAACAGAGCCAAACAAAAGCTTGTTCGGCATGACCTCAGAACGCTATTTGAGTTTAATATATCCGACTTCAATGTGCCTGGTAAGGCTTTCGGTGAAGCCGAACTCTATGAGGCTATCGACCGCGGAGCCATCCAGATACTCGATGATGCTACTATTGCGGATATGAAGGCGAAGCGTGCTCGTGATAAGGAACGCGATAAGGCGGAGGCAGAACGACGTGCGATAGAGTCGGGCGAGATGACCGATTGGAAGCAAGCGATGGAGGAGTGGGAAGCCTCCCCAAGCCCCTCCGAAGGAGGGGATGTTGCCTAGCTGAAACCAGTTAGATAGTCGTTTCCTATCAAAATAACGCCACCGAGTAAATGTAAGAACAAGTAAATAACAGGACAAAGAACATATAATAACAATCCTCATGAGTCCCAATTAGGCGGTAATCCATCACTAACAAGATTTGGAAAAGGCTATCCCTAATTCGCTCCCGTTAGGCAACATCCCCTCCTTCGGAGGGGCTTGGGGAGGCTTTCAATAGTCTGAATGGGAATCTTGAAATAGACATTTAATTTATTATGACACTATATCCAAAATTGATAACAGACGCCCTGGAGAAGGTAATCTACCCCGGGACGAAGAAGAATCTCATAGAGAGTGAGATGCTGGCAGATACTCCGAGTATTAATGGAAACAAGGTGAAGCTCACGTTGATATTCCCTCGTGAGACCGACCCGTTCCTCAAGTCGACCCTTAAAGCAGCCGAGGCGCAGATTCACTACTCGGTGGGGAAGGACGTAGAAGTGACCATTGAAACCGAGTTCAAGAGTGCACCTCGCCCAGAGGTGGGCAAGTTGTTGCCACAAGTGAAGAATATCATTGCCGTTAGTTCGGGTAAAGGTGGAGTGGGGAAGAGCACCGTTTCTGCCAATCTAGCTATCGCTTTAGCCCGCTTGGGGTATAAGGTAGGACTGCTCGATACCGACATCTTCGGACCGAGTATGCCTAAGATGTTTGGTGTAGAAGACGTCCGTCCGTATGGCGTTGAGAAGGATGGTAGACAGCTAATAGAGCCTGTTGAGAAGTATGGCGTGCGGCTTCTTTCCATCGGATTCTTCGTTAATCCCGATACAGCAACGCTGTGGCGAGGAGGTATGGCGACGTCTGCTTTGAAACAACTCATCGCTGATGCCGATTGGGGAGAGCTTGATTATTTCATCCTCGACACGCCTCCTGGGACCAGTGATATCCACTTGACACTGATGCAAACACTATCAATTACAGGTGCAGTGATTGTTTCCACTCCCCAAAGTGTAGCCCTTGCCGATGCGAGAAAAGGCATTGATATGTACCGAAACGACAAGGTTAACATTCCAATCTTAGGCTTGGTAGAGAACATGGCATGGTTTACTCCAGCCGAACTACCGCAGAATAAGTATTATATCTTTGGTAAGGACGGCTGTAAGAACCTAGCGAAAGAACTCAACTGTCCGTTACTTGCACAGATACCAATCGTTCAGAGCATTTGTGAAAACGGCGATAAAGGTACACCAGCAGCCTCTCAAGTGGACACCGTGACCGGTCAGGCATTCTTGAGTCTGGCGCAGTCTGTGGTGACAGTAGTCAACAGACGGAATAAAGAACAAGCCCCAACGAAGATTGTTGAGGTGAAGAATTAAGGCGAGATAACGCCTTTGAGGCATTAAAAAAAGAAAGTCTCACTAAGAAATCTATCGTATATAGAAATCTTAGTGAGACTTTCTTTTATTTTGTTCAGCCCTTACGAAACCCCGATGAAATGCAAGATAGAAGGGGTGAAGAGCGCAGTGAAGATACCATTTAATGTAATACCAAGACTGGCAAATGCGCCATATTTACTGCTATAAGCCATCGCCGTTGATGCGCCAACAGCGTGAGAAGCAGCGCCCATAGATAGTCCCTGAGCTATCGGACTACGCACATGTCCTATCGCCAAAGCCTTGAATCCAACCAAAGCTCCTATAATACCTGTGATGACAACAACGGCAGCTGTGAGTGAAGGAATTCCTCCCAAGCTCTGCGTAACCTCCATTGCTATAGGGGTTGTGACCGACTTACTTGCCATTGACAACACGACAACATCCGATGCACCACATAGTTTGGCAACCGTGACAACACTCACAATTCCAACCAAACAGCCCACTAGCTGCGACAGAACAATGGGCAACCAAAGACGTTTGATAGCGTCTAACTGCAAATAAAGAGGAACCCCTAAGGCTACGACTGCAGGCTTCAACCAGAAGTCAATGAGCTGTGCGTCTTGCTTATACACTTGAAAGGGAACACCCGTTACCTTTAAGTATATAATGATAAGAATGATAGCTATAAGGATGGGATTTAACAGCATCCAGCCTGTCTTCTTTTGTAGTCGTTTGATCAAAAAGAACGTCCCGCAGGTGAGCGTCAGGATAACATATTGATTAGAGAAGATGTCCCGTCCGTCTTGAATGAGGTTCACCGTCTGATTGATGGTTTGGTCAATTGAAATCATAACTTAGCCTCCTTTTCATCCATAATATCCTTTCCTTGCAAGGCTTCAGTCGTGAGGATCTGTTCCTCCTCGGTGTATTCTGCATATTCTTTGAGTATCTCCTTCATCTTTTCCGCCTGTCTCTTATGGGCACGATGATGTAGTAAGTCGAGTGCTATCATTCGACGTTCTAGTTTAATAACAAGCTGGTGCATGTGTCCAGTAACCACTAGAACGAGCACCGTACTGACGATAGTTGCCGTCACAATAGGGAACCACTCCTTCTCAATCAGGTCCAAATAAAGAATCAACGCCACCCCAGGTGGAACGAAGAAGAAGCCCAGATTGGCGATAAGAAGCTCCGATAAGTGTTCAACCCAACTAAGTTTTACCCATCCCAACTTAAGGAATAAGGTGAGAAACAACATACCAATGATACTGGACGGCAGCTTAACTCCTGTCGCCCATACGATAAGCTCTCCCAATGCAAGGCATCCGAAGATAACAAAAAACTGTATTGCCATTTAGAAAAGATGTAATATCAATGACAGCATTTAACGCTGAATAATCATCTGACAGAGTGCAGAAAAGTGGCTGCAAAGGTATATCTTTTTAACCAGCTTATCACTTATCTAGCCCAGAAAGAAGCCTTTGGAGGGCAAATAGATGACATTTATCAAGAAGAAAACGACCATAATCAAAATAAATTGTGTAAGTTTGCAGATATTTTAAAAACGTTTATGTCCCCATCAGAATGACTGAGATTGATAACAATATATCCGATAAGAAACTTCGATTAACCATAAGGATTGGTCGTAATAACATGACCTTCTCCGTTGGAGACCCACAAGAGAATGGTGTCTTGGCATACGAGCCTTATGAAATGAATACGGGTATATCGGTGGCTGCTAACCTTCGGGACGCATTCAGAACATCGGAACTCTTGCAGAGTGGATACAAACGTGTGCTTGTTCAGATGGACTCTCCTGTTATGCTCATGCCCATCGATGAGTATGAAACGCAGGATGTGGAAACGCTTTATTATCACACCTTTCATCACAAGGGGAACGATGAGGTGCTTGCTTACCAACTAAAGGAACTCAATGTGGTAACGGTGTTCTCAATGAATAAAGACTTGAGGCTCGTTATCGAGGATCACTTCGAAGACATACGCATACAACCTTTGATGTGTCCTGTTTGGACGCATCTCTATCGTAGAACATACGCTGGAGCACGCCGAAAGTTATATGCTTATTTCCATGAAAAGCGTATGGAAGTGTTTAGCTTTCAGCAGAATAGATTTCGTTTTGCCAATACTTACGAAACAGAAAACGCCCAAGATGCCCTCTACTACCTATTATATATATGGAAGTTGACGGGTTTGGATGCCCAACAAGACGAACTCTTGCTGATTGGAGATATGCCACAAGCGGAAGTGCTCACCGAGGAACTGGCTAAGTATCTGCGCTTCTCTCGAGTGGTGGAGCAGGCGGATGACTTCGCACAACATCATGCCTTGGCAGAAAGGAAGGATATTCCTTACGATATCAAAGCCATCTATCTGGATTAATCAAAACAACGACTTCACAAGATAACAATACTGCATTACGAATGAGAATCATAACAGGAAAATATAAGGGAAGGCACTTTGATATCCCTCGCACATTCAAGGCACGACCCACAACGGACTTTGCTAAAGAGAATATATTTAATGTTGTCAATGGTTATCTGGACTGGGATGAGACGGTGGCACTCGATCTCTTTGCGGGTACGGGGAGCATTTCTCTGGAATTGCTATCGCGTGGCTGTAAGGAAGTAGTTAGTGTTGAAAAGGACAGAGACCATGCTCGTTTCATTGCACAGTGCATGGAGAAGATTGGTGCCGATGAACATGTATTGATCAAGGGCGACGTCTTCCGATTCATAAAGAGCTGTCATCAGCAGTTCGATTTCATCTTTGCTGACCCTCCTTATGCCCTCCCTGAACTGCCAACCCTCCCCGATCTCATCTTCTCGCAAGACCTCCTTGCGCCTGATGGGCTCTTCGTTTTCGAGCATGGCAAGCACAACGACTTCTCGTCGCACCCCCATTTTCTGGAGCACCGAAGCTATGGCAGCGTTAATTTCACGCTGTTTAAAGCGGTGTGAAAAAGCCTCCCCCAACCCCAACTACAGCTTCCCCCCCGTCCCCTCTCCATTCGGAGAGGGGGCGGGGGTGAGGCTCTTCTTTATTTGCAAACATATGCCTTTTTAATAATGAAAAGATTATAGATTCGTTTTTTTTTCGTACTTTTGCAGTCGGATAATGATAGAAGAGTAATATCAAAGAAAGAGTTTTTTTAAGATTGTAATAAGAGTTAGAGCGAAAACAATTAACCATTATGAGCGAAACAAGTGATGGTATTCAGTTTAAGTGAAGGCTGTTTTTCGATTAGTAAAAGATTGTTTTTTGATTAGTAAGTAAATATTAATTATAGAGAAAGATGCACAAGATGAATTTTCTCCAACGTATTACCTGTGTTCTTATTCTGAACCTTTTATGCATTGGACCATTATGTCTTCCAGCTTCAGCACAGGACTTCGATGGTGCTAAGGTAACGCTTTCTTTGCAGGATGCAACAATCGAATCCTTTGCAAATGAGGTTGCTAAGCAAACGGGTCTAGTAGTGAAATTTGCTGACGAGGATGTTAAGTCGCTCAAAGGAGTAACCCTTTCCGTTCGCGACCAGTCAGTCACAAGTTTATTGGTGAGCCTCTCCAATCAACTGCCGTTTACTTATTCGGTTGAAGGAAACACCCTCACCTTTGCCAAGAAGGTAGTTGCTCAACGCAAAGGAACCATTAAAGGTCAGGTTACTGACGCCGATGGCGAGCCAATCATTGGTGCCATAGTCCGCATGGAAGGTGTTAATGGAGGCTTCGTAACCGATATCAATGGTGAATACCAGATACAAACGGATCAGAAGGAGGCGCACCTTACGGTGTCCTACATCGGTTATAAGACCGTAACAAGGACTGTTAAGAATGGAGCAGCAGCCAACTTTACCTTGAGAGAGGACTCTAAAGAGATGCAAGAGGTTGTTGTTACGGGTTATCAAACTAAGAACAAGAACTCGTTTACGGGCTCTCAAGTAGCCGTGACACGCGATCAGTTGATGAATGTGGGTACGAAGAATGTGTTGCAAAGTATATCTTCCTTCGTGCCAGGTATGGTCATCGCCGATGATAACCTCAAGGGTTCTGACCCTAACAAGGTGGCAGATATCAATATTCGTGGGCGTGCCACTTTTGAGGGACAGGCTAATACTCCAGTCTATGTAGTCGATGGTGCACAGGTAACAGCAGAGTATGTTGCCGACATGGATATGAATGATATCGAGACAGTAACCGTCTTGAAGGATGCTTCAGCGTCTGCCCTTTATGGTGCGAAGGCGTCAGCTGGTGTAATCGTCATCACTACCAAGACCTTGAAAGGTGGTAAACTGAAGTTGAATTATAGTGGAACTGTTCGTTTGTCAACGCCAGACTTGCATGATTATCACCTCTTGAATGCTCGTCAGAAACTTGAGTATGAGCGTTTAGCAGGCTTGTTCACTGATACAGACCCAACCCGTCAGTACCAGTACGACCGCGACTATGCACGTATCTATAACGATGTTCAGCGTGGAGTAGAGACTGATTGGCTATCGAAACCATTGCGTAATGCCTTCTCACAATCGCATAGCTTGAGTATAGATGGTGGTGATGAGCGTGCCAAATATAACCTTGGAGTACGTTATGGAAAGGACTCTGGAGTGATGAAAGGGTCTGATCGTACCCGCTTATCAACCAACTTCCGCCTCTCATATAACGTCTCGGGTAAGTTCTTCATATCGAATAATTCAACGTTAACATCGGTTACTAATCATGAATCACCGTATGGTGACTTCTCCGATTGGGTAAAGATGAACCCTTATGAAAACCCTTACGATGCCGACGGGCAGTTGCGTTCTTCGCTCTATCATGACCTTGCCAACCCATTATATGACGCCTCGTTAGGTAGTTACAACAAGTCTAATAACTTCGACTTCCTCAATACCACGAGTGTCCAATTATGGTTTGGTGATAAGGTGCGATTGGATGGTGACTTCACAATCGACCGCAGTAAGCAAGACAGACGAGTGTTTACTTCACCTTTCTCATACAATGAGAAGATCTCAAAAGCAGTCAATCAGCGAGGCTCCTTGTCGGATAACTGGACCAATACAACCACCTTCCAAGGTAAGGTAATGCTGTCTTATAACAACTACTTCTTTAAGAAGTTGTTCTTAACAGCTATGGGTGGTAGTAGTATGGAGTCGACTTCTACAGACGCAGCAGGCTATCGCTCCGTTGGATTCTACTCTGACCAGTTGGGGCATCCAGCCTTTGCTACCTCTTATGATACCAATAGTCACCCTAGTGGTTCAGATACAGAAACAAGAGGAGTAGGCTTCTTTGTGAATGCAAACACTATATGGGATAACAAGTACTTCCTCGATCTCATCTATCGTTATGAAGGCTCATCTCGATTCGGAAAGAACCAACGCTTTGCTCCATTCTGGAGTGTTGGAGGTGGTTGGAACATCCATAATGAGAAGTTCATGAAGGGTACTCCCATTCAATTACTCAAGTTGCGTGCTAGCATAGGATACCTTGGTAACATCAACTTCAACCCTTATCAGTCATTAACAACGTATAGTTACAACAGCTCTTACTTCTATGGTAAGGGGACAGGTGCCACACCTATTACTATAGGTAACCCCGACTTGAAGTGGGAACGCACGTTGAGTACGAATATCGGTGTCGACTTCACCGCTTTCCATGGGCGTATCGACCTCTCTGCCGACTACTATATCAAGAATACAGATAACCTGCTTTTGGATATAACCAAGGCACCATCAGTAGGTGTATCCACCTCTCGTGAGAATATTGGAGAGGTTCAGAACACAGGTTTCGAGCTTCGTGTTCGCACCTTCCCAATACAGACAAAGGACTGGCAATGGTCGCTTGGTTTCACCTATGCATATAATAAGAATAAGATTAAGAAGATAAGTAATGCGCTCCGTGCACTCAATGAGCAGAACCTCGCAAAGGGTGGTGTTGCACCACTCCCAGTATATGAGGAAGGTCAGTCATTGTCCGCTTTGAAGGTTGTTCCATCCGCTGGTATCGATCCAGTAACAGGTCAGGAAATCTTCATCAAGCGTGATGGTAACTACACATTTACCTATGATCCGAATGACAAAGTCATCTTTGGTGATACGAACCCAATCGGTATCGGATCCATCAACTCCTACCTTACTTATAAACGATTTGCCCTTAGTTGCACCTTTCAATACTCATTTGGTGGAGCCTTGTATAACGAGACTCTCGCTACAAAGGTAGAGGGTGCTAACCCTAAGTATAACGCCGATGAGCGTGTACTTCAGGACAGATGGAAGACGCCAGGAACGGTTGCTAAGTACAAGCGAATTGATGATACGGCAACACCTTATCAAACATCTCGCTTCGTACAGATGAACAATTACCTGCGAATGAGCAGTTTGGCATTGTCTTACGAGGTTCCAACAGCATGGATACAGAAGTACGGCTTGAAACGTATGTACCTCGAGTTCCTCACCAATGACCTCTTCTATCTATCCACAGCAAAGCGTGAGCGCGGTCTAAACTACCCTTACGATAGAAGTTTCGAGTTCTCTTTAAGATTCTCACTTTAATACGATTAGACAAGAAATGAATATGTTGACAAAATATATAGGGGCTTCGGTGGTACTTGCACTACTGACCTCTTGCAATGACTTCTTGGATGTTCAGCCCAAAGGACAGAACACCGAAGACCAGATGTTTACGACTATCACGGGTTATGAAGATGCTATGTTTGGTGTTTATGGCAAGTTAGCTTCCTCCAACCTGTATGGTGAGAGCCTCTCATGGGGGCTTGTTGATAGACTCGGACAGGAGTTCGGTTATGATAACTCACAGGATGTGAGCTATTATCTGAACCGTTACCAATATACTAACCAACAGGCTCGTTCGCAGACAGATGCCATCTGGAAGAACATGTATAGCAATATCGCAAATGTCAACAACGTGTTGCGACACATGAATGATATCAGTAGTGCGCCCCAAGAGAGACGCCTCATACATGGTGAAGCATTGGGTTTGCGAGCCTTTATGCACTTCGATTTGGCTCGCTTATACTGTACTGACTATACTCGAAGTGATGCCAATACGCTAGGTTTACCATACGCAACTGAGTTCAATCTGAAGAACCGTTTGCGTTATAGTTTGCATGATACTTTCAAGTTAATTATTGGTGATTTGAATGCTGCCGACTCGCTATTGTCAGATGATAATAACGTCACTTACAATAACGTTTTACAGCGTGATTATCATCAAGACCGCGTCATCTTCTTCAATAAATATGCGGTGAAAGCAACGAAAGCACGCGTTTACTATGCTATGGGCAATAAGTCAGAAGCAGCCAAGTATGCACGTGAAGTCATCAATGCAACACAGAACTTTAAGCTGAACACATCGACTTCTATCGATTCAATTATGCGTTTCCCAGCTAATAAAGAGATGATATTTGGCGTTTATGCAGCCGATCGTTCAGGTGCTATTCGTTCTGCTTTTCTGCGTGCAACAGGTGCTGGTACGTTTACTGAAGGGCGTCGTGATGCACGAAGTCTCTATGAGACAGACCACTTCACAGCCACTAGCTCCGATGCAAGATACAGCTCGTTCTTCAGAGAAAACACCTCTTCGGGTGCATCAACATTCTCTTTTATACGCTTCATACAGAACGATGCAGAGGCAAACAACAATACTCTCAAGGGCTTTGTACTGATTAGTCTGCCAGAGATGTACTATATCTTGAGTGAAAGTGTGTATGACACGAACAAGACAGAGGCTATTTCTCTGCTTAATGCAGTGAGGAAGAGTAGGGGACTTGGCGATGTCGATGCATCGAAAGTGAGCACACGTGAACTCTTCGAACAGGAGATGATGCGTGAACGTATGCGTGAGTTCCCTGGTATGGGACAGTCATTCTATGCGTTAAAGCACTATAATCGCAGCTTTACTGACTTCCGCAACGTTGATACCTATCAGCCTTCTGATGCCATCTTCAACCTCCCTTGGCCTGATGTGGAGAATGAGTACGGCAATAAGGAAGTACACAAATTATAAAAGATAAGGGCTAATAAGGTCTTTGTGGAGCGAAGACTCTTTCGCTAACCACACTGACCTGCCCTCATACAAAGTATATTGATACAATCAACTAGAATTTAATAGATTATGTATAAGTCAATCATAAACTTCTTTGCCATTGGTGTTATTGCCTTGTCATGGCAGGCATGCTCTGGTATAGATTACGATGGGGAATATTCTAAAGAAGGTGATTTTGAAGGCAATAATCAGGTGTATTTTGCTTTGAAGAATACTTCTGATACCTTATATAATTACTCTTTTGGAACCGCACCAACTAGTGTGACACGTGATACGGTGGCTGTTACTGTAAAGCTCGCAGGCGTTAAAAAGTCCACAGCTCAGCACTTTAAGGTAGTCGTTGACCCTAGTAGTTCGGCTCAAGCAGGTGTACACTATGAGGCCTTGAATAGCGATCAGATCATTCCTGCCGATAGTCTTTCTGCAACGTTCCCAGTGGTGTTGTTGCGTCAAAACTTGAGTAGTACGCAGAATGATAACATACGAATTGTATTGCGTTTAGAGGCTACCAACGATTTAGGAGTTCGTTTCCCGAATATGACCAAGCGTATTATCACCTTCGATAATGTACTCGAGAAGCCTTATTGGTGGGACTATCCAATAATGAAGGCAATGGGTCTTCCAGACTATACTCCAGCCAAGTATCGTATGTTGTTGTCGTATTATAACTCTGACCCAAGCCTAATTGTGAATGCAATTCGCAATCCTCGTCAACAGACACAGCTGTATAGAAACATTCAGAAGGTTAAGGCTTATTTCCTAGCAAACCCTGAGTAACAATACAACTAATAGATAACAGATACGGGACATGGTCCCTTCATGGAATAAGAAAGCTACAAGTATGATAAAGAAATATTTATATGTATTGGCACTATCTGCCCTTACCTTCACCTCATGTATTAAGGATGACTCTACTGCGGGGGGCGACTCTGTATCAGTGATAAGTCTTCAGAATCCTCTTGAAAGTACTTATACATTGGATCAGAACGATACTCTTAAGATCAATCCAACCGTCTTGCAGACAAATGGAGACAAACCCCTTACTTACGAATGGGAGGTTAATCATAAGCTAGTATCGAACGATTCGAAGCTAGTCTACCCTTGTAAAAAGTCGGGAGAGTACAAAGCTCGCTTGCGTGTAAGCAATGGTCAGAACATTCAAATCTATGAGTTCAATGTCAATGTAGAGTATGCTTACACCAAGGGAATCTATCTCTTGGCTGATAACAACAATCAAACCATCTTGTCATACGTCCCAACTGATGATGTAAAGAAGTCCTTCAAGTTGGATGTATTGGCTGATAACAACCCTAATGTCAGCTTTGGTGCGCCACGCTCAATGGCTTTCAGTAGGACATTCGATAGTCAGAAGGCTAACATCTTGTTCCTTGCTGCAGGTAACCCATCGAAGATTTATCAGCTAGATGGCTATGAGATGATATCAATCTTCAATACTTCTGTTGGTGAGAAGGTCAATCAATTAGTGGCAAGTTCGGATGATAGTCGACCCAAGGTGATGGCTATTACAGGTCATAACCTCTATTCTCTTGATGTGAATTCAACCAATCTTCAAACACAGACATCACGTTTCAATGGTGCTGTCAGTGGTAACGTCACACTTGCCAATTACATGACTCCATGGTGGAGAGAGGACTTGTTCTATGCACATGGCGATGCTTACTTCGACAATTCACATGGTGCTCTTCTCACAATGGCGATTGAGAACACCTCAATACCAGCCGAGATCCTTAAAGGAACATTCTCTGGTGATACCTTGGTAGGTATGGCTAGTATTAATAGGCAGCGTCATCTCGCCCTCATCACATGCCAGAAGAGCACGGGAACATTCTATTTCAACTATATCAACCCAGGCTATTATTCGTCTGACGCAACCAAGCGCATTGCTGCAAAAGTACTGTATCGCATAGCTATGCCAGCGTCAACAGGAATTGAAAATGGCTCAGTTGTACGTTCAGCACGTAGTAAGAACATCGTTTACTACACGAAGGGTAACGCTGTATATGCACATAACGTCCTAGCGAACGGAACCTTCCCTACAACTCCACTCATTAGTGTTGGCAATAGCACGGAGACGATAGTTGACATGGTATTCTCCGATGATGACAACCTTATATATATAGCAACTAACGACCCATCAAGCACTATGCAGGGTAGTCTTTATTGTTATGACGCACAAACTAATAGCCTACGTTGGTCGAAACAGCATATCACTAAGAGGATTGTGAAGGCACTATACAGAAACAAATAAACATTAATGATAATGAATATCTCACATTGGAAACCATTACTGGGAGGGGCTTTTGCGTTCCTCCTAGTATTGCATGGTACTGTAGTTAAGGCTGATGACAATAAGTCGAAGGACTCTTCTAAAGCCAAAAAGGAGACGAAGTACGATCGACTCTTTAAGGACAAGAAGACCGAGACAGCACGTAGTAAGTTCATCACAGTCTACAAGCAAGACAACAAAATCTACTTTGAATTACCACGAACACTGCTTAAGAAGCAGATGATATTAGGTGGCACAATCACGTCAACGACCGACCCTACAACAGTGACTGTCGGTTCGACGAGTGCTAACCCGGTACTCTTTTATTTCGACATACAGGATAGCTCGGTGGTAATGAAGACCCCGAACAATGTTCTCTTTCAGTCGAATGCATCCTCACCAGAGCTTTCTAGCGCCCTAGCACTCAACTATCGCGATGGTATCTGGCAGGGTTTTAACATCATGGCATATAACAATGACAGTACAGCAGTAGTCTTCGACGTTACCTCCTTACTAGGGAAACCAACCAACCTACTGCCTGTTATGCCAACACGTAATGGTAAGTATTCTATCAAGGCAACGCCTAAGTCAGAGCTTTCTTTTATAAGAGGTATAAAGAGCTTTGATACTAACTTGTCCATTAATAACGACTTCTCCTATGGCGTTTCCACCTCTTTAATGTCTATGCCGGTAGGTGGTGAGCGTCCAACAACAGTAGGTGTAAGCTATAGCCTAGCCCTTGTTCCCGAGTCAGCTATGCGTCCTCGTATTATGGACTCACGCATTGGAGTTGATTATTCAGCTCGATTAGGAATACCTGTGGAAGGTGCAGGAACTAAGAAAATCTACTATTCTCACCGTTGGAATCTTGTGCCACGTGATAAGAAGGCATACGCTAAAGGCAAACTAAGTGAGCCTGTCCAGCCTATCCGCTTCTATCTTGATAACACCTTTCCAGAGGCTTGGAAGAAACCTATCAGAGAGGGTGTTCTTGCGTGGAACAAGGCTTTTGAGAAGATTGGATATCGAAATGCAATAGAGGTGGTAGACTTCCCTAAGGATCAAGAAGACTTCGACCCAGACAACGTGCAGTACTCTTGTATCAGATATATCCCTAGTGGTTCTTCATCCGAACCATCGAGTGACAAGTATGTAAACCCTAATACTGGAGAGATCATGAGTGCGTCAATGTTTATCTATTCTGACGTTGAACGCTCTCTGCATAAGCGTCGTTTGGTTGAGACAGGAGCCGTTGATCCATCTGTGAGAGGCAACCGCTTGAATGCAGCTCAGTTTGCTGAAGGGTTGAAGCTACTTGTGATGAGAGAGATGGGAAGTATGTTGGGATTGCAAGCTAACCCTGGTGCGTCATCTACTTACCCTACTGACTCTTTGCGTAATGCACGTTTCACCACAACCATGGGACTAACGCCATCGGTTATGGATGACGTCGATTATAATTATGTGGCACAACCCACAGACCATGGTGTACGCCTTGCTCAAACTGATTTAGGCATGTATGACTATTTCACCATTGATTGGAACTATCGTTACTTCGACCCTTCTACTGTCTCTATCAACGATGAGACAAAGACTCTCGAGGCTTTTGTTGATAAGAAGGTACAGAATCCTCGCTATCGTTTCTACGCTGAACGCAATGGCAAGTGGGACCCACGTGTGCAGCAAGGTGCGCTCGGTAATGACATGATTGAGACTGCCAACCTTGCCAACAAGAACTACTCTATCGTTGAATCGAACCTCTCTAAGTGGATAAAGAACGATGAGGACACACGAATCAAGGATCAGCTCTATCTCCAGATATCACAGAATCGATACGAAGTATTCAAACATGTGCTTAGTAACGTGGGTGGTATGTACCTTAACAACATGAAGGTTTCAAGTGGAATAGCGCAGTATCAGGTCGTACCTAAGGATCTTCAGCGTCGCTCAATGCTGTGGTGTCTACAACAGGCAACCAACTTCACCAAGTATGCTAACCGCAACTACGAGCGCAAAGGGTTCTTATCTGTTAGCTACTATGACCAGTCTTTGGAGTTCCTAGGCTATGACTTGCTTGCAGCTAGGCTTCGTGTGGCTGTTACCTCTTACTTGAATCCAAACAGCTATACGCAGAAGGAGTACTTTGATGACCTCTATGATGGTATCTTCAAGAGCGTTGCTCAAATGCGCGCACCGTCTCAGAGCGAGCGAGTTCTGCAACGCACATTCATGAATTATGCGCAGAATGTAGTCTCAAAAGCCACTGGTAATGGTGGTTCTGAGGGTGGCTCAGGCAGTCGTTCGGCGTTGAAAGATGACGACATGGGCGCTACTCCAGGTTTTGGAGACCCTTCACAGAATCTCGCCCCAACAGTGGATATCACTGTAGCAGACAACTCTGAGCTTTATTTCTATAATTGTCTAGCTAAGTTAAAACCAGCTTTGGAGAAGTGCTTAAAGGCTAACTTGCCCTTAGAAGCACGCACTCACTATGAGATGTTGCTCTTCAAAGTGAACAAGACAATGGAGGTTAAGAAATGAGAAAACTATTCATTCCATCTAAGAGAACGGCTGCCATCAGCTTACTAGCTGTTGGCTTGCTAAGTATCTCACTCTCGGCGCAGGCTTTCCCACTCTTTAAAAAGAAGAAGAAAGATACAAAGACAACCACAACCGTGGTGAAGAAAGATGCTTACGAGCGACTCCTTACAGAAGAGAAGACCGATTCTGCCCGAGGTCCTTTCGTCTCTCTCTATCGAACGGGAGAGAAACTTTATGTTGAACTTCCCCCTTCTTCCCTCAATCGTGATATGTTGCTAGGGGCAACCATCTCGTCAGTATCTAGTCCGCAATATGCCGAATTAGGTACACGTGCAGGCTCTGTTTCTCATATCCGATTCGTTCAGAAGGATAGTTCCATCGTCATGCAGGCTGTCAATTCAGAGTTGCTTGACGCTTTACCAACGCCAATGGCAAAGGAAGCTGAGGCTACTAACTATCGTAACCTCGACCTCTATTCCTTCCCAATCAAGGCTCGTAACAAGAAAACAGGTGGTATCGTCTTCGATGCCTCATCGTTCTTCTTGCGTGAAAGTAAGTATTTCCCTGTTATTGCCAAGATAGCTGGTCCTTACAGAGTGGATGCCGAATTGAAACCCGAATGGATAAAGGTTACTGCGTTAAAGTCCTTTGAGTCCAACGCATGTATTAAGATGGAACGTAACTACGTAGCCAACATGACGGGCAATAGTGGTAGTGTGGCAATCAGTAATCAACCGGTATCCATCGGTGTTGAATTTACATTAGCTCTATTGCCAGAGGATAAGATGACGCCTCGACTTAGCGATGTCCGACTAGGTTACTTCTTAACTCCTAAGGCAATAGTTAACGATGGACTCATTGAGCATGCGAGCTTTATTAATAGGTGGCGAGTAGAGCCGAAGGACCCTGCCGCATACTTTGCAGGGAAGCTCTCAGAGCCTAAGAAGCCGATTGTTTACTATATTGACAACAACTTCCCACCGCTTTGGAAGAAGGCAATTAGGAACTCCGTTCTGCGTTGGAACGCTGCTTTTGAACGCATAGGATTTAAGAATGTCATGCAGGTAAGGGACTTCCCAACGGATGACCCGAGCTTTGATCCAGATAATTTCAAGTACTCTTGCATACGTTACTTGCCTACTGCCACAGAGAATGCAATGGGTCCGTCATGGATTGATCCACGCACGGGTGAAATCATCACAGCCACTGTCTTGGTTTATAACGACGTGGTCAACGTCATTAATAGTTGGCGTTTTATCCAGACAGCACAGCTCGATCCCGCTGCTCGAACGCTTAATATGCCAGATAGCATACTAGAGGCTTCGCTCGAATATATCGTTGGTCACGAGGTTGGTCATACACTCGGATTAATGCACAATATGGCTGCATCAGCTGCTATACCTACTGACTCGTTACGCTCGGTGGACTTCACTCATAAGTACGGCACCACAGCCTCTATCATGGACTATGCCCGTTTCAATTACGTTGCACAGCCTTCTGATAAGGGCGTATCGCTTACGCCACCTATTCTCGGCGTCTATGACAAGTATGCCATAGAGTGGGGTTATCGTGTATTCCCTAACTCTAAAGGCTTTCGTGACGATATTAAGCCTTTGCAGGAACTTGTGGCTCAACACGAAACCGACCCTATGTATCGTTATGGATTGCAACAGTCGCGTTATCGTTATGACCCTACTGCAATCGAGGAGGACCTTGGTAGCGATGCAATCAAGTCGAGTACCTATGGTTTGAAGAACCTTGAATACATCCTCCAGCACTTTGATGAGTGGATACCAGATGGTGAGGACGGGGCTAGAAAGGCGAAACTCTATCGTCAAATAGTGTCTCAGGCTTATGGTTACTCACGCAATGTTTATGCCTTGATAGGCGGTATCAAACTCTATCAAACGACCGAGTCTTCAGGGCTACCACGCTATGAAGTCGTATCAAAGGAACGCCAACGTGCAGCTGCAATGTGGCTCTTGGATGAGGCTCGAAAGTTCGGTAAACGAGGGATAACAAGTCTTGAAGATAGATTGCCACAGGTTAATTCGCATCCTTATAAGATGTTGGCAAGTGGCATACAAGAGATGGCTATGTCCGCAACAGCACGTTTGGCACTCAGTTACTATGCCGATTCCACATCCTATTCGCCCTTGGAATATAACGAAGATGTCTATAACAACGTATGGAGAAAGACGATTGCAGGTGACGAGTCACTCGATGATGACGATATTGCCATGGAGCGTTTATACGTGGAACGACTCAGGTCGAACGTTATGGAAGTGAAGCAGATGGGTAGGGTGCGCAGCCTTCGCAATGATAAAGAAGACGTGTCCTTCCTCGGTTTCGGAACGGGTTATGGCGACCCAGAAACGATGTGGACAGAGACCATCGACCGCACTGCTGAGTATGTGTTCCACTATGCGCAGAAGTTGAAAACACTCCTTGCTGAGCGTATCAAGACCACGAGTAACAGTACACTCAAGTCGCAATACGAATTGATGTATGCGCGTGTTCAACGCTACATGAACGAATAAATCGTATAGAAAGAAAGCCTCTCCCCCAATCATCTAAAGCCTCTCCCCCGTCCCCTCTCCGAATGGAGAGGGGAGTGAATACTATTGTTTGCAGATGAAGGGGGCGTTTCTTTGATGCAAGGAAAGGCTCTCTTGAATAGGACGAAACGCCCTTCTCAAATGGAGAAGGGCGTTTCCTTAATTTCAAAATACAATTACCTCTATCTCCCCTTACCACCCTCTCTCATCCTACTAGCAGTTTTCACTCCCCTCTCCATTCGGAGAGGGGGCGGGGGTGAGGCTCTTCCTTATTTGCAAACAATAGTTTTCACTCCCCTCTCCATTCGGAGAGGGGCTGGGGGTGAGGCTGTTCTTTATTTGCAATCAATAGTTTTCACTCCCCTCTCTATTCGGAGAGGGGCTGGGGGTGAGGCTTCTTCTCTCCCTTAAACAGCAAATAAGTGGAGTAAACATGATTGACTTCTAGAAGATTTTTGTAACTTTGCTCTCAGATAAATAACAATCAAAAAGGATATAGATATATGCTTACATTAAAGCTTATAAGCGAAGAGACAGAGCGTGTCATCAAAGGATTGGAGAAGAAACACTTCTCTGGTGCACGTGAGGCAGTAGAGAAAGTATTGGAATATGACCGCTTGCGTCGTGAGACTCAGCAGAAACTTGACACCAATAAACAGCATCAGAACCAACTATCAAAGCAGATTGGTCAACTGATGAAGGACGGTAAGAAGGATGAAGCTAACAATATAAAAGAAGAGGTGGCAGAGCTTAAATCGGCCGACAAAGCACTCCAGGAGATTATGGAGAATGCTCAGAAGGAGATGACCGAGGTGCTCTTAACCATTCCAAACATCCCTAACGACGATGTACCAGAGGGCAAGGACGCTAACGACAACGTTGTTGTTAAGGAGGGCGGAACGAAGCCTAACCTCCCAGCTGACGCCCAATGCCACTGGGATCTATTGAAGAAGTTCAACCTAGTTGACTTCGACTTAGGTGTGAAGATAACGGGTGCTGGCTTCCCATTGTACATCGGTAAGATGGCAAGATTCCAACGTGCTCTAGAGGCATTCTTCCTTGATGAGGCACGAAAGAGCGGCTATCTTGAGGTGCAACCACCATTGGTTGTTAATCAAGACTCCGGTCTTGGCACTGGTCAGTTGCCTGATAAAGAGGGTCAGATGTACCATGCTAACCTCGATGATCTATACTTGATTCCAACGGCAGAGGTGCCTGTTACCAACATATTCCGTGATGAGATTCTTGACGAGAAAGAGCTCCCGATTAAGCGTTGCGCTTACTCTGCTTGCTTCCGTCGAGAGGCTGGTAGCTATGGAAAAGACGTGCGTGGACTGAATCGTCTACACCAGTTTGATAAGGTGGAGATCGTGCGCATTGATAAGCCGGAACACTCTTATGAGTCATTGGATGAGATGTTGAACCATGTAGAAGGTCTATTGAAAAAGCTCGAATTACCCTATCACATCCTTCGTCTCTGCGGTGGTGACATGAGCTTCACATCGGCTATCTGCTATGATTTCGAGGTATGGAGTGCAGCCCAAGAACGCTGGTTGGAGGTGTCAAGTGTATCTAACTTCGAGAGTTACCAAGCGAATCGTTTGCATTGTCGTTACCGTCATGCAGAGGATAAGAAGATAGAGCTGTGCCACACACTGAATGGTTCGGCGCTTGCCTTGCCACGCATTGTTGCGGCAATCATAGAGAACAATCAAACCCCAGAGGGTATACGTGTTCCGAAGGTGCTCGTACCTTATTGCGGCTTTGAAATGCTCGACGATAAGATGGACTAAGCCTTAGCCCACTAATACGGAACGACGAACAAGACATAACCTAACAATCAACCTTTTAACAAAACTCATCCCTCGTGGATTCTAATCCCCCCTCTCCAAGCGGAGAGGGGACGTGGATGAGCCTTTTAGACTATGAACAAGATTATAAGCAAGAAGCAGTTTTCTGAGAAGGTGTTTTGTATTGAAGTAGAGGCACCACTCATAGCTCGTAGTTGTCGACCAGGCAACTTTATCATCGTACGTGTTGATCATCACAGTGAGAGAGTACCATACACCATTGCCAAAGCTGACGCCCAGAAGGGCACGTTGACAATGGTTATTCAAGAGGTGGGACGCTCTTCGACGAAGCTTTGTCAACTAAAGGTTGGAGATGAGATAGTCGATATTGTCGGTCCTTTGGGCACCCCTTCTCGCATAGAGAAATACGGTACAGTCGTATGTGCGGGAGGTGGTATTGGCATTGCAGCGATACTCCCCATCCTCACAGCTCTTAAGCAAGCTGGCAACAAGGTAATATCTGTTTTGGCAGGAAGAAGCAAGGAACTTGTTATCATGGTGGACGATGTTCGACAGTACTCTGACGAGGTGATCATCATGACGGATGATGGTTCTTATGGCGAGAAGGGCGTTGTCACGGTGGGAGTTGAGAAGGTGATTCAACGTGAGCATGTCGATAAGGTGTTGGCGATTGGACCTCCTATTATGATGAAATTCACCTCACTCTTGGCAAAGAAATACGGCATTCCGAACGACGTATCACTGAATACTATCATGGTAGACGGCACTGGAATGTGTGGTGCTTGTCGATTGACTATCGGTGGAAAGACCAAGTTTGTCTGCATTGACGGACCAGAGTTTGACGGCGACTTAGTCGATTGGGACGAGATGTTTAAGCGTATGGGCACCTTCAAGGAGATTGAGGCTAAGGATATGGCTGTGCCTAATCCTGCTGACAAGAAGGGTTCCGAGCATTCAAACTCGTCTATTAATAATGTAGGAGATGAGGCTTCTGCGGATGGTGATAAATCATCTTCTATCGACAAAAACAACGTTTCTACCGATGAGGCAAACGAACCCGAAGAGGTTTGGCGCAAAGCTCTTCGCAAGGAGTTGAAGCCTAAGGAGCGTACAGCCATCCCTCGTGTACAGATGCCGGAACTTGCTCCTGCCTATCGTGCAACGACCCGTTTGGAGGAAGTGAACATCGGTTTGACGCCCGAAATGGCTATACAAGAGGCGAAGCGATGCCTCGATTGCCCGAAACCAACGTGTGTGGAAGGGTGCCCAGTGGGTATTCATATCCCCGACTTCATCAAACATATAGAGCATGGAGACTTCCTTCAGGCAGCCAGCATACTAAAGGAAACATCGGCATTGCCCGCTGTTTGCGGTCGTGTATGCCCACAGGAAAAGCAGTGCGAGAGCCGTTGTATCCATCTAAAGATGAACTCTCCCGCTGTAGCCATTGGTTATCTCGAGCGTTTCGCAGCCGACTATGAGCGTGAGAGTGGGCAGATGACCTTACCAAAAGTAGCCCCCTCGACGGGTATTAAGGTAGCTGTTGTGGGTTCAGGACCATCTGGTTTGAGCTTTGCAGGCGATATGGTAAAGCGTGGATATGAGGTTTATGTGTTCGAAGCACTACATGAGATCGGTGGCGTACTCAAGTATGGTATCCCCGAGTTCCGCCTCCCTAACAGGATAGTAGATGTAGAGATTGAGAACCTCCGACGTATGGGTGTCCACTTCCAAACAGACACGATTGTGGGTAAGACTATCAGTATTGGCGAATTGAAGGAGATGGGTTTTAAAGGCATATTTGTCGGTTCCGGAGCTGGCTTACCGAACTTTATGGGCATTGAAGGAGAGAACTCTATCAACATACTCTCTAGTAACGAATACCTCACGAGAGTAAACCTCATGGATGCAGCTAACCCCGAAACGGATACGCCACTCATAATAGGTAAGAGGGTTCTAGTTATAGGAGGAGGCAACACAGCGATGGACTCCTGCCGTACAGCTAAGCGTCTTGGGGCAGATGTGACATTGGTATACAGACGTTCAGAAGCAGAGATGCCTGCACGCCTGGAGGAGGTGAAACACGCCAAAGAAGAGGGTGTCCATTTCCTCACGTTACATAATCCTCAATCGTACAAAGCCGATGAGAAGGGTCGCGTCTGTGCTGCGGTATTGGATGTGATGAGGCTTGGTGAGCCTGATGCCAGTGGGCGTCGACGTCCAGAGGTAATGGGCGAGACGGTGACAGTGGAGTGCGATCAAGTGATTGTGGCAGTAGGAGTTTCACCGAATCCATTGGTTCCGAAGTCTATCGAAGGGCTTGAGTTAGGTCGTAAGAACACGATAGTTGTCAGCGACCAGATGCAGAGTTCACGCCCAGAGATATATGCTGGTGGTGACATTGTACGTGGTGGTGCGACTGTTATCCTCGCAATGGGTGATGGTAGAAGAGCCGCAGCGAGTATGGCAGAAAAGCTCGCTTTCAAATAAAGAACAGCCTCACCCCCAGCCCCTCTACAGCCTCTCCCCCAACCCCTCTCCGAATGGAATAACCCCACCCAACCTCCCCCAAGGGGAGGAGTGCCTAACGGGAGCAAGTTAGGAAACGCCTACTTTAATTCAAAGAGGGCGTTTCGTTGGTGTGAAGAAAGGCTCTCTTGGATAGAAAGAAGGGCTCTTCTCAAATGGAGAAGAGCCTTTCCTTGTTTTTGTTCTTTCGTTATTAGGATTCGTGTTCCTATGTTCCTCTGTCTTAATAATATGTCCTTAAAACAATATGTCTTTATGTCATTTTGTCTAAAAAGCCATGTTCTTCTGTCTTAAACATCTGTTACTAAGCACATTGTTCCTATGTACCTCTGTCTTAATAATATGTCTTTAAACCAATATGTCTTTATGTCATTTTGTCTAAAAAACCATGTCCTTCTGTCTAATTAACCACAACCTAGAATAGTGAACATTGCATTTTGAATTAGATAAACTGCTCAATAACATGTGCAACCCCATCTTCTTCGTTGGATAAAGTTACGTAATCGGCTTCGGATTGAATGTCTTTTGCAGCGTTCGCCATAGCTACCCCGAGTCCTGCAAAGCGTATCATACTCAGGTCGTTATAACCATCACCACAGGCGATAACCTCCTCTTTGGTGATACCGAGTGTAGTGATTAAGCGGTTGAGCGACTGCGCTTTGTCGATACATAAGGGCACACACTCTAAGAAGTAATCGGCTGAACGATAGAGCTCCATCTGTCCTTTCAGTTGAGCAAGTAGACTTAACTCTAGTTGATGGAGCTTAGTTGGCTCGCCAACAATCAGACATTTATTAATAGGATAGACCAGTTGGCGGAGGAAGTCATCGTATTGAACGACGGGCATCTTATTGATGTGCGCCTCAATCTGTACATATTTATCATCCTTTTGAGTGGCTGCAATCCCCTCACCTTGGTAAGTTAGAATCTGTAAAGCAGCCTTCTTCGCCCCTTCATAGAGCCTGGGAACGAGCTTCTCATCCAACTTCTGTTCAAATAAAACACGATTGTTCGTGCAGTCAATAATCTTTCCTCCGTTGTAAGCGAGGATGAATCCGCCATGAGTCTTTAGTTCTAACTCCTCAGCAAGAGGTATAATTCCGTAAGTGGGACGCCCCGATGCCAATACAATATGTACGCCCTTTGCCTGCGCTTGCATAAGAGCTTCCTTCGTTTTAGGCGTTATCTCCTTCTTATTATTCGTCAGTGTGCCATCAAGGTCGAGCACAATCATCTTATACTTCATATATCCTTTACACTTAATCATTCGTCATTTGTATGCAAAGGTACATATAAGTCAAGTCCAGCTAATAGTTAATTACGCAATTTAACACTTGCGCTTCATTTAATAGCTATCATATCTTGGCTATCAGAAAATAATGTCGTACTTTTGCAAGTAACAATAAGTATTGACTTATTTCATTATTAAAACATAATTAATTATGGCAGTAGTAGATTACAAGAAATTAGGTCTCGTGAACACACGTGATATGTTCAAGAGAGCAATCAAAGGCGGTTATGCAATCCCAGCATTCAACTTCAATAACCTTGAGCAGCTTCAGGCAATCATCAAGGCATCATCAGAACTAAAGTCACCAGTTATCCTTCAGGTATCTAAGGGTGCCCGCAAGTATGCTAACCAGACTTTACTTCGTTACCTTGCAGAGGGTGCTGTAGAGTACGCAAAGGAGTTGGGTTGTCATCATCCAGAGATTGTTCTTCACCTAGACCATGGTGATAGCTTCGAGACATGTAAGTCTTGTGTAGACTTCGGATTCTCTTCTGTAATGATTGATGGTTCTGCTCTTCCATACGAGGAGAATATCGCTTTGACAAAGAAGGTAGTAGAGTATGCACATCAGTTCGACGTAACTGTAGAGGCAGAACTTGGTGTTCTCGCTGGTGTTGAGGATGATGTTGTAGCTGAGGTATCACATTATACAAAGCCAGAAGAGGTTGTTGACTTCGCTACTCGCACTGGTTGTGACTCATTGGCTATCTCTATTGGTACTTCTCATGGTGCTTACAAGTTCACTCCAGAGCAGTGTACACGTGACCCGAAGACTGGTCGTTTGATTCCTCCTCCATTGGCTTTCGACGTTCTCGCAGCCATCGAGAAGCAGCTCCCAGGCTTCCCAATCGTTCTTCACGGCTCTTCTTCTGTTCCACAGGAGTATGTTGACATCATCAACGAGCATGGTGGTAAGTTGCCAAACGCTGTTGGTATTCCTGAAGATCAGCTCCGTCAGGCAGCTAAGAGTGCTGTATGTAAGATCAACATCGACTCTGACTCACGTCTTGCATTTACTGCAGGTGTACGCCAGACATTCGATGAGCACCCAGAGTACTTCGACCCACGTCAGTACTGCGGAAAGGCTCGTGAGTACATGGAGGATCTTTACAAGCATAAGATCACAGATGTTCTTGGTTCTGATAACAAGCTCGTTAACTGCGACTAATTTACAGTTGTAGATTAGAATTACCATATAGTAAAAGATGGCGGTAGTGCCCTTATTGGGTGCTATCGCTTTTCGTTTCTGTACTTGTTTGTCTTGGTTATTATATGTATCTTTGTATCGTCAATCTAACAATGGAGGGTAAAATATGAAATTTCCTATTGGTATACAGAATTTCGAGAAGTTGCGAGAGGATAGTTTTATCTATATTGATAAAACGAAGTTGGTACACCGTTTAGCCGTAAATGGTGGGGATTACTTCCTTAGCCGTCCACGCCGTTTTGGAAAGAGTCTTCTGATATCTACATTAGAGGCTTATTTCTCTGGCAATAAAGAGGCTTTCCAAGGGCTTGCAATAGAGTCTTTAGAAAAAGACTGGATTCAGTATCCAATTTTACATATTGATTTGAATACGGAGAGATACAACTCTGTAGAGGCTTTGGCAAATAAGCTAGAGACTAATCTTTACGAATGGGAGCAACTGTATGGGAAAAGTCCTGTTGCCAATTCATTCGGTACTCGCTTTGAATATGTCATTCGTAAAGCATTCGAGAAGACGAAGCGTAGAGTTGTGATTTTGGTTGATGAATACGATAAGCCGATGCTACAAGCAATAGGCAATAACGATTTGCAACGAGAGTTCCGTAATATATTGAAAGGTTTTTACGGTGCACTAAAGAGTTGTGACCATTATATCCGCTTTGCTTTCTTAACAGGCGTTACGAAGTTTGGAAAAGTCAGTGTATTCAGTGATTTGAATAATCTTCAGGACTTATCGATGGATAAGGAATACCAATCAATTTGTGGTATAACAGAAGAAGAGATACATCAATACTTTGCCGAACCAGTGCAGCAACTCGCAGAAGAAGAGGGCTTGACAGTAGAACAGACGCTACAGAAACTGAAACAACTCTATGATGGTTATCATTTCGTAGCTGGTGGCGTCGGTATCTATAACCCCTTTAGTCTGTTGAACACATTAAAGCGCAAACAGTTTGGCAGCTATTGGTTTGAGACAGGAACACCTACTTACCTCGTAGAGCTATTGCAGCGTAAGGATTATGTCTTACCCAATCTTACAGAGGAGGTTGCCACAGCCGATATGCTCAATAGCATTGATTCTTTCTCTGATAATCCTATTCCTGTTATTTATCAGAGTGGCTATTTGACGATAAAGGGCTATGACAAGGAATTTGAGGAGTATCACTTAGGATTCCCAAACAAGGAAGTAGAAGAAGGTTTTACTCGCTTTCTTTTGCCTTTTTATACGAATGCTGAACATGGCAAGATGCCTTTCTCTATAGCGAGCTTCGTGCGGGATTTGCGTTCAGGGAGACCTGCACAGTTTATGCAGCGTATGGAGTCAATGTTTGCAGATACGGATTATAGAGTAGTGGGCGATTCTGAGTTGTATTTTCAGAATGCGTTCTATCTCCTAGCAAAGATGATGGGCTTTTATACCAAGGTGGAACGGGCTACGAGTGATGGACGGATGGATATGACCATCGAGGCAGCCAATAATGTTTATATCTTCGAGTTCAAGCTTGATGGTTCGGCAGAAGCAGCATTGAAGCAGATAGACGAGAAAGGTTATGCCACACCATTCATTTCCAAGGGCTGCAATATATATAAGGTGGGTGTAAACTTCTCTTTGAAGAAGAGATGTATTGATGGTTGGAAGATAGCAGAGTAGAAACTTTTCCTTATTCTATTTGCTCCTTTAAATTTTTATCCTTATCTTTGCCACCGTTTTGATAAGGTAACAGAATGAGAGTAACGACGAATTATAACTTTATGCAGCAGGCTGTCCTATATAATAAAGGTATGGGGGTAGTCTGCTGTACATTTGATTCTCCAACAAAAAAAGATGAGAAAAAGATAGCAAATAATTTGGTAGTTCCAAATATTTGTATACTCTCTCTCTCTCTCTCTCTCTCTCTAGTAGAGCAGGCGTAAATTACACATTTTTTCTTCTCGCATACGCGCGCGCGAAGCGTGCCGTAAAGCCAGTAAACAAAGGACTTCTAAGAGTTTCCTTTGTTCTTTTTTTGTGCCCTCACTTAATTAGTTAATAAGATCGATTTAAGACAATAATATTAATCAAATAATAAACAAAATTATGAAGAAACTTTTATCCACTTTATTATTACTTGTGGTTGTTTTGCAATTACAAGCACAAATAACGGCAGACTTTACTGTAAATACAGCAGAAGGGGTTGCCATTCCTTATAAAATTCTGACGGGTACAGATAAGGTGCTTGGTACTTCTGTGAACGAAGTAGGTGTGTGCGGTGAGATTAATTCTCCTACTGTGGATGTCATTATTCCATCAACGGTGACACATGGAGGAGTAACCTACACGGTTTCCAGTATATATACTATGAGCAATTCGACATTTAAGTCTTTGACTTTTCCCCCAACCATCCATACACTTGTAGGGATGCAAGATATCACCATAGATGAGCTTCATATTCCGTCTACTATTACTAAAATAGAGTTCCAAGGTCTTTATCATTCTAATATCAAGGAGGTATGGCTTCCTTCAACTGGACTGAAGGAAATAGGTGGGGGATATTCCTTGTGGAGCTATGATATGAAAAGAATCCATGGATTGGCACAGTCACAGATAGAGTATATTGGTTACAACTGTATTCTTGATTGGTATTATAATCCAACTACCGACTATCTCAATGATCTTGCAGTGTTGCCGTCTACAATTCGTGAAATCGGTTCCACGGCTTTCACTGCTTACCATGATGGTTTGCCCCTTGATAAAGTGACGATACCAGCTTCAATGGAAAAATTAGGCGACCAAGTATATAACATAGCACATGATGTCTATATCAAGGGAGACAATCCTTTTACTCTCGGGACAACTCCTTTCGGAACACAGACTACACTGAAAGTACATGTACCTGCTGACCGAACATTTGTTTTCAGACCGGCAGCCACTTGGGCGGATTATGCTGACAAACTTGTGGAGGATGTAGAAATTGGCTCTACCGGTTACACAACCTATTATCTAGAGAACGAGAACTTCCAAGTTCCTACGGGCTGCACAGCGTATATCATCACAGGTAGCACGCCAAGCGGAAGTATCAGTACTCCTGATCAAGCCGTTGTGAAAGCCTTTGGAGCAGGCAAGATTATCCCAAAGCAAACGGGCTTCGTTCTGCAAGGTCCAGCTAACAGCACGGTTGTTTACCAAGCAAATGTGACAGGAACAGAAGAGAACGTAACAGATAACCTGCTCGTTGGAACAGCTACCGAACACGAGTTCTCCGCCACAGGAAAGAAATTCTATGTGCTTGCCAATGGTGACCAAGGTATAGGCTTCTACAAGCAAGGCACACGCGGTGGAGCTTCTATCAAATTGCCGGCTCATCGTGCAGGTTTGCGCTTAGACGAATCAATCGCCCGTTCTAAGGAAGCCCTTTTCTTTGATTTCGATGCAGCGCGCGAGAACAGCCAGACAACCGGTATAGAGAATATCAGCAATGCGAAACAGCCTCAAGAGAATATTGTTTATGACTTGCAAGGTCGCCGTGTGACTAATCCAACACATGGCATCTATATCATTAACGGAAAGAAAGTAATTAAATAAAACATAGATGACAATGAAAAAGCAGTATATCGCCCCTAACACTAAGGCTATTGAAATGATAACCGATGATAACATCGCCCAATTTGTTATCAGTTCCCACTCTGTTGGTGAGGGTGAAGGATTGGCAAAGCCAGGCTTCTTTGATGAAGACGAAGAAGACAACTCTGATTTCTCGGGTTATGAGTCGGAAGATTCTAAAAGGAATTAAGACCATTCAATAAGGCTGTTCAAGCTGATATAATATCATTCACAAATGCTCCGTGGGCTAAACGGTCTCGAGCCTGCGGAGCTATCACAAACAGAGACCACCTTAAAGATGATATGGCAAATAAACCAATCCAGTTCTTTTTGAAAGAACAGAAGCTGAACATCGGCAAGCAGGCTGGAAAGACTGTTATCGTGGCTCGTCCAACAGGTAGACAACGTGTAGATTTCCGTAACTTTTGTGCACGCATTGCGAAGTCGACAACCTTTAATGCGCAGGAGGTAGCTGCTGTGTTGAACCTTGCCAGCGAGACCGCCCGTGAGATTGTGGCGAATGGCGACATCGTGGAGTTTGGCGATATGGGAACGTTGATTCCCTCGTTTAAGAGCAAGGCGGTGGAGAGCGTTGAGCAGTTCCGCGCACAACAGCACATTGAGAAACCGGTTATAAAGTTCCTTGCTTCTGCTAAGTATTTCACTCTGAATGATGTTACGTATGAACAAGTAGCACCAAGGGAGAAGAAAGAAAAGAAGGGAAAGAAGGAGAAAAAGAAGGCAGAAGGAACCGAGTCTCCAGGTCCAGTAGCAGAAGGATAATAAGGGTCTTTCCAGATTCTGCTAAGACAATCAAAAAAGAGTTCGCGAACAATCCGGAAAGAGTTCGCGAACTCTTTTGAAATTGTTCGCGAACAATTTTGATTTTGTTCGCGAACAATTTTTGTTTTCTTCGCGAACAATTTTTTGCGTTTCTTTGAGAAGTAAAATAACAGAAGGACGAGGCTTTAGACAGAATGATATAAGAACATATTTTTCATGACAGGTTCAGCTTCTACATAAATGTACCATGGGAGCATTTTTAAAGATTGACTCAGGGTATCAATCGTTCTGTAAAAAGACAAATCGATTATATTAATTGTGAAATTAATGTCTTTCAAAACTATGTATTAATTTGGTTCTTTTGCTCCCGTGGTACACGGCCTCACCCCCAGTCCCTCTCTACAGAGAGGGGGCGCCTAACGGGGTGGGGCTTTTGTATAAGATGGAGGAACACGGGTTAAAGCAGAGTAAACAAGTATGGAATACAGGGTAATATAAGAATGTAATATCTGTAGTAACAGGTTCTTAAAAATCAAAAGTCTTATCAATTGTTTGCTTTCGGGTGAAAAGAAAAAGATATTTTTGCATACTTTTGGCAGAGACATCTCTGTTGAGTGTCTCTAATAAAGCTAAAATAATCTTTCTTCTGTAATACATGATTGCCATATAGTCAGCAAAATTACGAAATATTCTTTTATGCAAGTTCTTGCCAAGAGGATTGTCTCGACTATTTAATCCTCTAAGTATTGGAAAGCCTGTGGAAGATGGTCTATGATGTCACTTGCAACAAGACTCTCTTTGCCAAGTTCTTTAGCGGCAAGGTCGCCAGCAAGACCATGCAAATACATGCCAACCATGCAGGCATTCTGCTGATGATAACCCCGTGCAAGAAGGGCGGTAATGATACCTGTGAGCACATCACCACTACCTGCTGTTGCCATTCCACTGTTACCCGTTGGATTGAAGAATACGTTTCCGTTGGGTAAGCAAAGCGCACTATTGTGACCTTTTAATATGATATAAGCCTGCAAAGACTTAGCGAGTTCGCAAGTTCGATGTAGACGTTCATAGTCGGCATTAGCAGGTGATCCCGTTAGTCGATCAAGCTCTTTTGGATGTGGAGTCATGATGATTCCCTTTGGTAACTGCTGCATCCATGCACGATGACTGGCAAGAATATTCAAGGCATCAGCATCGGCAACGATAGGACATTGTGCACGTCGAATCTGTGCAATCATCGCTATTGCAGTCGTTTCCTGGCGTCCTAAGCCTGGTCCGATACCTAATGCGTCGAAGCCATCAGTGTCTACTGCTTCAGTGAAAGCGGTCTCTTCATGATCCATTTGAAGTACTGCCTCGGGGACAGCTATCTGCATGATATCATAGTTCTTCTTCGGTGTGATAGCAGTTACCTTACCAACTCCACTACGCAAGCAAGCACGTGTGGCAAGGACAGCGGCACCAGCCATTCCATAGCTTCCAGCAACGATAAGCGCATTACCCATATTGCCTTTGTGGGCGAAGTCATCGCGATGAAGGAGGCGAGAGCGAATGTCATTCTCTTCGAGAACATGGTATTGAGCTTCTGTCTTTTGGATGTATTCGGGACTAAGGCGTATATCGAGAACTTTTAGTTTACCGATAAACTGCTGTGCATCTCCAAATAGGAAAGACAACTTCCTTTCGTGTAGTGTAAGTGTAAGATACGCATGGATGATATTCGCACGTACGTTATAAGTATTGTCCTCAGACATCAATCCAGATGGCACATCTATACTTACAACCTTTGCAGGACTTTGATTGATGTACTTCACCAAAGATGCAAATCCACCAGCCAAAGGCTTGTTTAATCCTGAACCGAAGAGCCCGTCAACAACAAGCATGTCGGCTGTAAGCTCTGGAGGATCAAACTTGGCAGTTACTTCAATGAGGTCTTTTGCGTGCTTACCATCAAGCAAACGCTGTCGATTCAGTACACAATCATCAGAGAGATGATTCGTGATATTGAAGAGATAAGTCTTAACTTTATACCCCTCATTTATCAGCAATCTAGCCACTGCAAGGGCATCTCCTCCATTGTTGCCAGGACCAGCAAAGACCACAACAGGCGTGTGAGTGGTCCATTCCTCAGTGATTGCATGAGTGATGGCTTTGGCTGCTCGCTCCATTAAGTCAATCGACTTGATGGGTTCATGCTCTATTGTATATCTGTCCAGTTCGTGTATCTGGGTGCTTGTAAATATCTTCATACTGATGGCAAAATTACAAAATTAATGCTAATCGGATATGTCTGTTTGCTATAAATTTCGTAATTTTGCGGAAAATAAAGATTTATATCATCATGAGTCGTGTAACTATTAAGGATAAAACGTTCGAGACATCCCTTCCTGAAAGAGAGATTCTAGAGAGAGTAAAGCAGGTAGCTAATCGTATTAATAAGGATTTTGAGGGAAAGACTCCGCTCTTTCTTGCGGTATTGAACGGCTCCTTCATGTATGCATCAGACTTAATGAAGAACATCACAATTCCATGTGAGATATCCTTCGTGAAGTTGGCATCTTATCAAGGAATAAGCTCTACTGGAGCCATTAAAGAGGTGATAGGTCTGAACAATGATATTAGTGGTCGTGAGGTTATCATAGTAGAAGATATTGTCGATACAGGTGCTACTATGGAACGAATGTTAGATACATTGAGAGCCCACAAGCCTGCTGGTCTTCACATCTGCACCTTATTGTTGAAGCCAGGTAAGCTCACAGTCCCATTGAATATAGAGTATGCAGCGTTTGAGATACCTAATGATTTTATTGTAGGTTATGGGCTCGACTATGACCAAGAGGGTCGTAATTTAAGAGATATTTATACGCTTGTAAAAGATTAAAGAATAATGAAGAATATTGTTATTTTTGGTGCGCCTGGTGCTGGAAAGGGTACTCAGAGCGACAAGATGATTGAGAAGTATGGTTTTGAACACATCTCTACTGGGGATGTACTTCGTAATGAAATCAAGAACGGAACAGAGTTAGGTAAGACTGCAAAGGGCTACATTGACAATGGTCAGCTTATACCAGATGAGTTGATGGTAGACATCCTTGCAAGTGTTTATGATAGTTTTGGTAAAGAGCACAAGGGTGTTATCTTTGATGGTTTCCCACGTACAATTCCACAAGCGGAAGCACTGAAGAAGATGTTAGCAGAGCGTGGTCATAATGTTGCTGCAATGATTGAGTTGTTCGTACCAGAGGACGAGTTAATGCAGCGTTTGGTACTCCGTGGACAGCAAAGTGGTCGTTCTGATGACAACGAAGAGACAATCAAGAAGCGTCTTAATGTTTACCACACACAGACCTCTCCATTGATTGAATGGTATGAGGGTGAGGGTATTCATCATCATGTAGAAGGCTTAGGTACTGTTGATGAGATATTCAATAGAATTGCAGAGGTTATAGAACAACTATAATAAACAACGCCTCCCCAAACCCCTCCAAAGGAGGGGATGTCTGATTACCTCAAGTGGTAACTTAAACATCCCCT
>ERZ773066.142-NODE-142-length-40488-cov-54.515693_pt1 | contig 40488 bp, 28 predicted proteins | sample MGYA00580573_ERZ773066 | MGnify/ENA primary metagenome ERZ773066 (study PRJEB29015, sample SAMEA2738128) | human oral metagenome | biome: human oral; feature: human-associated habitat; material: saliva | place: China | collected 2203 ... | reverse complement strand
ACGTTCGAGCGGGTCAGCCCCAGCTCGCGCGAGAGCACCGCGGGGTGGCTCGGGCTGTCGAGCAGGGACATCAGGATGCGGGAGCGCGTCGGGTCGGCCATGGCCCGGCCGAGCCGGTTCATGACGTCAAGACGCGAAGCAATGGTCAGCATGCACTGAACTATACAGCAGCCGCTGACCTAATGTCCAGTTGTCGCGGCTGCCGCACGCGCTGCGCGCGCTTGCCCTCGTGAGGCGTGATCACCTCTTGCGCCAGCGGGGCCACTTCGGCATCCCGCGGCCCTTCCAGGTCTCCACGAGACCCGCAACCCAGCGGACGGACGCGAAGAGCCCGTAGCCGGCCCCGGCGAGACCGGCGACGACCACGGCCACCGGCAGGAGAACGAGGCACATCGCGGCGGCGACGGACCAGAGCTGTCGCGCCTCCAGCTTCGCCGTCGCGGCAGCTGACAATGTTATGGTCACTATCCCCAACCAGTTGGGGGTGGACTTTAACCTGAAACTGCTTGAAGCAATTGCCCAAATTGCCCGCACTTTAGGCTGGCATAAGGACTAAAGCCGCCCGCTGGTGCCCACAGTGGCACTAGCGCCGTGGCAGCCAAGCCGCGCACCCGGCGTCGAAACCAAAGAAACTAGGCGGCGGCGCCGGCGCCGGGCTCTGAGGAGTCGTCAGAGTTATCCACAATGCACCAACGCTCCACTATCAACCCAGCCACCATCCAGGCTAAACACCCCAGCGCACAGGCACCAGTGTTCCAACGCAACGAGAGCATAAACGGCGAGCCCAACGCAGTTAACGCAAATACTAGCGCCCCCAGGTAGGCCCCGGCCGCCAATGCCCCGGTAAGCGAGCAGGCCTGCGCGGCACTAACCGTTAAAGCTGCACGCATAGGGTTAACCCATTTGGCCTCACGCTGATAGCGGCGTACTCGGTAGCCAAAAGCCAAGATCGCTAGCGCCGCCACTACGGCCGCAATGCCCCCATGCAGGGCGATAGCTGGGGGCCAGCCGTTTATTTGGGCCCCCAGACTCATAATCGCCCAGCCACAGCTAGCCCCCAGTAGGGCCAGCAAGGCTAGGACACGAAGCCGCGTGCGTTTCATTGACCGTTGTCTTGTGAATGTTCCTCACTGTTTTCGCTGTCTTCATCAGCGTAAGGCGGTTCAATGTACTGGCCGGTAGGCAAGGTGGGCAGGTTGTCGGTTTCCAACCAGTCCAGAGCCAACCAGCGCACCCCGTCACGGTCGGGGGCTACATCGGCCAGTTGGGCGGTGTCTTGGCCATCCAGGCTCAGCTCACTGTCAGCAAAAGACCAGGGCAGCAGCACGAAGGCACGCTCATGAGCGCGCGGGTGCGGCAAAGTTAGATCTGGCGCATCAGAGGTGACACCCTCGTAGCAGATGATGTCCACATCCAAGGTACGAATACCCCACCGTTCAGTGCGTACGCGGCCAGCCTCATCTTCTAGGCGGTGGCATACAGCCAGTAGTTCGCGCGGGGAAAGCCCGGTTAAACCGACAATTACCGTGTTTAGGTAGTCGGGTTGGGGCTCTTGGTCCGAGCGGGTTACGGCGGCGGTACGGGCCAAGGGGGCGACGTCGGTCAGCTCAATTCCGGGGGTGTCTTGCAGCTTGTGGACGGCGTCGCGCAGGGCGGCTAGTACCCCACCTACGTTGCCTCCCAGCGAGAGTACAAACTCTGCGGCGTGAGGTGGGCGGCGGTCTAGCGGGTCACCGCTTTGGTTGGCAGCGTCGTTTTGTTCCAGCTGGGAGGTGGGATCCTTGTAGGAGTCCTGCCAGGTGGGAGTCTGGGAGGCAATCCAGCTGTTGCTGGCGTCCTGCCAGGGGTCGCGGCGACTGTCGAACAGCTCACTGATCAGCGAGTTAGAGCCAACCATCGTGTCTTGCTCGTAGTTGAAGTCGAAAGCTTCCTGCGGTGTGGCCTGAGTTACCGGGTGGTGGCCGTAGGCAGGCATGGCGGACTGGCCACCAGTGCCTAGCTCGGAAGTCTTGAAGTGATCTGCCGGCGCCTGGACGGACAGGCCCGACCCAGACTCATCACTCTGAGGGTTGGTACCTAGGGCTACGGTTTCCTGGTAATCCACATACTCAGAGTCATCCCCAGCCTGGGGGTTGGTTCCCAGAGCCACGGTTTCCTGGAAGTCAACGTACTTGGCGTCGTCATCAGACGGCTCGGTTCCTAGGGCTGCAGTTTCCTGGAAGTCAACGTATGCGCTGTCTTCCTGGCCCGCTTCATCTGCGTGTTCAGCCTCAGCAACAGGTTCGACGGCGTGGGCCTCAGCAGCCTGATCTTGCTTTGCTTCGCCTTCAGCGCCGCCCGCTTCAGAACCAAAAACCTCTCTGATATTAACTAGGCGCGTGGGGTCTTCAGCTACCTCTTGTTCACCAGAAGCTGCTGAGGGAGCGTATTCCTCGTCAGTAACTGGCTCACCACTGGCTGCCTCAGCCGCCTGCTCAGCTTCCTTCGCGGCAGCTGCTGCAGCTACCTCAGCTGCGTCCTGGGCAACTTGAGCCTGGAGCTCTTCAAAAGAGTGGTGGGGCTGTTGCGGCTGCTGCTCGCCGTCCTCAGTGCGCAGGGAGTGCCAGCGCACCTGGGAGGGGCCAGCATCGTTCATGTCACGTAGCTCGCCAATAAAGCCTGCGGCGCCCTGGGGGACTTGCTCGTCAGAGTATTCGTCCTGCTCACTGTGAGCGACAAAGTCCTCGCCAGAGTGCTGGGTGGGATCCTGCGGCTCAGTTTCATCCTGGGCTGGTGCAGTGTCGACGTCGTGAGTGGGCTCAGTGGCGGCGTCGGCAGAATCAAAGTGTCCGTCAGTAAATACGCCGTCTTGCTCGGCACTAGAAACAGCTCGAACCGCACTGTCAGCTGCCGCAGCTGCACCGGTAAGTGCCGCCCCACCAGCAACCACCGCGCCGGCACCAGCAGCCTTAGCGAACTCACCTGGCAGGTCATCGACCGGCAGCTGGGAGCGTTCACCCCACGGCGGCGGGGCCGGCTGGTCCTCATCCACCTCGGTGAGGTAGTCGTCTAGATCATCTGGGTCAGCAAAGGCGTCAGGCTCATCAATAATGGCTACCTGCTCATCAACCTCGCTGCGGTGGGCGCCGTGCTCACTTAGTGAGGCCGGGGTGGGGGCCACGGCGGCGGATGTGGCCGCAGCTGAGGCGCCGGTGAGGCTGTCTAGGCCGGAAATAGCTGACAAGCCAGAAACCGCAGACAGCCCCGAAACTGCCGAAAGCGCAGAGGCCGGCGAAGCAGTGAAAGCCAAGTTACCCATCTGGTCGGGTCCGGCCACAGCCAAAGCCATTAGGGTACGCCCACGTACCAGGGTGACGGCGACGTCGTCGAAAGCCACCTCCAAGGGGGCCTGCGGCTTGTGGATGGTCACCTCCACACCAGCTACCGCCGAAAATGCCAGCACGGACTGCGCCACCCGGTCAGCCAGGGTTTCAATCAGGTTCACCGGCTCGCCGTGGATAACCTCCACCACCGCGTTAGCCACCTGTGAATAATCCACAGTCTGGGCGATGTCGTCACTGGCCGCAGCCCGATCGAGCACGCCCGGCTCCAAAAACAAGGTCACATCAGCGATAAAGATCTGACCCTCGGCACGCTCTGAGGGCAGGACACCGTGATAGCCACGCGCAGATAGTCCACGCAGGGTTACGGTATTGGGAGTGCTCATCGAGATTCCTTCCACAGGGACGCGGCGGCAATTGCCTCACGCGAGGGGATAACTTGATGTACGCGTACCGCCCAGGCGCCCCCAAGCGCCGCAAGTGCGCTGGTGGTGGCGGTGATGTTGTCGCGTTGGGCCGGATCGGCAGCGCGGGCGGTGTCAGTGCCGCCAGCTACCGCCAAAGTTAAAAAGCGCTTGCGTGAAGCCCCAATTAGCACCGGGGCTGCTAGCTCTTCTTGCAGGCGTTGCGTTGCCGCAAGCAGCTGCCAAGACTGTTCATGGGTTTTAGCGAAACCTAAACCCGGATCCACAATGATTCGTTCTTTGGCTAGCCCGGCTGCTTGGGCTTGCTCTAGGCGCTGGTTTAGCTCGCTGATTACGCCTGCGACGACGCCGTCAGGGTAGTCAGTTAAGCGGTCCATGGTCTGGGGGTTGCCACGCCAATGCTGGCAAATGTAGGCGGCCTGGGTGCCGGCCACGGCGCGATGCATAGCTGGGTCACCTAGCCCGCCTGAAACGTCGTTCACGATGGCGGCCCCGGCTGCCACTGCTGCCAGGGCGGTAGCCGCATGGATAGTGTCTACACTGATAACTGCCTGCGGGCGCTCCTGAAGTAGCGCCTCAATTACCGGCACTACGCGCGCGGTTTCTTCTTCAATATCCACCTTAGCTGCGCCTGGGCGGGTGGATTCGCCCCCAATATCGATTATGTCGGCACCTTCATCTAGCAAAGCCAAAGCGTGCTTTAGCGCCGCATCACGCTGGTACCAGCGGCCGCCGTCGGAAAAAGAATCGGGAGTTACATTCAAAACCCCCATCACCAAGGTGCGGTCACTGGGCAGACTACACCCGGGTAACTGAGGATAATGGCGCGCGCTCACGTGCTTAAGTGTATCTGCAATATGCATGGGCCGTGACCGCTAATCACCGAGAACTGCACACTATTAGGCACTTTCGTTAACGCAGCCACATCCAAGCCCCTAGCCTCGGCGACCTAAAATCAGGCTCATTGCCTCCGCACGGGTGGCCGCGTTGCGCATAATACCGCGCACAGCTGAGGTGACCGTGTTGGAGCCGGGCTTACGCACCCCACGCATAGACATGCACAGGTGCTCAGCTTCAACCACCACCAGCACTCCCCTGCAGTGCAGGCGCTCCACCATGGCATCAGCCACCTGGGCGGTGAGGCGTTCTTGCACCTGGGGACGGCGGGCGTAGCCCTCAACCAGGCGCGCTAGCTTACTTAAGCCGGTTACGCGCCCGTCAGGGCCGGGAATGTAGCCCACATGTGCCACGCCGTGGAAGGGCAGCAGGTGGTGTTCACACACCGAATACATGGGAATGTCACGCACCAGCACCATTTCTTCATGGCCAACGTCAAAGACTTTGTCCAGGTGGTGAGCGGGGTCCTCAGTTAAACCTGCAAATAGCTCAGCGTAGGCGCGAGCCATACGCTGGGGGGTTTCGCGTAGCCCGTCGCGCTCAGGGTCTTCCCCGATGGCTACCAGCAGGTCATATACAGCTTTGCGTACGCCCTCAGCGTCGTACGGTCGCAGCTGGGCCAGGGCCGACGGCGTCGCTTTAGGCTCCACCTGGGCTCCGGTTTCCAGGGCAGCTTGGGTTTCTAGCGAAGCTTGCGTCTGCTCAGTTTCAGCGCCGGTTTCCTCGCTAGTCACGGCCGGTCTCCTCGCTCTTAGATACCTCGGCCTCAATCTCAGCGCCACCCTTAAGCTCACCGTCGCCCCCAGGCTGGTTTTGCGCCTTGGCGTGGGCCTCCAGCTGCTCCCAGTCGGGGTCAGCAATCGCATCCACCTGGGCGTTTAGGGCCTCCAGCTCAACGCCGTGCCAGCGCGGGCGCTTGGGCTGTTTAGCTACCGGGGTGAAGATCTGGGCCAGCTCGCCTTCAAGGATGGTTTCCTTCTCCAACAGCTGCTGGGCTAGGCGGTCAAGCACCGGACGGTTACGCACCAAAATCTGTAAAGCATCCTGGTAAGCGCCCTCTACCAGGGCGCGCACCTGCTCATCAATTTGTGCGGAAACCGCCTCAGAGTAGCCCGGGCCACCCAGGGAGGCCATAGCGTCGCCGTCGTCGTTCTTACCCAAACGCACGGTACCTAGCAGATCACTCATGCCGTACTCGGTGACCATGCGGCGGGCGATAGCGGTGGCCTTCTCAATATCGTTAGAGGCCCCCGAGGTGGGGTCATCAAAAATGATTTCCTCAGCGGCGCGCCCGCCCATGGCGTAAACCAGCTGGTCTAGCAGCTCATTGCGGGTCACCGAGTACTTGTCGTCAGAGGGCATCACCTGGGTGTAGCCCAGGGCGCGTCCACGCGGCAAAATCGTTACCTTGGTGACCGGGTCAGAGTAGGCCCCGGCCGCCGCGCATAGGGCGTGACCAGCCTCGTGATATGCGGTTATAGATTTCTCGTGATCATTCATAACCCGAGTGCGCTTTTGTGGGCCAGCAATGACGCGGTCAATTGCCTCATCTAGGGCGCGGTTATCGATCATATGAGCGTTGGCGCGTGCAGTTAGCAGCGCGGCTTCGTTAAGCACATTGGCTAGTTCGGCGCCGGTAAAGCCCGGGGTGCGCTTAGCTACCAGGGCCAAGTCGACGTCGTCGGTCATGGGTTTGCCTTTAGCGTGCACCTTCAAGATGGCTAGGCGCCCAGCCATGTCAGGGGCCTCCACGGCCACCTGTCGGTCGAAACGTCCCGGGCGCAGCAGGGCCGGGTCAAGCACGTCAGGGCGGTTAGTGGCGGCAATGACGATCACGTTAGAGCCGGTACCGAAACCGTCCATCTCCACCAGCATCTGGTTGAGGGTTTGGCCGGCTTCGTCGTGACCACCGGTGGTGGCGCCAGAGGCACGCGAGCGCCCCACGGCGTCGATCTCATCAACGAAGATAATTGCCGGGGCGGCGGCCTTGGCCTGCTCAAACAGGTCACGCATACGCGAAGCACCCACGCCCACAAACATCTCAATGAACTCTGAACCGCTCATGGAGAAGAAAGGCACCCCGGCCTCGCCGGCCACGGCCTTAGCCAGTAGGGTTTTACCGGTTCCAGGCGGGCCGTAAAGCAGTACGCCGCGCGGGATCTTTGCACCCACGGCTTTAAACTTTGCCGGCTCGGAGAGGAATTCGCGGATTTCTTGTAGTTCTTCTACGGCCTCATCCACCCCGGCGACGTCGTCAAAGGTGACGTCAGGCATTTCTTTGGAGCCAATTTGGGATTTAGAGCGGCCAATGGAGAACAGGCCGCCCCGGGAGCCACCTTGCATTCGTCCCATCACAAACCACATTGCCCCCAGGAACACTGCCGAGAGCAGCAGGATTTGCAGGAATGAGGACCACCAGGAGGTGGTGGGCACAACCGAGTCGTAGCCGCCCTTGGGGTTGGCTTTTTGAACTAACTCGTTAACTTCCTTGGCCTGGGCGGTAACGTAGGTGAACTGTACTCGTTTACCGGCGTTATATTCGCTTTCCCCAGCGATACGCGGGGCACGCACATAATCGCGATTTAGCCGCACCTGCACTACCTGGTTGCCGTCAATAATGGTGACGCGCTCAACCCCCTTAGCGCTCTTGAGCAGGGCCAGGCCAGAGGAAGTGTCAATGGTGGAGTAGCCGAGCAGCGAGTTGACCACCCAATAGCCAGGCACCGCCAAGATCAAGAACAGCAAGAACAAGTGCATGGGCCGCAGCTTGCGGCGGCCTCCGTCTTTTTTCTCACCGTCGCGCTTGTCGCGCTTATCTGCTGCTTTTAAGTCCTTGGTGGGCTTAGAGCTGCGCTTATAGGGGTCTTTCTCGCTTTGGCTCGGCATTAATCAGCCTCCGTAGACGTGTTCGGCCAAGGTGGCCACGAAAGGTAGGTTGCGGTAGCGCTCGTCGTAGTCCAGGCCGTAACCAACCACGAATTCATTGGGGATGTCGAAGCCGACGTAGCGGGGGTTAATTTCCACCTTGGCAGCCTCGGGTTTACGTAGCAGGGTGGCGATCTCAACGGACTTAGCGCCACGGCTAGATAGGTTGCTCACCAGCCAGGATAGGGTTAGGCCGGAGTCAATAATGTCTTCGATGATGAGGATGTCACGTCCGGTCACGTCGCAGTCTAGATCTTTGAGGATACGTACGACGCCGGAGGACTTGGTGCCTGAGCCGTAGGAGGATACAGCCATCCACTCCATCTGGGCAGAGAAGTTCAGACGGCGCGAAAGGTCACTGACTACGTACACGGCCCCCTTGAGTACGCCCAGCAGCAGCGGGTTGCGGCCGGCATAGTCGACGTTGATTTCGGCGGCAATCTGGTCTAGGCGCTCGTTTAGCTGGTCCTCAGTGATTAGCACGCGGTCCAGGTCGGTGCCCATGTCAGAAACGTTCATATTTATCCGTTCAAGGAGAAGACGTTGCCATTGCGCGCCTGGCGCGTGCGGCAGTTAGGGTTCCACCGCTATATGGCACTGAAATACTAGATTGCCACTTTCGCCACTAATTGTGCCACTGCAACAGCCGTCACGTTTATCTCTTTATCAACTGGCGAACTGTAAAAATAGTGTTTAGGGCCGCCCTAACCGCAGTCAGCTCGACCCTAAACTTAACCTAGGGTTTTTAAAGGTTACGTAGCGGGGTGATTAGGGCGTCGTCGACGGCGGCCAGGGCGGTTGCTTCTTGACCGTCCGCGATGTTGTTAAGCACCACTGAGAAGCTAAGCTCACGCCCCGAGGCGGTGACAATAGTGCCGGTCAGGGAGCGTACCCCTGACAGCGAGCCGGTCTTGGCGCGCACCCAGCCGGCAGCGGAAGTGTTGTTAAAGCGGTTTTTCAAAGTGCCGCTGTAGGCCGAAACCGGCAGGTCACTGAGCAGTGTGCGGCCGTTACCCACCCCGTCTTTACCGGCGGCGCGAGTCATGATGGTGGCCAGCAGGTTGGGGCTGACCTGGTTTTTTACACTCAGGCCCGAGCAGTCATCCATGGTTACCCCGGAAATGTCGTAACCGTCTTTTTTGAGCTGGGCCAGTACGGCCTTGGTGGCGCCGCTAAAGTCTGCGGTTTGTCCCCCGGCCACGGCCACAAGCCGGCCTTCTACCTCAGTCATGGTGTTGTCTGAGGTGGTTAGTGATACGCCCAGGATTTCTGCCAGGGTGGCGCTATCTACTGCGGACACCTTGGCGGAGTTGGCGCCACGTTGGGCGCGAGTGGGCTGGCCTAGCACGCCGATACCGGCGTTTTTGAGGTGGGTGATGAACACCGTGGTGGCTTCCATGGCTGGATCTGCCGGGTAGGGGCCGCCGTAGTGGCTGGTTACGTCAATCATTAGCGGTTGTACCTGGGTGGCCCAGGAGCTGTATTCGCTGTCCCAGCTGGGGTGCCAGGTAGCGCCGGTAAATAGGGTGTCGTCTAGGGTCACGTTTACGCTGGTTACGCCCTTGGCTTTGAGGGCAGCTGCGGTTGAGCGGGCTAAGTCGCCTAGTCCGGCGTGTCCGACGACGGCGTTGGCGTCTCCCTTATCTGCAGCTAGGAGCACGTCTCCCCCACCCACCAGGGTTAGGGTGGAGCCTTCTAGATAGGTGCTGGTTTGTACGCGGTGGCTGGCTCCCAGAGCGCTAAGTGCAGCTGCGGCAGTCAAAACTTTGTGGCTGGAGGCCGGCACCATGGCGGAGTTGGCGTTGGTGGAAGCAATGTCTTTGCCGGTTAAGGAGTCTTTAACCACTACCCCAACGGTGCCCCCAGACATGGCTGGGTTGGAGGTAAGGGAAGTGATCAGTGACTGTACCTGCGAAGTTTCAGGGATAGGCGCATTAGTGTTTAACGCCGTGACGCTAGCGGCTGCGGGAGTAATGCCAGACGCCGTCGGGAACGCGCGGGGAGAGATATCCACGCTAGCGGCGGTGACAAACCCAGGTACCACGTCCAAAGCGTCAAACAGCGTGTAGTACCCGCCGGCTACCAGTAAGGTAGCCACGCTGAGCGAGGCAGCAACCAATTTACGCATGCTGTTATTTCCATTCTTGCAGGCAGGCCGAAATAAGTTTGTGGACGCCGTGGGGAATCGGGCGACTACTGGATAGAGCGATTACGCCAGAGCGAGGTTAACCTCAACACTAGCAATAGCCGCCCTCAAGGTAAGGATATCGCCTTCACTCTATATACGTGCCGACGCGCCGCATAAAACTGTCGTCTTACACGCCCACTTGCCAAACCAGCCGCAAGTCGACCTACCGAGACAGTCTTCACCCCCTGCCACTAAGTGTTGCGTGCACCATTAACCAAGCAGTTACCACAGCAGACAAAAAGGAGTATTGTTTCACCCAAAGATAACGTTGTTTCACATTAGAGGAACATCAATATGCAATCTACGCAGTCACTACCAGCCAGCTCCAGCGCACAGAGCGCAGCGCAGTCCACAAACAAATGGATAGCGCTCACTGCGCTATGCCTGGTGGTGTTGCTAGTTGTAATGGACAACACCATCGTCAATGTGGCGATCCCTACGCTAAGTGAGGCTCTAAACGCCTCATCGACAGACTTGCAGTGGGTGGTAGATGCCTACACCTTGTCTTTTGCTGCTCTGCTACTACCGGCCGGAAAACTCAGTGACCGCTGGGGGCGCAGACGGATGCTACTCATTGGCTTGGTGGGATTCACGCTATTCTCCGCCGGCGCCGCTTTTTCCTGGACTTTGTGGCAGCTGGTAGCGCTGCGCGTGGCCCTGGGAGTCAGCGCCGCCATGATCTATCCGGCAACCTTGTCGCTGATCATCGTTATCTTTGAAGATTCCAAATACCGCAGTCTGGCGGTTGGTCTATGGGCGGCCACATCCGGTGTAGGTATCGCTTTAGGACCTATCATCGGCGGCATCTTGCTAGAGCACTACGCCTGGAATTCTATTTTCTGGGTGTGTGCAGTTATTGGCGTGGTGGCCTTGGCTTGCATTGTGACAGCGGTACCAGAGTCACGGACATTCCACAGCGAAAAATTCGATTTCCCTGGCACAGTGCTGTCAGTTACCGGAGTAGGACTACTGGTGTGGGCAATTATTGAGCGCCCAACTTATGGCTGGCTGTCTTGGCAGGTTATTGGCGGCATTTGTGTATCCCTACTCGTATTGGCAATGTTTGCGGCAGTTGAGTGGCGCACGCCAGCTCCCCTCATTGACGTTTCACTCTTCCGCCGCGCCATATTCACCAGCAGTACCTGCGCAATTTGCATCGCTTTCTTCTGCTTGTTTGGATTCATCTTTATCACCACCCAATGGTTCCAGGCTCTGCGCGACTACAGCGCACTAAAAACCGCCTTGTCAACCTTGCCTTTCGCAGTAGTTATGGCTGCTGTGGCCCCGCTGGCTACACAGCTAGCTAAACGTTTTGGACACCGCGTGGTAGTAACAGTGGGATTAGTTTTCCTCTCAGCAAGCATGTTTGTGGTTACGCAAGTTGGCGCCCACTGCAACTATTGGTTGGCGGTTGTGCCAACCATGGCGCTTATGGCGGCCGGCATCGCCCTGGTTCAAGGGCCTGCAACGGACGCTTTAATGAGCACGGTTCCAGAAAGCTCAACCGGCGCGGCTTCAGCAGTAAATGACACAATCCGCGAGATTGGCGGCACTTTGGGCGTGGCCGTTATGGGATCCGCAATTGTCTCGGTCTATCCCGACAAGCTCGCAGATGCCTTGTCTAGCCTGCATATCCCAGCTGCTGTAACAAAAGCTGCTCAAGATTCTGTGATGGCAGCGCATTCAATACTGCCGCATTTACCAGTAGCCATCCGCCACAGCGCACAGCAAGCTATCGAAACTAGTTTCATGAGCGCCACACACGCTGCCTGCTGGATTGCTTCCTGCCTATCTTTAGCATTCGCGCTGCTGTGCTGGGTCACTCTGCCCAAACACAGCTAAAGCATTCTTCCACAGTAGAAAGAAATATCTATCATGAGTACCGACATGGCGAATCGTCTTCTGCTAGCTAACGCATTAGTGGAAGATCCCCACAATCCCATCATTGATATTGCAGCTTGTTTTCCTGGACATGGCAGTCAAAGCATCAACATGTTTCAAGGATACCTGTCTAATTTCCCAGAAGCCCAACAAGTTATAGCTCAAGCTGATAGCCTATACAAAGAACGCTACGGAGAGCCCCTTTCGACAACAGTAAGTTCTGGAAAAGACAGCCGCCTGACTATGCCTACAGTCATGCAGCCTGCTATCGTAACGGCTTCTCTGGCCATGTTCGCTGTTCTTAAATCTGCCGGCATTCCCATTTCGATGCTCATGGGACACAGCTTGGGAGAATACAGCGCATTAATCGCATCTGATGCCATTACATTCGACGATGGGTTATCAGCAGTAATGGATCGTGCAGAAACCATCGATTCTATTCCCTATGGTATGCGCGGAGCGATGGCGGTTGTATTACCACGTAGCACTCATGACATGCATAGAATCAAGGCCATCGTAACCGCGTTATCCTGTCATGGGCCACTTTCTATTGGAATCATCAACTCCGACAAACAACTTGTTATTTCGGGTGTCAAAGCTTTGGTCGTTCGTGTTACGGAACGCTTAGCCGCCGAGTCGATAGAGAGCTCTATACTCCCAATCCCTGTGGGATTTCATAGCCCTGTACTTTCGCCTGTCCTAATGGAGTTCAAGCGCAAGTTGGAAAATTATCAATGGCGTAAGCCTAACATTCCGGTCATCTCGACAATCACTCAGGGACCCCTGCAAGACAGCGATATAGAATATATGCCGCAACTGCTTGCTGGACAATTAGTTACTCCCTTTGACTTTCGCGATTCTGTTACTTCCTGCCTATCTATGGGGGCGAAGCTATTCGTAGACATGGGGCCCAAACGTATAATCACCAACCTAATCGCAGATCAAGTACGTGGTGGTGAAGCAAAGGTATTCGGTCTTGACTACGGACCCAATGGTGGAGCTAAAACCATTGATCGAATTCAGGCTCTGCAGTGGCTTTATGACACACAAGAAAGCAGACAAAATGCTGCACCTGAGCCTTCTACGTCTTCCCCTCATACCTCTAAGGTGACGGCAAGTGACTTGCGGAATGTACTTCTAGATGCAATCTGTGAGGTTACTGGTTATCCTGCTGAGGTCATCAGCCCAGACCTGGACCTTGAAGCCGATCTTGGTATTGACTCAGTCAAACAAATGCAAGCACTGGGGACAGTAGCTGAACAGATTGGCGTGCAACCTGAGTCCCTGGATCTATCCCAAGCACACACGCTGAATGATTTATCCAACGCATTGTCCTCTATCCAATCAGATACTCCCCCCACCGACAAGCAGCAAATCTCGATAGAGAGCACCAGTAACACTATTGCATTAGAAAATGATAATAGTAGTGACGACTATATCTCAAATATAGATACTCTCCTTCTGCAAAGCATATGCGAGGTTACTGGTTATCCTGCTGAGGTCATCAGCCCAGACCTGGACCTTGAAGCCGATCTTGGTATTGACTCAGTCAAACAAATGCAAGCACTGGGGACAGTAGCTGAACAGATTGGCGTGCAACCTGAGTCCCTGGATCTATCCCAAGCACACACGCTACGTCAGATCGTCGACTGCATTAAACAAGCAGCTGCTAGTTCTAGGCTGCAAAAGGAAGAACAAACTAACACTGAAGAATTTCATTCTGGTGAATCTGTTTCTAATGTGAAACGGTTTATCCCTCAGATCATCGACAAACCGCTCTCTATCGATTTAGGAGTAACCGATTGGTCTAATTCTTCCTGCTTATTCATTCAATCTGGTAACCAGGTATTGGATTCTTCTATCCAACAAACGCTCCAACCTATTTTCCGCACTATGCACACCATTACTGCAGACAAGCTCATTAGTGGCGGAGGTTATCCCACTGCAGAATTCGGAACGATCCAGATGATTTTGGATTGCCACTCTCTAAATAGCAGCAGTCCAGCATTCGGAGAGCAGACAGATGCATGGTTGGACACAGCCCAAGAGAAATACGCACAAACATTTAAATTATCCCAGTCTCTTTATCCGCTTATCGAACAGATAGAGGGAAATATCGCGTGGTTGTCAGTCACCGGCGCAGGTGGTGTCTCAGGAGTAGGAACCACAGGAAGTGGCGATCCTGTTGATACATTAGCCTCAGGGTTCTATAAGAGTCTTGGCAAGGAATTGAATAATCTAAAAGTCAAAACCCTTGATGTAGATTCTTATACTGACACTCCGAAAGCTATTCTGGACGAAGTACGTCATTATTATCAAGATCAGGATTGCGAAATGGGCTACCTACATGGCTGCCGTCATGTGGTTCGCGTAATTCCCTTGGGAACAAGGCAGAAATACTCTATCAGAAAGCAGCTACCAGCAGGGACTGTAGCCTTCTTCTCCGGTGGGTCCCGAGGTATTGCCTTGGAATGCGCAAAAGCTCTTGCTGACGAACAGCCACAGATCAATGTAGTGATCACTGGACGCTCAGACATAAATGACCCTCAGGCGAAGGATTGGCTCCACTTAAGTGAAGAAGAATGGAATAAAGCAAAGGCTGACTTCTTCCGTGAATCTAAAAGGACTAATCCCTCGCTCGGAGCCATTGAGCTATCTGAGGAATATAACAGGATAAGCCATATCCGCACTTTGGCGAATAACCTTAAGACCGCTATATCCACGCGAAGCAATCTACATTATATTCCTTGTGATATCGCAGATGCTCAATCTACTGACAATGCGGTACGCAAGGCTCGTAAACAATGGGGAAATCTCTCATTGGTAGTTCATGCTGCTGGACTGGAATCGTTCGGCAGGCTACCTGGTAAAACATTAAGTCGCACCCAAAAGAGTATCGCAGTAAAACTTGGCGGTTTTATTAACTTGTACCAGGCCACTAAAGACGAACCGTCGCTGACCGCATTCATTTCCTTTGGGTCAGTATCTGGACGCTTCGGTATGGACGGGCAGGTAGACTACACTGCTGCTGCAGCCACACTTTCTGCACTTTCACATACGATTCCAATGAATACGCCAGCTAACCAGAAAATCCCATTCGTTACTATGGAATGGTCAGCTTGGAGCCAAGTAGGCATGGCAGCTCACCCACAGGTAATTGCTGTTCAGAAACAAGAGCGTGGAATGGAGTATATTCCAGTTAAGGTAGGAACAGAATTCTTCCTTGATGAGCTTGCACTAGGAACCGCAGATCCTGAGGTATTGATCATGGGGGCATTAGGCTCAAATCAACCACAAGGACAGTTGGATTCACTAGATGCGGATATGGAGCTAGCCTCACCTATCGACTCTGCGGGAACCGTCTTAGACAAACCGCACTATCCAATGCTAGATAGCGTTGATAAACGGGGAGAAAACGCGCTTGTTGCACATCGCATGCTTCGATATGATCGTGACCTATATCTGCCTGATCACCGGGTAAAGGGAGTTACGACTTTTCCTGGAGTACTTCATCTAGAAACTCAGATTGAAGCCGCTTCATGCCTATCTAATGTGAAACGGCTTGGTGTCGAACTCGAAGAGTTGGAACTTAAAACGTTCCTTAAATGCCGTGATAACGACGAAGTACCTATCACTATCGAAGCCCTTCGCACAGACCGGAAGGGTAGTCAGGTCATCACAACTGAACTGTATTCAACCTTCAAGGCCCCAGATGGCCGGGTCCTAATCCCCCACCGCACTCATTCAACGGCTACTTTCAAATTATTGGATAAAGCCCCCGAATCATATAAGGCAGATTGGAATCCAGACAGCCTATTTGAAAAAGGGACACTTATCGATATTGATCGTTACCATGCAAGGACGGAACATTTCATTAGTTTTGGGCCGACTTTCCGGTATATGCGTGTGGCAAACCTAACTGGAGATAACTGCGCGATAGGAGAATTTATTGTACCGTCTGTACCAGGGCTTTTCAGTGATGTGCGTAATCCACAATTCCTCTGTTGCCCATTATTGATAGACAACGTTGGCAGAATGGCGTTGATGCGAGAATTTCAACGCTGGGGCCGTCACGTAGTGCCGGTACAGATCCATGGTGCTCGTCAGTTCCGTTGCCCGGCAGCTGGAGAAGTATGCTATGGAAAGATGGTTTTTCTGGCCGAAGACGAGAAAGGTGTCAACGTTAGCATCGAAATTATTGATGCTAATGGCTATGTACTATGCCAAGCAGACGAAGTACGACTTACTTTCCTAGGTCCGGTAGAACAAAAGCATAACATCATTACGTCAGCTGACAGTGTCATTCCCTCAAAGGAGTACTGATGGCAGATTTTGAACCAATTGCAATTATTGGGAGCGGATGTATACTCCCCCCGCATTCATGTTCCCCTGAAGAACTTTGGAATGCAATAGTTGAAGGTCAAAGTGGAATACACCCACCTGCACCTGAGCGCTGGGGTACAAACGTCAACTACGTAGATTCTGACCGTAGTGCAGTTGATAAGACCTATTGCGGTATTGGCGGTTTTATCACTAATTATGATAACTATGCCTCTCCTTCGACTGAGACCCGCCTAAACCGTACCCAGAAAATGATTATTGACACCGCTTCTCAAGCGATTACTGAAGCCGGTATCAATAAGTCTGACTTAACTAAGTGTCGTTTATTTGTTGGCAATATGCTGGCTGATGAAGCTTTCGGAGATCAGGCTCTATCAGAAATAAGTAGGGAGATCCTTAATGAGCGCACAGAAACATTAGGGAAAGACACTCTAGACGCCACTCAACACGCGATAGATTCTGTGATTCTGACTCGTAACAATGCTTCAGAAACAAAGAATTCTCCTTCTGACCTGGCACAGCTTCCAGCAAAGTTATTGGGTATGTCCAATGATCCCATAGTGATTGATGGTGCATGTGCATCAGGATTACTTATCGTTGATCTTGCAGCCAGATATCTGCACACTCACGTAAAACCGCTAGTAATGGCAGTTGGCGCAATGGCTAACATGTCTATTACTGGTAACGTTAGTTTCGCCAAAATAGGCGGCCTGAGTGACGAGCCCGCAAGACCGCTAGACGCAAATGCAAGTGGTCTCGTACCTGCGGAAGGTGCAGCAGCAGTATTGCTATGCACACTTTCATATGCGAGACAACACGGCTACCCCGTTAGTGGTGTCATTACAGGTTCATATTCAACAAGTGACGGGCGCGGAAAAGCAATTTACGCCCCTAATCCTAAAGGCCAACAACGCGCAATGCGTGGCGCTTTAGAGCAGGCAGGAATCACCTCAGCTGGAATTGACTATATTGAGACCCACGCAACGGGTACACCTGCCGGAGACACTTCCGAGTTAACGGCGATTATAAAAATGTTGACAGGACAACGCACTAGTCCTGTGTCTATAGGATCTATTAAAAATTTAATTGGTCATGGTTTCCCAACGGCAGGCACATCAAATCTGCTTTCAGTGTTGGAATCATTTAGGCATGAACAATATTTGCCGACCCACGGAGTTACTACACCTCACCCTCTAATAACTGAGCACCCTGAGCTTCTACAGTTGCATACTGTCCCTGTTCCATGGCCAAAGTCCGAAGATCATCCACGCAGAGCTTTAATTAACGCTTTTGGTTTTGGAGGTATTAACTCGTCAGTAGTTGTTGAACAGTACACAGAGGACCACCAACTCGAAAAACGGCGTAAAGATTCTATCGATGAAAACGTGCTATACCTCGCAGTGCAATGCGTAGCTCAAACACAATGTAATCCACCACGTACACTGCTTGAGGATTCAATGGAGGCTGATTGGAAAGTTTTCCGCACCCCTCCAGTACTTTTGCCTCACATGGACGTTGCTCAAAGACTGGCTGTTTTGGCGGCTAAGGATCTACAGAACGAACTAGGCTCTGATTCTAAAGAGATTTTTGGCATCTTTCTCGGACAGCCTTCAGGATTGGCAGTAGGAGCCCGTAGAGAATTACGTATACGTCTTCCCGAGCTCCTTCACGCCATTGACCATGCCGAAATCCCTAGCGATCTACGTTACGAACTACAAACTTGGTTTAGTAATCGCGTGCTTACATCAATAGGCAACACCGTAGAAGCTGCACTGCCTGGCTATATGGACAACATAGTTTCAGGCCGAGTAGCCAATATGTTTGATTACCAGGGACCTAGCTGCGTAATCGATGGCGGCCGATTTTCTTTCGCCAGATCTATTGAAATGGCTTCTCTCGTACTGGCAGAACATGAAGCTGATGGCATGATAATCGGATCTTCATTCGCCAACCCAAGCCATCTTATTGATCAAAATGCGGCTAAACTAGCCACAGCGACACTGATCATGTTACGCCCACTGGATTGGGCAAAAAAGCATCAGAGTCAAGTCCAGGCTGTAATCAAGATTAGTTACGTCAATCCATCAGAGATAAACCCTCATGATTTTCTTGATGCAGACAGATTAGCAAAAGCTGTAACTAGCCAAAGTCAGGCCTCTCGCCTGCAAGCAGGAAACATGCTAGTAGAAGTGATGGATCTTGAAGATGTATCAGTCAGGCAGCTACAACACCAAATGATTAAGCAACAGAAAAATTCTGAAATTAGTTCAAGGCACACACCATCCAGCAATATCGTGATACACGACACCTGGATTGGCATACAGGGTGAGGCTATCCCAGATTGTCTTACCATGCTGTTAGGCAAGACCGTAGCACCTATGAAACAAGACACTCGCATCCGGGCTGTAATACCTTTCAATTCTCCCATAGAGAAGGAGCACATACTACAGGCTTTGAAAAACACTACGACATAGCCAGTAATTGAAGAGATATACTTTGCATGCGGGGCGATATGGAAATTCATTCGCCCCGCACATTGTTGTGCCCACCGTTTATCTCCTACGCCTGACTATAAAAGCGAACAACAGACCCAGTCATTTTTAGTTCCTAACGCCCTCGCTCTATCTGCAACCTCAATGTAGCTGAGTTCGTCACCTTCCAAACAGGAAGATAATTCAAAACTGTGGTTTACTTCTTATATGCCAACCACGCTATGACACAAAGGCCTACATGAAGAGTAGCTGCCCACCAGTAGTGGCGAGATAATGCGGAGAAGCATCTAATGACTAACCAGAAAACTACAAAGAACCAACGCACCCCCACCGCTGAAATCAGGGGACTCATACTTGACGCCTCAAAACAGATCATCGAAGAGGACGGATACGAAGCTTTCACCATCCGGCTGCTATCAGAAAAAGCCGGGGTGTCCCCCGCCAGTATCTACCGCCATATAGGTGACAAGCAAGCTGTCATTAACACCCTCATAGATGAGAGCTTTCTTCAGCTACGGGAAAAGCTTTTACGCGTCACCACTGCAGATCCCCTGCAACGCCTATATGACGCAGGAGTGGTCTACCGTCAGCACGCTAAAGCATCGCCTGGAGTCTATGCCCTGCTGTGGCGTTGGCATGCCGGCGCTAGTGCCCAAGCCTGCCTGGACTCTATGACAGAGCTAATACGCTACGGCCAGGTTGCCGGAAAGATCCGTAAAGATGAGCCTGACTTAATCGCTTGGTCCATCTGGTCTGCTGTGCACGGCTTCGTACAGTTCGAGACCCGCCCTGAACATGACACACCTGTAGATGATGATGATGCAGCTTATTCTTTCTTACTTCAACTTCTTATTCGGGGACTTAGCTCGTTTTGAGTAGTCTCTATTGGACTGTAACCATCGCAGACACCAGTCGGCCGTAACATCTCCAATTACCATGTAACGCAATACCCCCCTTTACAGCAGTAAATGTCCCACCCGATGTCAGGTTTACAAGCACTTTACGAAAATCCACAGTCTCACCCAATGCGGATAACGCCTTTGAGACAGCTTCTTTCGCGCAGAATGCTGCCCTACGTTCTACAGGGGACGCCAATTGCAACAAGTTAAGCTCTTCTGAGGAGAACACAAATTTCATAACAGTGTTGGACAACTCATCTGAATCATCCACATCTACCCCCAAAGCTCGACAACTTTCTGAAGATACCGCCACAGCAACACATAAAGATGAGCAGTGAGATAAAGAGCCTACAATGCCCGAGGGCCACAGTGGTTCACCAGCCCAGCCTCTTAAAATTGGCCCATCACGACCGATACGCTGTAAAGCCTCATGGGCCAAAAGCCGTGTTTCCACGAATTCATGTCGTCGTTTAGCGGTAGCGTTATCTACCAAAGCTAACTCAGCATCAAACAACTGCGCTTTGTGTATCTCATCACCTGAGATTAATACTTCGCATCCAGAACTCAGCAGTGGCCCAAACAGGGATACCCGTAGTCTCATTTGAGGCTCCCACATATGGTGCCCGCCTTCCACCATAATTTTCCTTTCGTTACTTCATATACATCTTCGTAGGAAACTGCAGGCAGATCAACACATACTTACAAGTCAACCAAACACGCGTAGGGATCGCTAAGAGCTTGCATGGGATAGCAATCAACAACCTAGCTAAAACACCCAAATTTGCTCCAACAGAGCAGATCCCCTAAGAGCAAAACTCCATCTAGACCTAAGAGAATCGCAAAGATTTGCCCAAACCCTGCGCTAATGAGTCAAACTAGTGCTATACACAGTTCTAGGACCAAACGGCCCTACCATCGGCAGGCTGGCTTGAGTAAACACACCCACTGCAAGCCTAAAACATGTCCTGGCTTTGCGGGGCGAGGAAGGAGCTCAAAATGGAATTCGATGTAACCATTGAGATCCCCAAGGGTAACCGTAATAAATACGAGATTGACCATGAGACCGGCCGTATTCGCCTGGACCGCATGCTGTTCACGTCCACCCGTTACCCGGACGACTACGGCTTTATTGACGACACTCTAGGCGAGGACGGCGACCCGCTAGACGCCCTAGTGCTACTAGAAGAACCTACTTTCCCCGGCTGCGTGATTCGCTGCCGTGCACTGGGCATGTTCCGTATGCGCGATGAAAAGGGCGGTGACGACAAGGTTCTGTGCGTGCCTGCAGCTGACCAGCGTGCTTCTTGGCGTACCGACATTGAGGACGTCAGCGAGTTCCACCGCCTAGAAATCCAGCATTTCTTCGAGGTCTACAAGGATCTAGAGCCGGGCAAAAGCGTAGAAGGCGCCCACTGGGTAGGCCGTGAAGAAGCTGAGGCAGAAATTCGCCGCTCCTTCGCCCGCCTGCGTGAGCACGAAGGCCACTGATCCCCACCCCAATCCCATTTTCCTTGAGCTTGTAAATAAAACTGTCCCCCTGGCTGCGCCAGGGGGACAGTGCTTTTACTTTGTAGACGCGCGATTTAAGGTTGCAGGTCTCATGTACCGCCTACAAGTTTATGGTTACGCGCGCGGCGCGGTCAGCGTTTGTAGACTCACAGGCGCACAGCGTAGGGCATGATGCCCGAGTAGCGCACGCCGGTTACCCGCACCGGCACACCAAAGGTGGGCGCCTCAATCATCTGGTCATTACCCAGGTAGATGGCCACGTGATAGATAGAGCCAGCAGAGCCGTCAGAGGACCAGAAGATCAGGTCACCGGGCTGGGCGGAGTCCAGTGAGACGTGGGTGCCCTCCCAGTATTGGGCGCGTGAGGAGTGGGTCAGACTCACCCCGGCCGCTGCCCAGGAGAGCATGGCCAGACCAGAGCAGTCCACGCCAGAGTAGGACTCGCCGCCCCACACATAGTCCACACCGATGAAGGTGTAAGCCTTGGCGATAGCCACATCCGCGCCACCGGAAGGGGCAGGAGTCGGGGCGGGTTCAGGTTCCGGATCCGGCTCAGGGGTGGGTGCGGGGGCAGGTTCGGGCTCAGGGGCCGGAGCGGGAGCTGGCTGGCTGGTTTCGCTGGGGCTGGGGGCCGGCTCAGGGGTAGTGGTCTGGCTTGGGGCCGGCTCAGGCGCGGCAGTTTGGCTGGGCTGAGGGTCAGGCTGGCTGGGGGTAGGCGAAGCGGTTTCCTTGGCCTTAGCCTCGTTCTGCTTTTCCTGCTCTTCCTTAGCCTTGGCCTGAGCTGCGGCCTGCTGAGCCTGCTTGCGAGCTTCCTCGTTCTTGCGGTTTTGCTCAGCCTGCTCAAGCTGTTCTTGACGCTGGGTTTCCAGGGCCACTGTGGTGTTGCGCTGAGCTGCCAGTTGGCTGATCAGGTTGGCACGCTGGCTGGTGGCCTGGCTTTGGGCGGCCTGAGCGGCGTTAGCAGCAGCTTGGGCAGCGTTCTTGGTTGCTTCAGTTTTTTGCGTAGCGGTGCGCTGAGCTGATTCTTTCTGCGCGGCAATGCCTTCCATGGTGGTGGCTACCGATTGCAGAGCCTGCACTTTTTGCAGTTTTGCGTCAGTGTTTTCACCCGCACGGTCCAGCGCGGCCTTCTGGCTGGCAATGTCTCCCAGCGAGCGCCCGGTCAGGTAGGGGGAGACTATGTCGAAGGGGTTGCCGCCGTCCTGGTAGGTCTGTACGACGACGTCGGAGAGGCTTTTGCGGGCTTGGTGCGTCTGCTTGGTGGCAGCCGTGGCCTTGGCTCGCGCAGCAGCGGTGGCTGCCTTGGCTTTGTTTAGTGCATCAAGGGATTGCAGATAGTCCTCGGTGGCGATCTGTGCCTTCATGGTGGCGTTTTCAGTGTTGGCCTTGAGTGTGGCCAAACGCGCCTCCAGGGAAGCGATAGAAGCAGAAGTGCTAGCTTCCTTCTGCTTTGACTTGTTGATGTCGTCTTGGCTGGGACCATCTGCGAAGGCCACGGGGTTTGCGGACAACACCATCGACGCCAGCACCACAGCAACCGTGCTGCGGAAGGCGCATGATCGTTTGTTCTGACTCACGAGGACTCCAATGACTAGGGATATTGAGCGATGGCTGCGGGGTACAGCCCCGGTTTATTTAGCCCTAGATTAATGCCCTGGAGCCCCAAAGGAAACAGTTTCATCACAATTCACATAATCACCATTGTTACCAGTTTTAACATTCCTTCAAGATTCAATTATTATTTAGTGTTGTTTCGCACAATTTGAGGGGTGACCCAAAAATCGGATCACCCCTCAATTTTTCTAGTTACAGCCCAAAATGGCTGCTAGTACTGCCTGGTGCGGCTACGCAGCGCCAGACCACCACCCAACAGTGCCAGCGCAAAGGCTACAAACAGTCCCGTTTCCACCCCACTATGAGCTAAGCCACGTTTGGGACTTTGGGAGGAACTAGTCGTCACTTTGAGGCTGGCACTGGGTTTAGTAGTGGACTTTGCGGTGGGAATCGCCCCGCAAGTAGCAGCCAAAGCCGGCGTAGCCAGAGCTGTGGCCACGGGCGTCGTCGCCGTTGCGGTAGCAGAGGCAGAACCATAACCCAGGCCGAAACCACGCGCATAAGCCACCCCGCTAGCCCCGGGCACGCTAACTGGCAACTTACCGACCGCATTAGCCTTGCCACTAAGCACATCTACCGCAGCCGCCAAGGCCACCGAGTTGTTGGCGTAAATCTCCGCCACCACCTGCGGACCTGCTCCCCCACCGCTGTAACGGGCCAGAGGGTAGGGCAAGCTGGTGTTAATGACGATCACCTGCTTGCCGGTGGCCACCAGCGCGTCAATGGCTTTGAACTGCTGGGCGCCAGGGGCGTAGCTAGCAAAAATCACCGTATCCACATTGGCTGCTTGGCGCACCCAAGCAGAAATCTCACTGTCGGAAGGATCTTCTTTAGCGTCAGGGTCCCGAGTAAAAACCACACTGAAACCAGCAGCTTTAAGGGGCTCAGGCAATAGCTCGGGGTTAGCCCAGGAGCTGCCAGCCACCAACACACGCGAGCCCTTAGTTGCATCCAAGGGTGCCTTGTTAGCGTCATTGCGCAGCAAAGTAACCGAGTTACGCGCAATCTGGCTGGCCACGTCCCTACTAGCCGCAGTGCCCAGCTTGGCTTGCACGCTAGCGGCGTCGATCGGCTCAGTTTTGAGCACTCCGCGCTTTTGTTTCCACTTCAAAATGCGCAAAACTGATTGGTCAATTTGCGCGCTAGTGAGCGATCCGTCTTTAACTGCAGCTTTAACCCCGTCAACTACTGCAGCAGCGTCCTTAGTATTTAGCAAAATGTCACTGCCAGCTTGCAGGGCTTTGACTGCTACCCTTGCGCGAATAGGAGCCAGGAAGTTTTTAAACTCCGTTGAGGCCTCACGCGCCGAGTCCGCCTGAGTTGGGTCTTTATCGGCTTTTTGTTTGGCGCTGTCTTCCTTGTTCTTGAGCTCCTTGTATTTAGCCTGCTCAGCGGGGGTCATTACGGCCAGTTGGGCCCCTTCCATGTCTAGGGCGTCAGTGGTGATCACCCCGGTAAAGCCCAGCTCTTGGCGCAGCAGCCCCGTAAGTACCGGCTTAGATAGGGTGGCCGGCAGGTTTGGGTCAATAGCGTCGACGACGATGTGGGCCGTCATGATCATGTCGACGCCGCCATTAATAGCCGTTTTGAAGGGCACTAAATGCTGATTTAGCACCTGACGCGAGTAGGTTACACGCGGCAGGCCCAGGTGAGAGTCGGTGTCGGCGTCTCCATGCCCAGGGAAATGCTTGGCGGTAGCCGAGACTCCCTGGCTTTGGATGCCTTGGATTTGGGCACCACCTAGCTGGGCTACCAGGTTGGGGTCATCACTGATAGCCCGCAAACCAATAACCGGGTTGTTGGGGTTGGTGTTAACGTCCAAAACCGGGGCGAAATCAGCGTTAATCCCCAGCGAACGCATTTCACAGCCCAGCACCTGGCCTTGAGCGTAGGCCAGCGATTGGTTGCCGGTGGCACCGAGCGCCATATTGCCGGGGAAGATTGTGGCCGGGGCGCCTACGCGCGAAACCATGCCACCTTCTTGATCGATAGTGATGCCTAGCGGCACGTTGCCGTCAGCTTTAGCGGCAGCCTGCAAACCGTTGGATAGGGCCGCCACCTTGGTTACATCAGTGTTTTCAGAGCTGAAGTTGTGGGCCCAGTTGAAGTAAAGCACGCCACCTAAGTGGTATTTCTTAACCGCCTGGGCCGGGGTGGATACGCCAGGGCCAAAAATGGCTTGGTTGTCGCTAGCGTAAGTAGTGTCATCTGCGCTGTCACCGTAAACGTGGGTCCACAGTAGCTGACCCACTTTTTGGTCCAGGTTCATTTTGGCCAGGATCTGCTCAGGGGTTTGTTCCGCCGCCTGCACCTTGGGGGTTAAAGCGGATGGAACTAAAGCGCTTAAGGCGAGGGCCCCTGCTAGCGCTAGGGAAACCAGCGATCGCATGAAGCCTCCTTTATTCTTTTAGAAGCAACAATTGTCGCTACTATTATCCATCGCTAGCCTGTTTGCTGCTTGTTACCAGCGGTTTTAGGTTAAAAGCTTTACCGCCGCACGAGGCAGAACAGCGTTTTAGGAGCTAGTTGCTGATTCGCACCGTCACTCTGTGCCAAATACCCGCAACGCGGCAAACACTGGCCGTCCAGTTTTCACAAGCTGACCGGGCTTGGGGGGCAGATATTGCAAAATAGTGTCGTGGAAACCTTCGCCTCCCCTACTGCTATCGACTGGCAGCTACAGGTAACCCCTTATACTCCCCCACCGGCCAACCAGTGGGGCCCGGATATGTTTGGCCCCGGTTTTAGCGCCTACACTTTGCCTTTAGCCGACGACGGCGAAGGTGACAGCCCCGTAGCCACCCTGGTACGCCATGAACCGGGCGCCGACCCACATATGCATCAGCTGCCGGATAAAACCCGCTTTGTGGTACTCAGCTTGCACGGCTGGAATGACTATTTTTTAAACCCTGGTATGGCTCGCTCATATGCGCGTCTGGGCGGCGCTTTCTACGCGCTTGATCTGCGCCGCTATGGGCGTTCACTACGCCCAAACCAGATCCCATTTTGGTGCACCCGGCTAGAAACTTATGACGAGGAAATAGCCGCCAGTCTAGAGATTATTAGGCAGGCGCACCCCCAACTGCCGGTGCTAATGCTGGGCCATTCAACCGGTGGCCTAATTGCCTGCCTGTGGGCGCATCACCACCCGAGGCAGTTAGCTGGCCTGATTTTGAACTCTCCCTGGTTGGAACTGCAAACCACAGCCCAGTTCCGCTCAGTTTCTGCACCGGTTATTCATCGCCTAGCCCAGGCCACACCGCACGCTGTAATCATTCCTACCCAGGTAGCTAATGATTTAAGCCCGGTTGAAGGTGACTCATTTTTTAAACTTTATGACGGCTGGGATCAAGCTAAAGAAGGCCCGCTACCTGCAGGGGCTGACCCGACTGATCCTTACTACAGCGGCTGGCAAACTAACTGGGACTGGAAATGGCGCAAACTACCCAATATTCAAGCCGGTTGGGCTAGTGCCATCATGGCCGGCCACAAGCATGTACGTCGCGGCTTAAACATTGACTGCCCACTGCTAGTGCTCACTTCTAAGCGCTCACACCTCACGCTTGGCTATGGGGACCTGCCTGAACGTGACAAGGACACGGTTATTGACGTGCGCCACACCCGCTCACGCGCCAATGAGCTGGGCCAATGCATCACCCAGCTGCGCATTGCTGACGCGGTGCATGACATTTATCTTTCACGCCCCAGCGTTCGCAACCAGGTGGTGGCCCAGGTAGATCACTGGTTAGCCAGTTACACGGCTATAGATTTCACCCCGGCTAGTGCCCCAGTTAGCGAGTCCAGCCGCCCACCGCACTTTACCGCACGGCTGCTAGCTAGCTGGCAGGCTCTAATCAATCCGGCCAAATAGCTCAGTGGCCCTGGCGCCGTGAACGCACTGGGCGTCCCGGCCGGCGCGGGCTGCGCTCAGCGGCGGCGATCAGTTCTTCTAGCGACTCATACAGGCTGGGGCCGTCGGCACCAAAACGCCACACATCCCAGCCATCAACCGACTTGGCCGGCTCACAGTGACGGGCCGCCTGGCCGGGCTCGTCAAAGCTGGTCCCATCAGAAACCCTAATCATGCCGTCTGGACGCAGCTGAGCGGTGTGGAAGATTCCTTCATTTACTGACTGCCAGGTGATCTGCACCGGCTCACTCAAAATAGAGGCCAGGGCATTCAAAGCTAGACGCGAGTCCTCACCACTGGGGTGCGAACGCGAAACCGTGGACTGGCCTGAGTCGCGTCGTGATAGACGCCCCTGACCAGTCACCCGGGCCCGTACCCGGGTGGCACGCATCGGCTGGCCGTTACGCGAGGGGGCAGACTGGCGGTAGCCGGGGGTTACGGCCGGGCTAGGGGCCGGGGTGGGGGCAGAAACAGCTGACGGAGACACAGCGGCAGGGGAAACTGCCGTAGGTGCGTGGGGGCTGTACTGGTTAGTTGCCCGCTGAGCGCGGCGGCTACGTCGAGACAGCGGCGACGACGGCGTCGTCGAGCCTGCAGTGGTGCCAGCGCTCTGGGAGGCAGCTGCACCCTGAGAAGCGCCCGCAGAGGCGGCCGGGGCCTGAGAAGCGGCGGGAGTGGGAGCCGACGGGGCGCCAGCAGTAGGCGCAGGAGCCGACGGGGTGGTAGCTGAAGGGGCAGCGGCAGTAGGTGCGGAGGCAGGCTCAGACTTAACCACTTCAATACCCTCATCCATAGGGTCGCCAGCGGGCAAAAGCTTAGCGGTCACAGGCAGGTGGTGAGAGTCAATACGGTCAATTTCCACAAAATTACGGCCGCTAGAAAGTGCACGCACCGAAAGCGAGAACACCTCTAGGCCAGAGTCGCTGAGCACCGACAAGGAAGAAAGCACGTCAGGGGAAATCGAGGGAGACACAATGCTCAAACGCGGGCCGGGGTTAATACGCGCCGGCATGGTTTCGCGGAAAGCCGCCCAATCCTTCTGGAAAGCGGTGGGGCCTGCCGGATATAGGCTGGCGATTTCCGCCCAGCCTAGGTGAGAAGTGGCGTTTAGGCGGCCCATAGCGGCCACAACCGTGGTTGAATCCAACTTAGGTAGTAGCTCCACCGCCACCACCTGGCCAGAGCCGTCAATAGCCACTAGCGAGTGGCCAGCGTCCAGCTGTTTCCAGGCAACCGTAAACAGCGGCCTACGCAGCACCTGCGCCACCTGTTCACGCACCAGATCAAGGGCCTGACGGTGTGCGGACTCATCGGCAACCCCGCCCAGCTGAGCCGGAACTAGCGCTCCCTGTCGGATTTCAAAAATCGCCACGTTTGCCTCATCTCTAGGTTCCTGACCGCTCTTATCATCTCACACTCCTAAACACTGGGGCAGCCTGTGTTCAGCCAGCGCTAAAGCAAAATATGTGCCATTAGCACCAAAAGATAGGTGACCGCCGCCCCGTGGGACGACGGTCACCTAACTGAAGTTAAAAACTCAGCCGTTGATCACAGCGGCGCGGCCAGCCTCCAGGCGGGCCACCGGCACGCGGAACGGAGAGCAGGACACGTAGCTGATGCCCAGACGGTGGAAGAAGTCGATCGAGTCGGGGTCACCACCGTGCTCACCACATACACCCAGCTTCATGTCAGCCTTGGTCTTGCGGGCACGCTCAACACCGGTCTCCATTAGGCGACCCACGCCGCGCTCGTCGATGGTCTCGAACGGGGAGGTACCGAAGATACCGGCGTCCATGTAGTGGCCGAAGAAAACGCCCTCGACGTCGTCACGCGAGAAGCCCCAGGTGGTCTGGGTCAGGTCGTTGGTGCCGAAGGAGAAGAAGTCAGCTTCCTCAGCGATGGTGTCGGCGCTGATGGCGGCACGCGGCAGCTCGATCATGCAGCCGATGGGGAAGTCGAGCTCGTAGCCGGACTGCTCGCTAACCTCAGCCAGCACCTTCTCTGCGCGCTCACGGGCGATCTGTAGCTCACGTACTGAGCCCACCAGCGGGATCATGATCTCGGGCTGGGGGCTGCCACCGGCGCGTAGACGCTCCACAGCGGCCTCAGCAATGGCTCGGACCTGCAGCTCGATCAGGCCGGGCATGGTCAGCAGCAGACGCACACCGCGCAGACCCAGCATGGGGTTGGCTTCGTGGTTCTTGCGCACCACGGCCAGCAGCTTCTCGTCAGCCGGGTCCAGGGTGCCGCGTTCGCGGTCCAGGGCCACCTTGACGGTCAGCTCGGTTAGGTCAGGCAGGAACTCGTGCAGCGGCGGGTCGATCAGACGTACGGTCATGGACTTGCCGTCCATGGTTTCGAGCATCTTGACGAAGTCACCCTTCTGTAGCGGCAGCAGCGCGGCCAGGGCCTGCTCGCGCTCTTCGTCAGTCTGGGCCAGGATCAGGTCCTGTACGAACTGCTTGCGCTCACCTAGGAACATGTGCTCGGTACGGCACAGGCCGATGCCCTCGGCGCCACGGTGGATTGCGTGACGGGCGTCGTCGGGGGTGTCAGCGTTGGCGCGTACATGCAGGCGACGGCGCTCGTCGGCGTGACGCATCAGGCGGTGCACGCTGGCAACCAGCTCGCGAGTGTCGGCGTCCTCAGCGCGGTAGAGGGCCTCGTCCAGGCCACGACGCAGGTAGGTCATAACCGGGGAGTCAACTACCGGGACCTCACCTAGGAATACTTCACCGGTGGTGCCGTCTACGGCGATTACGTCGCCGGAGTGCAGCACAACCTGCTTGCCGTTACGGTTAACGGTTAGGGTGCGGGCTTCGGCGTCGACCTCTAGCTCTTCAGCGCCACAGACACAGGTCTTACCCATGCCACGGGCGACGACGGCGGCGTGGGAGGTCTTACCACCGCGGGCGGTGAGCACACCGTCAGCGGCAACCATGCCGGGCAGGTCGTCGGGGTTGGTTTCGCGGCGAACCAGGATGACGCTCTGGCCTTCAGCGGCGCGTGAGACGGCCTCTTCGTTGTCGAAGACGATGCCACCTACCGCCGCACCCGGGGAGGCGGGCATGGCCTTGGTCAGCAGCTCACGCTCTACATCGGTGGCGAACTGCGGGAACATCAGCTTGGTTAGCTGCTCACCGGTAACGCGGGTGAGAGCCTCGTCCAGGGTGATGAGCTTTTCGTCAACCAGCTGGCTGGCTACACGGAAGGCGGCGGCAGCGGTGCGCTTACCGACACGGGTCTGTAGCAGCCACAGCTTGCCGCGCTCAATGGTGAACTCGATGTCACATAGGTCGCGGTAGTGGGTCTCCAGCTTGCGCATGGCGGCGCGCAGCTCACGGTAGGACTCGGGGTCGATGTCCTTAAGGTCGGCTAGCGCCAGGGTGTTGCGGATACCGGCCACAACGTCCTCACCCTGGGCGTTGACCAGGTAGTCACCGTAGACACCGGAGTGGCCGGTGGAGGGGTCGCGGGTGAAGCACACACCGGTACCGGAGGTCTCGCCCATGTTGCCGAAGACCATGGTGCAAACGTTGACGGCGGTGCCCAGGTCGTGCGGGATCTTCTCACGACGACGGTAGATGTGAGCACGCTCGGTGTTCCAGGAGCGGAACACGGCCTCGGAGGCCATGTCTAGCTGGGTGCGAGGGTCCTGGGGGAAGTCGATATCCGCGTGTTCCTTAACGATCTGCTTGTACTGGTCTACCAGTTCCTTGAGAGCGTCTACGCTCAGTTCGTAGTCCAGCTTGACGCCCTTTTCTAGCTTCTTTGCGTCTAGGGCGGAGGAGAAGAATTCGCCTTCAATGTCCAGCACGGTCTTACCGAACATCTGGATTAGGCGGCGGTAGGAGTCCCAGGCGAAACGCTCGTCGCCACTTACCTTGGCCAGGCCCTCAACGGACTGGTCGTTTAGACCAATGTTGAGCACGGTTTCCATCATGCCCGGCATCGAGAACTTGGCGCCCGAACGCACCGACACCAGCAGCGGGTCCTCGGCGTCGCCTAGCTGGCGGCCTAGGTCTTCTTCTACGCGACGTAGCGCGGTGGTTACCTGTACAGCTAGCTCCGGGGGAACAGCGCCGTCGTGCAAGTATGCGCGACAAGCGTCAGTAGTGATAGTGAAGCCAGGAGGCACCGGCAGTCCCAGGCGAGTCATCTCAGCCAGGTTTGCACCCTTACCGCCGAGCAGATCCTTCTGGTCCTTGTCACCCTCACTGAACATGTATACGTACTTGGGCATCTTCGCCTTCTTCTTGTCGATGCTTGCCTTACCATTCGGTGCGTGACGGGAAGTCACGCACCGACAAAATCCTAATGTGACTTATGGCCTAAATTCAAATTTTTATGCCTCAAACAGGCCAATATTTGTAAATATGTTAAAGCTTTTTGTGTGCGCAAGACTACAAATAGCGCTACAATCCCCCAACCAAAATAACGAGGGCCGCCCCCGTTAGCGGGGGCGGCCCTAGTTATGTTAGCGGCCTACCAGGCCTGATGCGTTAGCTTCAGACAGCTTAAAGGTCAGACACCTTCAGCCTCCACCTTGGCAGATTCAATCTGTGCCGCTTCAGAGCGTTCACTGTCTTGGGCCTTGGGTAGGCGGGCCGCACCAGGAATGGAAGTGAAGGTGAATTCACCTAGCAGGCCTTCACCCTGAGCATCGACCAGAATGTGGCTGCCGCTAGCAATCTCACCGAACAGGATCTTCTCGCTGAGGGCGTCTTCAATGTCACGCTGCACGGCACGGCGCAGCGGGCGAGCCCCAAGCACCGGGTCAAAGCCACGGTCAGCCAGTAGCTCCTTGGCGGCGTCGGTCAGTTCAATGGACAGGTTCTGCTCTACCAGGCGCTTGTCGAGGCGGGCGATCATCAGGTCTACGATCTGGCGCACCTCAGGCTTGCTCAGCTGCGGGAAGACGATCAGATCATCGACACGGTTGAGGAACTCGGGGCGGAAGTGCTGTTTAAGCTCACGGTTAACGTGGGCCTTCATTTCCTCATAGTCCATGGTGCCGCTCTCGGTGGACTGGAAACCGGTGGCTACCGACTTACCAATGTCCTTAGAGCCCAGGTTGGTGGTCATAATGATCACCGTGTTCTTGAAGTCAACCACGCGTCCCTGGGCGTCAGAGAGGTGTCCGTCTTCAAGGATCTGTAGCAGCGAGTTGAAGATGTCCGGGTGGGCTTTTTCAACCTCATCGAATAGCACCACAGAGAAGGGACGACGGCGTACCTTTTCGGTCAGCTGGCCACCTTCGTCGTAACCGACATAGCCGGGAGGGGCACCAAACAGGCGCGAAACCGTGTGCTTTTCGGCGAATTCACTCATATCCAGCTGGATTAGTGCGTCTTCGTCATCGAACAGGAACTCAGCCAGGGCCTTAGCCAGCTCGGTCTTACCCACACCGGTGGGACCGGCGAAGATGAAGGAACCGCCGGGGCGCTTGGGGTCCTTGAGTCCGGCGCGGGTGCGGCGGATGGACTTGCTCAGCGCCTCGATGGCCTTGTTCTGGCCCACGATGCGCTTGTGCAGCTCGGCTTCCATGTTGAGTAGCTTGGTGGATTCAGCCTCGGTCAGCTTGACCACCGGAATGCCGGTACTCATGGCCAGTACTTCAGCGATCAGGTTTTCATCCACTTCGGCTACCTGGTCTAGGTCACCGTTCTTCCAGGCCTGCTCTTTGGCAGCACGCTCACTGCCTAGGCGGCGTTCGTCGTCGCGCAGGGCGGCGGCGCGCTCAAAGTCCTGAGCGTCAATGGCGCTTTCTTTTTCACGCTTAACTTCAGCGATGCGCTCATCAATTTCACGTAGCTCCGGCGGGGCGGTCATGCGGCGGATACGCAGGCGGGCGCCAGCCTCGTCAACCAGGTCAATGGCCTTGTCTGGCAGGTAGCGGTCATTGATGTAGCGGTCGGAGAACTTAACGGCCGCTTCGATGGCTTCATCGGTGATGATGACACGGTGGAAGGATTCGTAGCGGTCACGCAGCCCCTTTAGGATCTGAATGGCCTGCTCAATGGTGGGCTGGTCTACCTGTACCGGCTGGAAGCGGCGCTCTAGGGCGGCGTCCTTCTCGATCTTGCGGTATTCCTCTAGCGTGGTGGCGCCGATGGTCTGTAGCTCGCCACGGGCCAGCATGGGCTTGAGGATGGAGGCCGCGTCGACGGCGCCTTCAGCCGCGCCGGCACTAACTAGGGTGTGGATCTCGTCAATAAACAAGATGATGTCACCGCGTGTACGTACTTCTTTAAGCACCTTCTTTAGGCGCTCTTCGAAGTCACCACGGTAACGCGAGCCGGCCACCAGCGAACCCATGTCTAGGGAGTAAAGCTGCTTGTCGCGCAGGGTTTCGGGAACGTCACCATGCACAATGGCCTGGCTGAGACCCTCCACCACAGCGGTTTTACCTACACCGGGTTCACCGATTAGTACCGGGTTGTTCTTGGTGCGGCGCGAGAGGATCTGCATGACGCGCTCCATTTCCTTGGAGCGGCCAATTACCGGGTCGAGTTTACCTTCGCGGGCGGCTTGGGTCAGGTTACGGCCAAATTGGTCTAGGATGGCGCTTCCCGACGGCGTCCCCTCCTTGAGCGCAGAGGCGCCAGAACCCACGGTCTCTTTGGCGTCATAGCCGCTGAGCAGCTGCATTACCGCCTGACGCAGGGCTGCCAGGTCGACGTCGAGATTACCCAGAGCCTGAACTGCCACACCTTCGCCTTCACGCAGCAAACCGAGCAGGATGTGCTCAGTGCCAATGTAGTTGTGGCTTAGCTGCAGGGCTTCACGCAGGCTGAGCTCAAGCACCTTCTTAGCGCGCGGAGTGAAGGGGATGTGACCGCTAGGGGCAGACTGGCCCTCGCCAATAATCTCCACTACCTGGGCACGTGCCTTGTCTAGAGTTACGTCCATTGACTCTAGAGCTTTGGCTGCTACGCCCTCACCTTCGTGGATGAGGCCCAGTAGCAGGTGCTCTGTGCCAATGTAGTTGTGGTTGAGCGCGCGCGCTTCGTCCTGGGCTAGGACGACGACGCGGCGAGCTCGGTCCGTAAAACGTTCAAACATTCGGGGCTGCTCCTTGGCAGGTCCATCGATAACTGTATGGCTTAAGGCTATCCCGCTTTCCTATAAAGCGGTCTAGCGGTTTCGCACGCGGCATATGCAAAGTTGAGCCTAGCCGACTCAGGTCAGTCAAAACCGTTACTCACGCCACGCTTTATTTGGATTCCAAGTAATCCGATCGAGTATTTCATACGATGTCCCGAAATCTTGGCACCCCAAAGAGGGCGCCCTAAAAACTGGGAGGACCGCCCCCACTGGAAGGGCAGGCAAGCACTACGGAAGGGCAAGCGGGCCGGAGCTAAGCCTTACCCCATAGGTGTATGACGCATACTTTGCCGCGCGATTCCATAAAAAACCTCAATTCCCTAGGGAATTAGGATTTTTTTAGCTAAATATAGCAGGTCACTTCTGTCAAGTAGTGAATACTTATTTTCTCTATGAAAAATAGCACATTTAGACTACAATATTTGCACGCGTTTAGTGACTGTTCAAGTTCCGCGCTCTAACTGGAGGTATACACATGCGCATCGTCAAGCAAACGCTTGCAGCCCACAACCGTGTTTCTGACGGCCAACTTGTAAGCGCCCTGCTGGCTTTAGGTTGCGCCGGAGCAACGTGGCTCATTTCCCCCTCAATGCCCCTGTGGGCAGCCTCAGTCAGCTTCGTGCTGTTCTTCGTCTGGCTGGCCACCATCGACCGCATCACCGGGATTTTGGAGCCGGCCACCGGGCCCGGCACGTTTAAGTCCACTGCATCTAACAAGCACGGAGCACTGCTACTAGCGGCGCTAATTGCCATCACGGTAATCGCAGCCTGCCTATAAGCAGGCTGGGCGGCGCACCCAAGGGGCCGTAGGCCCATCGTTGGCGCCACTATGCAAGGGAGCCTGGCACTGCCGGGCTCCCTCTAGTTTGCAGATCCAGTTTGCAGATCTTAAGTCACTTAAGCCCATCCGGGGGCCGCTATGCCGCTGGGCCGCTATGCCGCTATGCCGCTATGCCGCTATAAGGCAAAGCGCAAACCTCACCTAGGCCTCAAGCTCAATAGTGACCGGCCCATCGGCCTGCATATCAATCACCATGTGGGCCCCAAACTGGCCCGTGGCCACCTCAAGCCCCCGCGAGCGCAGATCTTCAACCACAGCCCGCACCAGCGGCTCGGCCACATCAGCCCCGGCCGCCTGGTTCCAGCTGGGGCGGCGCCCCTTGCGGGTGTCGGCATAAAGGGTGAATTGGGAGACCACCAGCACCGGGGCGGCAGCGTCGGTTACTGACAGCTCCCCTTCTAGCAGCCGCAAGTCCGCGATTTTGCGGGCAATTAAGGCCACCTGGGCGGCGCCGTCGTCGTGAGTAGCCCCCACTAAAACCAGCAGGCCCGGGCGGTCAATAGCGCCCACCACCTGGCAGTCAACACTAACTGCAGCGCGATTAACACGCTGGATAACCGCCCGCATCAGCTGCGCCGGTTGTTGCGGTCGTTATCGTCAATGACGCGCAGCTTGGAGCGCACGCGGGCCGGGGCCAGCGCCGCCAGCTGGGGACGCACCCCCGCCAGGTACACTGCCGAGGCGGCCACCGCGATCATGCCAAAGAAGGAGTACCAGCCCAAAACCACGCAGGCCAAGCCCGCCCCAATGTGCACCCCGATCCAAGCGGACTTGCTCAGGCGCGAGGCAGCCGGGAATAGGTTAGCCGGACGTACCAGGGTGTCTAGTAGCGCCCAGACGATAATCAAAAACGCACTGATAGCCAAGGCAATGTTGACTATGACTACGAATTGGCCTAGATAAAAGGCCACATAGGCCAGGATTTCGCTCATACATACCTCACTTAAGTTCTTGACTGAGTCTAACGGCTAAGCTGCGTTTTATGGGGCTAGCCATGCTCAGGGCGCAGTCGCTTTAAACCCAGGCCCGGACGCTGGCTGGGGGAAGCTTCAGCCTTACCTGCGGGATCAACCAGTAGCTCTTGGCTAGCGCTTTCGTAGCCGGCTTCCAGATCTACCGCCAGCTCGGCTTGTGCGGGCACGCCTCGACGCACTAGGGCCAGGGCGATATTGCCCAGCTCCCAGTGGCGCGCCACGCTGGTGATCGCACCCACCACCTTGCCGGCAGGGTTGTCGCCAACGGGCAGATATACGCGCGCACCTACCTCAGGTAGCTGCCCCTGCCAGCCGGCTAGTTGCAGCTGCACTAGGCGACGCGGGGGCCGACCCAGGTTGACCGTGCGGGCGATGGTTTCTTGACCCGGGTAGCAGCCTTTGTTTAGGTGCACGCCGGTGCGTAACCAATCTAGCTCGTTGGGGATGGCGCGGGCGTCCACTTCACGCGCCCAACGCGGCAGTCCGGCCTCAATGCGTAGCGCCTCCCAGGCCAGCTCCCCCACTTGGGTTAAGCCCGCTGCTTGGCCGGGTTCTTGGCCCGACACCGCCGCTGAGCCCGACGCCGCCGCCTGGCTTGGGACTGCCTCTTGGCCGGGGGCCGTCTGCCCAGCTTCGAGGGCCACTACTACCCCGCCGGCGCGGTAGTTGGCGCCAGGGTGGCGCGTGCCGGTGAAGTAGGTGCTGCCACCGGGGGTGATTCCCGGCCAGGGGTCACTCCAGGTGGTTACTAGGTTTTCGACGACGTCGGCCAGCTTTTGCACTGCGTCACCAATGGCCCCAGCTACCTGCCAGTCTGGGCGCACCTGGGCCTGCACGCGCAGCATGAAGCGGCGCGAGTTAAGCAACTGGGCTAACCCCTCGCCGCAGCCGGCATCCACCAGCAGCAGCACGCTTTGCTCGCCCGATTCTGGCACTAAAGCGGCCACAGCCAAAGCAGCGTAGAGAATATGGCCGTTAGCGTCCAGGAACAGCACCTGGCGGCTCTGACCATCATTTTCCAGGTCGGTTAGCACCTGACTAGAGACGGTGGTCAGGTAGCTGAGCCGGTCAGCGCCGCTTACCTCAACGACGTCGCGACTAAGCCACGCCCAAGCCTGCCCCTGGGCCAGTAGCGCCTGCTCGCGCAGGGGGTTACCAAAGTGTTCGGGTGCAAAAGCCATAGCTGTTTAAGCTACTTAGCGCTGGGCTCGTCAGCGCGCTCGCCTAGGGCGGCGCCCATTTCAGGCTCTTGCTGGGCCTCGTCTTCAACGCGGCTGAGGCGGCCAGAGGCATAGGTTTTGAGCTCTTTACGGCCAAAAGCATCCATGTCCTGGGTCCACATCAGCTCAGAGTTAACCAGGCCGTACATGCGGGTCATGCGTTCTAGCTCAGCGGAGAACTCGCTGCGCTGCACGCTGGTGGTAGCTAGCTCAATGCGCGGGCCCTGCACGGCGCCTTCCCATACGGCGGCGTGACCAGCCGGGTCGGCACTGATGATTTCCAGGTTGGTGATGGGAGTTACCGGGCCGGAGGCAGCTTCAGGAGCTTCAGGCTTGTACTGGCCCACCGGACGCCAGTAAGAGGTTTCAGTGGACCACACCTGGGCCGGGGTGATCTTGCTGGCACCTTCAGCGCCGCTCATTTCAAAGTCGAGGTTCTCACTCTTGGTGGAGTCAACGGTCCAGATAGTGATGGTCTGCTTCAAGTAGGGACCGCCGTCGTGCTCGAAGCTCATCTCCTGATATACCGCCTGCTCGGGAACATCCTCGCCGTAGGTAAGGATGCCGTAGCCACGCCACTTACCTAGCAGCCAGGCTAGAGGGTAAAGATCGGGAGAAATATCGTCAGGAAAAGTAAAAGCCACGTGGCCAGTGTACGCGTCAGCCAGCTAGCTGGTCACGAAAGTTAGCCAGCCACGAAAGCGGCCATCACCCTGGCAATGTAGTAGGTGGGGGCCCCCACAGCCAGCACCGGCAGTACCGCCGAGGTGATGGCGGCGCGTCCGCCAGGCACCCAGCGGTGGGTCCACAGCACACGGTTAGCGATTGCCATCAGCAAACCAGCCACGAAACCGATCACCAGGCAGCCCGCCCCGGAACGCAGGGCCGTATCCACAGCCTGGTGGGAGGGGCCAAAGAAACCAGCCAAGGCCAGAGCCACCGCCACGGCGCAGCTGGCTAGGGCCGGGATGATCACCGTCAGCATTTCTAGCGCCCACGCGGGCACCTCCAGTACCGTCAGCGAAGCCCCAATCAGCAGGGCCACAGCCGTGGGCACAATAACGCTAGAGGCAGCCAAGCCGGAGGAGAACACGCACCAGGCAGCCCCAGAAACCAGCACCACCACCCCGGACAGGGAGGTAAATAGTTCTTCCAGCAGGCCTTCGTGGGCCCCGGAACGCATTTGTAGGGCAAATACTGCCAGCACCCCAATACCAGCTAGCTTGGTGGCGTCACCGTATTCGTCGGTTAGGGTGAGCGTGACGGCACTGGCGATCCCAAATAGCGCCAGGAAAATACCGGTGACATTGTCGTGCTCGGCCTGAATCAATGCCGGCCAGCCTTGAGCGAAACACACCGCCAAGCCACACACCAGCAGGCAGGTAACCCAGAACGGGGATACGGCAGTTAGTGCCAGCAATAGCGGCATAACCCCAGCCATCGCCAGGCGCGTCCAGGCAGTGTCCACCAGACCGGTTTCCACAACGCCGTCGCTGGTGTGGTATTGGGTCCCGTAGCGGCGCGCGGCCTGTTCCTTCACGCTGGTACGTGTCCGCTTACGCCCGGAAACCTGGTTCTGGGCGGGTGCGGCAAGGGGTTCTGATTGCGCAGGCGAATTAGTCACCCTTGAATCGTCCCATATGCTGCCGATACATGCACCTTAACCACCCAAAAGGCCGTAAACTTGTGCCTGGTGTCGCATTAGGGGTATCAGTACTTTAAGGAGGAAGCAAATGAGGCTGGTCATGCTTAGCAACGAGCCTGAGGCCAGTGCCGTACTGCCAGCCATCGCTTTTCTCGAACACCAGGTGCAGGTTTTGCCGCCCCAGCCTGATTCTTATGGGGCGCTTGAAAATGCCGACGTCGTAATGGTTGATGCCCGCACGGATCTGTTGCGGGCGCGGCCCCTATGCCAACTGCTGGCCACCTCCATGGACTATACGGTGCTGGCTGTGATTGAGGAGGGCGGGGCTGTGGCCCTGACTTCCTCTTGGGGGATTGCCGATTTTGTGATTGCTTCTGCTTCCCCGGCGGAGTTAGCGGCCCGGTTGCGGCTGCTGGAGTCTAGCGTGGTTGCAGACAGTAATGCTGGCTCTAGTGGTTCTAGCGATGAGTCAATCCTGGAAGTTGGCGACATAGTGATTGACACTGACGCCTATAGCGTGCGTTTGCATGGTAACACCCTGGATTTGACCTATAAGGAGTTTGAGCTGCTCAAGTATTTGGCTGCTAACCAGGGCCGGGTGCTTACCCGTCAAGCTTTACTCGACGCCGTGTGGGGCGAGGATTATATTGGCGGTTCACGTACTGTGGATGTGCATGTGCGGCGTTTACGCGCCAAGCTTGGCGGTGAGCATGATCATCTCATTGGCACCGTGCGTAACGTGGGTTATCGATTGGACTTGGACGAGTAACCGTGTAGAGTTGGGGCCGGCATCGGGTCGTGACGGGCCCCGGGCTCCAAAATCTGCCGCTACGAGCGGCCTACGCGCCGACTGGCGCTCTCCGACCCGGTGCTGCTTAATCTTTTCTGCGCTTTTAATCCCTTTTATAACCCTTACTTTAACGGCCTTGCCGGGCCTTGCTTTAGCGCTCTCCTGCTGGGCGGGATTCTAGCGGCCCTACTGGCCAAGGCTTTAGCGGCCCTACTGGGCTTTGCTTTAGTGCCCTACTGGCCGGAGTTCTCATACAAGTTGCGGATTACTTTGGCTGGGTTTCCTACGGCGACGGCGCCGGCTGGGATGTCCTTAACCACCACTGCCCCGGCACCCACTACGGCGTCGTCACCAATGGTGACCCCGGGGCAGACGATTACCCCGCCACCAAGCCAAACATTGTTACCGATAGTGATAGGTTTGCCGCCTTCTAAGCCGCTTTTACGGGTGGGCGGATCCAACGGGTGGATGGGGGTCAGCAGCTGCACGTTAGGGCCTATTTGGCAGCAATCACCGATTACGATGTCGGCTACATCCAGCGCGATTAGCCCAAAGTTAATGAATACGTTGTTGCCTACGCTGATGTGGCAGCCGTAGTCGACTGCTAGCGGGGGTCGGATGGTTACGCCTTGGCCGACGTCGCCCAGCACTTGTCGCAACAGGGCGTCTGCCTGGCCTTTCTCACCGGCAAGGAAGGCCAGGCGGTATTCTTCCAGGAGTTTGCTGCTACGGGCTGGGATTTCATTAAAGCGCGGATCGGTGGGGTCTACGCGGTATAGCTGACCGGCCCGCATACGTTCCCAGTTGCTGCGGTTGTCTTCTACGGCGACGGCGTCTGGCTCACTCATACCAGAATGATACCTAGGGTGAGAAAGATGATGGCTAGTAGCGGGGTGGTGCCTTGTTTGAGGGCGGCTGGGCGCTTATCGGGGCTGGTGATAAATAGCAGTGTGGCTGCGGCCAGCATGGAGCCGGTCCCGAAGAACATTAGGCTTAGGCCTACTGCGTGGCTGGCTGTGTAGTAGATGATGGCGCCGAGGAGTATTTCGATAGCTAGAAATAGGTTGTAGAAGCCTTGGTTGAAGGCCATCTCTTTAGTGTTGGTGGCCTGCTGGGGGCTCATATTGAAGGTGGTAAGGGTTTTCTCGCTGGTCCAGGAAATGGATTCCATTTTGAAGATGAGCACGTGAATGAGCGCTGCAGCAATAGCTAGGACTAGGCCGGTAATAAACATCTGTATGCCTTTGAATTTGAAGGGATGAGTTTAAATGGGGCCTGGCAAGGGTGGCCCGTAAGTATAAAGGCAGCTTTAGGCTGCCTTTAAATCGTAAAGGTCGGCCGTTACGGCCGACGGGTTGGGAACATAAAAGTAGGGGGTGTGTTAGAAAACCTAACACACCCCCTACAACGCCCAATCTTCAAGACCACAAACAAAACAAAAAAAGCGGTGGGGGCGCCGACCCCAACAAACAGGACCAAACACCCCCACCACACCAAAGGAAACGGTTGG